>Ga0208849_1000115_pt1 | contig 78099 bp, 67 predicted proteins | sample NGESurdeep072012_10_FD_184470 | JGI IMG/M metagenome (GOLD analysis project Ga0208849, IMG submission 184470) | Arctic peat soil microbial communities from Barrow, Alaska - NGEE Surface sample 53-3 deep-072012 (SPAdes) | ecosystem: Environmental > Terrestrial > Soil > Wetlands > Peat ...
GCCGGCGGGGCGGCACATGTGCCGCCCCGAGACGTGCCACATGTGGCACGTCTGTTCCGATAGGCGCATGCGCCTATCGGCGGACCCGCACATGTGCGGGTCCGTGGCAGGGCCACATGTGGCCCTGCCGGACTTGCCGCGTGCGGCAAGTCCCTAATAATCGGCGATCGAGATCGTCATGTGGTCTTGGATCGTGTGCGCGGTGGCGGTGGCGATCCCGTCGGTGAAGAGCGCGAAGGCGAGCAGGTGGCCGTCGCGGGTCTGGCAGTAGCCGGCGAGGTTGGATACGCCGGTGAGCGTGCCGGTCTTGCCCTGACAGCGTCCCGCGGCGCCGGTGCGGCGCATGCGTTCGGAGAGCGTGCCCGTGTGCCCGGCGACGGCCAGATCGCTGCGCAAGACGGCCCCGATCGGCGTGGGGGCCAGCTCGACGAGCAGGTCGGCGACCTCGTAGGGAGAGGTGAGATCCGCGGCCGAGAGGCCCGAGCCGTCGAGAACATGGGGGGAGAAGCCGAGCAGCTTGGCGATCGTCTGGCGCACGACGGCGGCGCCCGCGGCGGTCGTGCCGGCGCCGCCGAAGCGGGCGCCGAGATCCTTGAGGAGCGTCTCGGCGAAGAAGTTGTCCGAGGGCGGCAGCGTCAGCCCGAGCAGGGTCGTGAGCGTCGGCGACTGGACCTGCGCGAGCTGGGTGGCGCCGGGGGGCGTGGAGGCCGCGCCGGAGGTGCCGTGGATCGTCACGCCGTCTGCCTTGAGCGCGGCGAGCAGCTGGTGGGCGGCGTAGGCGGCGGGCGCGTGCGGGGGTGGCTTCTTTACAGAGCCCGAGGCGCCGCGGTTGAAGGCGAGCCCTGAGAGGGTGCCTTCCAGGAACGGGTCGGAGCCGAAGTCGCTGGAGGGCTCGCCCCGGAGCGAGTCGAAGTAGGTCTCGTCGCCCTCGATCGCGCCGCTGATCCGGTGGATGCCGTCGGTACGGACGAGCTGGCCGGCGAGCGCCGACACGCTTGAGCCCTGGCCGCCGTAGTGGCTGTGGATGAAGGAGCTCGTGCCGAACGTCGGGTCGCCGCCGCCGCGCAGGTAGAGGTTGCCTTCCCAGATGCCGCCGGGAGCAAGGTGGCCGCTGCCGAGCACGGTGGTGGACAGCCGCGCGGTGGCGCCCATCAGCTCGAGCGCGGTGGTCGCTGTGTAGAGCTTCTCGACCGAGGCCGGCGGGCGGAGGGTCTCGGCGCGCTCGGTCAACAGCGCCTGGTGCGAGGTCAGGTCGTAGACGTAGGCGCCGGAGAGCGGGCCGGCGATCGCCAGCTGGTGGCCGAGGTCGGCCTGGAGGGCGGCCGATTCGCTCGCGGCGCTCGCCGCGGCGGGCGCCAGGGAGCAGGCGCAGAGGGCCGCGAGCAGCGCGCGGCGCAGCAGCGCAAGCGGCGCCGCGCGCAGCGGCGCGGGCAGGGCAGCGGGTGAGGGGCGGGGATTCCGGGGCACGGAGCCGTAAAATGAATCGTGCATGGGCAAGGTTGTCAAGCTGGAACCTACGGCCAAGGAGCGGCCGGCATCGCGCCGGGGGGCGTCCGGGGCCAAAAAGCGCGGCGTTGCGGGCGCGCGGCCGAGGCGCCGCAGGCGCAGCAGCAAGACGGCGCTGGTCCTGGGCGGCGGTGGCTTTACCGGGGGTGTGTATGAGATCGGCGCGCTGCGGGCGCTCGATCTGATGGCGACGAACAGCACGGTCAACCAGTTCGACGTGTACGTGGGGACCTCGGCCGGGTCGTTCATCGCCGCGCTGTGCGCCAACGGCGTGACCCCGGAGGAGATGATGAGGGTGGTCACGCACCAGGGGAAAGCGCCGTTCCGCGACCTGGACCTCGGTGATCTGCTGCACCTCAACCTGCTCGAGTTCGCGCGCACGGGCGCGCTGCTGCCCCTGCGGATGGTCACGCTCGCCCGCCAGGTGGTGGCCCAGCGGGGACAGGTGTCGGCGATGGACGTGCTCCTGGGGCTCGCCGAGGGGCTGCCCTCAGGGGCGTATACGGGCGTCGGGATCGAGAGCTACCTGCACAAGGTGCTGAACGAGCCGGGTCGCAGCGACGACTTCTCCGAGCTGCGGCGCGAGCTGTATCTGACGGCCACCGATCTGGATACGTGCGAACGGATCGTGTTCGGCGCGGAGGGATACGACGACGTGCCGATCTCGACCGCGGTGCGTGCCTCGGGGGCGCTGCCGATGGTCTACGCGCCGGTGGAGGTGAAGGGCCGCGAGCTGATCGACGGAGGGATCGTGTCGACCACGAACCTCGACATCGCCGTTGAGGCCGGCGCCAAGCTGGTAGTGGTGATCAACCCGATCGTGCCGTTCATAAACGACTTCGCCGCACAGGTGCGGACGCTGCGCGGAACGCGCCCGCGACGGGTCTCCGACATGGGCTTCGCGCAGATCGGCTATCAGGCCTTCAAGCTGCTCGCCCACCAGCGGCTGCACGAGATGGCGCAACGCTGGGAGGAGCGCTATCCGGGCGTGGACATCGTCCTGATCGAGCCCGAGCCGAACGACGAGCTGATGTTCCAGACCTCGATGATGAACTTCACCTCGCGCGTGGAGATCGCCCGCCACGGCTTCCAGTCTGTGACCAAGCATCTCGCCGGCGAATACGAGCACTACCGCGAGGTCTGCGAGCGGCACGGGATCGACATCTCGGCCAAGCGGGTGCGGAAAGTGGTCGAGCACTTCGACGCCGAGCAGGAGGAGACGAGCGCCTGGCGGAAGATCCTCGAGGGCACAACCGGCGCGCTCCTCCGTCAGTCCGGCTCAGCAGGCTAGAGGAACGCTTTGTCGAGCGCGGTGAGCAGGCGCTCGGAGGACGCCGCGTCGCGCACGCCTATGCGCACGTGACGTGACTCGCCGAGGGCATCGCCGCCGGCCACGAGCACGCCGGCGCGCGCCAGGCGCGCGACCAGCTCGCCACCGTCGACGGAGGGGTGGGCGACCCAGAGGAAGTTCGCCTGGCTGTCGCTGACCTCGAAGTGACGCTCGCGCAGGGCGGCGATCAGCCGCGCGCGCTCGGCGGAAACCCGCCGCACGCGCTCGGCGAGCAGCTCCGAGCAGCTGCGCACCGCCTCCAGGGCCCCCGCCTGGGAGACCTCGGAGACGCCGAGGTCGGGCGCGAGCTCGGCCAGCAGCTCCTCTGAGCCGGGGGCCCCGAGCGCGTAGCCGACGCGTAGCCCCGCCAGGCCCCAGGCCTTGGAGAAGCTGCGAAAGACGAGCAGGCGCGGGTGGCGCTCGAGCAGCTGGAGCGAGCTGTCGGTGGGCTGTGCGTCGGCGAACTCGACGAGCGACTCGTCGAGCAACACGGCCACGTCCTGGGGCAGCCCGTCGAGCAGCCGTGCGAGCTCGCCGGCCGCAAGCAGCTCGCCGGTCGGGTCATTGGGGCTGGCCAGGGCGATCACGCGTGTGTCTTCCTCGCCGGCGGCCTGAAGCAACGCGTCGACGCCACCGACGATCGGCACCGCGCGGCCGTGGGCGCGACGGGCCATGATCGGGTAGAGCGGGTAGGAGGGCCAGGAGGTGAGCAGCCGCTGGCCGGGCGAGATCAGCGCGCGTGTGGCCGAGCTGAGCAGCTCGGCGGCGCCGTTGCCGAGGATCAGCCGGCCGGGGTCGACCCCGTGCAGCGTGGCCAGCTCATCGTGCAGCTGCGAGCCGCGCAGGTGCGGGTAGCGGTGCAGGCCGCGGCGGGCGACGAACGTGATCGCGCTCACGATGCTCGGGTGGGGCAGCTCCGGCCAGGTGGTCTGGGAGAGGTCGAGCGTCTCCACGCGGGTGAGCGCCTTGCGCTTGCGCTCGGCGGCCTGCTCGCGCAGGCCGCGATTGACCTCCTCCTCGGGCATCCCTTCGAACTGGCGGTAGTAGTCGAGCAGGCCCATTGCTCAGTCGGGCGGGGCGCTGCTCATCACCCGCCGGAGCCGGTGCCGGAGCCCGAGAATTCAGCCCCGGGGCCGTGGATCACGATGAACCAGAACATGAAGATCCCGGCACAGAGGACCGCGGTGATCGCAAAGACCCGTCCCAGCACGCCGCTGCGCTGGTCGTGGCCGGCGGCGCGACGCACGAGGATCCACGCCTGGTCGAGGCGGCGCAGGATCGCGAGCGCTCCGAAGAGGAACACGAACAGCCCGATGAACGAGACGAGCAGGCCGAGGCTGACGCTGCCCGAGAGGTAGTCGACCTGCGAGCCGATCCACAGGCAGGCGAGCGGGATCGGTCCCCAGCAGAGCAGGCTGAGCAGGATGATCGCGCTGAGCAGGATGCCGGCGAGCGAGCCGTCGATGCGCCGGCGCAGGGCGCCGCCGCGCTTGGGCAGCGTGCGAAAGCGGACCGGGGCCGTGCCGGGCCGGCGCCCGACGAACAGGCCGCCGTTCTCAGATGGGTCGCTGCGCATGGCTCCCTATGTTCGCAGCTATTTCCGGTCAGCTCGCGTAGAGCGAGTCGAACAGGTCGGCGTATTGCTCGTTGACGACGTTGCGCTTGACCTTCAGCGTCGGTGTCAGCTCGCCGGTCGCCTGGGAGAGGTCGTGGTCGAGGATCGCGAACTTCTTGACCTGCTCGACCTGCGCATATTTTTCATTCGCGCGGTCGACCTCCTGCTGGATCAGCGCGCGCACCTCCTCCGAGCGCGCGAGCGCGGGGATGTCCGACGGCAGGTCGTGCTCGCTTGCATAGGCGGGGATCTCCTCCTCGTCGAGCGTGATCAGCACGACCGGGTAGGGGCGCTGGTCGCCGTGCATCACCGCCTGGGAGATCCAGCGGCACTGCTTGAGGTCGTTCTCGATGTTCGCCGGCGTCAGGTTCTTGCCGCCGGCGGTGATGATGATGTCCTTCTTGCGCCCGGTGATCGACAGGTAGCCGTCCGCGTCGAGCGAGCCGAGATCGCCGGTGTGCAGCCACCCATTCTCGACCGCGCCGAAGCTCTCGTCCGCGCGGTTGTGGTAGCCGGCGAAGATGTTCGGGCCTTTGATCAGGATCTCGCCGTCCGCGGCGATCTTCAGCTCGACGCCCGGCAGGGCACGGCCGACGGTGCCGAAGCGGTGATTCTCGACCGTCGAGACGGTCGCGGCCGTGGCCGTCTCGGTCATGCCGTAGCCCTCGAGCACCGGCACGCCGCAGGCCCAGAAGAATTCGAGGATCTCCTTGGCGATCGGGGCGGCGCCGCTGGTGGCGTGGCGCACGTTCCCGCCAAAGATCGAACGGACGAGCTTGAACAGCTCCTCGTCGGCCTGGTCGAAGGGCTTCTGCAGCTCCTCGGGCACGGTTTCGCCGCGGTTGATCATGTCGCGCACCTTCACACCGAGCTCGATCGCCTCCTGCGCGCGCTGGCGCTCCTCGGGCGGCTTGGCCTCGATCGCGCCGTGGGCGAGCGTGTAGATCTTCTCGAAGATGCGCGGCACCGAGGGCAGGTATGTGGGTTTGACCTCCATCAGCTCTCCCACGATCTGCTTGGTGTCGCCGCCGAAGTAGGCGAGCGTGCCGCCGAGGTCGAAGACGGCGAGCTGGATCAGCAGCGCGAAGGAGTGGGCGAGCGGCAGGTAGAGGTAGATGACCTCGTCGTCGGTGATCTCGCCGCTCTCGCCGATCATGTTGACGATCGCGCGGTAGTTGCCGTGGGTGAGCACGCAGCCCTTCGGCGGGCCGGTCGTGCCGGAGGTGTAGATGAACGTGTAGGGGTCCTCAGGGCGGATGGCGGCTCGGCGCGCGTCGAGCTCCTCCGGGTTGCGCTTGCGCCCGCGCTCGCGCACCCGCTCAAGCGCGATCGTCTGCACAGCGCCGGCGTCGGTCGGGGAGCCGTCGGTCGAAGAGCCATTGGTCGAGGAGCCGTTGGTGGAGGCCTCTGACGAGGAGGACCCATCCCCCTCGTCGATCACGATCACGGTGCGCAGGTCTGGCAGCTGGTCGCGGATCGCGGCGATCTTCGCGAGCTGCTCGGCGTTCTCGCAGACGATCGCGCTGGCGCCGGAGTCAGAGATCACCCAGAGACACTCCTCGGGCGAGTTGGTCTGGTAGATCGGCACGACGATCATGCCCGCGGCGGTCGCGCCCAGGTCGGCGTAGGACCACTCTGGGCGCGTGTTCGCGAGGATGCAGACGCGCTCACCCGGCTCGATCCCGAGGTCGATCAGCCCGAGGCCGATCTCCTGGACGATCGTGGCGAGCTCGGCATAGCTGACGTCATGCCAGGCGCCCTCGCGCTTGAAGCGCACGGCGGCCTTCTCCGCATGCGCGGCTGCAGCGCGCGGAATCAGGTCGGCGACTGTGCTCGATCCCGTGCTCGACGCCGTGGCGGTGGCCTCCATAACGACTCTCCTCTTCGATCAGGCTGACGTAACCCCTGGATCTTAGCCCTCGCGACGCTCGCCGTGCCACGATCTGTGCGCCCCGCCGCGGACAGGCAGGACAGCGACGACAGCCGTATGGGATACTGGCCAATGCGTCGGGGCGTGGCGCAGCCTGGTAGCGCGCACCGTTCGGGTCGGTGAGGTCCCCGGTTCGAATCCGGGCGCCCCGATATAGCGAGTTGTCTGCGAAGCAAGGCGAAGTCCCGCGAACGCAGGCGAAAAGGCCCGAAGGGCGCTGGGAATTGGCGTCGGTCGTTTCGCCCGTGTTTGCGGACTTTCGGTGGTCGCGGCCCCCGCAAATCCCCCGCAGGCGATCGGCCTCGATTTGACCGAGCCATCAACACGATTTGGCGTTCGCGCCGTCATGCGGCCGATCGTGGCGCTTGTGCAGTGCCAAGGATGTGTGGGATCGCCGGCACGAGCGGGCTGGGCTTGAACGCAATCCGTTCCTCGCGCTCGATCTCGAACCCGGCCTGACGGATCGCTGCGCTGGTGTCGCGTGCGCAGTGGCAGCCGCCTGCGAGCGTGGGGTAGATCGTCGCGTCCAGTGCGCGCTGTACGCGCGCGGTCGGGGGGCGGTTTGAGATCACGTGCTCGTAGAAATGCAGCTCCCCTCCAGGGCGCAGCACGCGGACGATCTCGTCCAATGCTTCCTGCTGATCTGCGACCGAGCACAGCACGAGCGACACCACGGCGGCGTCGAACTCGTCGTCCTCGGCCGGCAGCGCTTCGGCGATTCCCTGCCTGACCTCGACCGGAACCGGCGCGCTAGCGCTCGCGCTCTGCGAGAGCGCGCAGAGATGTGGCTCGGGCTCCACCGCGACCACCTGGGTTACACCCGATGTGTAGTAGGGGAAGTTCAGGCCGTGGCCGGCGCCGACCTCGATGACCCTACCCTCCAAGCCTGCGAGCAGCGTCCGACGATGCTCGGCTGCGCCGCGCTGCTCGGCGGCGTGGCTGATGTGCGGATACACGCGGGCAAAGACCGGGTGGCGGTGTGTACCGGACATGGCGGAGGCGAACCGATCAGCCGGGGGCGCTGGCCGGTCGTGAGGGTAGTGGCTCGCGACTAGTGGGCACGGCTTCGCTGCCGATCGTGTCGCGCAGCTCCCTGTATTGCTCGATCGTCAGCTCGCTCTTGGCGAGGCGTCGGTCGAGGATTTCACGTGCCGAGCCCCCCGAGGACGGGTCGGTCGTGGTGTTGCGGCCGCTGAGTTCTGATACGAGCCATGCGATAGCACCCGCGATCAGCGCGAAGATGATCACTGTCCAGAGGATCGAGATGATCCATCCGCCGGTTGTCATGTGTCCGTTCCAGTACATCATTGCTGGCTCCTCACTTCTAGCTTTCGTTGCCGGACATCATCTTCATCATCATCGCCATCATCGCGGTGCACATGAGTGCGGCGAAGATGAAGTTCGCGCCGACGACACCGGTTGCTACGAGGACGATGGCGATCACGAGCATTGGGACGCAGCAGGCCATCATCATCACCGGCATCATCCAGCTGTGGCTGGAGTGACCGTCGTGGTCCTGTTTGTCGGTTGGTTTGGTTCAAGCTGGCTCATGTTGCTCTCCTGGGTGATCGCGGTAGGTGGCCGAGCTTGGCGTAGAGCGGGCAGTGTCCGAGTGCGCCGGTTACTACGAGGTCGAGCCCAGCCAGCACAAGCAGCGCCAGCAGCACGATCGCGAGCGCGCCACTTGCGGAGAGAAGTAGTACGAGGCCGATGATTGCGGCGGTTGCGCCGAGCGCGATTCGTCCGGCTCGCTCGCTGGGGGTGATGTTGATCTCTGGCCGTTTCAGGGCTTCTCCTTTACATACAAGCTACGTTCGTTGTGGCCACGTGCCTTCCGTGGCTGGTGCGTGAATCGGGTCCGTATGAACTACGGGTCTCGCGTGGTGAAGCGTCGTGTTTCATGCTCGTGCTCCTACGGCGCGGCGGAGGAGCAGGAAGACGGCGACGGTCAGCGCGCCAAGCCAGCCGAGCGCGAGCAGCAGGTATCCCGTTGCGTGGAAGGTCGGGGAGAACGCGCCGTCGAGCATCACTTGTGTTGGCGCGTAGGCGGGCAGCAGGAACGCGAGGCTCACGGGCGTCGTGTGAAACATCGGGCTCTGCACGACGCCGAGGTCGGTTGAACCGCCCCGGGAAGTTGGAGCGTTTGATCTGACCCGGTTTTCTTGGAGTCGGCTGGTATCTCGCTCTTGCAGACGAGCTGGGCTAGCTCACCGGCCGACGGTTAGTTGTCCACCGCCGCCGCTTGTCATCCGTCTGCAGCCCGCTGCGCCAGCGGGAATCCCGCAGTGACGAGCGCACTAGGAACGGATGCGTGTTTCGGTGTGAGGGAGCATCCTTGGGGAGATTCTCAGGATGCGACCATCGTTCCCTGCCGCGACTCGTGCAGAACCGTCGGCAACCGGCGGGCGATCAGCCTGCGGTGATCCAGGCATCAGGCCGCCGGACGGTGAGCGACCCGGATTGAGCGAGGACGAGGCCGCGCGACGGCGCGGCAGCGATAGGCGGTCGCGTAGCGTGTCGAGTCGTTCTTACGCGAGCATCGTGCGCGCCAATGTGCTGACGGTGTTCAACGCGATTCTCGCTGGCTTTGGTGCGTTGACGTTGATTTTCGGTGATTGGCGTGATGCGCTGTTCCTGGGTGTGATTGTCGCGAACGCTGGGATTGGGATTACGCAGGAGGTCCGCGCGAAGCGGGCCCTTGATCGTCTGGCGCTGCTGGTGGCACCACATGCTCGCGTGCGCCGCGAGGGGGTAGAGCGGCTGGTCGGGGTCGAGGAGGTGGTGATGGGCGATCTCGTCGTCGTCCAGCCGGGCGATCAGGTCGTCGCCGATGGGCGGGTGTTGGCGGCCAGCGATTTGAGCGCGGATGAGGCGATCTTGAGCGGCGAGTCCGAGCCTGTTGGCCACGGTGTCGGCGATGAGTTGCGTTCGGGTGCGTTCGTGAGCGAGGGGACTGGTGTCTATGAGGTGACGGCGGTTGGGGCTGAGAGTTTCGCGGCGCGGCTGACGGGCGAGGCGCGATCGTTTCGTCATCCGCGCTCGCCGCTTGAGCGGGCGGTCAACCGGCTGTTGTATGCGCTCGTGGCGCTGGTCGTCGGTTTGGGGGCGGTGCTCGGCTACTCGCTCTATCACCGCCATGTCGGTGTGCATACCGCGGTCGCGACTTCGGCGGCTGGGGTGGTGAGCTTGATCCCCGAGGGGCTGGTTGTGCTCGTGAGCCTCACGTATGCGGTCGCTGCGGTGCGTATGTCCCGGCGCGGGGTGCTCGCCCAGCAGCTCAACGCGATCGAGTCGCTGGCTTCCGTGGACACGATCTGCATTGACAAGACGGGCACGCTGACCGACCCGTCGCTGCGCGTCGTGGAAGTGATCCCGGCGGCGGGGGTAGACGAGCCCCATGTCCGTGACACGCTCGGTATGCTCGCCGCGAGCGCCTCCGCTCGCAATTCGACGTTGCAGGCTGTCGCTGAGGCCTACCCGGCCGAGGCGCAGGCGTCGGTCGGCGAGGTGCCGTTCTCGAGCCGCCGCCGCTGGAGCGCGGTGGCGCTGAATGGTGAGAGCCTTTATCTGGGTGCACCGGAGCGCTTCGCTCTGGGCTCGTTGGCTGGGCTCGCCGAGCGTCGCCAGGGGGAGGGTCGGCGGGTACTCGCGGTTGCTCGCTCGGAGGCGCCGTTGCCTTCTGTGGCCGGTGATCTTCCACCTGGTGACGCACGAGTGCTTGGCCTGGTGGTGTTGGCAGAGCGGCTGCGGGCTGGTGTACGCGAGACGATCGCCTTCCTCCAGCGGGAGGGGGTGGAGGTGAAGGTGCTCTCTGGCGATGCGGCTGTGACTGCTGCGGCGATTGCTCGTGACGTGGGAATCCCGGTGGCGGGTGTGAGCACGGGTGATGAGATGCCGACCGATGACGCGGCGCTTGCTGAGTTCGCTGAGGGCGTGAGCGTGGTTGGGCGTATCTCGCCTGACGGCAAGCGCGCGATCGTGCAGGCGTTGGGCGAGCAAGGCCGCTATGTGGCGATGGTCGGCGACGGTGTAAACGACGTGCCCGCGCTCAAGCGTGCGCGGCTTGCGATCGCACAGGGCAGCGGCACGCAGATGGCGCGCAGCGTTGCTGATCTGGTTCTGATCTCGGGGGACTTCGCGGCGGTGCCCATGCTCATCGCCGAAGGGCGCCGCTCGCTGCGCAATCTCCAGCGAGTGACCAAGCTGTATGTCACCAAGTCGGCGTTCGCGGCTTTCCTGATCCTCACGATTGGCACCAGCTCCGACGCCTATCCGTTGTTGCCGCGTCATCTCACGCTGGCTGCCAGCCTGACGGTCGGGATCCCCACGTTCTTCCTCGCGTTGGCGCCGAGCAGTGGTCCTTGGCGTCCGGCGCATTTCGTGCGCAGCGTGGCGCGCTTCGCGGTGCCTGCCGGGGCTTTGATCGGGGTGGGGCTGGTGGCGGGGTATCTGTTCGCGCTCCATGATCTGAATCTCTCGTTGGCGGACTCGCGCACGGTCGCGGTCACGATCCTGGTTGCCTGCGGCCTGTATCTCGTGATGGCGCTGGAGGCTGAGGGCTCGCGGAAGCGCTCGACGCTGGTCGCCGGGATGTGCGCGGCGCTGGCTGGTGTGTACGTGGCCTGCCTGCTGGTCGCGAGCACCCGTCACTTCTTCGCTCTGACTCTCCCCACCGCCGGGATGCTCGCGACCGCTGTGGTGGCGAGCGCTGTTTCGATCTCGGCGCTCGCGCTCAGCGGCTACTCGCTGCACGTCAGCGCGCCAGCATCCTCCCAAGAGACGGGGCCATGATGCGAGAGGCCCTGTTGTGCTTCGATGGATCGTCGCAGTCGGCGCACGCGATACGCGCTGCCGGGGATCTGCTCGCCGTGCGCGACGCGCTCGTGCTGAGCGTCGCCGTGCCGGCAAAAGACTCCTTCGCGTTGGACCCGCTCGGCGATCTCGTTGGGCGCGTGACTCGCGTCTACCGCGACCTGGATGAGATCGGGACGCGCCTGGCCGTCGAGCAGGCGCAGCGTGGTTGCGAGCTGGCTGATGCGGCGGGTCTGAACGCGCGCCCGATCACGCACGTCGGCAAGCCGGCTCAAGCGATCCTCGATGTCGCAGATGCGCACGAGGTCTCAGTGATCGTGCTCGGCTCCCGCCGTCATCCCGGATTGGGAGGCATCCTGGGCAGCGTCGCCGCGCGCGTGTCGCAGGCGACGACTCATCCTGTGCTGATCTTCCCCGGCACGGAGGATTGACGTGGCGAGCAGGGAGCTGCCCTCCTCCGCGGGACCGCGCGTCGGCGCGCAGGCAAGCCGCGCCGGTGATCCCGCGTGGCGTTGGCTGATCGACCGCCGTGCTCGCATCCTCATGTTCATCGCATTGGGCGCGCTCGCCGCGGGAGGGGTGGCGACACTTGCCGGCGAGGGCGATCTCGGTAACGCGATCTGGGGCGTGGCGACGGCGCTGCTTGCGGTGGAGCTGGCGTTCGAGGTTGCCCGCACGATCCTGCTCGAAAGGCACATGGGAGTGGACACGATCGCACTGGTGGCGATGGTCGGCTCGCTCGCGCTGGGACAAGAGCTCGCAGGGATCGTCGTCGGGCTGATGTTCTCAGGCGGTGGAGCGCTTGAGGAGGTGGCTTCCACACACGCGCGCCGCGAGCTGACGGCGCTCGTAGCACGCGCCCCGAAGATCGCTCACCTGCGATTGGACGCCGAAATCCGTGACGTTGACGTGGAGCTGGTCCAGGCGGGCGACGTGGCTCTGGTACGCACGGGCGAGGTGATCCCCGTCGATGGGACCATCCTCAGCGCCGAGGCGGTCGTTGACACGAGCACGCTCAGCGGCGAGCCCTTGCCGCTGACGCTCACCCAGGGTATGCAGGTGCTCAGCGGCAGCGCCAACGCCGGCCCCCCCTTCGAGGTCAGGGCCGAGCGCCCGGCCACGGACAGCGCCTACTCAGCGCTCGTGCGTCTCGTGCAGCAGGCGCAGGCCCAGCGCGCGCCGTTCGTTCGCATGGCCGATCGCTACGCCGGATTCTTCTTGCCCGCCACGCTGCTGCTCGCCGGTGGTGCGTGGGCGGCCAGCGGCGATGCCGTGCGCGCACTAGCCGTGGTCGTCGTGGCGACTCCCTGCCCGTTGATCCTCGCCGCGCCGATCGCGCTCGTCTCAGGTGTCTCGCGTGCCGCACGGGCGGGCGTGGTGGTCAAGGGCGCGGGTGTGGTCGAGACGCTTGGGGAGGTTCGCACGATTCTCTTTGACAAGACCGGGACGCTCACGGTCGGCACGCCGGAGGTCCGCGAGATCATGCCGTGTGAGGGGATGCAGGCCAGCGAACTGCTGCGTCTCGCGGCATCCGTGGACCGCCTCTCCGCCCACGTGCTCGGCGAGGCACTCGTGCGTGCCGCCGAGCAGGCCGGGCTCACACTCGGAGTGCCCAACGATGTGCGGGAGGAACCGGGTCAGGGGATCGCGGGCACGCTCGAAGCTCGACGGATCGCAGTAGGCAGCCGGGCGTTCTTGCGCCAGGTCGGCGTGCCAGAGAGCGAGGTGGCTTCTGCGGGGCTGATGGGAGGCCGCGGCTCCGGGGAGGCGCGAGTGCTCGTCGCGGTGGACGGGCACGTGAGCGGCGTGATCGTGATGGCAGACGAGCTGCGCGCGGACGCCCGCGGGATCGTCGAGCGCCTGCGAGCGGAGGGCGTGCGACACGTAGCGATGGTCTCCGGGGACCGCCGCTCGGTCGCCGAGCGCATCGGCGCTGAGGTCGGCATGGATCGTGTGTACGCAGAACAGTCCCCCGAGGACAAGCTCGAGGTCGTGCGTCGCCTACGCGAGGACGCGATGCTGCGCCCCGTGATGATGGTCGGCGATGGCGTCAACGACGCGCCGGCCCTTGCGCTGGCCGACCTCGGCGTCGCAATGGGCGCCGCCGGGGCGACCGTATCCTCAGAGACAGCCGACGCTGTCATCACCGTGGACCGAATTGATCGCGTCGCGGATGCCGTGCATGTCGGGCGCCGGGCGCTCCACATCGCCCACCAGAGCGTGCTCGCGGGCATGGGCATGAGCATCGCAGCGATGGGCGTCGCCGCAGCCGGCTACCTGCCACCAGTAGCAGGCGCGCTCCTACAGGAGGCGATCGACCTCGCCGTCATCCTCAACGCCCTACGCGCGCTCGCCGGATAGCGCGAGTCGCTCGGCGCGCTCCTTGATCCCGCGAAGCATCTCGCGCTCCATCACGAGCGATCCAGGCTCCATCGGCAGCATCCCGATTCGCCCTATCACCGTTGGCAGGCGAAACCGATTACGGCTGAGCAGCCGTGTGTGGCCGTGTACCTCGGTGAGAACGAACGTCCAAACCCAGTTGCCCTCCTCCGAGCGCCAAGCGAGCACGCGTTCCGGCTCCAGCCGTTGCAGTTGCATTCGGTTCGAGCCGAAGCCAATCGTGTCGCCGATCTGCGGGTGCTGAAACTCCGGCAGAACTCTGTCGGCGCTGTGCATGTTCAGGCCGAGCAGGTTCTCGATCCAGTCATACGTGTATGCGCCGCCTCGCGGGCTCGGACCCATCTGCACGATCCAGGGCCAGACCGCCGAAGCGGGCGCGTCTATGTCGATCGCACGCGTCGATATGCCATCCGCATCCTCGAGCAGCTCATCTCCCGGTAGCCGGCAGGCCGCCTCCTGGGCGGTCGCGCCCCAGGTCAAGATCGGTCCTCGTAGCAGGAAGGCATAGGCCGCGCCACAGCCCCCCGCAACAGCGACAGCCACACTCCACGCTCTCATGCGAGGGACTGGGTGGTGAATGCGGTTGGAGCGCTCATGCGCGCACACTTCCGTGAGCGGGGGTGCCTACACAACGTTGCAAACCCGCGAGAGGCCGGTAGAAACTACTGAGCGTCGATGTGGAGCGGCGACGATAGGCACGGGACGCGCGGCGAATACGTTTGATCCATGAGCGCGCCGCTGTCCAGCGAGAATGGGCGCAAGAGCGCCGGGGTCATATCCGTGCTGCTCGTCGAGGACGAGCAGTCGATCGCCGAGCCCTTCGCGCAGGCGCTCATTCGCAGCGGCTTTCAGCCGACGATCGCGCGCACCGCAGCCGAGGCGCTGCGGCTCGGTCGGGAGCAGCCGCCCGACATCGTACTGCTCGACCTCACGCTCCCCGACGGCGATGGCCGCGACGTCTGTCGCGAGCTGCGTCGCGGCTCGAACGTTCCGATCATCATGCTCACCGCACGAGGCACCGTCACCGATCGCGTCGTCGGCCTCGAGTTGGGAGCCGACGACTACATCGTCAAGCCTTTCGCGACCGGAGAGGTGATCTCGCGGATTCGCGCGGTGCTGCGACGCGCCCGCGTCCCGGCGGAAGCCGTTGAGGATGCCGCCGAGCCAGCTGAGCTCACCGTCGGAGATCTGCGGCTCGACCTGTCCGCGCGCCGCGCCTGGCTCGCAGACCGCGAGCTCGATCTGACGCGCAAGGAGCACGATCTGCTCGCGCGGCTGATGCGCGATGCGGGGCGGGTTCTCACGCGCGAGACGCTCATGTCGGAGGTATGGGATGAGAACTGGTTTGGCTCGACGAAGACGCTCGACGTGCACATCGCGGGCCTGCGTCGCAAGCTCGAGGACGATCCCGCCTCCCCGCGCTATATCCACACGGTGCGAGGCGTCGGCTTCCGCTTCGCCGCACCCGAGGAGGCAGAGCCGTAAGCCTTCGAACCGGACTGCTCGCCGCGCTCGCCTACATCGTGCTGCTCGCGATCGTCGCGCTCGGCGTGCCGCTCGCGCTGAGCCTCGGCCGGCGCGTCAACAGCGAGGTGCGCTCCCAGGCCCAGGGTCAGGCCGATCTCGTGGCCGCGACTGCTGCTGAACTGCTGCCCGCGAGCAGGCGCGCCGATCTGCAGAAGCTCGTGCGCTCGGCCGCCTCCTCGGTGCGCGGGCGCGTGATCGTCGTCGACAGCACCGGCAAGGCGCTTGCCGACAGCGCCGGCGCGGAACTGCTTGGCTCCAGCTACGCCGCGCGTCCGGAGATCGCGAGCGCGCTGCATGGTCGCCAGCTGCAGATCCAGCGCTCGAGTCACACGCTCGGCGAGCAGATCCTCGCTACGGCCGTGCCGATCATCCGTGGCGGCGCCACGGTCGGCGCCGTACGCGTCACGCAGAGCGTTGCCGCAGTGCGCTCCGCCGTCCGCCGTGCGGTGCTCGGCATCGGTCTGATCGGCCTGGTGGTGCTGGCGCTCGGGCTAGCGGCCGGCGCGTTCATTGCCGCGCAGATCGCGCGTCCGCTCGGTCGTCTCGAGCGTGTCGCCCAGCGCGTCGCGGGCGGCGACCTGGAGGCCCGAGCGACTGTCGAGGGCAGCCGCGAGCAGCGCTCGCTCGCGGAGTCCTTCAACGAGATGACAGATCGCGTTGCGCGGCTGCTCAACGGCCAGCGCGCGTTCGTCGCCGACGCCTCCCACCAGCTACGCACACCGCTCACCGGGCTTCGCCTGCGCCTGGAGGAGGCTCGTGCCAACGGATTGAGTGTCGCCGCCGCAGCCGAGCTCGATGCGGGCGCCGACGAGGTCGACCGGCTCGCACGGATCGTCGACGAGCTGCTCGTCCTCAGCCGTGCCGGCGAGCGCGAGCAGCCCGGTGAAGCAATTGACCTGCGCGACGTCGCCGAAAGCGCACTCGAGCGCTGGCAGGCAAGCGCCGCTGAGCGCGGGATCGTGTTGGAGCGCGCTGAAGCTCAAGACGTGGACCCGTGCATCGCCTGGTGCGCGCGCGGCGACGTCGACGTAGCGCTCGACGCGCTGGTCGAGAACGCGCTGCGCTACTCGCCCGCCAACACGGTCGTGACGATCGCAAGTGCCCCAGGGAGGATCGAGGTGCGCGATCGAGGCCCGGGGATCGCCGCCGACGAGCACGAGGCGATCTTCGAGCGCTTCCACCGTGGCACGGCGGGACGCCTCGGGCCGTCCGGCACCGGCCTCGGCCTGAACATCGCGCGCGAGATCGCGCGCGAGTGGCGCGGAGAGGTGACGCTCGAGAACCGCGACGGGGGCGGCGCGATCGCGCTGATGACGCTCGCGCAGCGCCTCGCCAGCGAGAACGGAGCGAGTCGATGAGCTGCCAGCTCCAGGCAGTGGCGGCCGCGCGGCTTTGCCATTCCATAACCCACTCGTCTCTAGCGTGGACGGCATGAGTCGCAGATCGCTCGTTTGGGTGCTCGCGGCGCTCCTCGGTATCGCGCTCACAGCCGGGATCACGTGGGCCAGCAGCCAGCTGACCAGCCAGCGCATCGGCCTCTCCTCCGAACCGATCTCGGCAGGCGTGCGGCTCGCGCCGACGGTGAGCACGACCAGCCAGCGCGTCGTCACACGACCGAGTCACACGACCACGACGACCCAGCGGGTCGTCACACGGCCGAGTCAAACCACCACGACCACGCTCACAGTGACCACGCCCGCGCCTGCTGCGCCCCCGCCGGAAGCCGTTCCACAGACGACAACGTCGAGCACCAGCTCGCGTGAGGACGGCACGCGGGGCCGCGGCGGCAGCGGTGGCAGCAGCGCCCACGGGCGCGACGACTGACCTTTGCCAAACCTTTGCCCGCCGCTGGTCGGGCGCTGGGTGGACGCGCGGCACAGTGCTCCTGCAACCGATCGACAGGAGCCGGCATGCGCACCAACACCAACACGAGGATCGCAGCGGCCGTCACGGTGCTTGCCGCAGGCGGACTCAGCGCGGCAGCGCTTCAGTCGGCGATGAGTCCCCACGTTGCAAAGAACGCGGCGGTCGCGCAGGCGGCGGTGGAGGTTCGCACGCAGGTGATCCGCCGCACGATCCACGTGGTGCGCCACGAACGTCCCCCGCGTCCGCTGCGCCCGCGACAGACGGCCGCCGGCGGGGCGGGCTCCACTTCAGGCGCTGGCCCCATCGCGGCTGCGAGCGTGGCGCCGCGGACCGCATCGAGTGGCTCGCACGGCTCCAGCTCAACCGCCGCCACCGGCTACACACCCGCGGTGGGCGCCGCGCCGGTGCGCACCCGCACGAGCGGCACGAAAAGCAGCGGCTCCGGATCCAGCGGCTCGCGCAGCGCCCCGGTCTCCACGCCGGTGCGCACGCGCACCAGCGGCGCTCCCGCCAGCGGCGGCTCGGGCGCCAGCACCACGCGCCCGGCCAGCGCGGTGCGCACACGCACCAGTGGCGGCGGTCACGACGACGGCGGCAGTCATGACAACTGAGCGTGCCCAGTGGCCCGAGCGCAACCGGCGACGCTCGCGTCTGAGCGAGCAGAGTGCACTGCTCAACCCGCTGCCGGTGATCGGCACGGCCCTCGCCACCTTTCTCGTGATCTTCGCGCTGCTCGTGGGGCGCGTCGTTACAGGCAACGACCCCGCGGCGCACTGGGCTTCCGTCGCCAGCGTTAGCTCCACGCGCAACGGCTCGGGCACGACCCTGCGCACGACCGCGAGCGGAGCCGTGATCCCGGCCGCTGCCAGCGCGGGCGCCGGTACGAGCGCCGCCGGCACGACCGTGCCGATCGCGACCCGCGCGAGCGGCGGAGGAGTGACGCACGATGACTGATCGCCCCACCATCGCGCTGTTCTCGCTCGCCGGCTTCCTGGTCGTGTTCGCCCTGCTCGGCTCACGGCTCGCGGTTGGGGGTCACGCAGCAGCCGCGCGCCCACGCGAGGTGGTCGTGCGCCGCATCTACCAGACCACCGTCGTCGAACGCGTCCCGCGCTCGGCCAAGGCCGGCTCCTCGACAGGCGCCTCGACGGTCACGCAATCCGTGTCCGGCTCCACCTCGATCCCCGCGGCGGCGGCACCCGTCACGCGCACGTCATGAGCGTCGAGCACGACAGCACGTTCCACTCGATGGGCAGCGACATCCGCCTGCTGATCGGCCGGCCGCTACTGCGCGACGCACTCTCCCCGGCGCTCGCGGCCGAGCGCGAGCGCGCGTACGTTGAGGACTTCGCGGCGCGCCTCTCGCGCTTCCGCGAAGACAGCGAGCTGACCGCGCTCAACCGCGACTCGCGGTCCCGCGTGCCCGCGTCGGCGCTGCTGCGCACCGCCGTACGCGCGGGGATATGGGCAGCGGAAAGGTCTGGCGGCCTCGTCGATCCGACGCTTACGGGCGAGCTCGAACGGATCGGATACGCACGCTCGCTCGATGGCCGCGAGCCCGTGCCGCTGAGAGATGCGCTCGCGTCCGCGCCGACGCGCCGTCAGGCCAAGCCGCGCGCTGCGGCGCAGTGGAAGCAGATCCTCGTCGAAGACGATGCCGGCCGTGTCGTGCGCCCGGCGGGCGTGATGATCGACACCGGCGGAACCGGCAAGGGGCTGTGCGCCGACGCGGTCGCGCACCGTCTCGCCGGCTACACGCGCTTCGCGGTCGACTGCGGCGGCGACCTCGCTGTCGGTGGCGTCGGCGCGCAGGTCGAGCCGTATGAGATCGAGGTCGAGCACCCCCTCACCGGCGAGACGATCCGCACGCTGCGGATCGCGGCGGGCGGCGTGGCGACCTCGGGTCTGAACGTGCGCGTGTGGTGCACCCCCGGCGGTGGCTTCGCGCACCACCTGCTTGACCCCGCGACCGGCCTGCCCGCGTGGACGGGCCTGGTCGGCGCTACCGCGCTCGGCTCGAGCGCCCTGGAAGCCGAGACGCTCTCGAAGATGGCGCTGCTGCTCGGTCCGATCGGCGCCCGCCGGGTGCTCGCCGAGCATGGCGGCGTGATCGTGCGCGACAACGGCGAGGTCGAGACGATCGGGGCGCTGAACGAGCCGCGTGGCTGGTTGACCGGACTCGGAAGGACCGCGTGATGGCACACGCCAACCTCAGCCTCTATATCTGGTGGCTCGTCAGTCGCGCGTCGGGAATCCTCGCGCTCGGGCTGATCTCGCTCTCGGTGCTGATCGGCCTTACGATGGCGACGAAGATCCTGCGTCGCCCGGGCATGGGACGCAAGCTCGTGCGCCTGCACGAGCACGTCGCGCTCGTCGGCATGATCGCGATCGCGGTGCACGGGCTCGCGCTGCTCGGCGACCCGTGGCTTCACCCCGGCGTGGGCGGGTTGACGATCCCCTTCACGATGTCCTACCGGCCGCTCTTCACGGGCCTCGGGCTGATCGGGGGCTACCTCGCGGCGCTGCTCGGGCTGAGCTTCTATGCCCGCCGGCGGGTCGGCGTGCGGCTGTGGCGCAAGCTCCACCGCGCGACCGTGCTCGTGTGGGTGCTCGGCGTCGTGCACACGGTCGGCGCGGGCAGCGACGCGAGCACCCTGTGGCTGCGCGCCTACATGCTCCTCACGGGCATCCCGATCGTCTACCTGACCGTCCTGCGCATCCTGCAGAGCCGCAAACCGCGCGGCGGGCGGGCGAGAGCGGCGCAGGCCGCTCCGGTCCGCCAATTCGCAGAGGAGCTCGCGTGATGAGCGCCGTGGTCGATGCTGACGTGCTGATCGCGGGCGGCGGGCTGGCCGCGCAGCGCTGCTGCGAGGCGCTGCGGCGCGGCGGCTTCGACGGGCGAATCGTCGTGCTGTGCGACGAGCCGCGCGCGCCGTATGACCGCCCCGCGCTGTCCAAGGCCGTGCTCATGGGCGAGCGCGATGTGAGTACGCTGGCCTACCGAGAGCCGAGATGGTATGAGGAGCACGAGATCGAGTTGCTGCTCGGCGCAGCCGCTCGCGAGCTCGATGCCACGGCGCACGTCGTCGAACTCGAGGACGGCTCGCGCCTACGCTACGGCCAGCTGCTGACCGCCACCGGCAGCCGGCCGCGCCCGCTGCCGCTGTTCGGCGAGAGCGAGCGCGTACACGAACTGCGCACCGCGGCGGACGCACAGGCACTGCGCGACACGCTAGCGAACGGCTCTGGCGAGCTGGCGGTGATCGGCGCCGGTTTGATCGGCCTCGAGGTCGCCTCGGCGGCACGGGCGCTCGGGTTGGCGGTCACCGTGATCGAGGCGGCGCCCACACCGCTCGCGCGAGCATTGCCGCCGGCGCTCGGTCTGTGGATCGCGGGACTGCATCGCGAGCACGGCGTCGACGTGCGGCTGGCGACCGCGGTGGAGAGCGTCGAGCACGGCTCGCGCGACATACGCATAAAGCTCAGTGACGGCAGTTACGTGACTGCCGAGACGGTACTGCTGGCCGTCGGCACAGTCCCCGCCACGGAGTGGCTCAAGAGTAGCGGGCTGGGGCCTGGGGCGATCGGCGTGGACGCGGGCGGACGCACGCAGTTGCCGGACGTTTACGCCGCCGGGGACGCTGCTTGCTATCCGGGCCCGCACCCAGAACAACGAATCCCCACCCAGCACTGGGAGGCGGCCGCGCGCCAAGGCGCGACAGTCGCGCGATCGCTGCTCGGGCAGGAGCCGCTGCCCTCGCCGCCGTCGATGTTCTGGAGCGACCAGCACGGGCGGCGCATCCAGCTCGTCGGGCACTCGCCCGACGGCTGCCACGTCGAGCTCGACGGCGACCCCGCCGCGAGCGACTTCATCGCCTGGCTCACACACACCGAGCTTCCGCCCGCGGCGATGCTCGTCAACCGTCCCGATGCGCTCCCGCAAGCACGGGCCCGGATCGCCGCATCCCTTCCCAGCTAGCCCACGACAAGGAGATCGAGATGACATACGTGCCAGTGATCGACGAGTCGGCGTGCCTCGCGCATGGCGACTGCGAAGAGATGGCGCCTGAGGTATTTCGCGTGGAGGACGTGGCGACGGTCATCGGCAGGGCTCCCGACGAGCAGTTGATGGAGGTCGCGCGGGCATGTCCGGCGAGCGCAATCGTGCTCGTGGACAAGGAGAGTGGACAGCAGGTCTATCCGTGAGCGCTCACTTCTCACACGCCGATCTCCACACTCTCGACGCGCGGCGGAGCAGTGCGGTTCGAGGCGCCAAGAAGTGCTGAGAGCCGGGCTCTCTGCTCGCGCTCCCGTTCCTCGCGCGGCCCGTCGCGTCTATGCAAGGAGGCGTTGAAGTCCGAGAGAACGCGCCCGAGTGTACAGAAGTTCGTTATGGCATACACCCGGCCTCGCTCGTCGCCAAGCCTGGCATGAGGGTGGCATGGCCCCCCGCAAATCCCCCGCAGAGGGCCAAAAAATCGCATAGGAAAGCCAACTCTAACCGGGCGCCCCGATTGGTTCATGTATTGCGAAGTCCAGCAAACATGGGCGAAAACCCCTGAAACACCGGAGAGCGATGCCTGCTCGATCTCGAGGCAGGCATCGGGCGCCGTCCGACGTCATGGCGATCAGGCGCGATCGGAGGGCAGGCCGGACGTCCGCAACTGGTCAACGCGCTTGTTGACCAGTTCGGGGAGGCTGTCGGGTAGCGCGTCGATTTCCTCGGTGGCTTGCGAGATGGCGGCCGGTAGACGGTTGAGCGAGTCAGCGACGATCTCCTCGGCGATCCTGCGGTTCATGCCCCATCGGTTGGCCTCGTTGATTATGCGCTCAGCCGTAACGCTGTCTGCCTTCTGCACGCTGTCGACGTACATCGCGAGCTTGTCGTCGAGTGGGTACAGCCTGGTGGACAGCAGGTCGTACAGCGGTGCGAGTCGCAGGCCGCCCGCCTGAGTGTGCAGCAGCGAGAAGTTCTTGCCATGGGCGTCGCAGTTGCCGAGCGCCACGTTGAGCGTGAGTGCTCGCAGCAGCGTTTCGGGGGCGGATGGCTCGGCGAAGTCCTGCAGGACTCGCGCGATGCGTGCGAGGCTCGGGCCGGCATCCTGCTCGTACTTCTCCTCCGGGGGGAGCCCGAGTGCCTGGCAGAAGTCCTCTTGGTGAATTCTGTGAACGGTCCCGTCGGCGTCGATGACGCGGTCGTAGCGTTCTACGACGAGCACGGGGCGCTCATCGACAAGGATCGTCTGCACGGGGGCGACGCTCAGCCCGAGGTTCTTCGCGATGGTCATGCAGAACAACTCGTTCTCGACGGTGTTCTGGAAGGGTTCGATCTCGGGCTTGAGGATGTGCGTAGAGGGCGTTCCCTCGACGGGCCGACCCCATGTGCCGTCTGGCATGCGGGTGAGCAGCAGCTTCTCCTGGACACCGGCAAGCGACAGACGGACGTTGCGGTCGATACCGAGGGGCGCGCGGTGGAGGTTCGCGATCAGCTCGGCGAGGTCATCCGTGGTGAGCGGCTCGGCGGTCAGGGTTGTGGGTGGCAAGGGAGACGGAGCGTCCTCTGGCTGGATGACGAGTGCCCCGGCGCTGTCTTTGCCGAGCGCGGCGAGCAGTCCGAAGACGTCGCTCGCCGGCAGGTCGAGGTCCTGCGCGATCGCCCTGCGCGGCTCTCCCTCTGGCAGGAGCCCGTCGAGAAACGCGCGTGTTGCCCCGTTCGGGTATCGATCGCGGGTCAGCGGAAACGCCAGCGACAGCAGCGGCGTGCCACCCTCGTAAGTGTCGAGCGCGTACTCGGTGTAGGAGAGGCGCAGGCGGTCCTTGCGCTGCTTCTCCACGACCGCAACCTGATGGCCGTAAAGCCAGATCGCAAGGGCGCCCGGCACCTACCAGTCCGCCTTCTGCAGCGTCGCTCGGACACCGAGCAGCTTCAACAGACGCAGAATGCGACGCATCTGCTCAGTCTCACGCCCCTGCTCTAGCTCCGAGAGGTAGCTTCGGTTCAGACCCGCCATCTCAGCGAGCTCCTCCTGCGTCAACCCGGCTTCCTCGCGGTAGTGACGGATCGCCGGTCCCACCGACGCCGCGGTATAGAGACGGAAAGGCTTGCCTGCGGGAGCGCTCTCGGACGTGTCCTTATCGTTTGATGTCTGCATATCCAGACATCATAGCAGACTAAACTCAAAGTCGGCTTTTCTCGACAAAGGACACTTGTTTGTGTCGCGTCCGGATTTCCAGACATATTTCGCCAAGGACCGCTGATCGACGGGGATGCGAAGGTTCCACGAGTTCACCCTTCCGGCGCGTCGCCAGACGCGCCGCGCTGAGCTGCGCATGCATCGCGGGGTACGTGGCCCATGTCTTGGTAGCAGATACGATCTAGCGGAATGGGGCGTACTACTGCACAGGTGTCGGGACTCTCCGCGGGGGAGGCGGTCTTGGGTCTTGTGGTCGAACGGCCTGGGAACAGCTACCAGCTGGAGCAGCGTCTGGAGGGGCGGTTCGGCTCGGCGCAGTTTGCCCATGGCACCGCCTATCACGCGCTGAAACGGCTCTCCAAGCAGGGGCTGATTCGAGCTCTCGAGGGGGATCGGGCGATCGTCTCGGCTCGGGCTGAGGCTGGATATCTGCCCGCTACTGCTTATGAGGCGACGGCAGCGGGAGTCGAGCAATTCGAAGGCTGGTTGCGCTCGTCGACCTCGATGCCGCCGGTGCGTGAGGAGCTGCTCGCGAAGATCTCATTCTGCAGGCCGGAGGATTTGCCGAGGATGATCCAGATCGTGCGCGAGGCCGAGCTGGCCTGTATGGCTCAGCTGGAAGGTCTCGGTGAGCGGACGCGTAGAGCGCAGCGGCTGGCAGACAACGATGAGTGGAGGCGGGTGATGAGCATCATCGTCACATCCGGGGACGCCGCGTGGTGGGATGCGAGGATCAAGTGGCTGCAGACGCTGCGCCAATATCTACAGAGCGAGGGGCAGCGCTTTCAGGCGGGCCAGGGGCCGGCCTCCTCGCCGCCGCGGGTTTGACGATGTCGGTGCTGTCTTTGACGGAGGTTTGCTTGAGCTTTCCGCGCGGGCGCCGGCATCTGGTGCGGGTGCTGAGCGATGTCTCGCTGCAGGTCGATGCCGGAGAGGTCGTCGCGGTGCTGGCGCAGCGTGCGCAGGGCAAGACCTCGCTGCTGCGGGTCGCGGCTGGGATGCAACGCCCCGACCACGGACGCGTCAGCTTCGAAGGCGAGGATCTCTGGCGCCTCCCCGACAGGCGGCGCGCGCGGCTGCTGGGCGGAGAGATCGGTTTGGTTGGACCCGTCATCCCCGACCTCGACTTGCCGATGCGCTCGAGCATCGCGTTGCCGCTGTTCGCGCGGCACGGCAAGCGCGAGGCGTACGCGCGGGCGCTGGCCGCGCTCGAGTTGATGGGAGCCTCGGAGTGCGCCGAGCAGTTCTGGGGGAGCCTGGCGGATTGGGAGCGTGCGCTCGTCGCCCTCGCCCAGGGAATCGCGCGCGAGCCGAAGCTGTTGCTGGTGGACGACCTGACGGTCTCGCTCGGGCTCGGAGAGGCCGATGCGATCATGCGACGGCTGGACAGGCTGGCTTCCGAGCGCGGCTTTGGCGTGTTGATGTGCGTCTCCGACGCCGGCGCGATGGGCTGGTCGGGGCGTGTGGCGACGCTGGCCGGCGGCGAGCTGTTGGATCTCTCAAGGACGCCCGCGCAACAGGGGAAGATAATCGACTTCCCAGGTACCGGCGCGGATACGCGCGATCCCAGACGCGGCATCTCCTCCTAGTGCTCGAGCTGCGCGAGCTTGCAAAGCGCTATCCCGTCGGTGACGGGGAGCCGGTCCGTGCCGTCGACGGCGTGTCGCTGCGGATCGCCCGCGGAGAGCTGGTGGCGCTGTACGGTCCGAGCGGCTCGGGCAAGACGACGCTGTTGATGCTGATCGCCGCGCTGCTGGCGCCCGACGACGGCGCGGTGATCGTGGATGGGCGGGAGATCTCCGCGCTCTCCGAGGACGAGCGGGCGCGCTACAGGCTGCGCGATTTGGGCTATGTGGAGCAGGCCTTCGATCTGCTCCCGGGCGCCAATGTGGCACAGAACGCCGCGATGAAGCTCTGGCTGACCGACGATGCCCGCCGGGCCGAGCAGCTGGTCGAGCCGCTCTTGGTGCGCCTGGGGCTGGGTGAGCGTCTGCGCCATCGCCCGGACGAGCTCTCGATGGGCGAGCGCCAGCGGGTGATGATCGCGCGGGCGCTCTCCACCGACCCGAAGCTCGTGCTCGCCGACGAGCCGACCGGAAGCCTCGACTCTCAGGGCAGTCGTGAGGTGCTCCAGCTTCTGGGCGAGATCTGTCGTGAGCGCGGCGCCGCCGTGCTGCTCGTGACCCACGATCCGCAGGCGACGATGTTCGCCGACCGCGTGCACGCGTTGCGCGACGGACGGCTCACCGCTTACGAGCCCGACCGCGTGTTCGCCCCGCTCGGCGGATCGTAGCCGGGCGATGCGGCTGTCGAGCATCGTCCATCTGTATCGCGTCCGGCTGAAGGCGAGGATTGTGCTTGGGCAGGAGCTGGCGGCGGTCCTCGGGCTCGCCGTCGGCGTGGCGCTGCTGTTCGCCTCCCAGGTCGCGAGCGCGAGCCTCAACGGTTCGGTGCAACAGCTCGCGCAGGGAATCGTGGGCCACTCGCAGTACCAGCTCGCCGCGCGCGACCCGCGCGGCTTCGATCAACGGCTGCTGGGCGAGGTACAGCGGCTGCCGGGCGTGAGCGCCGCGTTCTCGGTGCTGGAGGAGCGCGTGGGCGTGGTCGGTCCAGCCGGTCAACGGGCCGTCGACCTGATCGCCGGCGACCCTGGCTCCGTGCGCGCTGCCGGTCCCCTGCTGCAACATTTTCGCTATGCGGTGCTCGCCCACCAGCGGGCGCTTGCGCTGCCTGCCCCCGTCGCCCGGGCGATCGGGGCGAGCCCCTTGCAGCCGATCAAGCTCCAGGTCGGTGCGGGCGTCGTGCCGGCACTGCTCGCGGCTACGTTGGGAGGCTCGGATATCGGCGGGCTCGTGGGTAGCCCTGTCGCGCTCGCGCCGCTGGCCTATGCGCAGCAGCTGACCGGCATGCGGGGGCGGATCACGCGCGTCTTCGTACGGGCGCGACGCGGGCAGGGCAGCGAGGTGCGGACGGGGCTGATGAGGCTGGCGGGCGATCGTCTGAACGTCGAGCCGGCTGACTTCGACGCGACGCTCTTCAGCCAGGCCGCCGAGCCGATCAACCAGTCGACGGAGACCTTCGCGGCGATCTGCGCATTGGTTGGCTTCATGTTCGCCTACTGCGCGATGCTGTTCACGATGCCCCTGCGCGAGCGGCTGATCAGGGGCCTGCGTCGCAACGGCGCCACCCGGCTGGACACCGTCAAGACGCTGCTTTTCGACGCGCTTGTACTCGGCACGCTGGCCTGCATCGTCGGCCTGGCGCTGGGCGAGGCGATCTCGCTCGCCGTCTTCCATGCGGATGCCGGCTACCTGTCGATTGGATTCCCGATCGGCTCGCAGCGGATCGTCACCTGGGAGAACGTCGCGATCGCCGTGGGCGGGGGCATGCTCGCCGCCTGCCTGGGTGTGCTCACCCCTGTGCGGGAGATCTCCTCGCGCTCCCGGCGCCAGATCTCGAGCTCTCCCAAACATCTCCCTCGCGGCCGGCGCATCGTGGTCCTGGCCGCCGCAGCGGCGTGTCTGGGGGTGACGACGATCATCCTGTTCGCGGCGCCCCAGGCCGCGATCCTGGCCGTCGCGACGCTGATCGGCGCGCTGCTGTTGCTGTTGGCCCCGTTGCTCGATCTGGTCGTCGGCGTATTTGAGCGCCTGCAGCGCTCCTGGGATGGCGGTTGGAGTCGCCTCGCGGTCGTCGAGCTGCGCTCGCCGCGGACCCGGACCCGCTCGCTCGCGATCGCCGCGACGGGTGCGGTGGCCGTGTTCGGCAGTGTCACGATCCAGGGGTCGCATACCAATCTGCAACGGGGACTCGATCGCCTCGTCCACCAGCTCTCGGCAACCGCCGAGGTATGGGTGACCGCGCCCGGCACGCAGAACCTCCTCGCCACGACGCCATTCGCAAACGACGCGGCTGCCACGCTGGCGCGTGTGCACGGTGTTCAAGCCGTGGGTCTGTATCGAGCCGGTTTCCTCGACTATGGCAATCGTCGTATCTGGGTCCTCGCGCCGCCGTCTTCCGCGATCAATCCAATCCCTCCGAGCCAGCTGGTGGCGGGTCGGCTCGCGTCGGCGAGCGCCAGGCTGCGAGCGGGCGGTTGGGCGGTGCTCTCACAGGCCATCGCCGCGCAGCATCATCTGCATATCGGGCAGCGTTTCACGCTGCCGGCGCCTGACCCCAGGGTGTTCCGCGTCGCCGCGCTGACCACGAACCTCGGCTGGCCGCCCGGCGCGATCATCCTCAACCCCGGGGACTATGCGCGCGCCTGGGGCAGCGCCGATCCGAGCGCCTACAACCTGACGCTGCGAGCAGGAGTCTCGGCCGAGCAGGGAAGCCGGGAAGTTCGGCGGGCATTGGGAGCAGGCTCGGCGCTGGTCGTCCAGAGCGCGCGCCAGCGCGAAGCGCTGCAGCAGACGGCCAGTCGCCAGGGGCTCGGCCGCCTCACGCAAATCTCGCTGCTCGTGTTGATCGCCGGCGTGCTCGCGATGGCGACGGCGATGGGCACCCTGGTGTCCCAGCGCCGCCGGCGGTTCGCGCGCATGAAGGTGCAGGGCTACTGCACGAGCGTGCTCTGGTCTGCGCTGCTCTGTGAGAGCGCGCTGCTGCTGGGCAGCGGTTGCTTGGCGGGAGCGCTCTTCGGGATCTATGGCCAGCTGCTGCTGAGCCACGCGCTGCTGAGCGTGACGGGCTTCCCGGTCGTCTTCTCCGCCGGCGCTCTGGCCGCGGCGGGAAGCTTCCTGCTCGTCACCGCCGTCGCGGCCGCGATCGTCGCGATACCCGGTTATCGTGCCGCCGCCGTGACGCCCTACGTGTAGCTCCCCGCAGGCGGAATCCGGCAAGCCAGGCGATCTTCTAGGATCGGGAAATATCCCGTATCCAAGAAATGACCGTTCGAAGGCCGACCCGACGCCTCTGAGTCCCAGACAGGTCTGGGCGCTGCTCCTCGCCGGCAGCCGTCAGCTGCTGTGGGGGCTGCGGGCGGTTTCGCGTGAGACCCGTGTCTGGAGGGTGCGTGCAGGGGCGATCGCGGATGCCCGGATCCGCGAGGACGCGCTCGCTGCGCTCGCCCGCAAGCGCACCCATCTCGACGGCGCCGCGCTGTTCTGGATCTTGCCGCGCCGCCGCAACCCACATCTCCTGCGGCTCCTCGTCGCCTACGAGATCATCCTCGAGTTTCTCGATCAGATGAACGAGCGTGCGGCGCACGCCGGCCAAGCGAACGGTCGCCAATTGCATCGCGCGCTCGTTGAGGCGCTGGATCCGGACGCGCCGATCTCCGACTACTACCGCTTTCAGTCCTGGCGGGAGGACGGCGGCTATCTGCGGGCGCTCGTGGAGAGCTGCCGTGAGCACTGCGCGCAGCTGCCCTCCTACGCGCGCGTGCGCGTGCTGCTGATCCGTGAAGCGACCCGTGCTCAGGTCCTCGCCCTCAACCACGACCCCGATCCCGGCGCTCGTAATCTCGCGCTCGAGCAGTGGAGCGCGCGTGAGTTCCCCGATCGGGTGCAGGCGAGTTGGTTCGAGCTGAGCGGCGCGGCAACCGCGTCGTTGACCGTTCACGCGCTCCTGGCGCTCGCGGCCGAACCGGCGGTCGAGGAGCGGGATCTCGATCGCGCTCATGCCGTCTACTTCCCCTGGTGCTCGCTGGCGACCACGATGTTGGACAGCTATGTCGACCAGCTCGACGACCTCGCAAACGGAGATCACAGCTATATCGCCCACTACGCCAGTGCTGAGATCGCACTTCAGCGCCTCTGTGAGATCGTGGATCGAACCGCGCGTCAAGCGTGCGAGCTGCGCAACGGCCATCGCCACACGGTCATCGTCGCCTGCATGGTCGCGATGTACCTGTCCAGGGACAGCGCCCATACACCCGAGCTGCGTGCGGGCACCCGCATGCTCCTCGATGCCGGCGGCTCGCTCACCAAGGCGTTGCTCCCGGTCCTTCGAGCATGGCGGATTGCCTACGGGTTGCGCTCCGCCTAGATCGGATCGTGAGCGGTGCGGCAAGCTGTCGGGGAGGAGCTTCCGCCGGGTCCGCAGCTGCCGCGGGCGCTTCAGAGTTGCCTGTTATGGCGCTGGCCGTTTGAGTATCTCGAGCAGTCCTCCGATCGCTATGGCAGCCGCTTCACGCTGCGCGCCACAAGCCGTCCGCCGCTCGTCTTCCTGTCCGACCCGGCCGACGTCAAAGCGATGTTCGCCGCGCCCGCGGAGGTGCTGCATCCGGGCGAGGGCGGCGCGATCATCGCGCCGATCGTCGGCGAGCGCTCGTTCATGCTCCGCGACGAGGAGGAGCATCTCGAGGGTCGTAAGCGGATGCTCCCCGGGTTCCACTCCAAGCTCGTGCGCCGGCACCGCGAGCTGGTGGTGAAAGTCGCGCAGCGTGAGGTTGCCTCGTGGCCGCGTGAGGTGTCCTTCGCGCTACATCCGCCGCTGCGCGCGCTGACGCTGGAGATCGTCCTGCGCACGATCTTCGGCGCTTCGGGACGTCCTGACGATCGCTGCCTGTATGCGCTGCGCGATCGTCTGCTCGCAATGCTGGCGGTCACGGGTAGCGCGGTCTTTCCCGAGCCGCTCCTGCGCCACGGCCCGGGGCGTCGCATCTGGGAGCGTTTCCTGCGCACCCGCGCGGAGGTCGATCGGCTGCTCTACGCGATCATCGAGGATCGAGCGTGCGCCAACGGGCGCTCCGAGGGCCTGCTCGACAGGCTCCTGGAGGCTTGCAACGCGGACGGCTCGCCGATCTCCGCGCGGCAGGTGCGCGACGATTTGATGTCGGTGATCCTCGCCGGACATGAGACCACGGCCGCGGAGCTGGCATGGGCCTTTCAGCTGCTCGCGCACCACCCGACCGTGCTGGAGAAGCTGATCGGAGAGATCGACGAGGGCGCCGAGGAGGAGTATCTGACCGCGACGATCCAGGAGGTGCTGCGCCATCGGCCCGTGTTCCTGTTCACGATTCCGCGCGCGGTCAAGCAGCCGATCGTCCTCGGCGGCTGGACCTATCGCCCCCCGACCCAGTTGCTCGGGTGCATCTATCTCCTGCACCACGACCCGCTGCTCTACCCCGAGCCGCAGGAGTTCCGGCCCGAGCGCTTCCTGGAGACGGGGCCGGCGGCGTACACGTGGCTGCCATGGGGAGGAGGCCGCAAGCGCTGTCCCGGCCTGCACCTGGCGATGCTCGAGCTCAAGACCGTGCTGCGCACCGTGCTCGCGAGCGTGACCGTGCTGCCCGCCGGGCGCCGGATCGAGCATCCACGCTGGCGGAGCGTGATCGTGACCCCTCACGCGGGCTCGCGCGTGGTGCTCCATCGTCGTCGTTGAGCCGTTGCAGCCGCTGAGCCGGCGTCGCCGCTACGCCTCCCGTCGATCCCGCGCGCGAGCGTCTCCTCCGAAATTGATGGCGACACGTCACTAGGCAGGGGCTCGCGCCGGCGTCAGTATCGAGGTATGCCCCAGATCTCAGAGAACGGAATCAAAATCGAGCTGTCCAAGGCCCAGATCAATCAGATCGTGCGTGAGGCCGCGCACGACGACGGCCTGCTGGGTCTGCTGGGCGGGCTGGAGGAGCTCGACGTCCAGGCGTCGGCGGTGCCGATGGACGACGGGCGGCTCTCGCGCTCGCTGTTGCGCGGCCTGATGGTCCTCGCGTCCTATCCCGCCGACGGCAGCGCCCGCTCGGTGACCGACGTGGCCCACCAACTCGGCATGGGCATCAGCACGACCCATCGCTACACCTCCACGCTCGTCGAGGTCGGCGTGCTGGAGCGCGATCCCGTCTCGCGCCAGTACCGGCTCGCAAAGCGCAGCTGAGCGCTCGCCGGGGGCCCGCCCTTTTCTAGCATCGTGAAAGATGCTAGATTTGCTGTCGACGTCCCCTACGACGAATGCTCCGCGAGCCGGGGCGGATGGAGGCTGCTTGCCATGTCTCGAACCAGGTTGATCTTGCTGGGCCTGCTGGCCGCGGTCGCTGTGAGCGTGGTCGCGACGGCGTCGACCTCGACGCCGGCATCGGCGTCGGGTAGCTGTCTGACGGTGACGAAAGCGCCGGCCTACTGCGTCGAAGGGGTGCCGCTGGAAAATGCCTCGGAAAAAATCGAAGGCACCAACGGCGCATCTGTACTGAAAGCCACAATCGCATCCGTGACGTCGGAAGTCAAATGCGGAAAAGGCAAAACGACCGGAGCCATCGAAGGCGGAGCCGCCGGAACGGTGGGCAAGTCCAAAACGACGATTACGTTTGAAGAATGTAAACTGCTCAAACCAGCCAATTGCAAGCTCACCGCGGCGGACGAAAGAGAAATCAAAACGACGGTGCTTAAGGGCGAACTGGTGTTGACCGGAACAAGGGTGGAAGACAAGCTGGAACCAAAAGAAGGCGCTGGCTTTGCTGGGATAAGTATAGAAGGCAAAGAATCATCGTGCGTCATTTCCCACGTTGGAGAAGTAAAGACGTTTTCCGTGACGGGATCGCAGCTATGTGAAGTCGACTCAACCAATACTGCTGCGGAAAAAGAAACTGAAAAACACAAAATAATTTGTAAAGCCGCAGGCGGCAGCCTTGAAATCGGCGCCAATCCAGCTGAATTGGAAGATGAAGCAACCATCAAACTGACGTCGGTCAAAAACTGGAGCGTCAAAGAAACCTAAACGACGCATGCAGGACCAAGGCGTGATGGCATGGCTGGCCTCGTATAGGCTTGCTGGTTATGGCGTCCAGGGCTGGTGGAGGAAGCGTGTCGTCGCGGAGCGGCGGTGTCCGCTGGATGCTGCTCGCGGCGGCTGCGCTTGCGCTTACCGGCCTGGGGGGAGGGGTCTTGCCGGCCGCTGCCCGGGCGGAGGGCTGCCTCAACGAACAGGTTCGCGGGCAGGAGGGCGACGCGCTCCGGCTACCGGATTGCCGTGCCTACGAGCAGGTCTCGCCCGTCGATAAGAACTTCACGGATGCTGCCGGCATTCCCGGCCTAGTGCAGAGCTCGCCGTTTGGCGATGGGGTGACCTTCTTTTCCATGGTGCCGTTCCCCGGGGTGTTGAGTGCCGCAAGCACCCCGACCTACCTCAGTGTGCGCGGCGGTGACGGGTGGTCGACCCAGGGGCTCGCGCCTCCCGCCAGCCATCCCACGGCGGGTGGCTCTGAGGAGGGCTCGACCAAGGGTCTGACAGAAGACCTCTCCGAGGTGCTGATCCTCGTAGAACCAGGCCTCGAAGCGGGCATGGCGCCCGGCCGCTACTCCTACCTCCGCGACAGCGCCACCGGTTCCTTTCGACTGCTCAGTCCTGGCGTTGTCACGTTCGCCGACGCCACGGCCGACGGCTCACGCATCATTTTCGAGTCTGGTGAACAGCTCCTACCGAACGCCGCTCCAAACGTCGTCAACCTGTATGAGTGGGCTGATGGCCGGTTGAGCGTCGCTGGCATACTGCCCCCATCGGAAGGTGGTAATGCACCGGCCAAAGGCTCGTTCGCTGGTCCGGGAGGCCCTGCGCTCCTCGGGGCGACAGGTGGTGCGACGGGCGGCTTCTATACGCAGGACACCATCTCCGCAGATGGCTCCCGTATCTTCTTCAGCGATGGGGGGACAGGGCAGATCTATATGCGCGAACCGGAAGCGGCGCGGACGATCCCGATCTCTGCCGGGCCGGCGTATTGGCGTGCCGCTACGGCAGATGGCTCGGAGGTCTTCTATACCGAAGGCGAGGACCTCTATCGGTTCGATGTCGGGAGCGAAACGCGCGAAGCGCTCACGCGCGGCGCCGCGCGTGTGTTGGGGACGCTTGGGATCGCGACCGAAAACGGCTCCTACGTGTACTTCGTCGCGACCGGCGTGCTGGCTGATAACGAAAACGGTAACAAAGAAAAGGCGGGAGTGGGTGAAGGCAATCTCTATGAGTGGCATGACGGCGAAACCATCTTCATCGCACGACTGAGCACCGAAGATGGATACGACGAATATGATTGGCATGACTTTTATAGCTCGAACCCGGGTGCCGCGCCTGCTACCGGAGAGAAGGGCTCACGGGTCACTCCCGACGGTACGGCGCTGCTGTTTTTTTCGCAGGAGCGACTGGCCGGCTACGACAATGCCGGCCACGGTGAGCTCTATCTGTATGACGCCAGGCGCGGTGGGCTTACGTGCGTGTCCTGCAACCCGAGTGGTGCGCCGGCGAGCCGCGAAGCGTATCTCGCGGGGAACCCGTCGATCGCAGCCGCTCCGGAACGTAACGCCTTCCTGACGCGCAACCTCTCCGACGACGGCAGCCGTGTCTTCTTCCAGACGAAGGAAGCGCTCGTCCCCCAAGACGCGAACGAACAGACCGACGTGTACGAGTGGGAGCGTGAAGGAGCGGGTGGGCCCGACGGCTGTTCTCGTTCGAGCGCGAGCTTCAGCGAAAGCTCGGGCGGCTGCCTCTACTTGATCTCGACCGGACAGAGCGGCGATCAGTCCTACTTCGGCGATGCGAGCGCCGACGGTCGCAACGTCTTCTTCTTCACGCGTCAATCGCTCGTGGGCCAGGACCAGGACGAAAACGACGACCTATATGACGCGCGCGTCGAAGGCGGGATCGCCGCGCAGAACCCGCCGCCCCCGACGAGCTGCACGGGCGAAGGCTGCCTCGCGCCGGTCGCCTCCTCGCCGGTGTTCGGTGTGCCCTCCAGCACGACGCTTGCCCGGGTTGGGAACCTCGTGCCACGGCCGGACGCCAAGCCCAGAGCGCTGACTCGAACGCAGAAGCGCGCTCGCGCGCTGAAGGCATGTAGGAAGCGGTCGAGGAAGAAGCGAGGTATCTGCGAGGCGCGGGCAAGGAAGCGGTATGGCAGGCAGGGGTATGGCAGGCAGCCAAAGAAGCCGGCGCGTGCACATAAGCCTGTGAAGCGACGGCGCGCATGATCGGGAGCATCAAGGCGCTTGCCTTCGGGTTGCTGGCGACGGGGATGGCGTTCACGCTTGCGAGCCCCGCTCGGGCGGACGAAACCTTCGGCGTCGAAGCGTTTGCAAGCTCGATCGCGAGTAGCGAAGCGGGCGCGGGTGGGGGGGTCCCCGATCTCCAGGCCGGCTCGCATCCCTACGCGCTGACGACGTCGATCGTGTTCAACCATGCTGTGACGGCGTTGGAGGAACCTCCGCGGGTCCGCACCTACGGGGATCCGAAGGACATCGAGGTGAACCTGCCCCAAGGTGTGATCGTCGATCCCCGTGCGACCGAGACGGAGTGCACCGAGGCCGAACTCGAGAGCCCAGAGGGCCCGGCCGGCTGCCCAAACGGGGCCGCCGTGGGGGTCTTCTCCCTCTACCTCGACGGCATCGAAGTGGCCGACGAACCGGTCTACAACATGGCGCCGCCGGCGGGCGTGCCGGACGAGTTGGGCTTCAACGCCGCGGGGGTTGGTTTGATCATGCACGTCGGCGGCAGGGTGCGCACCGGCGCCGACTACGGCCTGTCGGCGGACATCTCCGAGATACCCGACGAACACCCGATCTATGGCCTCGATCTGACGCTGTGGGGCGACCCGGCGGAAGCGAGCCACGATCAGGAACGCGGCCTATGTGCCGGTGAGAAAGCCAAACAGCGCTTCAAGAAAACGGGTATCCGCGAAAGCTGTCCGGTGGAAAGGTTTGCCAAGCCGTTTCTGACGCTGCCGGCATCCTGCACCGGCGAACCGCTCGTGACGAGCATCAGCGTGGACTCCTGGCAGCAACAGGGAGGCCTGAACGCGGATGGGAGCGCCGCCCTGGGCGATCCGAACTGGCAGATCGCAACCTCGTCCTCACCGCCGGTGGCGGGCTGTGAAAAGCTTGACTTCAGCCCGCGACTGACGGTCGGTTTCGCCGAACCGGAAGCCGCGAGCGCGGAAGCGCCGAGCGGACTGAGCGTCGATCTAAAGCTCCCGCGGGAAGAAAGCCCTAGCCAATTGGCCGAGGCGGACCTGAAGGACGCGGTCCTGACGCTGCCGGCTGGGATGGCGGTCTCGCCCTCGGGGGCCGCCGGTCGCGCGGCGTGTACGCCCGAGGAGATCGGCCTGGGCAACGCTAACACTCCTTCCTGCCCGGACGCGTCGAAGGTCGGCGCGGCGAAGATCCTCACGCCTTTGCTCGAAGAACCGCTCGAAGGGTCGATCTATATGGCCCAGCAGGGCAATGCCGGGCCGGCGCAGGGCGCCAATCCGTTCGGGTCGTTGCTGGCGTTGTATGTGGTCGCCGAAGGCAACGGTGTGTCGATCAAGCTCGCGGGCAAGGTCACAGCGGACCAGAGCACGGGCCAGTTGACGGTCACGTTCGACAACGACCCGCAGCTCCCGTTCAGCGACCTGAAACTGAACTTCTTCGGCGGCCCACGGGCGCTGCTCGTGACCCCGGCGGCCTGCGGCGCCTACGAAGCGAGCGGCGCTCTGACGCCGTGGAACGGTGCGCCCGTCGTGACGGAGTCCTCGAGCCTCGGGATCGCCTCGGGACCGAACGGCGGCGCCTGTCCGAGCGGACAGTTCAACCCGTCGTTCACGGCGGGCACGGCGAACCCCCAGGCGGGCGGGTTCAGCTCGTTCTCGCTGACGCTCTCGCGCCAGGACGGCGAACAGCGCTTCGGCGCGGTCGCCGTGCGGATGCCTCCGGGGCTGTTGGGGGTCCTGCGGAACGTCGCGCTGTGCCCCGAGCCACAGGCGTCGCTTGGGGCCTGCCCGCAGACCTCGCAGATCGGTACGGCGACGGTCGGTGCGGGCCCTGGGCCAGACCCGCTCTACCTGCCCGCGCCGGGCCGGCCGGCGAGCGCGGTGTATCTGACAGGCCCCCACGCGGGCGCGCCCTTCGGGTTGAGCATCGTCGTACCGGCGATCGCCGGCCCGTTCGACCTCGGCAGCATCGTCATGCGGGCGCGGATCGACGTCGACCCGCACACAGCGCAGCTGACGATCACGAGCGATCCGGGGGTGGGCGGGATACCGATCATCGAGCAGGGCGTCCCGCTCGACATCCGCACGGTCAATGTGACCTTCGATCGAGCGGACTTCATGTTCAACCCAACCAACTGCTCGCCGCAGACGGTGGCCGGCACGATCTCCGCGGTGGGTGGCGCGAGCACCGCGGTGTCCAGCCCGTTCACGAGCGTGAACTGCGCGAGCCTGCCGTTCAAGCCCAAGCTCTCGGCGCTCACACACGCGAGAGCCGGCAGAGCAAACGGCGCGTACCTGCATGTGAAGGTCGTCTCGGGACCGGGCCAGGCGAACATCGGCAAGGTCAAGGTGGATCTGCCCAAGCAGCTGCCCACGCGGCTCACCACCCTGCGGAAGGCCTGCCTGGTAGGCGTGTTCGAAGCGAATCCAGCCACATGTCCAGCCCCATCGGTGGTGGGGATGGCGACGGTGAGCACGCCGATCCTCGCCCACCCGCTCACCGGGCCCGCCTATCTGGTCTCCCATGCCGGCCTCGCGTTTCCCAATCTTGTGATCGCCCTTCAGGGCGAAGGGATCAGGCTGGATCTGGAAGGGCAGACGAGCATCAAACGGGGCGTCACCTCCAGCACATTCAGGTCGATTCCCGATCTGCCGATCGCCGCGCTCGACCTCGTGCTCCCGACCGGGCCGCACTCTCTGCTCACAGCGAGCCTACCCGCGAAGGCGAAGCGTGGCTTGTGCCGACAGAAGCTGAATATGCCGACGGCGATCACCGCTCAGAACGGTGCGTGGGTCAAGCGGACGATCAAGATCGCCGTCTCCGGCTGCCCAAGGCGCAAGCGTGCCGAGCGCAAGCGGGTTCGTGGCTAAGCACAGGCGGATGCTCGCCGCGGGGTTGGCGCTGATCGTGTCGCTCACCGCCCTCGGCATCGTGTTGTCCTCGGGAGGGGATCCTGCCAACGGGGATTACGCTCCGTTTGCCGACTGTCCCGTGCGCAACCCGGCGACCGACGTGTGCATCGTTGCTCAGACCGAAAGCGGCAAGCTGATAATCGGCAAGAAGACGATCTCGATCACAAAGACAATCACCCTGCAGGGCGGCATCCACCAAGATGAAGCGAGCGGGAAGCAGGAGTTCATCGGGGCACATGACGGTGACACCCTTTCGCGGACTCCCCAGGCGATCCCGGGAGGGCTGCTCGAGATCGTCGACCCCAAGCTCTTATCGAAAGCCCTGCAGGTGCAGTTCCATGGGTTGATCGACCAAGGGGCTACGCAGGTGATGGCTACGGTTGAGCTCGCGGCGCCCGCTAAGTCGATCCGCGTGAGCACCCAAAACCTGATCGAAGCGAAGGGCATCGGGCTGTCGCTGCCGGTAAGGGTCAGGCTGAGCAACCCGTTCCTCGGTGGCGGTTGTTACATCGGCTCAAGCGCCCACCCGATCGTCATACGGCTTACGACCGGCGCGACCGACGGGTCGCCGCTGCACAAGCCGGGCAAGGGCAAACCGGGCCACGCGACGTTCAAGGACGACTACAACCTGATCACGATCAATGCAGACACGCTCCTCAGCGACTCCTTCGCCGCTCCCAGAGTCGAGGGCTGCGGTGGGAGCCATGCGGCCGCGGTCGACCCGGCGGTCGACGCCGGGCTCGGCCTCCCGGCCGCGGCCGGGCAGAGCGAGGCGATCCTCAACGGCGACCTGCTCGACGCAAACGCACCGGCGGTGCGAGCAAGCAGATAGAGCCGGACCTGGTGTCCCGGGCCCGCGAGCTATCAGAACGTACGCGCGGGCAGCGGCGACGGCCTGCACCCGACCGGGACCATCGCACCCCACGCGCCGATCTGCCACGATCTTAATCGTCCTCGTCCGCAAAGGAGAAACCATGTCCGATTACGCACCTGGAACCCCGTCCTGGGTTGAACTTTCTTCACCAGATACCGATGCCGCCGCGGAGTTCTACGGTGGGCTCATGGGTTGGAACGCGACCGAGCCGGGCGGTGAGGAGACCGGCGGCTACCGCATGTTTCAGCAGGACGGCAAGAACGTCGGTGGCTTGATGGGCCACATGCAGGAGGGTCAGCCCACCGCATGGGCCACCTATATAAGCGTCGCCGACGCCGAGGAGACCGCTGCCAAGGTCAAGGCGGCCGGCGGCAGCGTGGTGGTCGAGCCGATGGATGTGACGGACATCGGACGGATGGCGCTCTTCGCCGATCCCACCGGCGCCGTGTTCGGCGTCTGGCAGCCGAAGACCTTCACCGGCGCCGATCTGGTCAACGAGCCGAACTCGCTCTGCTGGAACGAGGTGCTCACCCGCGACGCCGACGCCGGCAAGGAGTTCTACCCGGCCGTGTTCGGTTGGGAGGGACGTCCCCCCGCGTTCGAGGGCGCGCCCAAGACGTACACGGTTTGGGAGCTGGGCGGGAAACAGGTCGGGGGCATGATGCAGATGACCGATGACTACTTCCCGGCCGAGATCCCGCCGCACTGGGGCGTGTGCTTCGCGGTCGCCGACTGTGACGGCATCGTCGCCAAGGCCCGCTCGCTCGGGGCGACCGTCACGAACGAGCCGATGGACATGCCGATCGGGCGCTTCGCCGGGCTGATCGATCCTCAGGGAGCCTCCTTCACGGTGATGCAACCGGCATCGTCCGCCTGATCGGAGCCCTGACCCAGCGAAACTCCCGTCGTAGATTGGTCGTAGATTGGGGCCCGGTGTCCGGGTCAGGCCTCGATTTCGAGCTTCAGCTCACACATGTCCACGGAGGCGCGGGCACCCGGAGTCTCGGCGGCATCCATCGCGTTGAACGCTTGGGCGCCTGCGCTCATGTCCGCAGCCGTCGCAAAATGCTGGAGGACCACCGCTGTGCCCTGCGTCTCGTCGAACATCATCGTCAGGCCTGTGGCGGGCACGCCCGGAGGCGGTCCGTCTGACTCTTTGATGCGCGCCAGCAACCCCTCCATTCGCTCGGCGTTCACGTCGGTAAACCTCACGACACGTACATACATGGGAAACCTCCTCGCGTTAGGTTGACATCACCATACACCCACGCAAACGCCGCGGTGGATCGCGGCAAAACGCCGCAACCGGCGCCGCCCACCGCTCAAGCGAGCGTCTCCACACCCAGCTCGCGTTGGACCGCGAGAACCTCGGCCTTCATCGCCTCCGCGAGCGCGAGCGCTGCCGAGCGCGGCCGGACCATCACGGTCAGCTCGTCGATCAGCCCATCCTGACCCGTGTGCAGAAAGTCGCACCCGTGTAGCTCGCGATCTCCCACGCGCGCTCTGAACAGCAGTGCGTGGTCACTGGCCCCCTCCGCACCAATTTCGCGTTCGTAGTGAAAATCCTCGAACACGCGCATGGCGGCGCTGAGGATCACGGCGAGCGCCTCGCGTCCGTGGTAAGGGCGAAACACGACTGGGCTGTTGAACACGACATCTGGCGAGAACAGCTCGAGCGCGCCGTCGGTTGCGCCTGTCTCGATTGCGCTGCGGAACGGATGCATGGGCACACGACCTTCCCTTAGGTGATTGCCTGAGCGCATTTCGCGTCCGGGCCCAGCCCCTATCGTGACCGACGGCGATCCCGTGCGACTACTCGCCGGCTCTCGAGCCAGCGCTTATCACCGCGCTCGCCGGTCGTCATGAGGCGAGCCGATGGGCGAAGAACGAGAGGATCTCGTCGCGCGCGGCGATCGTCGGTTGCCCCGCTTCGTCGATTAGGTGGGCGGTCACGACGCTGTGCGGGCCCGCCACCACCTCGGCGAAGAACGGTGGAGTGTCGGGGTTGGCCGCGCTGTCGGGGAGCACCCGGCCGATGAAGCGGTCGCCGAGCGCCTGCGAGTAGGCAGCGAACCGCTCAGCCCGACAGAACCGATCGCCCTTGAAGCGGTAGGCCATGACGGTCAGGTCCTCCCGCTCCAGGCGCTCTCGCACAGCGGCGAGCTCCGCGGGCGCGATCTCCAGCCCGGCCGGGTCGTCCAGCGGCAGCGTCGGCTCGGCCAGGACCGGTGCGAGCATCGCGGGCTCGAGCATCATCGAGAGCGCGAAGTTGCCCGTGAAGCACATCCCGATCGCACCGACGCCCGGTCCGCCGCACTCCCCGTGCGCAAGCCTGGCCAGCGATCGCAGCCACTGGGTTACCGGGCTCGACTTATTGGCGGCCAGAGCGCGGAACTCCGCGCTGACGCAAGCCCGCTGGAAGACGGCGATGCCCTCCTCGGCGTTCGGCACCGCACCGTCGCGCCCGAACAGAGACGGCATGTAAACGGTGAACCCCGCGTCCCTGACCCAGCGACTGAAGCGAGCGACATGTGGGCTGATACCCGGCATCTCCGTCATCACGATCACCGCCGGCCCGCTGCCGGTCAGGTGTACCACCTTCGTAACGCCGTCGAGCGTGATCGAGCGAGGCTTGAAATCCTCGAGTGGATCGTCTTCTTGCATGTTCCGTTTTGGTATCCGCGTAGTTTATGCTCGCCCTTCGGTGAGCAGGAAGATCGTCATTCTCGGAGCTGACCTCTCGCTTGCGCCGGACCGAGCGAGTGGCTACTGCGCGTCGGGCCAAGCGGCAGTGCCCATCACGCCGTCGCCGTCCTCGGGCTTGGGACCGCCCACCGCGATGACGTCCAGTCCCTCGGGGCCGGCCTCAAAGGCACGCACGACCTCAGGCGCTACCCGCACGACATCCCACTGACGGAGATCGCGAACCTCGTCATCGAGAAGTACCCGCCCGGAACCGGCGACGACGACGTAGGCCTCCTCCTGCTCGCGGTGACTATGCGCCATCGGACTGCGCAGGTTCGCCGCATAACGGAAAAGACTGACCCCGAGGTCACGCGAGTCCAGGTGCTTGCGACCAAACCGACCCTCAATCCCTGGAACCCGATCACCCACAGAATCCTCGACCTCCAACAGGTTCACGGTGGCGAAGCTGGACATAGAGTCTCCTTTGGCAGAGCGGATGGTGATCTTCCATCCCCAACCTTAGCTCCGCCTTCCCCGAAGAGCGATGCGCGGCTCACGCCGCTTCTTGGCGAGCAGGCCCATCGTTCACTCTTCATGCCTTGACCACCAGGTGCGCGCGTCTGCGGGCGGCCCCCACGGCGTCGGTGAGGGTGGCGATGTCGTAGGCGCCGTAGTGACGGCGCCCGTTGACGAAGAAGGTCGGGGTTCCGGAGACGCCGCTTTCGTCGGCGCTGGCGACGTCCTCACTCACCCGTGGCGCGTGCTCGCGGTGGCGAAGCTCTTCGATCATGCGCTCTGCGTCGAGGCCGAGTTCCTTGGCGTACGTGGCCAGGTGGGTTTGCCGCAGATCGCCCTGGTGCTCGAGCAGGGTGTCGTGCATCTCCCAGAAGCGGCCTTGGGCGGCCGCGGCCTCCGATGCCTCGGCGGCGATCTGTGCATTTGGGTGCACGTCGTTGAGCGGCAGGTGGCGCCAGACGTAGCGGACGTCGTCGCCGAAGGATGCGAGCAGCTCACGGATGACCTGCTCGGCCCGCCCGCAGTAGGGACACTCGAAGTCGCCGTACTCAACCAGCGTGACGAGCGCGTCATTCGGTCCACGGACGTGGTCGCGGTCGGGATCGACTTCCTCGGAGAGGTCGAGGATGTCCTCGGCCGTCCCCGCGATCTGCCGGGCTCGCACCCTCGCCGGCAGCCGCCTCACCACGCGCAGGACCGCCCATCCGAGCAGCGGCGCGAGCAGCACCGAGGCGAGCGCGCCCAGCTTGGCCTCGGTGAGTCGCTGTCCGCTGAAGGCGAGGCTTGAGATCAGGAGCGAGACCGTAAAGCCGATTCCCGCGAACGCCCCGCCGGCGGCGAGCAACGGCGGGCTCAGCGGCGAGCGCGGCCCGCGTAACGCCGGCCGGGTGGCGATCCAGGAGGCGCCGGCGATCCCCAGGGGCTTGCCCACCACGTAGCCGACGAGGATCCCCAGGGTGATCGGCGAGCTGACCGCGTCTTCGAGCAAGCCTCCGGTCAGGTGGACGCCGGCGTTGGCGAGCGCGAACAGCGGCACGATCACATAGCTGGTCCACGGGTGGAGGCTGTACTGGAGGCGCTCGTTGGGCGAGATGGCGGACTTCACTCCCTGCTGGGCGGAGCGAGCCAGCTCGGGAGTGGGCTGCTCGCGGAAGGAGCGGGTCAACACGGTCGCGCGCTCGAGGTCATCGCGCGATGGTGGGTAGGCGCTCGTCGCGAGCCCGACCGCGAGTCCCGAGATCACCGGGTCGACCCCCGACTTGAACAGCGCGATCCACAGCCCGACGGCGACCGCGATCGACACCGGGCGGCGCCATTCCGGCGCGTATCGGAGCAGCAGCAGCGCGCCGAGGAGCGCCACCGCGATCGCCAGCGCGAGGACCGAGACATGGGTCGTATAGACCGTCGCGATCACCACGAGCGCGCAGACGTCATCGACGACGGCCAACGTGAGCAGGAAGACGCGCAGCCGCGTAGCGGCACGTGGCGTCAGGAGCGCGAGGGCCCCGAGCGCAAAGGCGGTGTCGGTTGACATCGCCGCCCCCCAGCCGTGCGCGCCGGGGCCTCCCGCGTTGAACGCGATGTAGATCGCGATCGGGAGCGTCATGCCGCCGAGCGCGGCGAGCACGGGAATCGTCAGCCGCCGCCGCTCGCGCAGCTCGCCGAGGTCGAGCTCGCGCTTGGCCTCCAGGCCGACGACGAGAAAGAAGAACGTCATCAGCCCCTCGTTGACCCAATGACGCAGGTCGGCCGAGATTCCGTCGCCCCCGAGGCTGATCGAGAGCTTCGTCGTCCAGAGCGACTCGTAGGAGTGAGACCACGGCGAGTTCGCCCACAGCAGCGCGATGATCGTCCCCGCCAGCAGCACGCTCGCGCCGCCCGTCTCGGTGCCCAGAAAGTCGCGAACCGGCGTCGTCAGGCTTCGCGCCCACGCTGTCCGCCCCGTGTTCTCCGTGGCGTCCCCGTCGAGATCCATCGTTAACCGACTATCACCTCGTTGAACCCCTTGAACCGGCCGTGTTGCCACGTCGAAGGCGTAGGCTACCCTCCCGTCAATGTGTGCGGATGCAAGTAAGGTCACGCCATGACGCTCGTCCTGCTCACCGGGGCCACCCGCGGTATCGGCCGTGCCGCTGCGGTTGAGCTAGCCGGCGAAGGCGTCGAGCTCGCGCTCGTCGGCCGTGAGACAGAGCGGGTGGGAGCCGTTGCGCGGGAGGCCAGGGCAGCCGGCGGGGGTGCGCCGGTCCACGAGCATGTCGCCGACCTGACGCTGATGGCCGATGTGCGGGCGCTGGCGCAGGAGGTTCGTGCGCGCCATGAGCAGATCGATGTGCTCGCGAACAATGCCGGCGCGTTGTTCGCGTCGCGGATGGAGACCTCCGAGGGTCTCGAGCGGACCTTCGCGCTGAATCACCTCGCGCCCTTCCTGCTCACCAACCTGCTGCGCGATCGCCTGAACGGCGGTCGCGTGGTGACGACGGCATCCGATGCCCACAAGTCCGGGGTCCTCGATCTCGACGACCTGCAATCCGAGAAGTCCTACTCCGCGATGGGTGTCTACGGCACCTCGAAGCTCTGCAACATCCTCTTCACGGGGGAGTTGGCCAAGCGTGCGCCAGAGTTGCATGCCAATTGCTTTCACCCGGGTGTAGTGCGCACCGGTTTCGGTAAGAACGAGAACAGTATCTGGAGGGTTCTGACCACGCTCGGCGGGCCCTTCTTCCGCTCGCCCCAGCGTGGCGCCCGCTCCCTGGTCTGGCTCTCACTCTCACAGGAGGCAGCTGCCCTGACCGGTGAGTACGTCCAGGACGAGAAGGTGCTGGCGCCAAGCGCCCAGGCCCAGGACGAGACGCTCGCTGAGGGCCTGTGGGAGCGCAGCGCACAGCTGGTGGGTCTTTCTGACCCGACGCTCGCTGGTGGGCCTTCTGACCCGACGTCCGTCTGACACTGATGCTCGAAGAGCTGGCGGCCGAGGCGGCGAGCTAGCCTTATGGGCATGGCGGTCGGCAACGGGGGTGGTGGACGCTCGCGCAACCTGATCTTGGCGGCGATGATCTTTGCCGTCGCGATGACCTTCATCGATCAGACGATCGTGTCGATCGCCGCGCCTGAAATTCAGAAGGAGCTCGGCCTGACGAGCACCGGAACGCAGTGGGCGATCAACGCCTATCTGCTGTCGCTGGCTGCGCTGTTCGCCTTCGGTGGTCGGCTTGCCGACACGGTCGGCCACCGCAAGATGGTGACGCTCGGCGTGATCCTGTTCGCCGGCGCGTCGACGATGTGCGGGCTCACCCCGAAGGGAAGCCTGGCCGAGGCGTGGATCGTGACCTTCCGGGTCGTCCAGGGAGCAGGCGGGGCGATCATGTTTCCGGCCGCCCTGGCGATCGTGGTGCAGACGTTCGAGTTGCGCGAACGGGGGAGGGCGCTGGCGTTCTTCTTCGGCATCGCCGGTGGCCTCACCGCTGTCGGCCCGATTCTCGGGGGCTATCTCACGCAGTGGACCTGGCGGGCGATCTTCTGGGTGAACATCCCCGTCGCGATCATCGCGCTGGTGCTGATCGTGATCTCCAAGCCGAGCACGCTCCACCGGCCGGCGCGCATGGACTACCGGGGCCTGGCGCTGATCGCCTCGGGCGTCGCGCTGAGCGTGTTCGGCTTTCAGCAGTCCTCGGTCTGGGGATGGAGCAATCTCGGCACCTGGGCTTGCATCATCGTGGGGGCGGCGCTCCTTGTGATCTTTTACTTCGTCGAGATCCGCACCACCTCGCCGCTGATCGAAGTGCACATCTTTCGCATCCGCCCGTTCCTGGTCGAGAACATCGTGCTCGGGATCGCGATGCTGACGTTCATCCCGGTGTTCTTCTTCGCGAGCGAGTACGCACAGATCGCGCTCGGTAAGACGCCCTCGGAGGCCGGTCTCTACATCCTGTACTTCTTCATCGGCTTCGTGATCGCCGCACAGGTTGGCGGGCGGATGCTCGATCGGATCGGTGCCAAGCGCCCCGTGGTGCTCGGCTGCGCGATCAGCGCCGTCGGATTCTGGCTGTGGGCCGGCAAGGTCACCGGGCTCAGCTTCAGCACGCAGGAGTGGTACATCATCCTCGCCGGCGCCGGCATGGGGCTGATGCTCGGCCCGGCCAGCACGGATGCCGTCAACCGCGCCTCGAGGCTCTCCTACGGCGAGGCCTCCGGCATCACCCAGACGGTCCGCAACTATGCCGCCAGCCTGGGGCTGGCGATCCTTGGCACGATCCTCGTCTCACAGATGCGCTCGCGCGTCACCAAATCGCTGATCTCCCAGGGGGTTCCGGGCGGGCGGGCACACGCCGAGGCCTCGAGCATCTCCCAGTCCCAGGGTGGGAGCGGGAGCGTCGCATCGATCCCTCACTTCGTGCGGCTCGACTTCGCCTATGCCACCCAATCGGTGCTCTACGTGATGGCGGCGATCATGGCGGCCGCGGCGATCGTGGCCTTCGTCGGTCTGCGAGCAGGCGCGCAGGAGGAGGCGGACACAGTCGGGACTGACCCTGAAGGGGAGGACTCGCCTGAGATGGTCAGGGTCGGGAATTGACCTGAACCAACGCGCTCGGGCCGGCCCCGGTGCCGTGTAAAGGTTGACTATTGACATCACCTACTCTTTGTGCTTATGATCTAGGGAGAGGTGCCTCCCAGTTGAGGCACGCAATAGATCGGGTTTGGGTTGGTCTCTTGGGATCGATCGCAAGCGCTTTGCAGGGGATGTTGGGGAGAGGGCCGGATCGTATGAAGAGGGGTTGTTTTCGCGTGAGTCCAAAAGGGACGGATGTGATGGGGATGGCTGCGGCCTCGGAGCCGCCCGTATGTAGATGCGTCAGCGCTGCTGACACATCTCTCTCTCTCTCTCTCTCTCTACTCCCAGTCTTGTAGGCGGTAAGCCTGGTTTTGGTGCCCGCTGGGGCGCCAGCCACAAAGCTTTAGCTGGTAATCGCCGCGCGTTCACGCGCGGCGATTGTCGTTCCCGGATACCCCGTAACCGAGGGGTGCTCCCCTCTGCTCTAGAGGAGGAGACGGTTCGATGAGCCCTCGTAGATTGATCCTGGCGGTCCTGGTCTCTGTATCCGTGCTGGCATGTGCGCTTGTGGGCGGCGCAGGCTCCGCCGAGGCAGCGACGACGCACCAGATCGGCAGCTTTGGAAACGAAAGCGGGCAGTTCAACCGACCACACGGCGTCGCAGTAGGCCCGGCCGGTGACCTCTACATCGCAGAGGCCGAAAACAACCGGGTGTCCAGGTTCGACAGCTCGGAGCACTTCCAGTTCGCGTGGGGCTCAGGCGTCACCGACGGACTCAACGAACCGGAGACGTGCACGACAGCGTGCCGGCGAGGAAACCAGAGCACGATCGCTGGCGGGTTCGAATTTCCGGCCGGAGTCGCCACCGACGCCGCGGGCGACGTATACGTCGTCGACTGGCTGCACTCGCGCATCGAGAAGTTCGACCCCGAAGGCCACTTCCTGCTCATGTTCGGTGGCCAGGTCAACGAAACGAAGGACAACGACCCGAAAGCGACCCAAGCCGAAAAGAACGTCTGCACGGCCGCCTCCGGGGACACATGCACAATCGGAACGCTCGGCACGGGTGACGGCGAATTCTCGTTCTGGTTCACGCTCGGGAACCTGATCGGAGTCGGCCCCGGAGGCGACGTGTACGTCGGCGACAGCGGACGAGTCCAGGTCTTCGAACCAACAGGCGCATGGAAGGAAAACCTCTCGCTCGCCAGCGTGTCAAGCGAAGAAGTACAGCCAACGGCACTCGCGGTCAACGCGACCGGCGACGTGTTCCTGTCTGCGCTCGGAGTCGAAGGCGGCGTCGTTGAAGGCGTGCGCGAGCTCGAACCGAACGGGACCGAAAAGAAAACCCAGTTCGACGTCGGCAGCACCTCGGTCAGCGCGCTCGCTGTCGGCGAAGGGGGCGACCTCTACGTGGCCGACTCGAGTGGCGGGTTCCACGTCCTTCTATACAGCTCGGCCGGGACCGAGCTTGCGAGCTTCGGCTCGAACACCGTCAGCGGCGCCAGCGACGGGCTCGCCTTCTCGCCGAGCAGCGGCGAGCTCTACGCCTCCGAATCCGAAGAATCAGAAAAAGCCAGCGTGTGGGCGCTCGTGCCGCCGCCGCCCGGCCCGCTCGTCGACAGCCAGACGGCGACCCCGGGTCCCGCCGGAGCGGCAACGCTCGAAGCGCAGGTGAACCCTGAGGGCAACGAAACCTCATACCACTTCGAATACGTCGACGAGACCGACTTCCTCGCAAGCGGCTACACCGCCGCCACCAGCACCCCGCCCGCGTCGATCGGCTCAAGCTTCGAAGATCAGCACGCGATCGCCGAACTGACAAACCTCACACCCGGCGAAACCTACCACTGGCGTGTCGTGGCGACGGACTCCGCGACACACACCACGACCGGTGCCGATGAAAGCTTCGAAGAGACCCCCGCGGCCCTGATCGAAGGCCCATGGACAGAAGACGTCGCCTCGACGAGCGCCACCCTCGCCGTGAAGATCAACCCGCTCAAAGCTAAAACCAGCTACCGGCTTGAATACGGCACCACCATCCCATACGAACATGTCATCACGGGAGATGTCGGCGAAGGCGCAGAATCGGTCGTGATCAGCCGTCACGTTCAGGAACTTGAGCCCGCCACCACATATCACTTCCGGGTCGTAACGAGCAGCTTGATAGGCACGATCCAAGGTGCTGATCACACGTTTGCGACCGAGGTCGCCACCCTGGTTCAACCAACCCTCCCCGATGGTCGGTCCTGGGAACTCGTCTCACCCGCAAACATGGGCGGCTCCGTCATCGCACCCTTCACGTACGCGAGGCAGGCCGCGAGCGACGGGAGCGCAATCACATACCCGGTGCACGGGGCTCCGCTCGGCGAAAACGCCGCATCTAACAGCAGCTTCGCAGGCAGCGAGACCCTGTCCTCGCGCGGTCCGGGGAGCTGGCACTCGCAAGACATCAACCAGCCGATAAGCCCGCCGGTTGACGGTGAGCTCGGCGGCCTGATCCTGGGTGCCGGCACCCACTATGCGCTGTTCTCCTCTGACCTGGCGTCCGCGGTAGTCGAACCGCCGTCGAGCACCGTGCTCTCTGCAGAAGGCCTCGAAGGCACACCGTACCTGGGCCCGGCAACCGACACTGGCTACGCGCCGCTCATCACACCGTCCAACACACCTCCGGGCACCGAACTGGAGACCTCGAACCCACCCGAATTCTTCAGGGCGACGCGAGTGGGCGCCGCCGCCGCCACCCCCGATCTAGGGCACATCGTTCTCGCTTCCCAACTCAAGCTGACCGAAGACGCGATCCAATTCGGCACCGGCGCGGACTCAGGCAGCGGGAACTTGTACGAGTGGGGCAGCGGTCGGCTACAGCTCATCAACCGCCTGCCGGGCACAAACCAACCGACAGAACCCGGTGGAAGTCCCGTCGAACTCGCGGGCGAGGCCTCGACTCAAGGCCAAGTTCAGCGGGTCATCTCAAACGACGGTCGTTGGATTGCATGGACGCGCGGCAACCCATACAGCGTCGCCGGGCGTGAACTCTACAAAGGCCTATACCTCCGCGACACTGTGGCCGAGAAGAGCGTCGAGCTCGGCGGTCACGGAGCGCGCTATCAAACGATGAGCAGCGACGGCTCGCGCGTGTTCTTCCTCGAAAGCGGCGAACTTTACGAGTACAACACGGCCACAGAAACGCAAACCGACCTGACGGCCACCCACGGTGCGGGTGAAGCCAGCGCCGGCGTACGGGACACCGTCTCGGACGTAAGCGAAGACGGCTCATACGTGTACTTCGTCGCCAAGGGCCAGTTGGCGGAAGGCGCGGTAAGCGGCGAAGACAACCTGTATCTCCTTCACGAAGTCGACGGTACGTGGACGACGAGCCTGATCGCCACATTGTCGGCTGAAGACGAACCCAGCTGGAACCACGAACAAGGTGCATCCCCCGAGTTTGACCAGCCGGAACTGCGATACGTCAGCTCCCGAGTCTCACCAAGCGGCCGCTACCTGACGTTCATGTCAGGCCGCACGCTCACCGGCTACGACAATATCGACGCGAACAGCCTACCTGGCGAACCTCGCCACGACGTCGAGGTGTACTTGTACGACGCGAGCACCGCGCGGCTAGTGTGCGCCTCGTGCGATCCGAGCGGCGAGCGACCCGTCGGGGTATTCACAGGCCGCGATGACCTATTTGTAGAACCACTTGGTAACGGCCCCTGGTCACAGCTCGGACACCCACACTGGCTTGCCGCGTCTCTCCCCGGCTGGCTCGTCAATACGGGTCATGACACCGCATACCAGCCCCGCTATCTATCCGATAGCGGCCGGCTGTTCTTTAACAGCCCCAACGCGCTAGTGCCGCACGACACCAACGGGCTGGAGGACGTCTACCAGTACGAGCCGCCAGGGACAGGGAGCTGCACGCCCACGGCCGCCACATTCAGCGCGCGCTCCGACGGCTGCGTCGACGCGATCAGCTCCGGTACCTCCGCCACCGAATCAGCGTTTATGGATGCCAGCGAAACCGGAAACGATGTGTTCTTCGTCAGCTCGGACAAGCTGACCGGCGCCGACAACAACACCGGCTATCACCTGTGGGACGCGCACGTATGCTCAACGGTGGAGCCATGTATCTCAGTGCCCGCATCCCCGCCGCCCTGCTCAAGCGGTGACTCCTGCAAACCCGCGCCTTCGTCGCAGCCAGAACTCTTCGGACCTGCGCCAAGCGCGACGTTCTCCGGCGCCGGCAACTTCGTCCCAGCGTCGCCGGCGGCGCCGAGGCCGGACGTATCGCGATCGCTGACGCAGGCGCAGAAGCTTGCGAAGGCGTTGAAAGCGTGCAAGAAGAGAAAACGCAAGCAGCGAGTGACCTGTGAACGAAAGGCCCACAGGCAGTTCGCGCCCAAGCAGGCACACAAGGCCAAGGCAATCAAGAGGAGCGGCAACCGATGAGCGCGAGCACTCTCAAAACGGCCGCATCCGTCACCGCCGCCATGGCGCTGCTGGTGCTGCTCTTTACCTCCCAAGCCGACGCGGCGATGGCACGGTGGCATCTGAACACGATTTCTACGCCCGCGAGCCAGCCCGGAGGCGAAGGCATCATCGACGTCGAAGCCGGTGACCTCGGCGACGCGATGCTCAACGCGACTGAACACCCGGTGACGATCGTGGACACGCTGCCCGCCGGGCTGACAATCACAAAAGTCGACGGGGAAGGAGAAGGCACAACATCAGGCAAGAACCTCACGATGCAATGTCCCATCGCCGGGCAGACAGTAACCTGCACGTTCAACGGCCGCCTACTTGCGTACGAACGGCTAATCGTCGTTCTAAAAGTAAAAGTCACCCCCGGGGCCGGGCACGGCATCAACGAAGTGACCGTGGCGGGCGGCAACGCGCCATCGACGTCCTCACGGCGAACCCTAGCGCTGGGCGACAACCCACCCGCCTTCGGCGTGCAAAACTACGAACTCGCGCCCGAAGAAGAAGACGGACGTCTCGATACACAGGCCGGGTCCCACCCGTTTCAGCTGACGACCACGCTGGTGCTGAACACCAGCGCGGTACCCATCGTCAGGCACGGCAGCAACCAGGAAGTCGTGCCTCAGATGCAGACCAGCGGCGCGTTCACGAAGGACCTGCACTTCAACCTCCCGCCCGGCCTCGTGGGGAACCCAACGCCACTACCGAAGTGCCCGATGAGCGTGTTCGTTGAAGAAACCCAACCCGGGGCGACGGCGAAATGCCCGGACGATACGGCCGTGGGGGTGGCAACGCCGATGGTTGCCACCTCGCCGGAAACGCCCACTGGCTCGGGCTCCCCACTTGTGTTCACCCGGCCCCTGTGGAGCCTCGAGCCGTCGCAGGGCGAGCCCGCCCGATTCGGCTTCCAGACCCAGGGCGGACCGGTCATCCTCGACACCTCAGTACGCACCGGAGGTGACTACGCCGTCGTGGTCAGCGTGTCCGATATCACTCAGGCGGTGGAGTTCATCGGCAGCCAGGTCACATTCTGGGGCGTTCCCTCCGATCCACGACACGACACGACACGCGGCTCCTGTCTGACCACATTCAAGACGAGTTTCTTCGAACCTCCGGCAGAAGTCTCTTGCCCGGTGACCGAAGGGCAGCCGTTTCTGGTCATGCCGACGTCCTGCACGGGTCCGCTACACACAACCGTGGAAGCCGACAGGTGGGCTCAGCAAGGCCAATTCGTCACGAAGGAATACTCATCCCAGAACGGCGAAGATGTACTTGTCGCGCAGGATGGCTGCAATCGCCTGGATTTCGAACCTTCGATCAACGTCTCACCCGATGGAGTGCAGGGCAGCAGCCCGACGGGGCTCACGGTCGGAGTGCACGTCTCTCAGGAGGCGAGCCTGAGCCCGACCGGCCTCTCGGAGTCAACCGTCAAAGACACCACTGTCGTACTCCCGGCCGGCGTGACGCTCAACCCGGCCGCCGCCGACGGCCTGATGGCATGCGGCCTTGGCGAAATAGCGCTGGAAAGCCCAGCCGAACAGTCCTGTCCCGAAGCCTCGAAGGTGGCGACCGTTGAAATCAAGACGCCGCTTCTGCCCAACCCGTTGGTCGGCGCCGCCTACCTGGCCACCCAGAACGTCAACCCGTTCGGCTCGCTGATCGCCCTGTATCTCGTCGCCCGCGACCCGGTCTCCGGCGTGCTCGTCAAGCTCTCCGGCCAGGTCTCTCCCGACCCGGTGACCGGTCAGCTCGTCTCGACCTTCAAGGACACCCCGCAGTTGCCCTTCGAAGACCTGAACCTGCACTTCTTCGGTGGCTCACGAGCCTCCCTCGGCACCCCCGCGGCCTGCGGTTCCTATGCGGCCTCGGCCTCGTTTGCCCCGTGGTCTGGCAACGCCACGGCGAACGTCTCCTCCCCGTCGTTCAACATCAGCTCCGGCCCCAACGGCAGCCCCTGCGCAAGCCCCCTGCCGTTTGCGCCGTCATTGACCACTGGCAGCCTAAACCTGCAGGCTGGCGCCTTCACGCCCTTGACGACGACGATGAGCCGCGAAGACGGCCAGCAGCCGCTGCAGGGCATCCAGCTGCACTTCCCGCCGGGACTCTCGGGGCTGCTCTCGGGCGTAGCGCTGTGCGGCGAAGCCCAGGCCAACGAAGGCGCCTGCGGCCCTGACAGCCTGATCGGCGAAACGACTGTCAGCGTGGGCTTGGGAGGCAACCCCTATGCGGTCAAGGGCGGGCGCGTCTACATCACCGGCCCCTACAAGGGCGCCCCGTTCGGCCTGTCGATCGTCAACCCCGCCAAGGCCGGCCCCTTCGACCTCGGCAAAGGCGCCTGTGACTGCGTGGTCGTGCGCGCGAAGGTCGACGTCGACCCGAGCAGCGCGGCACTTACGATCACGACCGATGACACAGGCCCCTACAAGATCCCCACGATCCTGCAGGGCATCCCGCTGCAGATAAAGCACGTCAACGTACTCATCACGCGCCCGGGCTTCACGATCAACCCGACCAACTGCTCGAAGATGGCGGTCACGGGCGCCATCTCGAGCACCGAAGGCGCGAGCTCGAGTATGTCGGTGCCCTTCCAGGTCACCAACTGCGCCACGCTGAAGTTCGCTCCCAAATTCGCGGTCTCCACCGCGGGGAAGACCTCACGCGCGAAGGGTGCGAGCCTCGCGGTGAAACTGACCTATCCAAAGGCGCCGTTCGGGTCACAGGCGAACATCTCCAAGGTCAAGGTCGATCTTCCCAAGCAGCTTCCCTCGCGGTTGACGACGTTGCAGAAGGCGTGCACCGCGGCGCAGTTCGAAGCGAACCCCGCGGGCTGCCCCGCGGCGTCGTTGATTGGTCATGCGACGGCGATTACGCCGTTGATCCCGGTGCCTCTGACGGGCCCGGCGTATTTCGTTAGCCACGGTGGTGAAGCGTTCCCTTCCCTGATCGTGGTGCTGCAGGGCTATGGCGTGACATTGGATCTCGTCGGTTCGACGTTCATCAGTCATGCGGGGATCACGTCAAGCACGTTCAAGACGGTCCCCGACGCGCCGGTCGGTAGCTTCGAACTGATCCTGCCGCAGGGTAAGTACTCGGCGCTCGCCGCGAACGGCAACCTCTGCAAGTCAAAGCTCGCGATGCCAACAGCGTTCGTCGCCCAAAACGGCGCCGAAATCCACACCTCCACAAAGATCGCTGTCACCGGCTGCCCCAAGGCGAAGAAGGCCACCAAGAAGAAGCACAAGGGCAAGGGGAGGGGCAAGGGAAAGAAGAAGTAGCGGGCGTCCGGGCTCTTCGGTCGTGAGGGTGAGCGCGGTGCCAACACCTCAGCCGAGAAGGCCTGTCACCGGTATGCGGCGTGGAGGAGAGGTGGGTGGGGTCCGGAACGGTGCGACGACAAGGATGAGTGAGTCCCAACGTGCGCGGCTGCTGGCGGCCGCGGTGCAGGTCGTTTCGGAGTTCGGCTACAGCGGGATGTCGACGGCGCGCGTCAGTGGCCGTGCGGGTGTCTCGCGTAAGACTTTCTACGATCTGTTTGGCGATCGTGAAGACTGCTTCCTCGCGGTATTCGATGACACGATCAGCAGGATCGCGGCGGCCGCCGCACCCGCGTTTGCACATCAAGGTCGCTGGCGGGAGCAGGTCAGGGCCGGCCTGTCGAGCATCCTCGAGTGCATCGGGGATGAGCCATTTTTGGGGACGCTCGTGGTCGTCGATGCGCTCGGCGCCGGGCCACGGGTCCTGCAACGCCGCGCGCTATGGCTCGAAACCCTTACCACGATTGTTGATCGAGGACGCGACGAAGTGAGGCCGGGCCGGGAGGCGCCACCACTGACCGCAGAGGGCGTGGTGGGTGCGGTGCTGTCCGTCCTGCACGCCCGCCTGCTCGAGCGCGACGGTGCTCCGCTGGTTGAGCTATTGAACCCGCTGATGGCGATGATCGTGCTGCCTTACCTCGGGCCGGCGGCCGCCAAGAAAGAGCTCCAGCGTCCGCTATCGAAGGCGCGCCGCGCACTCAGCAGCCCCGCTCGGTACCCGCTGGAGGATCTTGACATGCGCATCACCCAACGCACGCTGCAGGTCCTCGCCGCAGTCGCCGAGCATCCCGGCGCCAGCAACCGCGAGATCGCCGACCAGGCGGGGATCTCAGACCAGGGCCAGATCTCAAAGCTGCTCGCGCGACTGGAGCGCCTCGGGCTGACCGCCAATGGCGGCGCGGGCCAAGCAAAGGGCGAGGCCAACGCATGGACGCTCACCGCCAAGGGGGAGCAGGTTAAGTGCGCCGTCGGGGCACAGGCTGGGGGCTGATGCTTCGGACGCCCGTCTCAAGGGCTGGACGCTGGGCTGTCCCAGGTAGCACCTGCCATCACGCCCGGCTCCTGCCCATCTAGGCTTCGGTCAATGGAGCTCGAGCAGGCAATCCGCAGTCGGCGCACACACAAGGTGTTCGCCCCCGAGCCGGTGGCGCGGGAGGTGCTCGAGCGGCTGTTCGAGCTGGCGCGCTGGGCGCCGAATCATCACCTGACCGATCCCTGGCGTTTTCGCGTGCTCGGGCCGGAGACGCTCGCGCGGCTGAAGGAGCTGGCTGAGGAGCTCGCGCCCGGCTCTGCCGCCAAGCTCGATCGCGCGCCGACGCTCGTCGTCGCATCGGTTCGGCGCACGGGTGACGAGGCGCAGCAGGCCGAGGATCTGCTCGCGAGCGCGGTTGCTTCGTATCTCGTCCTGCTCGCGGCCCACGGTCGCGGCCTGGCCGGCTACTGGCGCAGCGTGCCGTTGCTGGACTCGCCCGCGGGGCGGGTGGCCCTGCAGCTCGACGAGGTGGAGATCCCGATCGGGCTGCTCCACCTCGGCCGCCCGCGCCAGGAGCAGCGCGTGCCCGAACGGGCGCCGGTCGCGGCCTTCGCTCGCTACCTGCCCTGAGCACAGCCTGATGCCGTGAACGCAGTCTGATAGCGAATCGTGGGGCGATAGTGCCGCTCCGCGCCGCCCGCCCCGCCGGCGCCCCGCAGGCGAGCGCTACCCGGCGAGCTGTGGTGCGAACGCGCGGCCGATCTCAGTGGGTTGGGTTCCTGCCTCCAGCTCGATCTCGACCGGGACCTCAGTATCGACGCCCCGCGCCTCCGGAACCGCGGCTTCGGGTGCCGAAACCACCCGGTTGCGCCCCGCGCGCTTGGCCTGGTAGAGCGCCTGGTCAGCTGCCCTGAAGAGCGTGTCGTAGTCGACCTGCGCGCCGTGCGCGGCGCTGACGCCGAGGGAGACCGTGATCGGTATGCCGGTCGGGCGCGTCTGCGCGATCGCCTCGCGCAGACGCTCTGCGACTTCCTGGCCGCCCCGCAGGCCGATGCCGGGGAGCACGATCAGGAACTCCTCGCCGCCGAGACGGTAGGCGAGCTCGAACGAGCGCAGCCGCTTGCGCAGCTCGTAGGCGATATCGCGGAGGACCGCGTCGCCGCGGTCGTGGCCGTGCTGGTCGTTGACGGCCTTGAAGCCGTCGACGTCACAGAGGACGAGAGAGACGGGCTGGTTGGTGAGCCGCGCCTGTTGGGAGATCTCGAGGAAGCGGGGCACGAGCGCGTGGCGGTTGAGGAGCCCTGTGAGCGGGTCGAGGATCGCCTCATCGCGGTGGTGCAGCTCGGCCGCCTGGAGCGCCCAGACGATCGAGACGACGCCCGCGAGCAGGGCCAGCGTGGCGATCACATCGACGGGGTTGTGAATCGTCCCCGAGGGGTCAGTGCCGAGCGTGGCGAGCAGGATCAGCGCGACCGTCAGGACGAGCGCCGCGATCACCACCTGGGGGCGAAAGCGCGCGGCGACCATCCCCGCCGGGAGCACCATCCATGGCAGCGCCGGACTGTGCGGGCCGCCGCTGAGGGCCACGCCGCAGCCGATCAGGAGCAGCGTGATCACAATCGCGTAGGCGCTGATGCGCTCGGGATGAGGGCTGGTGCGGATGCGCCGCTCGACGTTCGCGAAGTTGAGTGCGCATAATGCGAACACGCCGAGCGTCCACCAGCCGATCCAGGGCCCCGTCGCGAGCAGGGCGATGCCGACCGCGCCGGCGCCGACGCGGCGGATGGTCTGCACGCGATCGGTGGCATCGACGACGCGAATGCGGTCGAGCTCCGTCGGGCAGAGCCACGAGCTCCTGTCCGCGGACACGCTCATCTACGGCTCCCGGCCATATGCGGCTTTCTGGTGCGACTCTCGGGCATGGACGGTCCTCGGGCAACGGCTTTCGGTTATATGCGGCTTTCGGGCACGGCTTTCGGTCATCTACACGTCCTCGGCTTCTGGACGCGTCTGCTTTAGGCGCGAGGTGCCCGTCAAACGATCGTCCAGGGCCAATCCCACCCCTTGAAATCGTCTCGATGGGTTTTTCGGGTCAGGCGGTTGCGCGCGGGCTCGCCGCGGTCGCGGGGAGGTGCGGTGAGATGCTCGAGGCCGGCCGGCCGAGCTGGGCGCCCTGGCCACCCTGAATGACGGTGTCGGCATGCAGATCGTGGGCGTCGATCGCACGGAGGAACTGGAGCGTGTCCTCGTCCTCGATGCCCTCGGCGATCACGAACGCTCCGGTCTGCCTGGCGAACGTCGCCATCGCCATGAGCACGGCGCGGGCGGTCGGTTCGGTGGGCGCGGCGAGGACGATGCTTGGGTCGAGCTTGACGTACTCGACATCGACCCGGCGGAGCATCTCCAGTCCCGAGTTGCCCGTGCCGACATCGTCGAGGGCGGTCTTGAACCCCTGCTTGCGCAGGCGCTGCAGGCACTTTACGACCGCCGCGGTGCGTCCTCCGAAGCGCTCGCTGACCTCGATCACGACTCGCTCGAGCGGCAGCCCCGCCTGTTCGACCGCCAGGCGCACCCAGTCGTTTTGCTCGGAGTCGAGGTCGAGCGTGTGGGGGGAGAGGTTGAGGAAGAGCAGCACGTCGTCCTCGAGCTCCGGCACGACGCGCAGGGCGCTCTGCACGCAGAGCACGTCGAGCTGGCGCACGCGCCCGATCTGCGCGGCGATGTCGAATGCCTCCTCTGGCCCGGAGAGCCCGTAGGAGGGGTCGGGTCGAGTAAGCGCCTCGACGCCGAGCATCCGTTCCGTGCCGAAGTCCCAGATCGGCTGGAAAACCGTCTCGAGGCGACCCTCGTCGATCAGGCGGCGAACGGCTTCCTTCTTCTCGGTGGTGGTGACGATCACGCGCTCGCGGATGTCATCGAAGTGCGCGCTGCGGTTGCCGCCCTGGCGCTTGGCCTCATAGAGCGCGGCGTCGGCCTCGGCGCGCAGCGTGTCTGCCCCGCCCGCTGCGCGCAGCGTGTCTGCCCCGCCGGCTGCGCGCAGCGTGTCGGCCCCGCCGGCTGCGGGCGCTTCCGATCTCCCGGGGCGCAGCGCGCTCACGCCGATGCTGACCTCGACGCCGGCCTCGGAGAAGCTGCGGCTCAGCCGGCGCGCAAGCGTGCGGGCGCCGCCTGAGTCGGTGTGCGCGAGCAGCAGCGCGAACTCGTCACCCCCGATCCGATAGGGGCGGTCGCCGGGCCTGGCCTCGCGCAGAACCTCGGCCACGCGCCCGAGCACGTCATCGCCGTAAGGATGTCCGTGGCGGTCGTTGATGAACTTGAAGTCATCGATGTCCAGGATGATCAGAGCGAGCGGATCCTGATAGCGGATCGCGGCGCCGACGGCCTGGGGGAGCTCGTCCTGGAAGGCTCGCTGGTTGGGTAGGTCGGTCAACCCGTCGCGGGTGGCGCGCTGGAGCGCAGTCCGGTGGTCGCGCATCAGGGCGCGCCCGCCGACGAGGTAGAAGACGGCGCCACCGCCGAACAGCGCGAGCAGCCCGACCAGCAGGAGCACCATCCGCACTTCGTGCAGCTGCGCGTCGTAGGTGCGGTGGTCGTAGTTGACCTCATAGGCGTAGCGGCCGCCGGGAAGCTCGACCGGAACGACGAACTCAAAGTTCCTGCGGTCCTTCCTCGGATCGCTCTCGCGGCCGGCAGATGAGCTCCCGTGCTCGAGCGCCGCATCGATCCGAGGGTCGGCCTCCGTGGTCCCAACCAGGCGATCCTCACTGGCCGCCGTGACTACGTGCCGTTGGTCGATCAGAAGCGCCTCCAGCGTGCCCGGCCGTCGGGCGATCGCATCGAGTAGCTGATCGATATCGCGGAGTGCCTGCGCGCGGGTGCTCGCATGCGCGCCCACCTCTTCAAAGCCCCGGGCGTCCGCTTGGACGTCGGCGGCGTAGTGGGCGATCTGCCGCTGCTCGAGGTTGTGATCGACGAGCGTGTAGCCGATCACGCCGATCAGAGCGAAGGTGAGCGCGATCGCGAGGAACAGGCGCGCGCCAAAGCTCAAGGCCGAGCCGTTCTCGTGGGCGATCCGGCGAGCGGCCAGCCAGCGCCGCGGATGGAGCAGGCGAGGCAGCCGACGCAGGGGCGGCGATGCGGGCGCCAGGAGCGGCGACGCGGGCGCCAGGGGGTGGTCCGAGTTGGGCATCGTTCCCCTGTATCGGCACGGACTGCCGCTCGACATTACAGGGCCGTTCCGGGGTGGCCGCCCGGTGCCGCTAGCCTGTCGGGCCGTGCTTGTCCCGAGAGATGACATTCGAAACGTGGCGATCGTCGCGCACGTCGACCATGGCAAGACGACGTTGGTCGACGCGATGCTGTGGCAGTCGGGCGCGTTCAGGGTCGGCCAGGACGTGGCGACGCGGGTGCTCGACTCGATGGATCTGGAGCGCGAGAAGGGGATCACGATCCTCGCGAAGAACACGTCGCTGCGCTACAGGGACGTGAAGCTGAACATCATCGACACGCCCGGACACGCCGACTTCGGTGGCGAGGTGGAGCGCGGGCTGACGATGGTCGACGGGGTGCTGCTGCTGGTCGATGCGTCAGAGGGGCCGCTGCCGCAGACGCGCTTCGTGCTGCGCAAGGCGCTCGAGGCGAAGCTGCCGGTGATCCTGGTGATCAACAAGGTCGACCGCCCGGATGCGCGCGTGGCCGAGGTCGTGGATGAGGTGTACGAGCTGTTCCTGGATCTCGACGCCGACGAGCAGCAGATCGATTTTCCGATCGTGTACTGCAACGCGAAGGCGGGCGTGGCATCGCTGAAGTACGACCCGGGGCATGCGATCGAGGAGCGTGACCTGAGCCCACTGCTCGATCTCCTGCTGGAGCGGATTCCCGCGCCGCTGTATGACCCCGAGCACCCGCTGCAGGCGCTGGTGACGAACCTCGACGCCTCGCCCTACGTCGGCCGTCTGGCGCTCTGTCGCGTGCGGCATGGGAATATAAAAAAGGGCCAGCAGATCGCGTGGTGCCGCGCCGACGGAACGATCCAGAAAGCGCAGGTCGCGGAGCTGTACGTGACCGACGCGCTCGAGCGCGTCGACGCCGAGGAAGCGGGCCCGGGTGAGATCATCGCCGTGGCGGGGATCGCCGAGGTGACGATCGGCGAGACGCTGGCCGATCCCGACGACCCGCGGCCGCTGCCGGTGATTACGGTCGACGAACCGGCGATGTCGATCACGATCGGCGCGAACACCTCGCCGCTGGCGGGGAAAGACGGAAGCAAGCTGACGGCCAGGCAGATCGAGGCGCGGTTGGACCAGGAGCTCGTCGGCAATGTCTCGCTGCGGGTGCGCGAGACGGCCGGGGTGGGTGGGGAGTCCAAATCATTTGAGGTGCAGGGCCGGGGCGAGCTGCAGCTGGCGGTGCTGGTGGAGATCATGCGTCGCGAGGGCTTCGAGCTGACGGTCGGACAGCCGCATGTGGTCGAGCGGGTGATCGAGGGCAAGCGCCACGAGCCGGTCGAGCGCCTGTCGGTCGACGTGCCGGAGGAGCACGTGGGCACCGTCACGCAGCTGCTGGCCGCGCGGAAAGGCCGGCTGGAGCACATGATCAACCACGGCACGGGCTGGGTGCGGCTGGAGTACCTGGTGCCGGCGCGCGGGCTGATCGGCTTCCGCACTGAGTTTTTGACGGAGACGCGGGGCACGGGGATCATGCACCACGTGTTCGACCGCTGGGAGCCGTGGGCGGGCGAGCTGCTGACGCGCCAGAGCGGCGTGCTCGTCGCCGACCGGCGCGGCGCGACGGTGACCTTCTCGCTGTTCACGTTGCAGGAGCGGGGCTCGCTGTTCGTCGGTCCGGGCGAGGAGGTCTACGAAGGGATGATCATCGGCGAGAACGCGCGCGCGGAGGATCTCGACGTGAACCCGGTGAAGGAAAAGCACCTGACGAACATGCGCTCCTCTACATCGGATGTGCTCGTGCGCTTGGACGCCCACCGCAAACTGACGCTCGACGAGGCGCTGGAGTTCGTGCGCGAGGACGAGTGCGTGGAGGTCACGCCGGTGAACGTAAGAATGCGCAAGGTGGTGCTGGGGAAGACCGAGCGGATGAAGACGGCGAGGCAAGCGCGCAAGTGAGGGCGGCTTAAAAACCGAAACCCGTTGGAAAGCGGGCCTCGGCAGGGCTCTGGCGCTAACTGCGCCGCACGACTGTCTCTCGCACGATTAAGCTACCAGGCCCTGCCGCTGCCTTCAATACATGGCTCCGGTGGTCGGATTCGAACCGACACCGCAACGAGAGACAGTGGTGCATGCTGCCGTTACACCACGCCGGAAAGCCATCGAAAACCATAGGCCGCGCTTGGGATGGTTCTCGTATAAGGTGCCGCAGGTGATCAGATCGATGAGAGGCCCCCGGATCGCCGTGTTGGCCGCGGCCTTAACGCTGGCAATGACCGCGAGCGCGAGCGCGGCGACCGTGATCCACTTCCAGCCCGAGAGCGTGTCCGCGCTGAGCGCGCAGCTGCACCATCACGAAGTGCACGCGCTGACCCTCCATCCGACGCCCGCTCCGGGGCACGTTCACGTTTCGTTGAACGACGGGCGGCACATGACCGTCGTTTACACCGCCTCCGACGAAGCGCGGCTGCTCGTGCTGGCGCACGCGGACGGTACGCCGATCTCGATCGCCGTGGCCAAACCGAAAGCCGCCGCGAAACCAGCGCACCACACCCTGCGCTACGTCGCGGGCGGGATCCTAGTGGTCGTGATCATCGTGGTCGCGGCCGTGCTGCTGGTGGATCGCCGGCGCAAGCTGGGCGAAGAGGCAGCCGATGCGGCCCCTCAAAGCCAAACCCAGCAGTAACCCTCTGCCGATTCTCGCCGGCCCAGATCTTCGACCTTCCGGGGTGGACGAGCGTCGCCGTCTCCATTAGGCCAAGAATAAGACTCAGTCTTATGATATTTTGCCGTGCGTGACGAGGCTAGGGAAGTGGATTAGGAGCTCCCGCTCCACAGGGGAGGGGCTTGCGGCGAGGCGTCCACGTATCGTGTTTGCCCTGCTCCTGGTGTTGGCGGCCGCGTGCCTGGCGGGCTGTGACAGGAGCGATCCGAGTGGCACCGCTGGAGCGGACGGTCGTATGCGGGTGGTGGCGGCGGAGAACTTCTGGGGCAGCATCGCCGCGCAGCTGGGCGGCGAGCGGGTGAGCGTGAGCAGCATCATCGTCAACCCGAATACGGACCCGCACAGCTACGAACCGTCGGCCGCGGACGCGCGGACGATGGCGGGGGCGAAGTTGGCGATCGTGAACGGGATCGGGTACGACAACTGGGCGCCGAAGCTGCTCGCGGCCAGCCCGGCGAGTGGGCGGGTGGTGCTGAACGTGGGGGATCTACTCGGCTTGCAGACGGGCGATAACCCGCACCAGTGGTATTCGCCGGCGAGCGTGCAGCGGGTGATCGCGCAGATCGTGGCCGACTACGACAGGCTCGATCCGGCCGGCGCCGCCTACTACGCGCAGCGAGCGCGGGCGTTCGAGACCGTCGATCTCGCCGCGTACGACCGGCTGCGCAACGAGATCAGGGCTAGGTACGCGGGCACGCCGGTGGGCTACAGCGAGAGCATCTTCCGGCCGCTGGGCGAAGACCTTCAGTTGAAGCTGAGGACGCCGTATAGCTTCGCGAAGGCGGTCGCGGAGGGCACGGATGTGACCGCGCGGGACAAGGAAGCCGTCGACCGGCAGGCGCGCGAGCGAGAGATCAAGGTGTGGGTGTTCAACAGCCAGAATGTGACCCCGGACGTGCAGCGGGTGAACGAACTGGCGAAGGGGGCGGGCATCCCGATCGCGACGGTCACGGAGACGCTGGACCCGGCGGGGGACACGTTCGAGCAATGGCAGGTGACCGAGCTGGAAGATCTGCTGAAGGCGCTGCACGAGGCCATGGGGAGGTAGGACGCGATGGGGAGCGGGCGAGAGGGGGAGCCGGCGCAGGACGTGAGCGATGGTGCGGCGGGGGCGCCCCTCGTGGTCAGAGCACCGGTGCTCCCCGGCTCACCGGCGCTCCCCGCATCCTCTCCTGCGGCGGTGAAGCTGACCGATGCGGCGGTGCGGCTGGGCGGGAGGACGATCTGGAGCGGCGTCGATGTCGCCGTGCGGGACGGTGAGTTCGTGGCGGTGCTGGGGGCGAACGGATCGGGCAAGTCGACGCTGTTGAAGGTGGTGCTCGGCACGCTGGGGCTCGCGGCGGGGGAGGTGAGCGTGCTGGGACGGCCGGCGGGTCGGGAAAACGCGCGGATCGGGTACCTGCCACAGCGGCGCTCGTTCGATTCGGGCACGCGGCTGCGCGGGAGCGATGTGGTGCGGCTGGGGCTCGACGGCGACCGCTGGGGACTGCCGCTGCCCGCCGGGCCGGTGCGCAATCGAGCCAACCCTCCCTCGCGCCGGCGGCAGGCGAAAGCGAGGATCGAGGAGGTGATCGAGCTGGTCGGCGCGGGGGAGTACGCGAATCGCCCGATCGGGGAGCTCTCGGGGGGCGAGCAGCAACGCCTGCTGATCGCCCAGGCGCTCGTGCGCCGCCCGCAGCTTTTGCTGCTGGATGAGCCGCTGGACAGCCTCGACCTGCCCAACCAGGCGATTGTGGCCGCGCTGGTGCATGACATCTGTCGCGGCGAGGGGGTGGCGGTGCTGCTGGTCGCCCACGACGTCAATCCGCTGCTGCCATATCTGGACAGGGTCGTGTACCTGGCCGCCGGGCAGGCCGTGGCGGGGCCGGTGGAGCAGGTGATCACGGGGGAGGTGCTGACGGGTCTGTACGGGCTCCCGGTGGAGGTGCTGAAGGCGAGCGACGGGCGGCTGGTCGTCGTGGGACAGCCCGAGGCGCCGGCCCACCACCACGACCGCCATTCCCATGACCACGATGGGCATGCTCACGAGGGACACGGCCACGACCATGTGCACTGACCCAACTGATCCGCGCGGGCGCGGAGGTTACGCCGATGCTCGCTGAGATCGCCAATCCGCACCCGACCTGGAACGTCGCGCACGACGTGAGCGAGGTGCTCGAATACCACTTCATGGTGAATGCGCTGCTGGCGGGCAGCGTGGTGGCGGTGATGGCTGGGCTGCTGGGGTGGTTGATGGTCCTGAGGAGAGAGACGTTCGCGGGGCACACGCTGTCGATGATGGCCTTCCCGGGTGCCGCCGGCGCGGCGCTGATCGGCGTGGCGGCGACGTGGGGCTATTTCGTGTTCTGCATCGCGGGCGCGCTGGCGATCGGCCGGCTGTCGGCGGGTGAGCGACGCTCATGGAGCGAGCAGTCGGCGACGATCGGCGCCGTGCAGGCGTTGGCGCTCGGCCTGGGCTTTCTGTTCGTGAGCCTGTACGGCGGCGTGCTCGGCGACCTGGACAACCTCCTGTTCGGCACCTTCTTGGGCATCTCGGATGGGCAGGTGCTGGTCCTGCTGGGGGTTGCGGTGGCGGCGGTGGCGGTGCTCGTGGCGCTGGGTCGTCCGCTGCTGTTCGCCTCGGTCGACGCGGACGTGGCGAGCGCCAGAGGCGTGCCGGTGCGGTCGTTGGGGATCGTGTTCCTGGTGCTGCTCGGCCTGGCGGTGGCGGCGACGAGCCAGATCACGGGGGTGCTGCTGGTGTTCGCGCTGCTTTTGATGCCGGCCGCGAGCGCGCAGGCGATCACCGCGCGCCCGGGACTGAGCTTGGCGCTGACCGTGGCGATCGGCTTGGTGGTCGTGTGGCTCGGGCTGGGGATCGCCTACTTTTCGGTGTACCCGGCCGGGTTCTTCGTGACGAGCATCTCGTTCGCGATCTACGTGGCCATCCAGGTGGGGGCGTGGGCGCGGAGCACGACGCGGAGGGGCTTGCAGGCCCCCGAGCAGCCGCCGGCGGAGGGCGTGATCGCCTGATGTGCTCTCCTCGCGTTCGGAGTGTCCACGCAGGCGTTCGGAGTGTCCGCGCAGGCGAACGGCCGTCGCTCCGCGGGGCGAGCACCTGATGTTCTCCCAGGAATTCATGCGCAACGCCTTGCTGGCGGGCACGTTCATCGCGTTGGCGTGCGGGGTGAGCGGCTGGTTCGTCGTGCTGCGCGGCCAGGTGTTCGCCGGCGACGCGCTCAGCCATGTGGCCTTTCCCGGGGCGCTGGCCGCGGCCGCCGCGGGGGTGGACGAGCGGGTCGGGTTGTTCGCGGCGACGATCGCGGTGGGCGCCGGGATCGGCCTGCTTTCCCAGCGCTCGGTCGCGGGCGGTCGCGCGACGGGCGGGGCGGCGCCGGCCGACGACACGGCGATCGGCGCGGTGTTCACGTTCGTGCTGGGGCTGGGCGTGTTCTTCTTGACCTTGTTCAGCACGAGCTCCGGCGGTGGCTCGGGCATCCAGGCCGCGCGTACCCTATTCGGGTCGATCTTCGGCCTCGGTGGAGGCGAAGCGCGCTTGGCGGCGGTGATCGGGCTTGCGGCAGCGCTCGCGACGCTCGCGATCGCCCGCCCGCTGCTGTTCGCCTCGGTCTCCGCCGACGTGGCCGCCGCGCGGGGGGTGCCGACGCGCCTGCTGGGCATCGGCTTTGTCGTGCTGCTGGGGGTGATCGCGGCCGAGGCGACGCAGGCCGTGGGAGCGCTGCTGCTGCTCGGGCTGCTCGCCGCCCCGGCGGCGGCCGCGCACCGGGTTGCCGGCAACCCGTACGCGGGAATCGCGCTCGCGGGATTGCTGGCGGTGACGGCGATGTGGGGCGGTCTGGCGCTCGCCTACGCGCTGCCGGGGCTGCCCCCGAGCACGGCGATCGTGACGATCGCTGCAGGCATGTACTTCGCCTCTACCATCGTGGCATGAGCACCCACGCGGTCACCGACAGCTGGGTCGAGCGCGCCGAGGCGACGCTGGCCGCGGCGGGACACAAGCGCGGCGGTGCGCGCCGCGCGGTGGTGGAACTGCTGGATGGCCAGGAGTGCGCGCTGACGGCGGTGGAGATCGAGGATGCGCTGCGGCGAGAGCGGCGCAGGGTGAGCCGCGCGAGCGTGTACAGGATCCTCGATGAGCTGGAGCGTCTGCGTCTCGTCCAGCGCGTGGAGACCGGCCAGGCGATGGTCAGATACGAGCGCGTGTGCGAGCACGAGGATCATCACCACCACTTGGTGTGCGACAGCTGTGGCCTGGTGATGCCCTTCTCCGACAAGGCGCTGGAGCGCGCGATCGACAAGCTCAGCGAGCGAGTTCCTCTGACGGTGTCCGAGCACGAGATAGTTCTGCACGGATCCTGTCGCGACTGTGCGGCGTAACGCCGGATGGCTGCCCCCACAGGTAGCTGAGCACGCAGCCCAAGGTGCCGACGGCGACGACGAGCAGCACTGGGCCGGAGTCCTCTGTGAGCGCTCCGATCACGCCCGCGGTGAGGCCGCCGGCGAGCGCGGCGAGCCAGGCGGGGTCGCAGTCGACCGGCGCGAGCAGACGCCGATGGTGACGCACCCCGAGCGCGGATAGGACGAGCGCGAGCGCGGTCGCGAAGGGCATCGCGCCGTGCTTGAACTCGTCGTAGGCGGCGGTGTAGCGGCGGACGATGATGTCGCGGATGTCGCCGGCCGAGCGGGCGTGGAGGACGCTGCCGGTGTAGTGCCCGCCGCCGTGCGCGGTGGCAAGGTCGAGCGCCGCGAGCACCACGAGGCCTGCGAGGGGGCTGAGGAGGACGACCAGCGCCCGGCGTCGGGTGAGCCGCCCGGCCGATCGTCCGGGATCGGCCAGCAGCATCACGGTGGCGACGGCGGTGCCGGCGCTGACGAGAATCACGCCGCCGACGCCCGCGCCGATCCGCGCGGAGCCCTCGATCACCGCGAGCACGATCCCGGTGGCGGCCATCGTCGTGGCCGCCCGGCGCCCACGCAAGGCGGGATAGAGCGCGGCGGCGACGGCTGCGAAGACGAGTGCGGCAAGACCCGACTTGAGCTCGTTGCCGATCCCATAGAAGCGCACGCCGAGCTCCGGGTTGGGCCCGAGCAGCGAGCGCACGAGCAGCTGCGTGCCGGCGAGCGCGTCGACGGTGATTGCCACGACCGCGGCGGCCGCTGGCGCAAGCGGCGCGCGCGGCCATGGCAGCAGCCGGTCGGTGAGTGCGGCGAGCGAGAAGCAGAGGAGCACGAGCAGCGCCTCTTCGCCCCCACGACTGGGCTCGAGGGCAGCCGGGACGAGCACCGCCACGGGGGTCCACAGCAGCGCCAGCGCCCCGACGCGCGCCGCCCAGTCGCGGATGGAACGCCGCCGGAGCGGGAGCGCGGCGAGCATCAGCAGCGCCCAGGCACCGAGCAGGCAGGCCAACGCTCCCATCCGCCGGCCGTAGATGATCAGCAGGCGGGCTTTGAACGAGCGCAGGTAGGCGCCGTCGAACGCGCCGTCGAGGACGATCGGCTTGCCGCGCATCGCGTCCGGCACGGGCAGCCCGAGGTGGAGAAGGATCGTCGGCGCGAGATCGACGGAGGCGATCAGCCCGCGCTGGTTGGTGGTCTGCGAGGTGAGCGTGTGCCCACCGCCGAGCCCGGCGACGGCCACCCACAGTAGTTCGTTGCCGGGGGCGTCGGGCGTCCGCTGCACGATGATCTCGAGCGTCCCCGCCGCCCGCGCGGCGCTCAACACACGCAGGTCTGAGAGGCCTCCGGCGCCCGCCGGGAGATCCGCCACGACCAGCCGCCGCCGGGCGCTCAGCGCGGCGATGCGCGCCGGCAGTGTCGCCGCCGATCCGAGCGAGAGTGTGGCGATCTGGCCCCGCTGGTCGGCGCCCGCCACTCCGTCGATGTGGCCTGCTTGGTCGACCCCGCTTCCCCTGAGAGCGTTCACTTCGCCGGCGGCGTTGCCGACCCCGGCGATACCCGCGTAGCCCGCGCCGCCGGGGATCCGCGATGCGAGCAGCCCCGGTTCGAGGATCTGCGGCGCCCCCTGCGCACGTTTGAGCACCGCCTGCCACGGCTCGACCACTGCGCCCGCGCCGCGCGGCTGCAGCGACAGGCGAGGCGGGAGCGCTGGGTTGTAGGCCGAGGTGGAGAGGCGCCCCCCCTGGGTGATGTCGAGGAGCAGCTGGGCGGTCGTGTAAAAGCCCTGGGCGGCACTGAGGATCCCCGTGGACAGGGCGGGCACGCTCGCGAGTGCCCGGCTGCTCGCGGCGGGCAGGAACAGGATCACCGCCGCGGGGCGAGCGCTCGAAGATCGGCCGGCGGCGAGTACGCGGTGGGCGGACGGAGCGGTGCTCGCAACCGCTCCTCTACCGGCGGCGGCCGCGGGCGCGGCGGCTAAGAGGGCGAGGAGCGCGGCGCAGGCCAGCGCGGCCGATGTCCCCCCGCGGAGTCGGCTCAGCCGTCCGCTCCTTCGGTGACCACCTCGCGGCGCGCTCGCCGCGACCCGCGTGGCGTCCCATCGCCGGGCTCGCCCGGGTCGGGGAGGGCGCTGCCCTCGATGTTGATGCGCGGCAGCAGCCGTCCGAGCCACGCCGGGATCTGCCAGGCGCGTGCTCCGACGATGCTGAGCACTGCCGGCAGCAGCAGACAGCGGATAACGAGCGCGTCGAGGAACACGGCGCTGGCAAGGCTCAGCCCGAACTCCTTGATGACGCGGTTTTCACCGAGCATGAACGACAGGAACACGCACACCATGATCGCCGCGGCCGCGGTGACGACCCGCCCGGTCAGCGCCAGTCCCTCCTGGACTGCGCGCTGATCGTCGCCGGTGTGCACCCAACGCTCGTGCATGCGCGAGATCAGGAACACCTCGTAGTCCATCGATAGGCCGAACACGATCGCGAACAGCATCACCGGGATGAACGACTCGATCGGGGCCTGCTGGACGCCCATCAGGCCGCCGAACCAGCCCCACTGGAAGATCGCAACGATCACGCCGAGCGAGGCGCCGATGCTGAGCAGGTTCATCACCGCGGCCTGCAGCGGGATCACGAGCGAGCGGAACACGATCAGCAGCAGCAGCGCGCTGAGCAGCACGACGACACCGATGAACAGCGGCAGCTTGTGCCCGAGGGTGGTGGCGAAGTCGACGCCCCCGGCGGTCACGCCGCCGACGTAAACGGTCATTCCCGTGCGCGCCTGCAGCGGTGGGACCACCTTGTCACGCAGGTGCGAGACGAGCTGGGTGGTCGCGTAGGCCTGGGGCGAGGAGCGTGGATAGACCGTGATCGTCGCCACGTCTCCGGCCGGATTGAGCTTGGCCGGTGCGACCGACACGACGCCGGGCGACGCGGCGACCGCCTTCCGAAGCTGTTCGACCGCTGCCTTGCCGCCACCTGGGGGCGGGACCAGGAAGACTCCCTGCTTGGCGGCTTCCCGCTGTGGGTTAGGGACCTTCGCCACGACCAGCAGCGGCCCGTTGAAGCCCTGGCCGAAGCCCTCCGCCAGCAGCTCGTAGGCGCGGTGGGTCGTCTGGCTCGCGGGGTCGTTGGAGGCGTCGCTGGAGCCAAGCCGCAGCGCGGTAGCCGGCGCCGCGATCGCCAGCATTACGAGCGTCGAGACGATCGCGATGCTCCATGGTTTGCGCTGCACGAGCTTGCTCCAGCGCAGCCACATGCCGCCTTCGGCGGGGCTCGCACCGTTCCCGGCGAGGGCGAGGGCGGCCGGGAGCGCCTGGCTCGCGGCAATTGTGCCGCTCTGCGCCCGCACGCCCACGCCCGCGATCGCCTGCGCCTCGGCGGTTGCGGTGCTCTGCGCCGGCACACCCATATCCACACCCGCTGCTGCGGCCGCCTGCGCCTTGGCGGTGCGACGTCGCGCGCGGCGGCTCGGCCTCGCTACACGGGCGCCGAAGGTCGCGAGCAGCGCCGGCAGCAGCGTCAGCGACGCGAGCATCACCAGCAGCACGCCGATCGACGCGGAGATCGCGACCCCGTAGAGGAAGCTGACGCCGAGCAGCATCATCCCGAGCAGCGCGATCACGACCGTGCAGCCCGCGAACAGGACGGCGCGTCCCGCGGTGTCGAGCGCCTGCACGACCGACTCGCGGGAGTTCTCGAACGTCGGCCCGGGCGTGGCGTATGCCTCGCGGAAGCGGGTGAGGATGAACAGCGCGTAGTCGATCCCGACGCCCAGCCCGATCATCGCGGCGAGCTCGGAGGAGAAGTTGGGTGTGTCGACTACGTGCGTGAACAGGGCGATCACCCCGAGCCCTGTGCCGAGGCCGAACAGCGCGGTGATGATCGGCAGGCCCATCGCGATCACCGAGCCGAACGTGAGTAGCAGCACGATGATCGCCGCGAGCAGGCCGACGGCGGTGGACAGGCCGAAGCCCGCCTGCTCGGTCGCCTCGATCGCCTGGCCGCCAAGCTCGACCTGGATCGGATCCCGCCCACCCTGGGCCCCGGCGCGAGCTACCTTGACGACGCGTTCGGCCGCGCTTTTGGGCAGGAGGTTCGCTTTTTCGTCGAACACGACCGTCGCGAACGCGATCTGGCCGTTCGCGGAGATCGACTTGCCCGCCGCGGCGCCCGCGTAGGGACTGATCACTGCCGCGACATGCGGCAGCTTTGCGACCTGGGCGAACGTCGCGCTCATCCGCGCGCGCACAGCCGGGTCGAGGACCGTGCCGGAGCTGACCTTGAAGACGATCGTGTCGCGATCGCCCGCCTGTGCGGGGAAGCTGCGCTGGAGCAGATCGGCGGCGCGCTGCGAGCCGGAGTTGGGCAGCGTGAAGTTGTTGGAGTAGCTGGTCCCAGCTGACTGGGCGACCATGTTGACCGCGACCAGCAGCACGATCCAGCCGAGCAGCACGTACTTGCGGTGAGTTGTGGACCAGCGAGCGAGCTTCAGCATGAGTTTGGCTTCGGGAAGGGTCAGTGGGTGGAGATGGGTAGCCGCGACGATCGGCGCCCTCTGGGAAGAGTAGCCATCTCTCGTTCGGGTCCCTACGAAGTCGCCTTTAGTTCACGCTCGGGTCAGAAGGCATCCGGGCGATCAGCGCGTAGCTGCCGCCCATCCGCGTGAGCACCTTGCTCCAGAGCGCCTCCGGAACCTCGGTGAAGACGTCGTCGGGTACGGCGTTGTGCGCGATCCAGTCGCCCTGGTCGACCTCGGCGTCGAGCTGCCCCTCGCCCCAGCCCGCGTACCCGGCGAACACGCGCCTGCGCGCGGTCGCCTCGGTCAGCTCGTCGATCCCGGCGTCCGGCGCGGGGAAGCCGATGCGGCCGAGCACCAAGAGCCCGGCCGGGGTGGGGTCGAGGAACTCGGCCAGGAACACGATCGAGCTCGGCTGTACCGGACCGCCGACATAAACAGGCTCCTGCTCCTTGACGGTCTGCTCCAGTTGCGGCACCGCCTCGCTCACCGTCACCTCGGAGGGGCGGTTCAGCACGACGCCCATCGCGCCCTCCTCGCTGTGAACTCCGATCAACACCACCGCGCGCCTGAAGTTAGGGTCCATCAGCGCCGGTGAGGCGAGCAACAGCTGGCCGCAGAGCGATTCCTCCATGATCTACTTGAGGCTACCGCTCGGGCGTCATTCAGCCAAGGGCAGAGCGAGGCTCAACCTTACTAAGCCTATGGAGCTCCGATGTAAAGAGCTCCGATGTAAAGAAACTCGGTTGAGTCGGCTTCCGATATGCTGACTCGCATGGCCAAAACCCCTCAAGTCGGCGAGCAGGCGCCCGATTTCGAGCTGCCCGGCACGGACGGCCCGTTCAAGCTCTCCGACCACCGTGGCGAGCGGGTCGTGCTGCTGTTCTATCCCGGCGATAACACGATGGTCTGCACGAAACAGTTCTGCTCCTACCGCGACCGCGCCGAGGACTTCGCCGCGCTGGATGCCACGGTGCTTGGCATCTCCTCCCAGGATCTTGCATCGCACGAGGGGTTCATCGCCAAGCACGGCCTCAACGTCCCGCTGCTGTCCGATGTCGATCGGCAGGTCGCGATGAGCTACAGCGCCTTCTCGCCCCGTCTCGGGATCAAGCGCGCGGTGATCGTCATCGACGAGGACGGGATCGTCCGCGATCGCCATGACCACCTGCTCGGGCTCGACTACCAATCGGTGGACGACCTGAAGGCGGCACTCGCCACGCTGCCTGCCCCGGCCGCCAGCTAAGGCGCTCCCTCAGGCTTGACTGGCCTCGTGGCTGATTGCCCATGCGCGTATCGCGCTGGATCCCTGGACCGTGGTGCCGTCGTCGAGCACAAGCACAGGAACATCTTGCTGACCGGTTAGAGCGATGATCTCCTCCCGCCTTCCCCTCCGGCTCAGCGGAAGGTTTTTGAAGCCTCCCACCACCTTCACCGTGTATGCATGTCCGGCCCGGTCAAGGACCTGAGCGGCCACACCGCATGGATGCTTGATCAGTGGAGCGTCTGCGCCATGCGTACGAGCGGGGCAGGTGTAGAGAATCATCGCCTTATCTTAGGTCTCAGCGGCTCAGCGGCGTGCCCAGATCCCGCTCGCCATCGGGTTTATCCTCGCCCGCGCGCCGCGCGTGCAGCTCGGCCAGCTCCAGCTGCAGGCTGCGCGGCTGCGGGTGGGTGGGATCCGAATCCGCAGAGCGCCGGTGCCAGACGCCCTCGCCGTCCAGCTCCCACGAGCTCTGGTTGTCGGCGAACGCGCGTTCCAGCGTGTCGAGCAGCTCGCCCCGCAGTTCCGGCGACTCCACAGGCGTGGCCAGCTCGACGCGATGGTCGAGGTTGCGCGGCATCAGGTCGGCCGAGGAGATGTAGATCGTGTACTCCCCGTCGCGCTGAAATGCGAACACGCGCGAGTGCTCGAGCAGCCGCCCGACGATCGAGACAACCCTGATGTTCTCGGATATGCCCGGTAGCCCCGGCCGCAGGCAGCAGATCCCGCGCACGTTCAGGTCGACCTGAACTCCCGCCTGCGATGCCTCATAAAGCGCGCGGATACAGCGCCCGTCGACCAGTGCGTTCATCTTCATCGCGATCCGTCCCGGGGAGTCCGGTGAGTGAGCGGCGACGGTCGCCTCGATCTGGCTGATGATTCCGTCGCGCAGCTGGTTGGGCGCCGTCAGCACCTTGCGGTAGTGCAGCGGGCGGCCGTAACCGGTGAGGTAGTTGAACATGTCGGCCACGTCGGCGCCGATCTGCTCGTCGGTCGTGAACAGCCCGAAATCGGTGTACAGCCGCGCGGTCGCGGAGTGGTAGTTGCCGGTGCCGATGTGCACGTAATTTCGCACCCCGTCGCCCTCGCGGCGGACCACGAGCACGCACTTGGCATGTGTCTTCAGCGACGGCTGGCCGTACACGACATGCACCCCGGCCTCCTCCATCGCCTTGGCCCAGTGGATGTTCATGCGCTCGTCAAAGCGCGCCTGCAGCTCTACCAGTGCGACTGCCTGCTTGCCCCGCTCGGTGGCGTCGATCAGCGCCGGCACCAGCGGCGAGTCATCGCTCGTGCGGTACACGGTTTGCTTGATCGCGAGCACGTTCGGGTCGGCCACTGCCTGCTCGACGAAGCGCTCCACCGAGGTGGAGAAGGAGTCGTAGGGGTGGTGCACGAGCACGTCGCCTTCGCGCATCGCCCCGAGCACGTCGGGCCGCTCGCCTTCGTGGCGCAGCAGCCGCGGGTGGGTGTGTCCCACCAGTGGCTCCTCGCGCAGCTCGCCGTAGCCGGGCAGCTTGACGATCTGCCACAGCGCGCCCATGTCGAGCAGCCCCGCGACCGGGTAGACCTCGTCGTCCTGCACCCCGAGCAGTCCCGCCAGCTCGTCCCGCAGGCGCGCCGAGCAGTCGGCGCCCACCTCGACGCGCACCACCTCGCCGAAGCGCCGGCGTCGCAGCTCGTCCTCGACCGCCTGCAACAGGTCGGCGGCATCGTCGGAGACCTCCAGGTCGGCGTCGCGGGTGACGCGGAAGACGTTGTATTCGGAGATCTCCATTCCCGGGAACAGCGCGTCGAGATGGCTCGCGATCACGTCCTCCAGCGCCAGCAGCGTGATCGGCCCCGGCGCGGATGCTTTCAGCGCGATGAAACGCGGCAGGATCTCGGTCGGCACCTTCACGCGCGCAAACACTGTCTGGTCGGTCACGGGGTCGCGCACGAGCACGGCCAGGCTGAGGGACAGGTTGGAGATGTACGGAAACGGCCGGCCCGGAGCCACCGCCAGCGGTGTCAGTGCGGGGAAGATCACCTTCTGGAAGTGCCTGGCCAGCTCCGCCCGTTGATCCTCGTCGAGCTCGTTCACGGCGACGACGCGGATGTCATGCTCGTCTAAAGCAGGGCGCAGCAGCCCTTCGAAGCAGTCGGTCAGCCGCCGGCTCAGCCCCAGCACGCGCTCGCGGATCAGCGCGATCGTCTCCGAAGGGGTGCGGCCGTCGTGGCCCGGGTTCTCCACGCCGGCGTCGATCTGGTCGCGCAGGCCGGCGACGCGCACCATGTAGAACTCGTCGAGGTTCGTCGTATAGATCGCGCAGAACTTCACGCGCTCCAGCAGCGGGATCTGCTCGTCCTCGGCCAGCTGCAGGACGCGCTCATTGAAGTCCAGCCACGACAGCTCGCGGTTGAGGTACAACGCCGGGTCGTGCAGCTCGCGATGGTCGATCTCCGATCGGTCGCCATCTCTGTACTCGTGGCGACTGTGCTCATGTGTGGATGGCTGGCTCATCGTCTTACTCAAAGCTACATCCCTTTGTAAGCGCGTGGCTATTCGGTGATCATTGGTCGCCGATCAGGAATGATCCTCTAGGGTTCAGAGCACGTATGGCTCGCCAACTCTGGCTGCTACGTCACGGAGACGCAGAGCCTCACGGCACGCGTGTGGACGCTGAGCGCCGTCTGACCGCTCGCGGCGAAAGCCAGGCGCGCACAGCTGGGATTGCGCTGGCGCGGCTGCAGGCGGGCTTCGACGCCGTCCTGTTCAGCCCCAAGATGCGTGCGCGCCAGACCGCGGAGCTGGCCGCCGCGCAGTGGAGCGAGGAGCAGCGCGAACGGTTGGCGGTGCACCCGCCGCTGGCCGCGGGCTTTGACGCTCGCCAGGCGCTCGCCGCGCTGGCCGGCCTGACGGCCGATGGACGTCTGCTGCTCGTCGGCCACGAGCCCGACTTGTCGGGCGTGATCGGGGACCTGACGGGCGCCCGTCCGGATCTGAAGAAGGGCGGTTTGGCGATCGTGCGCCTAGAGGGCGCCGGCGGCGAGCTCGCGGTCCTGCTGCGCCCCCGCGAGCTTGCCCTGATCGCCGGCGGGGTGGGCGGGGTCCCAACCGATCGGCACTGAGGACGGGACGTCGAGGTCGACGACCTCGAGCGACTCGGCCGCGAAGCGATAGCCGATCCCGAAGTGCGTGTGGATGTAGCGCCACCGCGGCGAGGCCTTCTCCAGCTTCTGGCGCAGCTTGCGTACGAACACGTCGACCGAGCGGTCGCCGCGCACCATCGCGTAGCCCCATAGGCGCGAGTAGATATCCTCGCGCTCCAGCACCCGTCCCTCGGCGGCGGCGAGCAGCTCGATCAGCTCGAACTCGCGCCTGGTCAGATCGAGGCTGTGTCCCTCGACAAACGCCTGGAAGCGGTCGGAGCGGATCTCGACCTCCCCCGCCACCAGCGGCTTTGATTCGGTGCGGCTCGTGGAGCGACGCCGGCGACGCGCGACGCCCTGCACACGGGCGATGACCTCCTCGGGGTGGCAGGGCTTGGTGATCCAGTCGTCGGCGCCGAGGCGCAGCCCGCGTACCCGCTGGGCCACGGTCGAGGGGCCTGTGCAGACGACGACACCGAGCTCGGGCAGCGCTCCACACAGCCGCTCCAGCCACTCCCAAGCCTGCGGGCCGAGCACGGCGAGGTCGACGACGAGCGCGCTCAAGCGCATCGAGGCCACCGCGTCGGTGGGCACCGGGCTGCCGAGCACGCGATGCTCCCAGCCGAGACGATCCAGGCGCTTGCTCAACACCTGGATGAAGCCGCTGTCGCGGTCAAGCACGGCGATGCGCAAGGATGCTGCGCTCGAGGTGTTTGACGGCGCCTCCTCCGTGGCGCGGATACTCTCCATCATCGACCGTCAGTCTAGGGGACCTGGCAGACCCTTGCGCGGCGTGACACAAATGGTCACAGGATGTTCACAGGAGAAATACGCTAATTGCGACCGGATCAGAGTATGTCTGGGCTCGCGTCCGGGGCCGCATCCGGCCGCGTTCCGGCCGGATGGGGCGAGTCTGAGAACTCGCGGAACAGGCCTGTGACGACGAACGCGACCTGCTCGCCGATATCCACCGCGTTGTCGCCGATCCGCTCAAGCGCGCGGGCGACGAGGATCATGTGCATCGCCCACTCGCGCGTGTCGGCGTCGTCGCCGATGTCGAGCGCCATGCGGAATATCTCGCGGTTCAGGCGGTTGATCTCGCGGTCCTGACGGACGAGGTCCTCGGCCAAGCCGACATCGCGCCCGGCGAAGGCGGCCTTCGACTGGATGACCTCCGAGCGAGCGTGAGCGCCCATCTTCGACAGCGCTTGAAGCACCTCCTGACGCACGGGTGGTTCGTGCCCGGAGAGCGGGATCAGCTTGGCGATGTTCACGCACTGATCGCCCATTCGCTCGATGTGCTTGATCATGTGCAGCAGGGCCGCCACCAGCCGCAGGTCGCCCGCGACCGGCGCCTGCAGGGCGAGCAGCGAGAGGATGCCCTGGTGCACCTCCAGGTAGCGCCCGTCGACACGGTCATCGTCGGCGATCACCATCTGGGCGAGCTCGACGTCCTGGTGATTGAGCGCCTCCAGCACGCGGTCGAGCTGCTCGACGATCAGATCCAGGCCGCCGAGCGCATGTGTCTCGAGCTCTTGCAGCTGCTGCTGGAAGTGCGCCCGTCCTTGCTGGGCACCGGGATGAGTGCCCGCCCGCCCGGCGCCGTCGTTGGGACCGCCCAGCGAGGTCTGCCCCTGCGCGTCGCTAGCCGAACTTGCCGGTGACATATTCCTCTGTTCTCGGGTCGCTGGGCGCGGTGAAGATCTCTCCTGTCGGGCCGACCTCGACGAGCTGGCCGCTGAGCATGAACGCGGTGCGATCGGCCACGCGCGCGGCCTGCTGCATGTTGTGCGTGACGATCACGATCGTCACGCTCTTCTTCAGCTCCGCGATCAACTCCTCGATCTTCAGCGTCGCGATCGGGTCGAGCGCGGAGCAGGGCTCGTCCATCAGGATCACCTTGGGGTTCACGGCGAGTGAGCGCGCTATGCACAGCCGCTGCTGCTGGCCTCCGGAGAGGCCGGCGCCGGGCTCCTGTAGGCGCCCGGAAACCTCCTCCCACAGGCCGGCGCCGCGCAATGCCGTCTCGACCTTGGGACGCAGATCGCCGCGCCCGCGTGAGCTGAGGCGCAGACCGGAGGCCACGTTGTCGAAGATCGACATCGTGGGGAACGGGTTGGGCTTCTGGAAGACCATGCCGATCGCGCGGCGCACCGCGACGACATCCACCGCGGAGTCGTACACGTCGAGGTCGTCGAGCAGCACGCGGCCCTCGGCGCGGGCGCCGGGGATCTCCTCGTGCATCCGGTTGATGCAGCGCACCATCGTCGACTTGCCGCAGCCCGAAGGGCCGATGATCGCGGTCACCTCGTTGGCGCGGAAGTCGAGGTCGACGCCCTTGACCTGTTCGCTTGAGCCGTAGAACGCGCGCAGCTTCTCCAGTCGCACGCTCAGCCCCGGCTTGGCCGGTACGAGCGGGGTGATCGCCGGAGCCACGGCTCGCCGCGACGCGGCGGGCGGGGGTACGGGGGCCTGGGCCCGGTCGGGTTGCAGCAGCTCGTCGGGCTCCATCTCAGCGGTCCTCAGGCTCGGTCCGTGGCTTGTCATGCAAGGCGACTCCTCCGTGCGATCAGGCGGGCGATCAGGTTCAGCAACAGAATCATGACGACAAGGGTGAGCGCGGCTCCCCACGCACGGTTTACCACGGCTGTGGTCGGAGATGTAACGTCGCTGTAGATTTGCACGGGCAGCGAGTTCATGAACTGGCCGAGGTTGAAGCTCGTTGCGTTCGTCGCTGCCGCCGTGAACAGCAGCGGCGCGGTCTCGCCGGCGGCGCGGGCGATCGCCAGCAGCACGCCGGTCACCATGCCCGGCAGCGCGGTCGGCAGCACGATGCTGAAGATCACCCGCCAGCGCGGCGCGCCCAGCGCGAGCGCCGACTCGCGCAGCGCGCCGGGAACCAGCAGCAGGATCACCTCGGCCGAGCGAATCACCACGGGAAGCATCAGCAGCGATAGCGCCAGCGAGCCCTTGTAGCCGGCGAAGGTGGAGCCGGTGCCGACGATCAGCACGATGTAGATGAACAGCCCGAAGACGATCGAGGGCACCCCCGTGAGCACGTCCACGAAGAACCGCACCAGCTGGGCGAACCAGCTGCCCTTGCCGTACTCAACGAGCCACACCGCGACGGCGATGCCGATCGGTACCGCGATCGCCGAGGCCAGCGCGACGATCTCGATCGTGCCCAGGATCGCGCTCTTGATGCCGCCGATGCTCGAGTTCTTAAAGAACGTGTTCCCCGTCGGGTCGGTCGTGAAGAAGCTCACGCTCCACGAGCCAAGGCCCTTGATCAGGAGGTAGTACACGATCAGCACGAGCGGGATCAGCGCGACTACGGTGGCCGCGAGGATCGCTCCGCGGGCGATCGCGTCCTTGCGCCTGCGCGCCGGGCTGACGTTAAAGCGCGCCAGCCGCTCAGCCTCTGAGCCGGGTGTGCTCATAGGGCAACCTCTGGTTGCTGGGTGGTGAGGTTGTTCTCGTTTTCTTTCCGAGAGAGGGAGATCTCGCTCGACCGCTGGTTGAGCGAGGCCT
>Ga0208849_1000117_pt1 | contig 77918 bp, 78 predicted proteins | sample NGESurdeep072012_10_FD_184470 | JGI IMG/M metagenome (GOLD analysis project Ga0208849, IMG submission 184470) | Arctic peat soil microbial communities from Barrow, Alaska - NGEE Surface sample 53-3 deep-072012 (SPAdes) | ecosystem: Environmental > Terrestrial > Soil > Wetlands > Peat ...
GCCCGGTTGGCCTGACTTGAAGTTCGGGTCCACATAGTTCGGAGCCACGGCCGTGTCCACGCCCGCGCCGAAGATGGCTTTATCGCCGGGGGTGTACATCACGTTCATCGGACCGCCCGAATAGACGGCGCCGTCGAAGTGTTGCGCGTTCGTGTAGTACACCGTGCCGCCGAAATTGTTGACTTCGCTGATGCTGTACATCTCATACGATGAGAACGGCTGCGTGCGAACGAGCGCGTCGACTTTGCGGACGGGGTTGAGCGGGCTGCCGAGCGGGAGTCCTGCCGTACCCTTGGCTTCGATCAGGAAATATTGGAAGTTGGCGCTTGGCGCCCACTGCTTGATGACACTCACGGAGTATTGTGACGCGTACACGCCGTCGCCGCTCATGGTCGTGGTGAACGGCTGCGGCACGCCGATGTTCGTGCCCGACGTGTTCTCCTCCAGCTTCAACACCATGTCGTCGAGGCCGGCGTAGGCCGCGTTCAATGCCTGATTGCTGATCCCGTTAGCGCCGATGCCTTGCATCTCGCTGATCGTCGAACTCAAAAGCGCGCCCGACAAAATGAGAAGCACGACCACCATCAAGATGACCGTGATGAGCGCGACGCCGCGTTTGCTGCGGCCTTTTTCGATTGACGTCTTCATGATTATTGAAACCCCGCGTAGGTCGAGAAATAAACGGTGTTGCTTGTGTTAGCGACCGACGCCGGCCGTCCGCCCTGTGCCGGCCCCGACGTTTGGATGTTCACTTGGAGACCGGAGGCAAAACCTTTGATCGGATCCCAGTTCAATGGAGTAATGTTGAAGTTTTCGACATTGCGCGCGAGCACCGAGGTGCTCGACGGCGCGCCGCCGGTGATGTACGCGGAGTAGGTGGAGCGCGACTCCATGATCGCTTGCTTGATGGCGTCGTAACTCAGCTCGACGACTTGGTAGTCGGGCCGCGGCACCTGGCCGACCGTGTTCATGGTGGACGAGAGTTGTCCGTTCGGATCGCCGGGATCGGTGGTGGTGACAATGATGGCGACGTCGTTGCTATTCCCCAATGTCTTGAACGCCAAGGGGTTCACAATGATTTGACACTTCGCCGAGCAGCCGGGCGTGTCGGCCGGATTATGGTCGGACGAAGCGAGTTGCAGCACATCGTTGACTTTGGACATGGCCACTCGTCCGGCCATTTCGGCATCCATATGCGTCTGCGCGAAGCTGAAGTGACCGAACGCCGTGATGAACTCGGCGAGGGTGAGCGAGAGGACCAAGCCGAGGATGCCCATCGCGAACATCATCTCGATGAGTGAGAATCCCCGGCTGCCGATTCTTGTTCTAAATCTAGGCATCGTTTGTCACTGTCCGATCGTCGGCTGTGGCGTTGGTGTGGGCTTCGCCGTAGGCGTGGGAGACGGCTTAGGAGTCGCCGACGGTTTGGGTGTGGGCTTCGCCGTAGCAGTGGGAGACGGCTTGGGAGTCGGCGGCGGAGTGGGTGTCGTAGGCGCTGACGGCGCGGGAGTCGGCGTGATCGTGGGCTTCGGTGTCGGCAACAGCGGAGGGCTGGCCGCCACGAGCGGTTGCGGATCGTCTTTCTTCATGCCGTGCACTTCGTAGACGCCCTCGCCGCTGTTCACCCATACGGTGATGTCGGCCGCGTGCGTGTCGCTGCCCCGGATGCTGGCGGACCACATGTATGCAAGGCTGTTCGTGGAGCCATGGCACTGGATCTCGTTGCCTGGTACGTGCCAGGCGTTTCCGTCGGTGGCGCCCGGCGCCGGCTTGGTGTAGCTGTCGTTATATGAGGGCACCGGTGTGCCGCAATCGTTGAAGCCGCTGCCCGGGGTCATGCTCGGCGCCGGATTGACTTCACTCCAAAAATTTGAATCGTTTTGCATCTGCGACAGCAGATAGTTGCCTTCGCCGACAGCAACAGTGCTCGATGCGGCATCGCTCTGCGCGGCGCTCGTCGCGATCATGTCTTGCGACACCAGCAAGAATACTAGTGTCAAGAGCGTGATGGCTACCAGGACTTCTAAGAGCGTCGTGCCGCGCTGGCGCATTAAGGCTACCTCGTCGAGATATAGTAACTTACGGACCTTCTATATCCGTGTGACCTGGCTAACAGCCCGTCTGTTACACCACGTGCCTATTATATCGTCGCCCGACCTTCGCGAATAGTCTTCCACCCGTAGTGTGCCAGTGGTCACGTCAAATGCGGCAAAACCACAACAAAGGTCCCACGCAACGGCCCGGAAGGTCCCGCTCAGCCACAAATTCTACATCTGTACCGATCGTGCGCCGATGTATTCGATATGAGACTTTGCGCTAAATCACTGATGGATGTTTGGATTTCGCACACCATATGATCGCACAGAGCGGAGCGGCGATGTATCCTACTAGTCTCGGCGAGCTCATGACGAAGATGTACGAAGAGCGGGCTTCCGACTTGCACATCGTTGTCGGATGCGCTCCGTCCGTCCGCCGCAACGGGCACTTGGAGCCGCTGGTCGATCAAGTGCTCACGGCTGACGACGCCCGTCAGCTCGTCACATCCATTCTCACCGACGACCAATTGGAAGCGCTTGAATCCAGGCGGCAGCTCGACTTCGCATATTCGATGACCGGTCTCGCACGGTTTCGCGTCAATATTTGCTACGAACGCGAATGTCTTTCCGGCGTGTTCCGGCTGATCCCGACCGACCCGCCCCACCTCGAAGAGACCAACTTCCCGGATATTTTGGCGGAGGTGACGTCGCGCCCGCGCGGCCTCGTGCTCGTCACCGGTCCGACTGGTTCGGGCAAATCGACCACGCTTGCAGCCATGCTCGACTTCATCAACCGCCACCGCCGGTCCAAGATCGTCACGATCGAAGATCCGATCGAGTTCATGCATAAGAGCAAAAAGGCCATCATCACGCAGCGTGAGATCGGCCGCGACGCGCTCTCGACCGCGGATGCGTTACGCGCGATGCTGCGTCAGGATCCCGACGTCGTGCTGATCGGCGAGATGCGCGATCTCGAGACGATCGCACTCGCGCTCACCGCCGCCGAGACCGGTCACCTCGTGTTCGCGACCTTGCACACGACAAGCGCCCCCGAAGCCGTCACCCGCATCATCGACGTCTTCCCGCCGGAACAGCAAGAGCAGATCCGCGTCATGCTGTCCACCGTCATCGAAGCGGTGTTCAGCCAAACGCTGGTGCCCCGCGCCGACGGCAACGGCCGCATCGCCGCGCTCGAGATCCTCATCGGCACGCCCGGCGTGCGCAACCTCATCCGCGAGAACAAGATCCCGCAGATGATGAGCGCGATGCAGACCGGTCAAAACCTCGGCATGCAGACGATGGAAAAAGATCTCGCCAATCTCGTGAAAAATGGCCTTGTGACGCTCGAAGCGGCAATGGCGAAAGCATCGCACCCCGATGAAGTGAAGCGCGCGGTCGAGGCCGGGGGACGCTAGGACTACCTACATCGAACCCGCTTGTTCGACGCGCGCGACGTGGCGCGCGAGATCCTCGCGCCGCACGATGCCGGCATACGTGCCGTTCTCGTCGACGATCACCGCTTCGGGGCGGTTTGCGGCGAGCGCCGGCAGCAATTGCAGCGCATCGTCATCGGGTGCGAGTGACTCGAGGTCGGCCACTCGCGTCATCACCGATCCGACGCTGATGCCCGCCGCCTGATCGTTGGGCACCGACGCGACGTCGGCCTCACCTATGCAGCCTGCAGCGCGCTCCCCGAACAACACCGGAAGCGATTTCGCAGGCGACGCGGCGCCGAACGTCGCGGCCGCCTGCTCGATCGTCGTCGACGTCTGCAGCGTTGGAACATTCTGAGCGTACAGATCGCGCACGCGGAGACCGTCAAGGGCGACCCGGACGATCGTGGTCTTGTACTGCCCGTCGGCCATGCCCGCGAGAAACCACGCCGTCGCTCCCGCCCAAATGCCAATGGTGGCGTCGTATTGCACGGCCACCCAGCAGCCGATGCCACCGAGCAGGATGGCGATGACTTTTCCGGCGCCCGCCGCGATGCGGGTGGCTTTGACGGGATTGCCGGACATCCGCCACAAGACGCCACGGACAACTCTACCGCCGTCCATCGGAAAACCGGGCAGCCAGTTGAACGCGGCGAGCAATGCGTTGCCGTAGGCCAATATCCATACGATCGATGCGGCGGAATCGCTGCTGCGTTCGAGCGCGATCGCGATGCCGGCGAAGAGAAGCGCCAATGCTGTGCTGACCAACGGACCGGCGACGCCGACCGCGATTTCGTCACTCGCGCGCTCGCGATCGTGCACGACGTGCGCGGTCGCGCTTAAGAGGTACACGGTGACGCCCGCGACGATTTTGCCGCGATGACGCGCGACGAGCGCATGCCCGAACTCATGCGCGAGGACGGATGAGAACAATAGCAGCGCGAAGAGCGCGCCGACCGCGATGCGCTGCTCCGGTGGAGCAGCCGGCGTGACCGTGGGCAGATGCCCGAACGCGACCACGTACGCGATCGCCCCGAACACGAACAGCGCTGTGTAGTGCGCGCGCGTCTCTATGCCGAATATCGAGCCCAGCCGGAAGGTGTGGTCGTTCACGGCGCGACCTCTTGCACCGCGAATCCGCCTGCGTGCGTGGTAGCTTCATCGACCGCCGCCTTGGCGGCGCCGAATAGCGCGCTCACGGTCAATTCGTGACAATCTTTCGCGTGGCTGAGTCCGACGTGCGCGTCGACGCCAAGCTCGCCGGCTTGCGTGCGAAGGTCGGCCGCGATCGTCGACGCTATGTGCCGCGCGCGATCCGCCGGACAGCCGTCGAGCGAGGCCGCATATGCGTACGGCGCGTACGCCGCCGCCGCATCCGAGCGCCGCAGGTGCGCCCGGACGACGCCAGCGATCGAGTTTGAAACCTCTCGGGCCCGTTGCGTGGAAAGCGATCCGACCGGCGGCGCAGTGGCCACGAGCAGCAGCGAGATCGGGCCGTCGCTCTTGCGCGCGCGCGCGACTGCGCCGGCCAAGACGACGTCGAAGTCGATGACCGGCGCGGAACGCCGGGCTGCGAGCGCGTCGACGCGCGCACGCAGATCCGCGATATCGAAGGGCTTGCGTAGGAACTCGACATCGGCGCCGGTCACCGCGAGCCGGTTGTCGGCCGCGTCGTTCGCCGACACGAATATCACCGGGGTGCTTGCGGTTTCGCTGCGTTCTTGAAGCCGCTGCACGAGCGCGTATCCATCCATACCGGCCATGCGCACGTCGGAGACGATGACGTCGACGGGCCGGTCTTCGCGCAAGTAGGCGAGCGCCGCAGCCGAATCGGAAAACCCGACGACTGCGCGGCCGGGCTTGGCGAGGGCGAGTTCCATGAGCGTGCGGATCTCATCCTCATCGTCGATGATCACGACGGTCTGCACTTTTCCGCTATTCATGGCATCCGAGTCATTCATGACGCGATGTGGGAACGACCTTTTTTAGCACGTCGCGTCGTAACAACCATCCAGTGCGCTGCGTCATACTCACGTGGAGGAAGAGGCTCACTCTTCGTCCGCACCCGGGATCCGGCGCGCTCCTAGCATCCCAAGCCGCGATCCGGGCGACGGCTCTTCGCCCGAGCCGTTACGGTCGGCCGTTCCAGTGACGGCCGGCCGCCTATTCCATGGACCACTCCCATGAGTTCCAATATGCAGACGTGGCCGGCGACGCCCTGAATCCTTTGAAGTTGACCGTGTGCACGTCGGCCCTGCGTTCGGAGAACAGAATGATGGTGGGCACTTGCGTGGCCAACTCGGTCTGGATGATCGCGTAGTCGGCCTTGCGGCGCGCGATGTCAAACGTGCTCAGCGCATCTTTTTCCGCAGCGTCGACTTTCGGGTCGCACCAATGCAAGTTGTTCTGGCCCGCGGGCGGGAATTGGTCGCACGCGTAGAGCGACGAGTCGTCGGGATCGACGCCGCTCACCCAACCGAAATACGCCAGTTGATACTTGTACGAGTTGATGATGCCGCCGTTTTGCTGCGCGCCGAAGAACAGCGGTGCCGGATACGTCTTTTGGATCAGATCGATGCCGACGGCTTTGAGTTCCTGTTGGATGATGTTGCCGACCGCGGCGCCGATCACATTGCCGGCGATGTACGAGAATTGAATTTCAAACCGCTTACCGTCCTTGGTGAGAACGCCGTCGGCGCCCGGCGTCCAGCCGGCTTCCGCCAAGAGCTTTTTTGCCTGCGCTGTATCGAATCCGATGTGCGGCACGTTTGGATCGTACGCCCAGTTGAACTTCGCTTGGTCGCTGTCGGACGTCATCCAGACGTCGTGGGTCGCGTCGTGGACGATTTTCTTGCGGTCCATCGCGTATTCGATGGCCTGGCGCACGCGCACATCTTGCCAGGGCGTGCCGGCCTCGTTCAGATTGAAATCAAGATGCCCGAAGAGGTTTTGTTCCGAGAGCGTCACCGTCACGCCCGGGATGTTCGAGTAGGACGGATACAGCGACGGATCGGCGCGGAACCACGCGTCGGTCTCGCCGGTCTTCAACTGCGTGACGATCGTGTTGTTGTCGGACACGATCTTGAACACGATTTTATTCAACTTCGGGGCGCCGCGCCAATAGAGCGGATTGGCCACCATCGTGATATGGTCGCCGTGTACCCACTCCGTCACCTTGAACGGGCCGGATCCCACAGGCAGGTTGTTGTAGGGGATATGATTGACGTCGGGATATTTGGCGAGCAAATGCGCCGGCATGATGGGATAGCCGCCTTGGATGCACATGAAGTAGGCCACGATGGGCGCGAAAAACTTCTTCATGTGGACGACGACGGTGCGGGGATCGGGCGCAGTGACGCTGCCGATATGATCGTAGCCCGTGACCACCTGGACGTTGTTATTCTTGTTCATGATGGCGTGGAACGTGAAGACGACGTCCGCTGCAGTGAGCGGTGCGCCGTCTTGCCACTTGAGACCTGGCCGCATGTGATAGGTGAGGGTCATGCCGTCGCGCGAGATGCCGCCGTTGGCCAGCGTGGGTATATCCGTCGACACCTCCGGGACGAGTTGATCGTGGTCGTCGACGTTGTAGAAGAACTGGAAAACGAAATAGGCGATGTCGATGGTGGTGGCCTGCGTCGATACCAGCGGATTCAAGCTGTCCGGCTCTTGGATGTCGGCGTATCGCAGCACGCCGGGTTGCGAGGGCGGCCGGCCTGAGGCGCCGCCGGCGTTGGTGCTCTGCGAAACGCTCGTGCACGAGGCGATCGCCGACGCCGTCAACGCGGCAAGAGTCGCGCAGATGACCATGCGCAGATTTTTCATTTCGAGAGCTCCCTTACGATCGTGATCGCGCGCTTGCGGCGCGTCTCACTGGCCCGTCGGTGTGGCGGGTATGACGGTTATCTGTCCAGCCATATTCGGCTGCATCGAACTGAAAAATGGGAACGTGCCGGCGACAGACGCCACCCACACCCAACGCCCGCCGTTGGGTGCGATGATGCCCGAATCGAACGCGCCCGGCGCCGTGGCGCTATGCGGCTGCGAATCTTGATTGAGGAAGATCACGAGAGTGCCGACCGCGACCGTGACGACAGCCGGCGAGTAGGCGCCGCCGCCCTTGCCCGTGAGGGTGATGGTCACTTGACCGGATTGCGTCTTGGGTTGACATGCGACGCACACCAGTATCGTCAGAGCGAGTATCGCCGCTCGCGCGGCGAAGCGCGAACCATTCGACCGCATCATGTTTTCGCGCTTCTTGTGCCTGCGCGGCAAACCCTACCGATCAGGGCTTGCCGATCGTGCCTTCCGCCAGCAGCAGCGCCTGCTGCGCGATTTTGTACGAGTAAAGCGCGGTCAGCTGGTCGGTCTCGGCGGTCGTCAATCCTACTTGCGCGTTGAGCAAGAGCGGCAGTGTTGTGACGCCGGACTTGTACTGCGCGTTCGTCACGCTCAAAACGGTCTGCGCATTGGCAAGTTCGGCATTTGCCGCCGTAAGACTCGCGCTTGCGGTTTCGAGATTGAGGTACGCTTGCTGAACGCTCAACGAGACGCCGAGCTCGGCGGTCTTGAGATTTGCCGCCGCGATGCTCGCCTGCGCTTGCGCTTGAACGGTCTGCGCGTGAATGACGCCGCCGTCGTACAACGGGAACGTCAAGCCGAGGCCGTACGACGAGCTGTTGCCGTTGCGGGTCCCGACGCTTGGCGCGATCCCCGATACTCCATCGCTCGCGGTGGCCGAGAGCACGGGAAAGCGCGCGAGCGCGGCCGCCCGCACGGAGAGATCCGCCGAGGTGGCGGAAGCTTGCGCAGCCAGCAAATCCGGACGTGAGACCGTTGCCACCGCGAGGAGCTGGGTGACGGTCTCCGGGCCTACGCCTGAGTTCGATGCGTCGTCGACCAGTTGCACGCTCTCGGTCGCGGGCAATCCCATCGCGTTGAGGAGCGTCGCGAGCGCGAGCTGTTCGCCGTATTGAGTCTGCGCCACTTTGAGCTGCGCCTGAGCCATGGGGAATTGCGCCGTCAACACGTCGGCTTTGGCGGCGAGCCCCGCTTTGTATTGCGCGTTGACCAACTCTTCTTGGACGCGGGCGAGCCGCAGCGCATCGTTGGCGGCGATCAGCGCGTGGCGCGCTTGCAAGGCGGCGAAATAGTCTTGACCGATGGAGAAGAACACCGTCTGAACGGTTCGCAGCAACGAATATTGCGCCGCATCTTCATTGAAGCGGGCAGAACGGACCTGATCCCAGACCCGGCCGCCGTCGAAGATCAATTGCCGGATGTTGACGTTCGCATTGTTTGAGGTCAACTGTCCGTTGCCGGTCTGTGTTTGGCCGGAAAATTGCGAGCCGCCCGAACTCGAGCGCGTGCTGTTGGCGGAAACGGCGATGTTCGGCAATTCTCCGCTGACGGCAAGACCCTTTGATGCGCCGGCCGAGACCAGCTCCGCGCGGGCGATCGCGAGCAGCGGCGACTGCGCAAGGGCGATCCGCTCGGCGTCGGTGAGCGTGAGCGTTTGGACTCCGGGCGCAGCGGTGGGGGCGGAGGATGCGGATGATGCCGGAGCGGGCAGGGCAGTTTGCTGGGCCATGGGATGCGTCGACGGGCTAGGCGAAGGCTGTGCCGCATTCGCGTGCGCGACGTTCAAAAGTAGCAGTGCCGCCGCGGCACCGATGGCGAGACCGAGTTTCATACAGAATCCTTTTCTTGTTTCGCTATGACCATAGGCGACGGTCAGGGAGAACTTGGCGCAGACGACGCACCCGTGCCTGCAAGCGCCGTGACGACCTGCACCGGCGCGCCGTCCTGAAGTGAGTCGGGCCGCTGGGTGATCACGGTTTTACCGACCACGATGCCCGCGCCGCTGATCTCGGCCGAGTCCTGCGTCTGCAGGCCGACCTTGACCGCGACGAGCTTCGCTTTGCCTTTATCGACGAAGTACACAGCCGACCCGTCCTGGGTCGTGGCGATGGCCGTGCGTGGAACGATCAGCGCGCGGTCGTGACGGGCGGCGACGAACGCGACGTTTGCGACCATGCCCGCTTTGAGCGCGAGTTGCGGATTTGGAATCGCGATGCGCGCGAGATACGATAGAGTGCCGGCATTCGTGGCTGCGTTTAGATTAGCGACCGATCCCGTCCAGCTTCGGCCGGGCATCGAATCGAGCGTGACGGTGGCGGATGTTCCGGTAGAGACCGATCCAAGATCAGAATCCGGAATGCCGACCGCGACGAACGCCGGATCCATCGACGAGACTTGCATGAGCGGCGTGCCGGGCGATGCGAGCGACCCGGGATCGACGCTTCGCTGCGTGACGACGCCGTCGAACGGCGCGGTGACCGCGGCTTGATCGATCTGCGTCAGCGTGAATTGCACCGCTGCGGCATCTTGCGCGGCGCTCGCGCGCAGGCCGGCGATGTCGGCTTGTGCCGAGCTGGCGCTGCCGTTGCTCATGTCCGCGTTCTGCGCCGCCACTTGGGCCGTTCGCAACGCGGATTGCGCGGCTGCGTATTGGCTTAGCGCCTGGTCCATGGCCGATTGCGAGACGAAGCCCTGCTTGAAGAGCGATTGCGTGCGATTGAGATTCGAGGAGGCCGCATCGAAGGCGACTTGCGCCGACGTCCGGCCCGATTCGGTGGTGGACGCATTGCCGGTGCTGTTGGCGATGGAGGATCGTATTCTGGCCTGCGAGGCCGCGAGCGCCGCTTCGTTTTGCGCGAGCGTGGCGCGAAGCGAGGCGTCGTCGATCTGCACGAGCAGCTGACCCTTGCGGACCCGGTCGCCGATCTGCGCATTCACGGCGCGGACCTGCCCCGAGATGACGGACGACATATTCGCCTGCTGGCCGGCGATGATCGACCCCGTGAGACTATACGTGGATTCGATCGCACCTTGACGGATGGGCGCGGCGGAGACAGGGACCGGCGGAGGTCCGGTGTCGGCCTTTGACGCGGCAGATTTTCCGCCGCATCCGGCAACGCTGGCGATGGCGGCAGCGCCGGCCACTGAAAGCGCAAAGCGCTTGAAATGCGATGTATATGCAGTCATGTCGGTGCTACTCACGTCATCCGGCGTTTGTTTCGCTCGACATGCGAAATATCGATGGCGTCGAGTTTGCGGAGCCCCAGCAGGAGCGTGGCCCGATCCGGCGCTGGGAGTTTGCGAAGTGCGACGGTGAGGAGCCCGGGTTCGAGCGCGGGAGGCAGCCCCCGCGCGATTTTCCGGCCGACCGGCGTGAGTTCGAGTTCCACGCGGCGTTCGTCACCGGAGCTGCGCCTGCGGACGACCAAGCCGCGCGCGTGCTCGCGCTTCGCGAGCGTGGATACGGTGCTGCTGGACAATCGCATTGCGACTGCGGCATCCTTGACACCGGCATTTTTCAAGCGCTCCAGGGTCTTGAGAAAATGAAGGGTGCGCAGCGTGAGTTCGCCGCCCTCTACCGGTTTGCCCAGCCGCGCGTGGTATTTCTTATAGATACTGGGGAAGAGCTGATTGATCTCTTCCACCGTTTCGCGGATGTCCGCAGGATGCGCCATGATCGAGCGACTTCGGACTCATGACCCGCCAATTCCTTCGTGACAAAATGATTCGTATCAAAGTAATTGACGCAGTATTCGAGCGTGCCGCCCGCGAATCCGGCGGCTGAGATGAGCACCGAACCGCGGGCCCCTGTGGCGGGCTGGATAATCGCCGCCGCGCTCTTCGCGATCGCCGCGGTGATCTTCGTCACCTCGCTGCAGCGGCCCGCGGCCGTCCCGCTCACAGGCAATCAAACCTCGGGAAGCGCGCGCGTGGGCATGGCCGCGCCGGACGTGGATCTCGTCGGACTCGATGGCCGGCACGTCTCGTTCGCCGCATATCGAGGCAAGCCGGTTTGGGTCAATTTCTTTGCGACGTGGTGCCCGCCGTGCAAAGAAGAGCTGCCGGAAATCGAAAAGCGTTATCAGCTCTCGCATGCACGCGGACTCGTGGTGCTCGGCGTGGACCAGCAAGAAACTCCGGCGCTGATAAAGCCGTTCATCGCGCGCTTCGGGCTGCGTTATCCGGTGCTCATCGATAACGGACAAGGCGCGATCACGTACGATCTCATCGCGTTGCCCACGTCGGTATTCATCGATCGCAACGGCGTCGTGCGCTTTATCCAGCTCGGGGAGATGTCGCCGTTACTCATGGACACCGCGCTTGCCAAGATTCTTTGAGGATTTTTCTTTTTCCCGATCGGCCAGCCAGCGCTTTGCCACCTCCGCTTTGCGCAGGTCGGCTTTCATCACGGTGATGTAGCGAGGACATTCCGGTCCGTTCGTCTCGTTGCAGTAGCCGCGCACGCATGTCGCGCCCGCGTCCTTGAACAGCACCGGATCCTCCCGCTTGAGCGTGCGCAACACTTGAAACGACATCTCGCGTATTTCCCATTGCGCCATGTTGCACGTTCGAAGCGTGAGGAATTCATACCAAGCGCGCGCGTTGCCCGATACGACGAGTTGACTGGCGGCCGCATTGGGCAACACGAAGCGCGCGTCTTCGCCGGGGATGCCCGCGTCGAGCATCTCCTTATAGGTCGCGCCGATCTCCGCCATCAGCGATTCGAATTTGGCCGACAGCGCCGGCAGCGACGCTATGCGCTTGGGCTTCACGAACGCGAACTCGGCGTTCTTGAACGCGAGATAGCGCTGGCTTTGCTGATCGAACTGCAGATGACGGTGGCGGACGAGCTGATGGGTGGCGGCGCGCGAGAGTCCGGTGACGCCGAAGATGTAGATGTTGTGCTCCATCGTCGAATGATGGCCGGCCGCCCGCACGCGCTCCACGGTCTTCAGCATATCGTCCGGTTTTTCGGCCCAGCGCTTGACGATCGCGTCGGGAGCATTGGCGGAATAACACGTGCGGGCGGCTGTCGCCGTCATCGCGGTGGGGTCTGGAGATTTCTCGAGCAAGGTCACTCGAACAGACGTTTCGGGCATGGTAAAAGGCCCGGTTCGCGCGTACCCCAAAAGCCCCTACCCGGACCCCGGTCCAGGAGGGTAAAGCAAGCCTCCTCCGAACAGGTCGAGGTTAGCGGGCCGCGAACAGGTGGTCGATGCTGATTGCGGGACGGCTAGCGGACGGGTCGTCACCAGCGGCTTGCGCACGAACTGTAACAAAACTTTCTCCGCGTACGTTACCGGGACGAACGTCATCTCCTCGCGCTTTACCGCATTGGGCCTAACGAAAACTGTTTATGGGCCGAACAGCAGGGAACACTACAAGGTAGCGACCCTGCCAAGCGACTGAGGAAATGTCGGGGTCGACCGAAGCTCCCACCGAGCACGGTATCCATCGTAAAAAAAATCAAAATTGAAAAGACAGTCCTTTAGGAGGGCATAGATTTGAAGAAACTCCACATCGCGGCCTTGGTGGCGACGCTCGCCGTTGTCACAGGTATCGCGCCAAGCTACGCTGCGTCCGGATCGGTAACTTCGGCAACGACCGGTACTCAAGTGGCTGATGCGACGATGACCCCGATGAATTTCGGCAACCCGCCGTCGGGCGAAGTGCCGATTCTGTTCAACGACCATCACGTGTACGCGAATCCTGACACACTGCGTCAGGGCCGTGTCCTCGCCGCGTTGGTAAAGCACGGAACGATCATGGTTCCGCTCGCCAGCATGTTCGAGCAGATGGGCGGCACCGCGACATACGACGCGGCCTCGAAGTCGGTCACTGCAAAGAAAGATGGCGCAGAAGTCCAGGTCACACTGGGCAAGAATGAAGTCATCATCAACGGCGAATCGCGTCCGCTCGACGTGCCTCCGATGATGTATAAGGGCAACATGCTGGTTCCCGTGCGCGTCATGTCCGAGGCTCTCGGCGCATACGTAGAGTGGGTTCCGTCGCAGCACGTCTGCGTCGTTCGCTATCTGCCTCCCACTCCGGTGCCCACCGCGGCACCGACCGTGGAGCCAACTCCGGTGCCCACGCTGTCCCCAACGCCTCTCCCCACGGTGAAGCCGGTCATGGGCTTCCTACAGGGTGGCGTCACGAGCGGTAAGGTTGCCAACGAGTTCGCGAACAACGAGCGCGATAGCACCGGTCCTAGCAATGGGAGCGGCGGCTTGAACGGATCGTACGTCGCGGCCGGCGGCTACTTCTTCAACCCGTTCTTAGTGAAGGTCGACTGGCGTCAGGACTCCTACCCGACCACGAACAACGCATCGTTCAACGGCGGCCCGGGCACGCAAGTGAACACCGTCGACGGCGGTTCCGTGATCGTGAAGCAGTTCCAAGCCAAGCAATCCACGCTCGACGGTCGCCTTGAGTACAAGATAGCCAACCCGAACATCTACATCGGCGTCGGCTACCTCCAGGCGTCCAACAACTACGGCGACCCGAGCCTGCGCGGATTTGGCGTCGGCGCGGAAAAGGTCACCGATTACAATGCGACGTGGGACTTCTACGGTTCCGTGTTCTACTACCCGAACGCCAACGGAACGCTCACGGAGCTCACGGCGAATTCCGTCAACGCGCGAGCGTTCAAGATGGAATACAACATCGTCAAGTACGATGTCGGCGTCAACGTGAATCTCGGTGCGACGCCGTTCTACCTCTACGGTGGGTTCGGCGGCGACCGCTACGACGCGAAGCAATTCGCGCCGATCAGCCAGACGCACGCTGGTCCTTACATCGGCTTAGGAGTCCACTTCTAAGAGCCGACCAGAACTAACGCAAAGGGCGCCTCATGATGAGGCGCCCTTTTTATTGCCCGGCCGGCCGCTCGGCGCTACGGTTTTGGAATTCCGCGGCCGAGCCGGAGGACGTCGGGATCGAACGGGCCGTAGAGGCGGAAGGGCCATGCCGCTGCGGTTGGATCGACGTCGGTGACGGGAACGTGCGCGGCGGCCAACGCGGTGTACCATTTCGCGCTGGGAGTCGACGCAAAGCGGTCGTTCAGATACGCGATGAGATTTGCCGCGAGAAGCGACGTGTCGGGGCTGTTCTTGCGTTCGAGAAACTTGACGAACGATGCGATCGTTCCCGGGATCCATTTGTCGCGCGGATAGCGGTTGGCCCAATCCGCCAGGGAGCCCGCGACCTCGCGAATGCGCGCTTCCTGCATCGGCAGCGCCAGAGACGAATCGCCTTCGATGTTCATGTCATGGATGATGTTGCGAATGCCGAGAAAACTTAATTTGAAGCGGCCGAAATACTCATCTGCCGGCGCGGGCGCACCGCTTATCGGACGCGCCGCTACGAAATACGTATGCCAGATGTTGTCGTCAGGCGGCGGCGCACCGGCGGCGGCGGGCGCAGCGGCGGCGAGCGCTTGCGTGCTCGCCGTGGCCAGCATGGTTGCGGCAAACGCCGCGATTCGGATTAAACGCATTCCAACTTCTTTTCGCCGGCGGCACCCGCTGCCTGCAGACCCTAAGAATGCGGAGGGGTAGCAGGCGGCTGCACGGCGGGAGTGGCTACGTCCGTTGCGACAGCCGGCGCGGCCGCCGATGCGGTGGAGCTCGCAACAGCCTCCGTGCTCGTCGCGGGCGCGAACATCGAAGCGATCTCGCCGTGCGCCTTGATCGAGAATGGCGACTTAGCCAAGCGATTCATGAGTAGCGCGCGGCACCGCTCCGCAGCGCGATCGCCGTCCGGCGTGTTCATCGCCCAGAATTCGTGCGACATGAAGTAGGCCTTCGCCGGCAGCCAGTTATCTTGCGGATATTTCGCTGCCCAGTCTTCGAGCGCGTCTTCAGCAAACGAAAGCTTTGTGTAGTTGTCGGCCGCGTGCGCCGGATCATATGCTTCGCGCAGCTTCGTATCGTGAAGTATGTTGCCTATGCCAAGGATACTCAGCTTCATACGACCGAAATACTCGTCCGCGGGAGCCACGGCCGGTTTGGCAGCCGCTGCCTGTTGTAGAACGGCGACGAGAATCGTACAGACCACGAGTGATTTAACGCGCACGAAAGTCTCTCCGACAGTACGAAGTAGCGTGGCCGGATAGCAATCTTGCCATCAGGTCCTACTGCTTGATTATAGAAAATTAGCGGATGCCAAATCGAGTGTCGCTCGTCACGGTCCGGGTCGCTTGTGCGCAATTGATGGCGCGCGAGCTCGCCGATGCGCCGCTTGCGCTCGACGATGTGCTCGCGGCGATCGCGGCCGCCGGTTCGGTCCGAGCCGACATCGTCGTTCTACCGGAGTGCTCCTATCCCGGTTACGTGCTGCTGGATCGCAAGCCATACGCTCGCCGAGCGATTCCCTCGCCCGAAGAGGCCCTCCGGCGCATCGGCGAGGCGTCGCGTCGCGCGCGCATCATCACCGCGGTCGGGATCGCGAACATCGGCCCCGGCGGTCGCGTGCGCAACGAAGCTGTGCTCTTCGACCGGGACGGCGCGGTCGCCGGCCGGTATGCAAAAGCGCATCTGTGGAATTTCGACCGGCGCTGGTTCGCGCCCGGCCGTGAGTACCCGGTATTCGACACGGAAGTCGGTCGCGTCGGAATGATGATCTGCGCAGACGGCCGGGTGCCCGAAATCGCGCGCACGCTCGCCCGTCGAGGGGCGTGGCTCATCCTCGATCCGACCGCATGGGTCGGCGTTGGGCCCTCGTATGACGCGATGCCCAATCCGCAAGTCGAATTCGCATTGCGCGTGCGCGCGATGGAGAACGGAGTTTGGATCGCCGCGGCGGATAAGTGCGGATCGGAAACAGGCGCCGTGAGCTACGTCGGGCGGAGCATGGTGGTTCGTCCGGACGGCGAGATCGTCGCGAGCGCACCGACCGACGCCACCGCGCTGATCGTCGCCGAGTTGCGGCGCGGGCGCACGAAACCATTCGTGAGCGCGCTGTCGCCGGCCGAGCGAAGTGCGCTGCGCGCGCAGCCGAAAAAAGCTCGAGTCCAGGCCGGAGTGGGCCGCATCGAAAAAGGCGGCTCCGTCATCATCGGCGTCTATCAATCGATGGCCAACCGCGATGACGGCCGGCGGAAGATCGCCTTGCGTTCCCTTACGGCGCAAGGCGCGGCGGCGATCGTCCAGACGTCGGCTGGTTCGCCCGCGATCGCTGCGGCATTGCGTAACGCCCGTGGCTTGCGGGCCTCAGTCATCGAAGGCCGGCGGATGCTCGCGCCCGAACCTGCTCGCGCTGCGGCACTTTCCGGAGCCGACCTTTTGGTTTGGACCAAACCGCCTTCGGGCGTGCCGGTGATGGCGTTCGCGCGCACGCGGGCAATGGAAAATCGCGCGTACGTGTTGATCTGTGGACGCGGCGACCAGCTCCAGCCGGCGTGCATCGTGGGGCCCGACGGCGCGATGGGTGCATCGGCGCTCGCGGGAACCGCGAGCGGGTTCATCACGGCGATCGATCTCCGCAGCGCGCGCGATAAGTCCGTCGTATGGGGGACCGACGCGTTTGCGGATCGTACGCCCGATGCGTATGAATTGTACCTCTAGAGCGCCGGGCGGCGCACGCCGATCGGAAGCGATGAGATGATATGAGCGAACGCTACACCTCGGGCGAGGCGATGGAGCACGTCGAAAAAGCTCACGAGTTCCTGGAAAAGAGCGAACATGCGATCTTGCGTCACGTACCGTTAGTCGCGGCCGCCCTCGCGGTCTTCGCCGGTCTCTCGAGTCTGCTCGGCGCGAGGACCGGCGAAGCGATGTTGGCGACGCGAACGGAAGCGGTGCTCGCACAAGCGCGTGCGACGGATCAGTGGAACGAGTACGAAGCCGACAGCCTAAAGGCTCATCTCGGCGAGTCGCTCGCGATGGTCGCGACCGGTGAGAAGATCCGTCAAACGCTCTCGACGGGCGCCACGACGTATCGCGCCCGTCAAGGCCCGCTCAAGGAGCTCGCGCTTTCAAGTGAGAGGCAGCGTGACGACGATCTGTCGAAATCCCTCGCGTTCGAAGAGCAAAAGCAGAGGTTCGACGTTGCGGTCGCATTGTTTGAAATCGCGATCGTGCTCACGTCGGTCGCTGCGATGGTCAAGCAGCCGGCTCTCTTCATCTTCGCCGCGGTCGTCGCGGTCAGCGCCGTCGCCGCCGGGCTCACAGGATTCTTCCATTGAATAAGTCCGCGGCCGCCGTCGTCATCGCATTTTTCGCCGCGGCCGTTGCGGCACGCTCGTCGTCCGTGGCGTTTGGCCCACAAAGCGCGCCTCAAGCCACCGCGGCTCCCAGGGTCGACGTCGAACCGGCTAACGTCGCGGTGTTCGCCGGCGCCGCGGTTCGGTTTCACGCGCGCATCGTCGGCGACGCCGCTGCTCCCGGCGCCGTGAGCTGGGAAGCGTTCGGAGCCGGCGCGATCGACGATGAAGGCCGCTACCAAGCGCCGCCGCTTTCAGGCACCACCGCGTCGATCGTCGCGACGATCGGCGGCAGCGTGGGCGGAGCGCGCCTATCGGTCGTCGAGCCGCCGCCGGCCGGCGCAGGACAAGCCATCGTCGCCTGTTACGACGACGGCGAGCTCGATGTCCGCGGCACGTACCGCGTTCCGGCATTTGGGCGTCTGCTCATCGGGGATTCTGCCGGCGACGTCGCGGTCGACGAGAAAGCAGCCTTCGCGCTGGCGACGTCGGGCGAGCGCGCTGTCGCGATCGATCTTGCGACGATGACCTCGCTTGCTTCGGCGCCGTCGGTAGGTGCGCGCTTCGGCGAAGTCGTGCTGCTCGCGGGCGGCGCATTCGCCGCGGCGACGAACGAGAACGCAGGCGCCTCGGACGGTGGCGTCGCCATTTTCCGGTTAAAGCGAGGAGCGGCTCCGCAGCTCACGTCCACGGCCCGCGCCGGAGAAACGCCGGAAGGCATCGCCGTCGATGCCGACGGCCGCACGATGTATGTCACCGCCGTCAACGGCAACGTCGTGACTCGCCTCGTGCTGAACGACGACGGCAGCGCGCGCACGACCGGCTCGACGCGGACGGGCACGCGGCCATTCGGCATCGCGGTCGACTCTCGCCGGAATCTTCTTATCGTCGCCGACAACGACACACCGACGCTCAGCGGCACGAAATCGCGACCGGGACTCGAGATGTTCTCACTTCCGTCCATGCGCCGCATCGGCGATTCGATAGCTACCGGCACAGCGAATGCGCTTCCATTGGGCGTCGCCGTTGATCCGGCGATAAACCGGGTCTTCGTCACGAATGAAGGTGATGACGATGTCGTGGTCTACGCCCTGCCGTCGCTGCACCGCGTAGCCTCGCTGCCCGTCGGGCGGACGCCATGGCTGCCGTCGATCGACACGCACAGACATCTGCTCTACGTGCCTAACGCGCGTGACGACACGTTCGAAGTCTTCGACACGCGAACGCTCGCGCACGTCGCGTCGAAGGTCGGGACGTGCTCCTATCCGGTCGGCGTTGCCGTCCCAGGCGGCCCGGCCGTCAAATAGCGGATCGACGAGGAGAGCACATGCGCGCGGTTTTCGCAAAGCAACTCGGCGGCGACACGCCGCTTGCAAATCTTGAGATCGGCGAAATGCCGCAGCCGCTGCTTGGTCCGGGCGACGTGCGCATCCGCGTGCGCGCTTCCACCTTGAACCACCATGATTATTTCACATTGCGCGGCGTCGTGGCCTATCCGATCACCCCACCGCGCATTCTCGGCTGCGACGCGGCCGGCACGGTGGAGGAATACGGCCCGGGGCGTCCGCCGGGCTCTCCCGATCCGGGCTCGGCTATCACGGTCTATCCGGTCATCTTCTGCGGCGCATGCGATGCGTGCCGCGCGGACGATCCGATGCTGTGCAAGCGATTTATGATGCTCAGCGACGGCGACCGCGAAGGCGCGTTCTCCGATCACCTCGTGGTGCCGGCGCATTGCATAGTGGCCAAGCCTCCCGCGCTCACGTTTGCGCAAGCGTCGAGTTTGGGAACGACGTACCTGACCGCGTATCGCATGTTATTCGTCAAGGCATCGCTGGCGCCGGGAAGCACCGTTTTAGTGCAGGGCGCGGGCGGCGGGCTTGCCACCGCCGCGATCCAGTTGGCGCGCGCGGCGGGCATCACGGTGATCGCGTCTTCTCGTTCGCAGGCCAAGCTCGATGCGGTGGCGGCTATAGGCGCACATCACGGCGTGCTTGCGGGCCGCGACGCGAGCAAAGCGATCCTATCGCTGTGCCGAGACGGCGTCGACGCGGTGATCGAATCCGTTGGGGAACCCACGTGGGCCACCAGCTTGCGCGCCGTGCGCGCAGGCGGCGCGATCGTGGTGGCCGGTGCGACCGCCGGACCCAATCCGCCCGCGGATCTCGCGCGCATCTTCTGGCGGCAATTGCGCGTCCTCGGATCGACCATGGGCTCGCTTGCAGATTTTCTCGCATTGCTGCGCTTCATCGAGTCGGCCGGAATCGTGCCGGTCGTCGACACGGTCTACCCCGCGAGCGAAGCGCGGACCGCATTCGCCAGACTCGCCGCAGGGGACTTCACGGGCAAGCTCGCGCTTTCATTCGACTAGCGATCGCTTCAGATATCCCACTCGTACGAATTCCAGAAATCGCTTATCGCCGGCGCCGGCTTGAAATTTCTCATCCGGTCGCTTGCGGCGTCGACGTTGGCGCGCCATACGATTGTGTAGATGGGCACCTCATCGTGGATGCGCCGTTGGATCTTGGCATAGAAAACTTTGCGCTTCACCGGATCGTAGGACATCCGCCCGGCGCGCTGCCAATCACCGAGTTCGCGGTCCACGTAGAACGCATAGTTGACGCCGTTCGGCGGCAGCGACTGCGGCCCAAGCGTCGCGGTGTCGTCGGGATCGGGCACGGTGTAGCTCCAGCCGTACAGCGCCATGTCGAACTTTCCGCTTGCGAGCACTCCGTTCGCGCCGAGCGGCGCGAAAAGCAGATTCGCGGGATAGTTCCGCACTTCGAGCTCGACGCCGACGAGCCTCAGGTCTGCCTGCACGAGTTGCTCGACATCGGCCCGCACGGTGGCGCCGGCTACGGACGCGATCGTCACCGATAGCCGCTGGCCATTTCTTGCACGTACGCCGTCGGCGCCGGGTAGCCAACCTGCTTGTGCGAGCAGCGCCCGCGCCTGCACTGGGTCGTGCGGATAATCGTGGACCGACGGATCGTACGCCCACGAGAGCGGCGATACGTCGGTCATGCCCGTGTGGCCGACGCCGCGGTACGCGCTATGCTGCAGCCGGCGCCAGTCGATGGCGTACGCCATCGCGCGCCGGACCCGCACGTCGTCGAACGGCGGACGCGCGCAATTGAAGAGGATGTGTTCGTAGTTCATGTTGGGCACGGCCGTCACGTGATAACCCGGCGCCTGTGCAAGAGCCGACTCCTGCGTTTCCGGAGCGTTGAAATAGAGATCGACGCCGCCGCTGCGCACGAGCGTCAGCAGCGTGTTTTGATTGGGGATTATCTCGAATTGGATCTCGTGCAGTCGCGGCGGCCCGCGCCAATAGAGCGGATTCGCGGTCAGGTCGAGCAGCGATCCCGGCTGCCACGATTTCACCACAAAAGGACCGCTGCCCACCGGATGGTTGTTGAAGTCCACATGGTTAAGATCGGTGAACGAATCGAGCAGGTGTTTGGGCATGATCGATCCGACGATCCCATTGTGCATGAACGTTCCGACGAACGGTGCGGACGGTTCATTGAGGTGCACGACCACCGTGTAGGGATCGGGCGTATCGATCGCGGTCACGTCGTCGTACGGTTGCCGGTACGGAACGTTGTTGCGCGGATTCATGATCTGATCGTACGTGAATTTCACATCCGCCGACGTCAATGCGACTCCATCGGAGAATTTCACGCCGTGCCGAAGATGATAGGTGACGATTCTTCCGTCCCGGCTTATCATTCCGTTCGCCTGCGTGGGAATCGCAAGCGCCACATCTGGAACGGCCCGTCCACGATCATCGTAGTCGATAAGTCCGGAATAAATAAATTGACAAACATCGGTCACGAACAATTCGTCCGAAAGCACCGGATTGAGCGAGTCCAGGTCCTCCGACGAGCCGATGCGCAGGACGCCGCGCGTGGACGATGTGGGTCCGCCTACATTCTCGCCTACTTTGACGCAGCCGGCCATGCCCGAACATGCGAGCAAGCAGACGAACAGTCGGAGCGCGGCTGTTAAGGTCTTGCAGCGCGGTACCGATATATGATAAAGGAGCCGGTCGGTCATGTTTGCATCGCTCGCGAGCCGACGACCGACTCCATCATAGATAGGTCCGGGGCTATGGCCTCGGCCTTTTCTCGTTCAGGCATCGTGGTTCGCAGGCGAGATGCAGCGGCCTCGCGCGAAGACCATGCGGATTCGGCCGAGCGCACTCACGTCGGTTCGCGGATCGCCGTCGACGAGCGCGATGTCCGCCGATAAACCGGGCGCAAGCGTGCCGCATTCGCCGTCTAACCCGAGCGCTGTGGCGGCGCGCGACGTCGCGGACAAGAGCGCGTCTTCAGGGCTCATGCCCAGCTCCGTCATCAACACCAATTCGTGCGCGAACATGTCGTGGTTGTTGAACGGCGTGCCTGCGTCGGTGCCGGCGGCGATCCGCACCCCGGCTTTGAGCGCAGCGGCGAAGCTCTCGCGATGGGCGTCGTACACTTCGTTCGTCTTTCGTGCGGCGTACGCGGGCAGCTCGTCCACGTGTTTGCGAAGCCAGTACGGCGCGGACAGCGTAGGGACGTACGTCGCACCACCGCTTTGGAACAGTGCGATCGATTCAGCGTCGAGATAACATCCATGCTCGATCGTGTCCACGCCCGCACGGAGCGCGTTTTTGACGCCTGCGGCGCCGATCGCGTGCGCTGCCACTCGCCGTCCGGCGCGATGAGCCTCGTTGACCGCGACGCTGAGCTCGTCGATGTCGAGCTGGGCGTGGCCGACTTCAACGCCGGGAGAGAGCACGCCGCCGGTCGCGATCACCTTGATGCAATCCGCTCCGGCTTTGAGATTTTCCCGAACAGCCTTGCGCATCTCATGCGGTCCGTCAGATTCAAGACCGATGTACCAGCAGTGACCGCCGGTCATGCAGACGATCTTGCCGGCCGCGAGCACACGCGGCCCGCGAAGGTGTCCGCGTTCTATCGCGTCTCGCAGCGCGATCGCCACGCCGAACGGATTGCCGAGGTCGCGCACTGTGGTCACGCCGGAGCGCACCGTCCGCCACGCGTTGTGCGCCGCTGCGAGCGCGCTTGCAGCCTCCGTGGCCAGCCGGGCCGCGATGGCGAAGTCGGGTCCGCACATGGAGTCGAGATGGGCGTGCATGTTGATCAAGCCGGGGACGGCCGTGAGCGCGCCGCCGTCGATGACGTGCGTCTCGTCCGTGGCAGCACGGCTCTTATGTGCGCGCTCGATCGCGGCGATGCGTCCGTTCTCGATCACGATGGCCACGCCGGTGCGCGCCGCTGAGCCCGTGCCGTCGAGCATCGCGCGCACGTTGACGATCGTCCGTTTCGCGCTCATACAGCGTTGCCTGCGCCGGCCGCCCGCCACGTGAAGATGACGTAGCCGGCAACGCCGGCGAGCACGAGTGCGGACCCGAACGCGAAAATCCACAGCGGCGCGGCGCCGGTCATGATGACGCATGGATAGGTACCGAGCGCGAAGTCCAAGATGACACCCGCTTTCGCGAGCGGCCGGCCATCCACTGCCACGCCGTCATAGAGCTTCGCCCCGTTTTCCTCGCGGATCTCCAATGCGAGAAACGGCACGTCGATACCGCGCGCGGGCAGGCCGGGAAAGTATTTCACGCCGATATCGCGATGCAGCGGCGGCACGCTGAAATAATCGACTTCTCTTCCGTCGGTATCGAGGTCGGGAAACGTCAGATACGGCGAAAGAAAGGCTGCGCCGTTCGGCTGGGTGGTCGTGACCGGCCGTCCTTCTGGATCCCGAGCGCGGACTCGCGCTATCGGCCAGCTCACGACTGTGAACGCGATCACATTCGCCCGGACCGTGTCGCCCGGCGCGAGCGGCCGGATCGCGCCGCCGTCGCGCAACTCGACGTTCTGCGGCCAATCCGTGATCGGTCGATCGGCGCCGGGCAATGCCGGAAACAGAACGGCGACCGCGGGTACGTGCGGTTCGGCGAAGGCTTGCCCGGGAGCGGCTGGGATGCGCACCGGCGGTCCGATTGTGATGTCGGCGTACAACAAGGCGGCGCCGGCCAGAGTGCCGCCGAGAGCGCCAAGTGCGGCGAATCGCTCGCGCGCATTGACCGCCAGCGCCCCCGAACATGCTGAAAATGCTAAGTAGGCCGCCGCGAGCCCGACGACCGAATCGACGAAATAGCCGTGAAGAAACGCGACGAACGGGCGAAGCTCGACCGCTCCGGCGAAGCCGACGACTAAAATGGCCACACTCAATGCCGTCGCGCCTGGACGCATCACTCACACCTACGAACGGACGTTCGCCCTTGTCGCAACGCCGCTTCTTTCCTGACGTGCAAGTAACATTCTCGCGCGCAGCGTGTCCTATGTTTCAGTTAGGGTAATCTCAAACGACCACTGGAGGCACCGCAAACATACATGTCCACTTGCGCATTCTGCGGCACTCAATCGCTTCTCGGTTCGCATTACCTCGCGCACCGGATAACGACGTTGCGCACGCGGACCGTCAAAGTATGCGAGCATTGCGCCGACGAAGCGCAAGACGCCGGTTACCGCGTTGCCGAACGCGAGCCGTCCATTCTTCCCGCGACGCTAGCGCCAGAATACAGATACGCCAGCTAAATCGCTGTAGGGCCGACTTTTATGGTCGGCCTTATTTTTTTTGCGCTGGGCAAGCGATGCTTGCCCTAGTACGAGAGATGGAAAAAAACGGGGCAAGCGATGCTTGCCCTCCTACATAATCGGAATTGATTACCAGTAGCGTTCCTCTTTCCAAGGGTCGCCGTTGTTGTGATATCCTCGGACTTCCCAAAAGCCCGGCTGATCCACGGCGCTGAATTCGACGCCCGTGCACCACTTCGTGCTCTTCCAAAAATAACGCTTCGGCACGAACATCCGCAGCGGACCGCCGTGGATCGGTTCGAGCGGTTTGCCCTCGTACGTGTACGCGAACAGGACGTCGTCGTCTAGCGCGACGCTCAGCGGCACGTTTGCCGAGTAACCGTTCGCCCCACTCGTCACGACGAACTTCGCGGCGGGTTTGACGCCGGCGAGCTTTGCGATCTCGGCGAAGGGAACGCCCTCCCACGTCGTGTCGAACTTGGTCCAGCGCGTCACGCAATGGATGTCGGTCCGTACGATTTTGGTCGGCAGCGACATGAAGTATTCCCACGTGAACACCTGCGGCCGCTCGACTTCACCGCTCACGGTGAACCGCCACTTCTTCGGGTCGAACGGTGGAACCGAACCGACGTGCAAGACCGGAAAATCGCGTGCGGCATATTGGCCGGGCGGCAGCCGGACGGCGAGATCATCGTTCGGAGACGGTTGAGACATGACAGCGGGTTCGCGCCGGACGCACAGCGCGCCTCGCAAAATGCCGGGGCGGGATAGGCGCGCGTATCTCGAGGTGTGCGGGACATGGCATGCGCAAGGCGAGGGCTTTGCGACGTGGCTTTGCGCTCTCCGACCGATAGTTACAATAACACGCATCATCGAGCAGAAAGTCGTCAAACGCATTCATGCCCGCTTCCCAACGCGGCGACGTCCGGGTTCCACTCCGGGCGCTCCTCATCCAAGGTCGACAGATCGACGCCGATCTCATCGTGGCCGAATTACGGCATGCGGGATTCGACGTCGAGCACGCACGCGTTGACGACGAAGCTTCCATCCGGCGCTCGCTTGCGTTAGGGACGTGGGACGTCGCCGTATGCGACTACGAACTCCCGCGATTGCACTCAAAAGATGTCTGCGCGATCCTGCGCACATCCGGTTCTGACGCGCCGCTAATCGTGGTGGCCGGCGAGCTGGATGCTTTGTCCGCCGCAAGCGTCATCAAGCGCGGCGCGTGCGATCTTATCCTTAAACACGATCTGACTTCGCTTCGCGCATGCATCGATCGCGAAATGGCGCGCCGCCAATCGCCGGCCGGACTCGAAGCCTCGCGCAACCGGCTCGAGCTTCTGACCGCCGTCGTCGCCGATTGGGATGCCGGCGTCGTCGTGTACGATGCGGAAGTGCGCGATGACGGCCTCGTCCGCATCGTGTATGCCAACGACGCGATCGAACGCTACACGGGTTACGTGCCGGCCGAACTGATCGGCCAGAGCCCCGCAATATTCTATCACGACGCGGAACAGAACGCCGCGCTTGGCAAGATTCGCGACGCCGTTCAAGCCGGCGTCGCGTCTTCGGTCCGCCACCGGCGCGACACGAGCGATGGCATCGTCATGTGGGTGGAGCTGACGACGTCGCCGATCCGCAGCGCGGACGGATCGATCCTCAACTGGATGACGATCCGGCACGACGTCAGCGAGCAGCAGCTGAACAAAGAGGCGCGCGTTGCGACCGAAAGCCGGCTCGCGCTGTTGATGTCGCAGTTGCCGGTCGCCGTATTGACGTACGATCGCGAAATGCGGGTCACATCGGCCTCCGGCGCGCAGCTTCCGGTGTTCCGCGGTCCGGTGACGTCGTTCGTCGGCCGCAACATCCGTGATCTATTGGCGAGCGACAACATATATACGGCCGCCATCGTGCAAATGCACGAGCGCGCGTTCGGCGGCGAATCTTCAACCCTCGTCGAAGACGAGCCGGGCGGTTCGGTCGAATCGTTTGTCGAGCCGTTTCGCGACGCAGGCGGCGATATCATCGGCTCCGTCTCGGTGCTCGTCGACGTAACCGTTTCACGGCGTGCCGAAACTGCGTTGCGCGCGGAAGAATCTCGATCCCGCATCATCCTCGACGAGATGCCGGCGACGCTGTGGACCGTCGACACCGATCTTCGCATCACGTCTTCGAAGGGCGCCGGCTTGGCCGTGCTCGGTCTGAGGCCCGAACAGCTCGTCGGCACGCTGCTGCACGAAATTCCGCGATCCGGCGAGTTCACCACAGAGACGCTCGAGGCGCATAGGATCGCACTGAACGGCGAAGCGTGCAGCTTCCTCGCTACGATCGGCGAACGCCGCCTCCGGGCGCACATCGAACCTTTACGCGATGCCGGCGGAACGATCACAGGAGCGATCGGCATTGCGCTCGACATCACGGCGGAGATGGAAGCGCAAGAATCGGTGCGGGCAGCCGAAAGCCGGTTGGCGCTTCTCGTGCGCCAATTGCCGGCGCTGATGTGGGCGACCGACAATGACATGCGCGTCACATGGACCGACGGCAAGGCGCTGAATAGCATCGGCCTCGACCGCGAGAACGCGGTGGGGATGGAATTGCAGACGTACTTCAAAGGCATCGATCCCGAGGTCGCGATCGAGCAGCATCACCGCGCAGCGCTGGACGGGATGTCGACGGAGTATTTCCAGGATTGGATGGGCCGGCTTTTCAACGTGCATTTGGAGCCGATACGCGCGGCCGACGGAAGCGTGAGCGGTGTGCTCGGCATCGCTATCGACGTCACCGATCAGAAGCGGGTTGAAGCCGAGCTAAGGAAAAGCGAAGTCTCACTCGCCGCAGCTCAGGAGGTCGCTCACCTCGGCAATTGGGAGCGCGATTTTCACTCCGGCGCGACAACGTACTCGGACGAGTGCTACAGGATCCTTGGACTCGTGCCGGGCCGAGACTCGATCGCGCCGGCCGGTTTTTACGAGTTCGACCATCCGGAAGACGTCGACGCCGTGCGCCGGACGATAGTCGAATCCGAGGCCAACCACGTCCCCTATAGCCTCGATCATCGCATCAAGCGGCACGACGGTGAGGTGCGCTGGGTTCACGAACAAGGCGGGTACGTGCTGGACAAGGACGGCGTTGCCCTGAAGCTCTTCGGCACGTTGCTCGACATCACCGAGCGAAAACACGCGGAAGAGCGGCTCGCGCATCTCGCGCATCACGACGCGCTTACCGATCTTCCGAACCGAGTGATGCTCGACGATCGTCTCGCGCAGAGCATCGCTCACGCCGGGCGCAACGGCCGCGTCACGGCGGTGCTCTTCCTTGACCTGGATCGTTTCAAGGACATCAACGACACGCTCGGACATTCGACCGGCGACAGGCTGCTCAAACGCGTCTCGGAACGGCTCTCGCAGTGTCTGAGAACCGGCGACACCGTGGCGAGATCCGGCGGCGACGAATTCATCATCGTGCTCGCGGATGTCGCGCACGTGGACGACGTGACGGTGGTCGCCAAACGAATCGTGGACTCGTTCACCACGCCGTTCTCCGTGGACGGCCGCGAACTCTATGCGAGCGCGAGCATGGGAATCAGCGTATTTCCGTTCGACGGACGCGACGTCGACAGCCTGATCCGGTTCGCCGATGCGGCCATGTACAAAGCCAAGGACGCCGGCCGCAATCATTTCCAATTTTTCACCGCGGACATGAACGCGAAAGCGTTGGCCCGGTTGACCCTCGAAGGCGATCTGCGGCGGGCGATCGACCGCGGACAGCTCGTGCTTCACTATCAGCCGGTCCTCAGTCTGGCCTCCGGATCCATCGTCGGCGCCGAAGCGCTGCTGCGCTGGAACCATCCCGAGCACGGCTTGGTGATGCCCGCCGACTTCATCCCACTCGCGGAGGAAACGGGTTTGATCGTGCCCATCGGCGAGTGGGTGCTGAATTGCGCCTGCGCACAAGCGCGCGCTTGGGACGCAAACGGTCACGATCCGCTGCGGATGATGGTCAATATCTCGGCCCGGCAGTTTCAAGAGAGAAACCTCGGCGAAGTGATCGACCGTGCTCTGGCCGCGTCCGGCCTGCCGGCGAATCGCCTGGAGCTCGAGATCACGGAATCGGTGGTCATGCGGGATACCGAAGAGACGATCCGCTCGCTCAAGAGCCTCAAGGCGAAAGGCCTCCGGCTTTCCGTCGACGACTTCGGCACGGGTTACAGCTCGCTCGGCTATCTCAAGCTCTTTCCGGTCGACACGCTCAAGATCGATCGCTCGTTCGTCCGCGATATCTCTGTCGATGCATTCGATGAAGCCATCGCTGCCGCGATCGTCGGTCTTGCGCGCAGCTTGCGCCTTCACGTGATCGCCGAGGGCGTCGAGACCCAGACCCAGCTCGCATTCCTGCGCCGGGTCGGATGCGACGAGATGCAGGGCTACTTGTTCAGCAAAGCGGTGCCGGCCAGCGAATTCGAAGCGCTGTTGTCCGAAGGGCGCAGGCTAGCGGCGAGCGCCTGAGGGCAGCGCGGCGATCATCTCCAAGGCGGCCGCCCTTGGATCGCGCGCTTGTGAAACCCAGCGCAGCACCGATACACCGCGTCCTCCCGCCGCGACGACCTCCGCGACGTTCGACGGCTCGAGCCCCCCGATCGCGAAAAACGGACGCGTGCAATGAGCTGCGGCGTAGCGAACAAGTGCGGTGCCGACTGCGGCGCGGCCAGGCTTGGTCGGCGTGGCATGCACCGGGCCGACACCTATGTAATCGACGGGCTCGCGTTCGGCGGCGCCGATCTGTTCGGGCGAGTGCGTCGACAGCCCCACGATCGCGGTCGGACCGACGAGGCGGCGCGCGAGCGACGGCGGGATGTCGTCTTGACCGAGATGGACGCCGTCCGCACCGGCGAGCACCGCGATGTCCACCCGGTCATTGACGATGAACGGAACGCCAAGGCGCGAGCAGACCTCTGAGCCCCGGATCGCCATCGAGAGAAGCCCGGCATCATCGAGTTCGCGATCGCGTAACTGCACCATGTCCACGCCGCCCGCGATGGCGGCTTCTAAGAACGCTTCGAACGGCCGAAGCGCGGGGCGCGCGTCGGTGATGAGATAGAGGCGCACCCGGTCGACCCGTGCAGGCACGGTCACAGCGTCAACCGCCGCCGACCATCTGCACAATCTCGATCGCATCGCCTGGGCCGAGAACGGTCGTCGGAAACTCTTCGCGAGAAAGCGGGGCGCCGTTCAATTCGACGATGACGATTTTTGTCGCGAGCTTGAGCTGGGCCGCGAGATCCGTGACGGTCGCGCCGTGCGGCACGGTGGTCGAACGTCCATTCACGCTGACGATGATGTTGTTCATGCGCGCGCCGCGCTCGCGGGTGCCTGCATGACTTCCCAATCCTTGAAGACGGGTTCGTAGCCCATGGCGCGGAGTCCGGAGGCGACGTCGTCCGGCGATCGCAGATCCTCCAGCTCGAACTGCTCGCCGGCTTCACCCGGATTTTCGTATCCGCCGGGTTCCGTGCTCGAGCCGGCGCTCATATGGGTGACGCCAAGCGGTGCGAGCCGATCTCGCAGGTCGGGCGCTTCTCGTGTCGAGAGCGCGATGCCGGCGGTCGGCAATGCCAGCCGGATCATGCAAAGGATGCGGACGAACTCCGCGACGCCGACGGGATGTGCGGGCGTGAAGCCGCCCTCCGCAGGATTGATGCGTGGAAACGAAACGTTGATCTGCGACCGCCAACAATGCCGTTCGAGCCAGCGCGCGTGCTGCAGGAGCGCAAGCGCTTCGAACCGCCAGTCCCCGAGACCGAGCAGCGCGCCGATTCCCAGATGACGTATGCCTCCGCGGGATGCGCGCTCGAGTGCGTCCATCCGCCAGGCGTAACGCTTTTTCGGCCCGCCGAGATGGTGCGCGGCATAGACGTCCGGATCGTAGGTCTCTTGATACAACACGACCCCGTCGCAGCCCGCGCCCACGTAGATCCGGTAGTCCTCTTCTTCGGCAGCGGCGATCTCCAACGCGACGTAAGCGGCATGGCGCTTGGTCTCACTCACGCATTGCGCGACGTAGTCGGCGCCGACCCGTTTGGGGTGCTCCGCGGAGACGAGCAGGATGTTGCGAAATCCGCGGTCCGCGAGCGTGCGCGCTTCCCGCGCAACTTCGTCGAGGCGCAACGTCTTACGCCGGATGTCCAGGCCCATCGAAAATCCGCAATACGTGCACGTGCACACGCATTCGTTGCTGAGATAGAGCGGCGCGAACATCTGCATGGTCAAGCCGAATCGCTCGACCGTGGCGCGATGGGCGAGCGTCGCGATCTCCTCGATCATATCGGCCGCGGCGGGCGAGATCAACGCGGCGGCCGCGTCGAGATTTTCGACACCTGAGGAGAGCGCGGCTCGCACGCCGCGTGCGTCGACGTGATCCGCGCGCGCGAGCGCGTCTCGTATCAACGTCGGTTGGAAGTTTTCGGAGAAAGTCATAGCGACGCCGCTAGCGCACGATCGGGGATAGAAAACCCGTGAGCGGGCTCGACGCGCTCCCCGCGGCGAACTCCGGAGCGCGGCCCGCAAGAAACGCGAGCCGGCCCGCGCGCACGCCAAGCGCGAACGCGCGCGCCATCGCTTCGCTGTCGGAAGCGGTCGCAACCGCGGTGTTGACGAGCACGGCGTCCGCGCCCATCTCCATTGCTGCGGCCGCGTGCGAAGGAACGCCCAGCCCGGCGTCAACCACCACCGGCACGTTCGCTTGCTCGATGATGATCGCGATGGCGGCCGCCATCTTGAGCCCACGGCCGGAACCGATTGGCGCGGCCAACGGCATCACAGCAGCAACGCCGACTTCTTCCAGGCGCTTTGCCAAGACAGGGTCGGCGTGTATGTAGGGAAGCACGGTGAATCCGTCTTGCACCAGCCGTTCGCACGCGCGCAGCGTCTCGATGGGATCGGGCATGAGATAACGAGGATCGGGTATGACCTCGACCTTGATCCACGGCGGAAGCCCAGCGCTGCGTGCGAGCCTGGCTAAGCGCACCGCCTCATCTGCCGTCGAAGCGCCCGACGTGTTCGGTAGGATGAGGATTTTCGAGCTGTCGATGTACGCCGTTATCGGATCCGAAGGCGCATCGAGATCGACGCGCCGCACGGCGACCGTCACCATCTCGGCCTCGGATGCCGCGATGGCGGCCCTCATCGCTTCGTTGCTCGCGAACTTACCGGTGCCGAGGATGAGGCGTGAGCGCAACGCCCTCCCGCCGATGATGAGCTGGTCGGACAACGTGGGGACTCCCTGAGGCGATGTGGGATAGAAGATGGTTCTGCGCGGGAATGAACGCTCCCCGCACCCGCGGACGCAGGAGATAGCCATGGCTGTCCGGCCATTCGACCCCGTCCAAGAGGCGCCGATCATCGTCGCCATACTTATTCCGGTTCTCATCCTGCTGGCCTTCGGCGGATTCGCATTTTTCGGGGCGCTCATGTCGCCGGCCGCGCTTTCGAGTCCGGCTACGATCCAAAACATCTTCACCCCAACGCTGCTCGTGGGATTTGGTCTTGCTGCGCTCGTGGGCTTGGTCTTGTCGCTGCTGTCAACCGGCGCCGTGTACGGAGCCTCCGCGGACGCGCTTGCCGGCCGGACGGTGGACTTTGCGTCGTTGATGACGAGCGGCCCGAAGCATGCCGGAAGCATATTCGTCTTCTACGTCATCATCTGCGGCGTCGGACTCGTGGCCGAATTGGTCGTTGCGCTGCTCGCCATGATTTCGCACGGCATCCTCGGCGTTTTCGGTTTCATCGCGCTTTTTGGAGCCGCCATCTACGCCGCGTTCCTCCTCATGTATGGGCTGCCGGCGATCGTCGTCGGTGGAAAAAACCCTGGCAATGCGATGCTCGATTCGGCGGATCTCGCTCGTGCCAACGTGGGCCCGACGTTGATCTTGATTCTGGCCGGTATCGTGCTCGCGATCGGCGTGGGAGTCGTGAACTTGGCCGCGTTCATCGCCCTTTTCTCAGTCCACTTCTACCACGCTGCTTTCGGGCGCACGCGTTGATACGAGCGCCGTTGCCGCCGCAAGCGCGACGCCGCCGCCCGGCGCCCCCTAAGGGAATTCACAGCCACGACGCCGTAGAAGATAGGCGATGGTCGCTCGACGGTAGTCAGCGTCCGCCTTACCGTGCATGAAGGAGAGCTGCGATGGCAGTCAACCGGACGTTCGATCCCGTCGCCGAAGCGACCGCGGCCTTTCAAGTCGTCGTCAAGAATTGGATGCTCGCGGTTCCGCAGTTGATCGTAGGGATCATCGTCGTCGTGCTCGCGCTTGTTCTCGGACTTGGAAGCATCATGGCAGCCGGCGGGTTAGCGGCCATGATGAGTCACGGCGACAACGGCGCTGGCTTGGCCGCACTCAGCAGTTTGATGGGCACGATTTGGATCATCGCGCTTGTCGCCGTCGTGTTGGGATTGATCGCCTGCGCCGCCACGATCATCGCTGCCAACGACGCCTTGGCCGGACGTCCGGTAGATATCGGAGGGGCCGCGGGCAAGGCCGTCGCGAACCTCGTCCAATTGCTCATCTTCGGGGTCATCATGGGCGTCGCGTGTGCGATCGTCGCCATCACGTTCATCGGACCGCTCATCATCGGAATCCTCATGATGTACGGCTTTCAGGCGATCGTCTTGGGCGGACAATCGGGCATCTCCGCGATCTCCGAGTCTTACCGGCTCGTGACGAAGAATTTCGGACCGAGCATCATCGCCGTGTTAGCCGCCATCGTCGCGTATATCGTGGGATTTGTGATCAACATGGTGCTCGGCATCATTCCGGTCATAGGCCAGATCATCGCGTTGATCGTCGGCGCGTTCATCTTCGCATACACCATAACCGTTATAACGCGCTTCTATTCGCTGCTTCAAAGCGGCGCGGTCGTGACTGCTACGCCCGTTCCGCCCATGATTCCGCCGGCCGCATCGTAGGCCTAGACTCCGCGCTGACCTATTTAGCGAATACCGAATCGGGTATGTCGATATTGAGCTTGTAGGTGCCGTAGTCGCTCACGACGTGCGCCTTGTATTGGGTCAGATCGAAATCGCCGATCGCTTTGCGTGGCAGCAAGAATCCACCGACCACGGCGTTTGTCTGGTGCACATCTATCGAGCCGCCGTCCTTATAGTGCCATCGTTCGCGCACGATGCCGTAGTCCGCAGGATCGACATCGACGATGACTGCAGCAACGTTGCCCGCCTTCTTGGGCACAAGTTTCAATTCGGTGTCTGAATTCAGGGTGATGTCGTACGTCTGCGGCCAAGTCTCCGGCGTGCCCAGCGTGCCGGCTAGATGCTTGAACGCATCCGCAAGCATCGGCACCGTGTCGAAATCGACGGCGCTTTTGTCCGGCCGTTTGAAATAGGCTTTGCCGTCAAGTCCCGTGTGCATCGAGAGAAACGAGTGCAGGTCGACATCGAAGTGCACCGGCACTTCGTACGATGTGAGCCCGGCATTGGGCGCCGCCATGTGTGCCAGCAGATCGCCGGCGAGCACCACGGCCAAAATTATTGCATGCATGGTCACCTAACGATTAACATCCGCAATGCGTTTCGGCGTGCCCGCTGACCCTCCGACCGTGGGGTGCCTGCGCCGGGGACGCGGCGGAATCGGGAAATATCAACTACCGCCGCTCGGATTCATCGGCTTTCACCGATTCATACACCCCGGCTTCCGGCACCCCACGGTCGGAGGGTCAGCGCACGTCCGACAACGTCGCGGTTATCGGCAGCGTGAGGTTGCTGGAGTGGACCGGCTGCACTTTGTCGGACGGATTGATGTAGTGCATCGCTTGGTTGACGGCGATCGCGGCTTCCGACGCGCCGCACGCGATGAGCTTGAGTTTGCCCGCGTGGCTCACGACGTCGCCTGCCGCGTAGATGCCGGCGACGCTCGTCTCTTGGGTCGCCGTGTTCACCACGATGCCGTTTCCTTCGACGGCTATGCCCCATTGTTTGAGCGTGCCGAGATCTGAGACGAACCCCAGCGCGCACAGAATGGCGTCGCATTCCAAGCGGTGCGTCTCTTTGGTCTTCTTGTTGACGATCGTCACGGCGCTGACGTGTGTGTCACCGTGGACCTCTTCGACTTCGAAGTCGGGCTGATGGATGTGCACTTTCGATGCGCGAAGCCGGTCGACGGTGGCGGCGTGCGCGCGAAACGCAGACCGGTGCACTACAGAGACGCTTGCGGCTCGCGGCTCCAACGCAAGCGCGTAGTCGACGGCCGAATCGCCGCCGCCCACGATCGTGACGCGAAGACCAGCAAATTCGTCGAACGCGCGCGCATAGTAGTTCAGTCCGGAGCCTTCGAAGCGCTCTGCAGTGGGCGCGGCAAGTTTGCGCGGCGAAAACGCGCCGATCCCGGTCGTGAGCACGATGGCTCGGGTGCGGTGCCGAGCCTTGTCCGTGACAATGGTGAAAGCGCCATCCTCATCTCGCGCAATATCGGTGACGCGCTCCTCGAGACATTTGGCGTGCGGCCATTGAAACGCTTGGTCCACGCATCCTTTGACAAGATCTTGCGCGACGATCGCTGGAAAACCAGGCATATCGTAGATGTATTTTTCAGGATAGAGCGCGTAAAGCTGGCCGCCGAGCTCTGGCAGCACGTCGATGACTTTTGCTTTTGCGCCGCGCATGCCGGCGTAGAAGAGGGCGAAAAGCCCACTCGGTCCGCCGCCGATCACGGTGATGTCAAATATCTCCATGACGGCCTCATTGGACGCCGGACTCGCGTTTCTTCCCGCACCGCGACAGGTGTCGCCGTTGCGACGGCCGTATGCCCCCGGCATGGCTACGGTAAAACAATACGGCGCGTGGCTCGCCGCCTTCCGCATTTTGATCGGCGCGACGTGGCTCATCCACGGCTACGGCAAACTGACCGATGCGCAATGGGCGCTGCCGAACGGCGACTGCTACCAATTTCTCACGGGCATGACGGCGCACACCGAAGGCTTTTATCATGATTTCATCGCCAACACCGTCTTGCCGCACGTCACCGTGTTCGCGACGATGGTCGAATGGGGCGAAACGCTGACGGGTGCGTCGCTCGTGCTCGGACTGTTCTCGCGCATCGGCGGCCTGGTCGGATTATTGCTGGCGCTGCAGTATTGGGCCGCAAAGAATGCCTTTGCCCATCTCGACGGCTATGCGGGTCTCGACATCATCACCGCGATCGCTTCGGCGCTCAATCTCGTATTGCCGACCGGCGCCGTGTTCGGTCTCGACGCGTTATTCGGACGCCGAAAAGGGGGCCGAACTCCTGGTTGACGAGCGTGCGCATCGAGGGGGAGGCTAGGTGCGTGTAATCGGGACGCCGAAGCCCGTTCGGCCACATGACTAGCGCTGGAGGACGGACATGCTGACCAAGGTCTCCCGACCAACTCTCGATGATCTCGGACTTTCTCCCGGTAAGCGCGCGCGACTCCATCGCATGTTGTACGAATATGGACCCGGCAACGGTACGCTCCTGTTCTTGCCCATCGATCAAGGCCTCGAACACGGACCGGTCGATTTCTTCGATAACCCCGACAGCATGGATCCGGACTTCGAGTATAATCTGGCGCTCGACGGCAACTATTCCGGCATCGCGTTGCACTACGGGTTGGCGGCCAAATATTTCAGCAAGTTCGCCGGCAAAATACCGCTTGTCCTGAAGATCAACGGCAAGACCAACATCCCAAGCGACGATGACCCGTTCTCGCCGCTCACCGCGACCGTCGAAGACGCCGTCCGTCTGGGCGCCGACGCGGTGGGATACACGCTTTACGTCGGTTCACCGTCGCAGGGGGAGGACATCGCCCAACTGACCGATGTGCGAAACGAATGCGACCGCTACGGAATGCCGCTCATCGTATGGGCATATCCGCGCGGCGCCGCCATCAAGACCAAAGGCGGCCAGGACTCGCTCTATGCCGTGGACTACGCGGCGCGCGTGGCGTGCGAAATGGGCGCCGACATCGTGAAGCTCAATGTGCCGAAGGTCGACGCCAACGATAAACAGCCCAAACCCTACGACACCATGAAGTTCACCGAAGAAGAAGCGCTGCGCAAAGTCGTGAAGTCGGCGGGTCGCACGCTCGTCCTCATTTCCGGCGGCAGCAAACTGTCAGACGATGATCTCATCCACAAAGCGCGCTTGGGCATGGAAGCCGGCGTCACGGGATTGATCTTCGGCCGCAATATGTGGCAACGAAAACACGATGGCGCGCTTGCGATCACGAGCCGCATTCACGAGATGCTGAAAGGCTACTCGGCCTAACCCGAACCAGTTGTAGGGGCCGACTTTTATGGTCGGCCCCGCTTGCCCCGTCCGTTCTGTAGGAGATGAGTTCCATGCGATTTCTCGTGCTGATCGACTACACGGATATGGAAGCCCGCGCGCGTACCGTCGACGCGCACCGGGCGTATGTGGCTGCCGCGCGTGCCAGCGGCGACATTTCCGAGTCCGGTCCTTTTGCCGATGGCAAAGGCGGCATTTACGTCTTGAAAGCGGCCGACGAAAGCGTCGCGCGAGCGTTCGTCGACGCGGATCCATACTATCGAGACGGAAAATTGAAGTTCACGATCCGCGGGTTTACGTCGGCGTTCGATCCGGCGTAAATGGGCAAGCGGAGCCGACCATAAAGGTCGGCTCCTACAGAACGGCGACTAGGCCTGTGCTTCTTTCCATATCGCGAGGAATGACCGAAGTATCCGGGCGGTCGCGCCCCAGATGAGGCCGCCGTCGATCCGGTGCGCCTCGAACTCGCGTATGACGCCGGCGATTTTGATGCGCTCCAATGTCCACGCGCCCGGTGCGCTCAAGTCCGCGACGCTGATGACGATCGGTCTTGCTACCTCCGTGGAGTCGGGGACTAGGGCCGGCATCGTCTCGATGTGGCCGACGACAGGCGTGATCACATAATTCGAATTGACGGCGTGCACGTCATCGAGGCAGCCGAGCACGGTGACGTCGGCCGGGTCTATGCCGAGCTCTTCCTTCGCTTCTCGTAGTGCTGCCGACACCGGATCGACATCGCTTTGCTCGATGGAACCGCCCGGAAAACATATCTCGCCTTTATGGTCCGCGACTTCCAACGTGCGCTCGAATAACAGGAGCTGTGGAGATTCCTCGCCTCCGACTATGGAGACGAGCACCGCCGCACGCCGGACCGGAGCCGGTCGATATCCGCCCGTATGATCGACATCGCGCTCGGCGTCAAAGATGCGCCGGGCCCTAGCGGCGATGATCGCGCGCAGTCGTTCGACGGAGCCGGCGCGCACGGATCAGTTGCTTGAGAATCGGACGTCGAAGGGTGCCGGCAACGACGACATCGGATCTGACTCGCGACGGGCACGCGCGGCGAGCAATCGACGCGTCTCGCTATCCAAGAGATCGAGTTCGTCACGCAGCCGGTCGGATGCGGAATCTGCCTCGAGCAATCGTTGCTTGGCGGCCGGCGCGACCTGCATCGCATCGGCGATGAGATACGATGATGCCGCCGCATCGGTCGGCAGATCGATACGGTCGATGTCGCTTTGCGGCACCGCAAGCAAAGCGCTTAGATACTCCTTGAAGTGATCCACCGCGCTTATGCGAAGGCGCTCCGCGGTTTCTGCATGGCCGACCGGCTCTTCCAAATATTCGACTTCGGCCGACAAGTACGGCTCTTTGGCGATGACGCGCCGTACGCGAAATCGACTGGTCCCGTGGGTGACGATGAAGAGCCGCCCCTGCGAGAGCATGGATACTTCGCGGATTTCGGCGGCCGTGCCGACATCGAATGGATCGAGCTCGTCGCCGATCTCTCGCCCTTGCCGGTCCAGAACGACGCCGAACGCAAGCCGCCCGGCGATGCACTCGCCGATCAACTGCTTGTAGCGTTCTTCAAAGATGTGAAGGCGCAGCGTGGCGCCCGGCACGAGCACCGTGCTGAGCGGAAAAAGTCCTAGTGTGAATCGCATATCTGTGGCGCGCGCGCCGGCTGGTTATTAGGCGTTGCGCGCGAACGCATCTTCCCAAGCTTGCGCGATGCGTTCGAGCAAACGCTCGTCGACGCGTTCGGGATCATCCTCGAAATCGTCGAGTTCCGTCACCATGCGCAGCAATTCAGGCAGGGCGACCTGCCCGGGGTCTTCGTCCGGGTGAGCCTGTGAAAGCTCGAAGCCGATGTCGTCGACGTCCTGCCATGTGAGGCCCATAACCCGTCCCTCCCCTCTTTTTGATTTAGCGGACCCGTAAGTTGGGCATCCGTCCGCCGCTGACCTTTGTCGCGCACCGCCGAACGATCGTCATACGCCGATCACGCTATAACCCGCATCGACGTAAAGGATGTGGCCGGTGACCGCCGTCGATAGGTCGCTCGCAAGGAATACCGCCGCGTTAGCGACATCGTCCTGCGTGACGTTACGTCGAAGCGGCGATTTTGCAGCCACTTCGGCGAGGATGCTCGTGAAGCCGCCGACGGCGCGAGCCGACGCTGTCTTTATCGGTCCGGCCGAGATTGCGTTCACGCGAACGCCGCCGAGTCCGCCGAGGTCTAATGCAAGATACCGGACGCACGCTTCCAGCGCGGCCTTGGCCACACCCATGACATTGTAGTTCTGAACGGCGCGAACCGAACCGAGATACGTCATGGCCATCACCGATGCGCGCGGCGCGAATAACGGGTTGAGCTCGCGGACCATCGCGACGAGCGAATACGCGCTGACATCGAGCGCGAGCGCGAATCCATCGCGCGATGTCGCAAAGAACTTGCCGGCCAGCTCTTCTTTGCGCGCGAAGGCGATGCTATGGAACACGCCGTCGAGTTGTGCTCCGTGCGCTTCCAAGAACGCGCGCAGCGAAGCGATGCTCTCGTCCTTGCCGACGTCGCATTGCGAAACAGCGGCTTGGCCGAGCTCTTCACCTAGCTTTTCGACTTCGCCCTTGGTGCGTTCGCCCTCATACGTCAGGACGAGCTTTGCGCCGTGGGCCGATAACGCCCTCGCGACAGCATACGCGATGCTCCAGCGGTTCGCGACGCCGGTCACGAGTATGGTTTTGCCGGCAAGCAACGTCATCGTCGGCTCTCGACGCGCGTTACGATTTGAACCGCGCCGTCGCGGCATTCCAATCGACGACGTTCCACCACATCGCGAGATAATCGGGCCGCTTGTTCTGGTGCTTCAAATAGTAGGCGTGCTCCCAGACATCGTTGCCGATCACCGGGTGCAAACCTTGCGACATCGGATTGTCTTGATTCGGCGTGCTCAGGATCTTCAATCCGCCATCCGAACCGCGCGCGAGCCAGACCCAACCGCTGCCGAATTGTTTCACTCCCGCGTCGTTGAACTGCGTTTTGAATTTTTCGAAATCGCCGAACGTCTTCGTGATCGCGTCGGCGAGCGGGCCGGTTGGGGCGCCGCCGCCACCGGGCTTCATGATGGACCAGAACATCGAGTGATTCACGTGACCGCCGCCGTTGTTCCGGACCGCCGTCCGGATGTCTTCCGGCACGGCGTTGAGGTCCTTAAGCAAGGCTTCGGCGGATTTGCCGCCAAGCTCGGCGTGTTTTTCTATTGCCGCGTTCAGATTGGTGACGTATGCGGCGTGGTGCTTGTCATGATGGATGGTCATGGTCTCTTTGTCGATGTGCGGCTCGAGCGCGTCGTAGGCGTACGGCAGTGGCGGCACTTCAAACGGCATGATTTCTCTCTCCTTCGATTTGGACTCTCACGGCTTCTTCGTGCAAAGGTTTGTGGGATTAGCCGCGCGGCGCGTAACTCCTCGGCGAACTGCGCCGTCCAGAGGGGACTCCGTCTTGACGCCGTTGTACCTTGTGCAGCGTCGCCAATGCAGATCACCGTTCGTCTCTTCGCTTTCCACCGCGAGGCCGCTGGTGTCTCCGAACTCATCGTGGAACTGCCTGCCGGTTCGCGCGCTGCCGATGCGCTGGCCATGTGCCGGCGATCGCATCCGGGTCTGCCGTCCTCGGACCGTGGAATCGCGTTTGCGGTGAACCGCGAGTTCGCGGAGCCGCAGACCACGCTGCGCGATGGCGATGAGGTCGCCGTGCTTCCCCCGGTCGCAGGCGGATGACCAAGCGCTTTCTGTTGAGCGGAGAACCTCTCGACGAAGCCGCGGTCGCTTCGACCGTCGCATCACCCGGGGCAGGCGCGCTCGTCACATTCGTCGGGCGAGTTCGCGCACGTTCGCTCGATCGCGACGTGAGCCGGCTCGAGTACGAGGCGTACCCGGAAATGGTCGAAGGCGTCTTCAAGCAGATAGCAGATGAGGTCCGTGTGAAGTTCGCCGTCGATGGGATCGCGATCCACCACCGCACCGGCGTCTTGTCGGTCGGAGACACGAGCGTGATCATCGCCGTCGCGGCCGAGCACCGGCAGCCGGCATTTGACGCGTGCAGATTCGCGATCGACAGGCTCAAGCAGATCGCGCCGATCTGGAAAAAAGAACACGGGCCCGACGGCGCCGTGTGGGTCGGCGACCGGCCGTGAGCGTTACGCCAACGGATGCCGCGAAAAGTCGGCCAGATCGACGCCTTTAGCGAAGAGCAGCCGCTGCAGCGCTTCTGCTCCCGACGTTTTCCGATACTCGGCCTCGCTCGCGAAGATCGGCACCACCCAGAGAAATCGCAGATGCAATCCGTCTAGCGTGAGATACTCGAACGCATCGCCTTCGAAGATCGCTGGCGCGGCCAACAACGCTGACATGCCGTGCGTGCCGGGTATCTCTTGCGCGAGCGAAACGATGCCCCACTCGTCGACGCGCGCGCCTTTCCCGCACGCGTGCGTCGCGCACACGGCGGTGAGATCGTAGAGCACGTCCTGCGCTTCTCGCGCGACCGAGAAATACTGCTCGGCGTGCGCGTGCCCGTTCTCTTCGGCTAACGCCATGCGGCCGTGCGCGTGGGCTGCCGCGTAGGTGTATACCTCGCGCTGTTCGCTCGGCGGAAACCGGTAGACGTTGGCCGAGCATCCGGTGCCGGGAAAGAACCGGTGCGCGGAGTCGTCGGACGTTCCGAATCGCTGCCCGTAGTGGTCGACGATGCGCGCCGCGGCGCGCTCGGGATCGAACGGAAGCACCACGGCCTGCGGCGCCTAGCCGCCCGGAACCGAGATGCCCAATGCGTTGGGAATGAGCGTGCCGATGACGTAGCCGAGCAATGCGGCGCTCGCGCCGATAGCGAACGCTTCGATTCCCGAGTGCCACTGGTTGGTCGACGCGGCTCTTGCCTTGACCACGCCGATGCCGAAGAGGGCTACGGCGGCGGCGAGAATGGATGCGGTCAACGCGGGCGGACCGTGCATGAAGGTGTAGGGGATGATCGGTATCGCGGCGCCGCCGAGAAACGACGGCGCCATCACCATCGCATCCTTGATCGCGCTGCTCGGTGTTTCAACGTCGAGTCCCAACTCCTCGCGCGCCATCACTGCAAGCATCTTGCGCGGGTCACGCGCGACTTCAAGCGCGGCGTCGCGCGCGAGCTCCGGCGCCATCCCTTGCCGTTTGTAGATCTCGACGAGTTCGGCCAGCTCTTCTGCCGGCCGCTCGCTGATCTCGCGCATTTCTCGTTGGATCTCCGATGCGGCCACGTCGTCTTCTGCCTTCGACGACAGGTACGAACCGGCCGTCATCGCCACCATGCCGGCGAATGCGGACGCGAGGCCGGCGAGCAGAATGACGCTGTTGCTTTGCGCGGCGCCGAAGATCGACGACACGACGCCGACCGTCGTGAGGATTCCGTCCTGTGCGCCGAACACGAGCTCGCGGATCCTCGAACGCGTGGCGATGCGCCCGCGCTCTTCGGTCACTTCCGCAGGCCCTGCCATCTTCTCCACGCCGTGTGCCGTGCGCGTCCACGAAGGCTGGGCAGCGTGCTGAGCGGGCGGCGGCGAGGCTGAAGCGACTTTCGCATTCAAGGTGTCGAGCGCGGCCTTGAACATGACCGTGTGATGCTCTTCGCGATTGAGCGCTAGCTGAAACGAAGCGACCGCATCCGGCCGGCCATCGTCTTCGGCCTCGCGGATGTAGCGAGGATATGTGACGCGGCTCTCGACCGCTTCTTCTTCTACGACTTGGCGCAGATTCTCAACGCTCGACTTCACGGCGCCAAGCGCTTGGAGGTGCATCATCGCATGGATGATCTCCGCCCCCGCGGCCTCCATGAACGCTTCGGCGACTTCCGGGTGGCCTTCGCGCATTGCCTGTTGCGCAAACGCGTTATAGAGACGATGGGTCTTCGCTTCGTCGATGAACGCCATCCAAAGATTGAGGTCGGTCTTGCTCACCGAAGATTTCATGCGTAGCCGTGCTTCAAGGGTGCGACCGCGCACTCATGCAGAGTCTGCAGGAAGCGCGAGAGGCGCGAGAAACGGAGGCGCATGAACGCGCCGGCTGGTTCGAATCTTCCCGCTGACATCGTCCCAGGCGGAGCCGAATTGCATCCGGTTCTGCGCGCGCTCCTCTACATCGTGTTCTGGTGGATCGGCACAGCGCTGCTCGTCGAACTAGCTGCGCAATTCGTCGGGCCTCTCGACCGCTATCACGTGACGTTGGACCAAAGCGCGAATCTATTCATCGCCGTGGCGTGCGAGTGCGCGGGCGCTGTCGGGATCGCGCTTCTGTTCCGGCGCTTCGTCGACCGCATGCCGGTCGGAACCCTCGGATTCACATTTCGCGTGCGCTGGCTGCGTCTGTTCGGCATCGGCGTTCTACTCGGGATCGGCATGCAGACGCTCGTGCTGATCTTCGAGAGCGCGCTTGGATTTGCTCGTACCGCGACGCCTCGATGGCAGGCAGGCGAATTCGGGTCGCTCGCCTATCTCATCCCACTGCTGTTGTTGGCCGCGCTGGCCGAAGAGATGCCGATCCGCGGGTATCTTTTCCAGAACTTGACGCAAGCGTGGGGAGCGTGGCCGGCGCTCATCGTCACGTCACTGTTCTTCGCATCGCTGCATCTCTTCAATCCGGGAGCGCACGCCGACATCGCTATGACGATTACCGGGATCGCAGTCGCGGGCGCGCTCTTCTGCGCGAGCGTCATGCTGACCGGATCCCTTTGGCTCGCACTCGGCTGCCACTTCGCGTGGAATCTATTCGAAGGCCCCATCTTCGGCTTCCCCGTGAGCGGCCAGTCGTTTGGAAGCGCGAACATCCTGACGCAATCGGTGACAGGACCAGACTGGTTCACCGGCGGTTCCTTCGGCCCCGAAGCAGGAGCGAGTTCGTTGATCGCGCTTGCGGCCGGGGCCGCCGTTCTCTACGCTCTTCATCGCCGCGGAGTGTTCGATGCCTAACGGATCACGCGCCCTTTCCACAGTTGACCGCGGCCGCTGAGCGCCCGCCACATCGATGCCCACATGACGGACGTGATGAACGCGCCGGCCAACGGCGCCGCAAGTGCGGTCCACGTCCGCGCTCCGATCGCGCGATCGCGCAACGCGCGAACTGCGACATTGGCGGCCGCGTTCAAAGCGCACCACACGACGAGGGTTCGCTCTGATCTCGCGAGAGGCCGTCGCAAAGCGGTGACCCCGAGCGACGCGAGCATCGGCAGCGGGATGATAAGCATCGCGCTTGCCGCGATGATGAACACCGACGCCACGATGGGATTCCGGCCCGTTCCCTCATAGACGTTCTTGCGCCAGCCCTCCCACATTTCCGCAAGGCCGCGATACATGCGCACGCTCACGAATTCGTGACCGTCCAGGAGACGCACCGTGAATCCAAAGGCCTTGAGGCGTTCGGCTAAAGCGCGATCTTCAGCGATCTCGTGTCGGACGCTCGCGTGGCCGCCGACGGTGCGGTATGCGTCGCGGCGGACGAGCACAAAACCGCCCCATACAAGCCCGACCTGCGATCGATGGTCGTGCACGAGCACGAGCGGATGGCCGGACATGACGACGGCCGCCATGGCGGGCATGACGATCCGTTCGAGCACGTTCCCGCACTCGAGGGACGCAGTGAGCGAACACGCATCCGCACCGAAATCGAGGCTCGCATCAAGCACTGCGGCAACCGTGCCCGGCACCATCCGCATGTCGGCGTCGCTGAACAGCAGCCATTCGCCTTGGGCGATCCGCGCGCCGCGATCCGCGGCCGCCGTCTTTCCCACCCATCCGGGGCCAGGCGACCCGCGCACCACTCGCACGCGAACATCCTCGCGCGCTGCAGCATCGGCGATGTGCGCGGTCGCGTCATCGGAAGCGTCGTCGGATACGATGATCTCGTGAACGCATGCATCTTGCGCCTGCGCGCATGCGAGCCAAGCGCTGACGTTTCGCGCTTCGTTTCGCATGGGAGCGATGATGGATACACGCGGTCTCGTGCGCGGACCTACGCTCCGCCGCGGACGCTCGCCGGCCCGCGGCCGGATGGAATAGCGGCGCGTTTCGCGAGCGTCAAGCGCAGCCCACAATGCAGCGATTCCCCACACGATAGCCGCTGCGGCTTCTACAGCCGAAAGCCATCCCAGGCCGCGCGAATCGCAGCGGCCCGATCTAGCGCCGCTCTTAGAACTCGCTGTCGTGGTCGTCCGTGTGGGTTTCTTCTTCCTCTTCTTCCTCGCCGTAGCCGTCTTCGAACTCTTCGTCGTCTTCGAATTCGTCGGCCTCAATGGTGACGTCGATCTCGTCGAAAAGCGGTTTCTCCGTACGCGGCGGCGCAGCGTCGCGGGCCTTCGGCGCCGGGGCCGGCTTTTGCGCGCCGGACTTCACCGCTGCGGGTTTCGCTTGCGCAGCAGGCGCTTTCTTCGGGCTTGCCTTTGCCGCAGCGGGCTTTTTCGCGGCGGGCTTTTTCGCGGCGGGCTTTTTCGCGGCCGGCTTTTTCGCGACGGTCTTCTTCGCCTTTACCGCCTTCTTGGGCGGCGCTTTTTTCTTGGCGGCGGCTTTTTTGGCCGGCGCCTTCTTCTTAAGCGAGGTCCGTTTTACGGACTTCTTCTTCGCCGGTTTGCGCGCGGCGGCGGCGCGTTTCGCGCCGGATCCTGTCCGCTTGGACTTCTTTGTCGCTCGCTTTTTTGTTGGCATTATCGGCCCTCCGGATGCCGCCTGAATGAAGTTCGGTTTCGTGCGAAATCGATCGCCCGCGTCAACCTCGGTCGCTAGCGTTGCGCGCCGATTGTCGGGCGGCGCTTCACTCTCCTGCCAGGTCCTTTCCGGCGGCGATCTCTTTGACGTCGGACAACACGCGCTCGGCATGGCCGAGCACGTCGACCTTTTCATACGCCTTGCGAACAACTCCGTCGCCGCCGATGACAAACGTCATCCGGGCCGCCGAACCCGATGACCCGACCGGAACGCCAAGCAGCCCGCAAACCGCACCGTTAGTGTCGGCGAGCAGAGGTACGCTCAACTCGAACTTCTCGTCGAACCTCTGATGAGAAGCGACGCTATCGGTGGATATGCCGGCGATGACCGCGCCGGCCCGGTTGAAGTCGGCAGACCGCCGGCTGAAATCGCGCGCTTCGATGGTTCAGCCGGAAGTGTCGTCTTTTGGATAAGTCCAGATGACGAGGATTTTCGATCCTCGATAGTCGTCCAGATCTATGCGGCCCGATTGCGTCTCGCACTCGATCTTCGGCAGCCGGTCGCCAGGCATCAAAGGCATTGCAACACCCTCAGAAGTTTTATGGACTGATCGGACGGACCTGAAACGGCTCGTCGGTCAAGGATTTCGTGAGCGTGGACCCGTCGACGCCGCTGAACGTGGCGAGCATGCGGCACGCGCCGACGTGCTGGCCGCGGACGTGCACTTGGCCTTCGTAAAGCGCGGGATTGCTACGAGCGAACACGGATGTGTGAAGAGTCCCGGTCGGGTTGGCATCGGAGGCTAGTCCGACTTCGACCTCGCCGACCCACGGTTTCCGGAAGAAGATCGCGACCGTCAGCACGTCGCCCGGCCGGTAGACGTCTTTGACGGGACTGAACTGCACGCGATCCACAGGCGGCTCCATGACGGCTCGTTCTGTTCGCGTCCGCACCGGGATGCCCTTGTGCGGCCAGAGAAGGCGCTTGCGATGGATGCGGCACTTCTCGAACGGCTCAGCGGCCTTGTCGGCGCGCGCAATGCGTTGATGTCGGCGGGCGATCTGCGTTCGTACGGCTACGACGCGTCGATCGAACGGGCGGTGCCCGAGCTCGTGCTACTTCCTAATTCCGCGGAGCAGGTCGCCGCTATCGTCTCCGCATGCTGCGCCGCTTCGGTGCCGTTTGTCGCGCGGGGCGCCGGCACAGGTTTGTCCGGCGGCGCGATCGCCGAAAGCGGCGGCGTCGTCATCGCGACGGCGCGCCTGAACCGCATTCTGGAAATCGATACCCGCGATCTAATCGCCGTGGTCGAACCCGGCGTCGTCAACGCCGCATTGAGCGCAGCCGTCGCGCTGCACGGCCTGCGATTCGTGCCCGACCCGTCGAGCATGGCGGCCTGCACGGTAGGCGGCAACGTCGCCGAGAACTCGGGCGGCCTGCACTGTCTTGCATACGGCGTCACATCGCAGCATGTGCTTGGCGTTGAAATCGTAACCGCGGAAGGCGAGATCGTGTGGCTCGGCGGCAAGACGCGCGAATCCTACGGCTACGATCTGCTCGGCGCGTTCATCGGCTCTGAGGGCACATGCGGAATCGCGACCAAGATCTGCGTTCGGCTCGTGCCGATTCCGGCTGGATCGAAGACGATGCTCTGCGTGTTCGACGACGTCGACGGCGCGTCGCATGCCGTGTCCGATATCATCGCATCCGGCATCGTCCCAGGCGCGCTTGAGATGATGGATGCGACGGCGACGGCCGCTATTGAGGCATTCGTTCATGCGGGATTTCCCTTAGACGCAGCGGCGATATTGATGGTCGAAGCGGACGGCGGCCCTGAGACCGCCGACGAGATCGCCGCCGCGGTTTCCGACGTGTGCACGCGCAACGGCGCGCGCGAAGTCCGCGTCGCCCCGGACGCCGAAGCGGCGGCGCGCATATGGAAAGGCCGCAAGAGCGCTTTCGGCGCGATGGGTCGTTTGAGTCCGAATTACTACGTGCAGGACGGTGTGATTCCGCGCAGCCGCCTGCCGGATATCTTGCGAGAAGTCGCAGCCATCGGCGTGCGCAACGGCGTGCGGATCGCGAACGTCTTTCACGCCGGCGACGGCAATCTGCATCCGCTCATCTTGTTCGACGACCGGATCGAAGGCGACCTCGACCGGACGATGAAGTCGGGCGCGGAGATATTGGAAGCCTGCGTCCGCGCCGGCGGCAGCATCACGGGCGAACACGGCGTCGGCATGGAAAAGCGCGACTGCATGAGTCTGCAGTTCAGCGCTGCCGATCTCAACCTCATGGCTTTGGTCCGCAGCGCCTTTGACGAACGCGGGCTCTGCAATCCCGGCAAGCTTTTCCCCACCGCTCGCCGCTGCGGCGAGAGCGCGCGCCACGTGGACCGCGGCGAGGTGGATCCTTCCGCTGTGCGCGCGGCCGGTGAAGCGTTTTGAGATCAAAAGCTAAGGGCATCGGGCCGGTGCCTTTTGACTCGACGTTGCGCGAAGCGGTCGCCGACCGTCTCACGGTTCACCCCGACGATTGTGCTGCGTATGCGGTCGCCGGCTGCGTTCCGACGGTGGTGGCGTCGCCGAAATCGTTCGAGCAAGCGGCGGCCGCCTTGCGCGCGGCTGCGTGCGAACGGGGCCGCGTCGCGATCCGAGGCCGCGGTACGAAATCGGACTCGCCGCCGCGCCCGCGCTCGCTCGACGTCGTGCTCGACGTCAGCGGCTGCGGCAAGACCATCGATATCCAGGCCGACGATCTCACCGCGCGCGTTTCCGCCGGTGCGCGCATGGCCGATCTTGAATCGGCGCTCGCTGCGTGCGAGCGCTTTTTCCCGTGTGATGTGCCGTTCAAGGCAGGGGCTTCCGTCGGCGGCGCGATCGCAGCCGGTCGCGGCGGTGCGCTTGGCCAGCGGTTCGGCGGCATGCGCGACAACGTGCTCGGACTTCGCGTTGCCCTCGCCGACGGCAGTATCGCATTCGCCGGTTCGCACGTCGTCAAGAGCGTGGCAGGGTACGACTCGCACAAACTCTTCATCGGTTCGCGCGGCACGCTCGGCGTGGTCGGCGAAGCGATCCTCAAACTCGCACCGGTGCCGCCTGACGAACGGGCGCTGGTCGCTCGCTTTGGCGACGCCGGGCGCGCAGCCGCGGCCGCGATGGACGTGGCCGCCGCGCCGGTTTTTCCGTACGCGACGACGCTGCACGATCCGCAAACGTCCGAGCGCGTGACCGCCCTTGCCGGCGCGACGAGAGCGGGCGAATGGCTTGCCATTTTCCGGTGTGGCGGCTTGCGCCGCGCCCTTGCAAAACAGCTCGACGACATCGCGCGGATCTGCAAGCAAAATGGCTGTCTCGCCACGGAGATCGCCGATCGAAGCGGCGTCCGGAGAGCGTGGACCGATGTCGCCGAACTTGCCGGCGGCTCCGCGTACCCTGCCGCGCGTTGGATCGCGTATCGCATCTCGTGCTTGCCGTCGCGCCTGGCGGCGGTGATCGATGCAGCGCAAAAAACTTGGCCGGGGGTGGAGCTCACGGCGCATCCCGCGCTGGGAACGTTGTTCGCGCACGTGCCGGCGTCCGCGCTTGCGGGTAGCGGTGTGCCGCTGGTGGACCACGCGCCTGTATGGAGAGCTGTCGAAGAAGCCGCCGGTCACGCCACCTGCACGTCAGCGCCGGTCGACGTCCGCGACGACGCACTGCCTCCGCGGGCGTATGCGCCGTACCGGCTGCTCCGCAGATTGAAGGATGCTTTTGATCCGGACGGCGTTCTCGACCCCGGACGGATGCCGGGCGGGATCTGACGACGGTGCACGACGTGAACGGCTATATCGGACCTGACAGGCCGGCGACCATCGACTTGGATACGTGCACACGCTGCGGGCTGTGCGAGCAGGCATGTCCGACGTTTCGTCTACTCGGCACGGAAGCGGACTCGCCGCGCGGCCGGATCTTCATGATGAAGGACGTCGAGCAAGGCCGTGCGCCCGTCGATGCATTCCTTGCAGAACACCTCTACGTTTGTTTGGGCTGCCGGGCTTGCGAAACCGCGTGCCCATCCGGCGTGCCGTTCGGCCGCCTTTTGGAATATGGCCGCGCTCAGGTCGAAGAGCGCGGTGAATTGACGCCGCGGCGTCGCGGCTGGCGCATTTTCCGCGCGTTCGCGACGGAGCGGGTCTTGCCGAACCGCGCGCTGACGAAGATGGTGCTGTGGCCTGCGCGCATGATCCAGCGATTTCCATGGTTGCGCGCAGTCGTGACATCGTTGCCGATGCCGGCCCGTCTGCGCACGCTTGTGTCGATGATTCCGGAAGCACCGCCGCCGTCGCCGCCGCTTCCGGAAATGGTGCCCGCCGTCGGCGAGCGGCGCGCGCGTATCGGTCTGTTCTTAGGCTGCGTGATGAACGAGCTGTTCGCGCACGTGCACGCCGCCACGGTACGCGTGCTGCGCGGGCAAGGTTACGAGGTCGTGACGCCGGCCGCGCAGTGGTGCTGCGGCGCCCTCAATCTGCACGCCGGCGAGCGGACGCACGCCCGCGTGATGGCGCGCGCGGTCGTCGACGCGTTCGCCGGCGCATCGTTGGATTTCGTCGCGGTCAACAGCGCCGGATGCGGCGCCGCGCTCAAGGAATATGGCGAATTGCTCCGTGACGATCCGGACTACGCGCAGCGGGCTCGGGCGTTTGCAGAGTCGGTGCGCGACGTGACCGAACTATTGCGGCCCTATTCGCCGGCTGGGGCCGATAACAAGACCAACCCTGCAAGTGAAGAGGTGGTGACGTATCAAGATGCGTGCCACTTAGCCCATGCACAAGGGATACGCGAAGCGCCGCGCGCGCTGTTGCGAAGTCTCCCAGGTATCCGGCTTGCAGAGATGGCGGATCCGGACCGGTGCTGCGGGGCCGCCGGACTGAACGCGTTGACGCATCCTAAGATGGCGGCGGCGCTGCTAGATGAAAAACTTGCGAACGCTGTTGCCACCGGCGCCGACACTCTGGTCGTCTGCAACCCCGGGTGCCACATGCATCTGCGCGCCGGCATCGCCGCTCGCGGCCTGAAGCTGCGCGTCCGGCACGCCGTCGATCTCCTCGACGAGGCATACGCCGCGAGTCCGCGTCCGCCGATAACTTAAGGTGTAGTCCACGACACTCGCCCGACGCCGGACGGTTGCAGTTCATGAAGCACGACATGCGAGGTGCGCGGGGCGCCCCGACGCTAGACCGCGCAGCCCTGCTGACAGTTGCTACTTCGCTCGGACACGCGGAGTTCTTCGACGAGCTTCGGCGCGCGCTGCAGACACGGTTTCACGCTGATTATGTCGCAATAGCAGTCGCCGACGGCGGCGAAATCGCGCGCTTCCGCACCATCTACTCCGCCGGCGGCGGCGCCGACGGCGCGCCACTCGTGATAGGCCCCGGCTTGTTCGCGCGCGCGTGCGACGCACCCACGGCCGTCATCGTGACCGCCGGCAGCGCCGACGCACATCGTCTGCCGTTCCCCGGCGGCTCGATGGCGATAGCGCCCTTGGGCGCCATCGGGCGCCGCTTCGGCGCGCTTGCCATCGCAAGCGCCGAACCGGCGGTCTTCGACGAAGACGGCGGTGACGATATCGCTGCGGCCGCCGACATAGCCGGACTTGTCGTCGGCGCGCTGGTCGCTTCTAACGAGGCGCGCGCACGGGGCGAAGAACTCACCCTCTTGCTCGACGCGACCCGCGCGCTTTCGACCGAGCGCGATCTCCGCAAGCTCTTCGAGCAATTTCGCGCATTGGTCGCAAGCGTGATGGATACGCAGACTTTTTTGATCGCGCTCGGATCGGTGGACACCGGCCGCATGCAGTTCCCGTACGCGGTGAGCGATGGCGAACCCCTCGAAATTCCCGAAGCGCCTTTCGGCGACTCGCTGTGCGGTCACGTCTTCACCAACGGCAAACCGCTGTTGATCCACACCACCGATGACTTCCTCGCGTATCCCGGACATCTGGCAGGCAAAGGCAGCGAAGCCGCCGCCGCTGTCTACGTCCCCATGAAGGTCAACGACCGCACCATCGGTGTCATCTCCGTTCAGAGCGAGCATCCCGCCGCATATACCGAGCGCGATCTCGAGCTTCTCCTCGCGATCGCCGAACAGGGCGCGATCGCCGTCGAGAACTCGCAATACCTGCTGCGCGCGGAGCACCGCGCGCGCGAACTCAAACTGCTGGCTGAGGTTTCGCGGGCGCTTTCGGCACAGCTTTCGCTCAAAGCGCTCTGCCAGACCGTGTGCGGCGAAGTACGACGAGTCATGGACGCTTCAGTGTTTCTCGTCAGCTTGACATCTGCCGACCGTCAGACGATGCACGTGGAATATTGCGCGCAGGGCGAGGAGATACTGGATCTGCCGGACTACCCGATAGCCGGCACGCTCGCCGAAAAGGTCGTGAGTTCCAATCAAGCCGTCGTCGTCCAAAACCGGGGAGAGCTCTCCGCAAGTCCCCATCAAGTCCTCAAAGCGGACGAGCGCGCGGTTCGGTCCCTCGCGATGGCGCCGCTGCGGCTGGCCGACGTCTGTATCGGCGTGATGACCGCGCAGTCGTACGACGAAGGCGCGTACGGTGAGCCGGCCGTCCGTTTGCTCAGCGCGATCGCCGAGCAGATGGCGTTGGCGGTCCAAAATGCACAGCTCTTCCGCGAGGCGCAAAATCGCGCCGACCGCGATCCCCTGACCAATCTATACCATCACCGCTATCTCAAGACGCGGCTGGACGAAGAGCTAGCGCGCGCGCGCGATGCGCAGACGGGGATCGCCGTCATCATGCTCGATCTCGACGATTTCAAACAAGTGAACGATACGTACGGCCACCTCGCAGGCGACGAGGCGCTGCGCATGCTGACCACGGTGCTCCACGCGACGTGCCGGAGCGGCGACATCATCGGCCGCTACGGTGGTGACGAGTTCATGGTCATCTTGCCGGACACGCCTCACGATCGAGCTCTCGTCATCGGAGCCAGGATTCGCGACGCCGTGGCGGATCGCCAGCTTCGGCTGCCCGGCGGGATCTCCGTGCCGCTTCGCGCATCTCTCGGTTTGGCTTCGTACCCGGCGGACGGCGCGACCGCCGCCGAGCTCATCGCAAAAGCGGACGCCGGATTATATCAGAGCAAGCGGCACGGAAGACCAAGCGCCGCGCTCCAGCGTATCGGCACGATGGAGCTTCGTCTCGAGGGCGCCTTCACACCGGTCGCCGAGCTTATCGCGGCGTTACTCGCCCGCGACCCGGACTCTCGCTCCAGACTCGAAAACATCAACCGTCTCGCGAAAGACTGCGTCGCTTCGTTCGAGCTCTCCCCGCCGGAGGCGGAGGCGCTGCTGCTTGCAAGCGTGCTGCGCGACATCGGAAAGATCGCAATTCCCGATCATGTGCTGCGCAAGGTCGGCCCGCTCACTCCGGCCGAGTACGAACTCGTCAAGCGTCACTCGATGATCGGCGCGATGCTCGTCGAGAACATTCCTGGGTTCGAACTTGTGGCAAGCGCCATCCGTCATCACCACGAGCGGTACGATGGCAGCGGCTACCCAGCGGGCCTTGCCGGAGATGCGATTCCGCTCGTCGCGAGGCTGTTGGCGCTGCTCGATTCGTTCTCGGCGCTTACTTGTGACCGTCCCCACAGGCGGCGCGTCTCGGCCGCGCTGGCGTGTGCCGAGCTTCGGCGAGCCATCGGGACGCAATTCGACCCGGCCTTGGTTGAACGTTTTGTCGACCTAGCCGCAGTCGCCCGGCATTAAAGCGTCCGATAACCCTACATAGTGGACACGCGTGCGATCGGCCGGATGCCGTTCTATTCCTCTTTACTCTCGCTTGCCGTCGACCGGCCGCGCAGCGAATTTTTTGCGTCGCTGCACGAAGCTTTGGCGGAGCGCGCGACGGTTGATCTTATCGAAGCGGTCGGCATCGATGCGCACGGCGTGTTGCGTCCGCTTTATCGCGCAGCATCGGCGCACGTCGCGAGCGATCTTCAATGCGATCAATACCTGATCGACGCCGCCTTGGAATCGGGCCTCGCACAGGCCACCGGCCGGGCGGGCTTGGATTCACCGCTCATGAGTCCGGTCAAGCAGCGCGAATCGTCGTTCGTGGTCGCGCCTCTGCATGCGGATGGCGTGGTGACGGGCTATCTCGTCGCGGGAGCGGCGAAGCCGGATGCGTACGGCGACGCAGAATTCGGTGACATCATGACGGCGGCGGATGTGACGTCACTCGTGGTCGCCGAGCGGCAGTCGTCGGAAACGGCGCGGTCGCGCGATGAAGAGCTTCGCGTGCTCCTCGACACCGCCCGCGCGCTTTCATCCGAGCGCGACCTGCGCAATCTGTTCGGCCGCATCCATGACCTCGTCGGCGGCATCATGGACGCGTCGACTTTTTTCATCGCGCTTGTGAAATGGGATGCCGGAACGGTCCTCATCCCCTATTGCGTCGATGTCGGCCATCGAATCGACGGCGGCGAATACGCGATCGAAAATTCGGCCACCGGGTACGTCCTGCGCAAGGGTCAGCCTATGATACTCCGGACTCTCGATGATTGGACGAGCATGCCGGAACTCACCTCAGGTGAGGGCGAACCGGTGCAGTCGGCGCTGTTCTCACCGCTGCGCATCGGCGACCGGATCATCGGCGTCATCTCGGTGCAGAGTCCGGCGCCGCGCGCGTACACCGACCGCGATCTGACCTTGCTGGTCGCTGTGGCCGAGCAAGCCGCCATCGCCGTCGAACATTCCGAGGCGCTCATGCGAGCCGAACAGCAGACCCGAGAGCTTCAGCTGCTTGCTGAAGTGTCTAGGGCGCTCTCGGCCCATTTGAGTCTGCCGACGCTCTATCGTACGGTATGCCGTGAAGTGCGACGGGTCATGGACGCGGTGGTCTTCTTCGTCGAATTGTTGAGCGACGACGGCACGACTTTGTCGCTCGAGTACGGCCTTGAGGGCGACGTCGAGTTCACGATAGAACCCGTTCCGCTCGCTCGATCCATCGCCGATCGAGTCGTGCGATCGAACGCGCCGCTCGTGCTTCATTCGCAGGCGGAGATCTACGCCGAGCCGTTCCGCATGCTCAACCTAAATGAAGAATTCGTGCGCTCGATCGCGATGGCTCCGTTGCGTCTCGGAAGCACGTGCCTCGGAGTGATCTCGGCTCAATCGTACAAAGAACGGGCGTATGACGAGTCCTCGGTCCGGCTGTTGGCGGCGATCGCGGAACAGATGGCGCTCGCGGTGCAAAACGCGCGCATGTTCGCGGATGCCGAAAACCGTGCGGATCGCGATCCGCTCACGAACATCTATCACCACCGCTACCTCAAGACGAGGCTCGAAGAAGAGGTCAAGCGCGCCGAGCGTTCGGGCGCGACGTTCGCGGTCTTGATGCTCGACATCGACCGCTTCAAACTGGTCAACGACAACTTCGGCCATCCGGCGGGTGACGAAGCGCTGCGCAAGCTGACGGCCGTTCTGCTCGCGACTTGCCGCGCGTCCGATGTCGTGGGCCGTTACGGCGGCGACGAGTTTCTCACCATTCTCGTCGATTCGGACGAGGCCCACGCCCTCAACGTCGCCGAGCGGATCCGGATCGACCTTGCGACCGCGGTGCTCGATCTCGACGGAGCACACATCCCGCTCTCGGCGTCGATCGGCGTTGCCGAGTACCCGCGCGATGGACGAAATGCCGGCGACCTCATCGCAAGAGCCGATGCGGCGTTATACCAAAGCAAACGTTCGGGCGTGCCGGTCGGCGGGCCGCAAGCCCCGACAATGGCGCCTATCAAGCTCAAGGGTAACTTCGCGCCGGTCTCGGAGCTTCTCGCCGCGCTCCTGGCGCGCGACCCCGCGACGCGGACTCATCTCGAACAAGTGAACCAGTTGGCCGAGCGTTATGCGAGCGCGGCCGGTTATTCAGAGGCCGAAACCGAGGTGCTGCTCCTCGCAAGCGTGCTGCACGATGTCGGCAAGATCGCCATTCCCGATCAAGTGCTCTGCAAACCATCGGGCCTGACGGCGGACGAACGGCGGCTGGTGAAACGCCACCCTGAGGTCGGCGCGATGCTGCTCGAGCATATCCCCGGCTTCAGCGATGTCGCGCAGGCAGTGCTCCACCATCACGAGCGTTACGATGGACTTGGCTATCCGCGAGGGTTCGCAGGCGAACAGATCCCAAAACTATCCCGGGTGGTGAGCATCATCGACGCATATTCAGCGATGACCGACGACCGGCCGTATCATAAAGGCATGTCGCAGGCCGCCGCGCTGGCGGAGCTGCACAACAATGCCGGCACGCAATTCGATGGAGAGATGGTGGAGTTGTTCGCGAGCATGCTTTGATTGGGGTTGAATAAAAATAGGGCAAGCGATGCTTGCCCTATTACAGAAATGGAATTGTTTTAAATTAGTCCTCGATGATTTCGATGATCCCGTCGCACGGAATGCCCAGTTGCGTGAGCGAGACTTGGAAAAAGCGCCGCGTGAGCTCGTGCGAGGCCGAACGCATGCGCTCGTACGAGGCGTCTTTAGTGGGCGCGATGATGTTGCCATCGGCGACGCCTTCGAAATAATCCCGCACTGCTTCCACCGCGGATGTGACCGGCCGCTGGTCCGGCGTCCATTCGCGATCGTCGGAAGGCAGGCGCAATGCCGGCGGCGGCGTGCAGCCGAAGCACGTAAACGAGTATTCCAGCCGGGCAAGATTGTAGCTATCCGCTGCGTCGTTGAATGTCTTCACCAGGTATTGCATGTGCTATCCTCCGCGGGGTAGGTCGCTCGCCATTCCGCTCTCTTTGTAGTATCGGCTCCGAACGTAGCGCCCGACCTATCACTGCGGGCGCCGAGATGGGAAAGTGATAACCCGCACCGTCGCCTCCGCATCGCGGTCACAGGGGAGTGAGACGAACGTCCTGCGTGAGCGTCGCATTCGGCACGATCACCGCATTCGTCTGCCATGGCGCGTAATGAGCGGCGCTCACTGAAACCTGAATCGTGCCTGCTATCACGCGGTCTACTTCGAAGTATCCATCCGCGGTCGACGCCGCGGTTCTCTGCGAACCATCTGCCTGCGTCACTTGAATAGCCGCGCCGCTCACCGGGCCGCTCGGACCGGTGACGACGCCCGTGAGCGTGCCTACCGGCACGGCGGCCGGCTGCGTTTGGCCGCCGTTGCAACCCGCAAGCGCGGAAGCCAGCAGTATGCAAATGAGCGTGCGCCGGATCATCATCTTCGTCTCCTCTGTAGAACACGCGTACTAGGGCAAACATCGCTTGCCCGGTTCTTTTCGACGCTCGTACTAGGGCAAGCATCGCTTGCCCAGTTCTTTTCGACGCTCGTACTAGGGCAAGCATCGCTTGCCCAAATGGGTGAGCGCTGCTCACCCTAGTACGGGCTGCTCACCCTAGTACGGAATGCTCACCCTACACCTACAACGCTACGGGGCAAGCAAAGCGTGCCCTCCTAGACGATAATATTGGAGCTAGGCCTTAGCGGCCCTCAGCGATAAGATTCCGCCATGGATGCTCATTTCGCCGTCACCGCGATCGTAACGGCATTCACGATTATCGACCCCTTCGGGATGGCGCCGCTGGCGCTGTCGATGACGGCGACGATGCCGTCCGCCACGCGGGCGCGCGTCCTCAATCGCGCCGTCATCGTCGCGGGTTGCATCATCGTGTTCATGGCGGCTGTCGGCGGAAGGCTGCTTGGCTACCTCGGCATCACGTTGCCCGCATTTTCAATCGCCGGCGGCATCCTGCTCCTGCTCGTCGCCATCGACATGCTGTTCGCGCGCCCCCCCGCGGCCAAGAAGTCGCCGGACGACGAACGCGACGCCGACCACGATAATGTCGCCGTCTTTCCGCTCGCGATTCCGATGATCTCCGGACCCGGGACGATCGCGACGGTGCTCCTCCTCGTGTCGCTCGCCGGCGCCGACAAGGTCAAGCTCGCGACGGTCTACGGCGCATTTGCCCTTGCGCTGTTCGTCACGTGGGTGAGCATGCGCGGCGCCGAGAAGCTTCTCCAATTGGTAGGGCGGACCGGAATCCAGGTGGTGAGTCGAGTGCTCGGCATCATCCTCTCGGCCTTAGCGGTTCAATTCATCCTCAACGGTCTGGCCAAGAGCCCTCTCTTCCATTTAGTACAGCCGTAGTAGGGAACCCATGCTAGTCGCAATCCAAATACACTACCTGATCGCCCTCATCGTGTTCGCCGCGCTCATCGTCGGTTTGTTCACGCAATTCGGGCGGCGCGTCGCATTGTGGTCGCTCGGCGCGCAATTGCTCGCAGGCCTCGCGCTCGTTTTCATGGGCTTACGGCCGAACTTTTGGCATCCGGTGCTCTGGCTCGCAACTGCCCTCTTGACGCAAGCGGCGATCGTCACCGGCAAGCTTGGCAAACCGAACTCGTCGACGGTTTTCCTCATCGTGCTCGCACTGTGCTGCGCGGCGGGCGCCTTTTATGTCGGATTGATGTCGCACCGCTAGTTCAGCCAAAAACCCCGCGGGTCGCAATCGCGAATGATGCGCAACTCCTCTTGGCTCGGCGGCGGCGTCGAATCGCAGCCCGCCTCCACCCGCAGCGCCCAACCCGTCTTTGCGCGCACGTCGGCCACGCTGACGCCGGGGTGAGCGGACGCCAAATACGCTTCACCGGATTGTCCGTCGAACCGCAGCACCGCCATCGTCGTGATCACGGCCGACGGTCCCCCGCGCGGCAAGCCCTCGCGGATGCGCCAGTCCCCGCCCGTGCCGTTTCCCGGTGACGTCACATAGGAGACGCGCTCGGGGAGCCGGCGCAGATCGTGATCGACGATCACCACGAAGCGTTTCGCCAGCGACGCGATGTCGCCGGCACCGCCGCTGCCGGGCAGTTTCACCGCCGGCCGCGCCGGATCGCCGACGTACGAGGTGTTGAGGTTGCCGAATCTGTCGACCTCCGCGCCGCCGAGAAAACCGAGATCGACGTCGCCGCGCTGCAAAAGACCCATGACGGTGTTCATGCCGCAGCACATGCGCGCGCCCTCGATGTTGGGAGGATCGCCCATCGTATAGAGCAATTCGGCGGACGGCGTTTCTCTGATGACTCCGTTTTCGAAAAGACCGACGGCGTCCGGCGCGTGCGTCCGTTTTGCGAGGGCGAACGCGAGCAGCGGCAGACGCATGCCGACGAAGACGACTTCACCATCGCGGATCTCGCGGGCGGCCGCGGCGATCATCAACTCAGCCGGCTTATATCCGGAAGTCATGACGCGCTATAGTTGACGGGCGCGGCCGGGTGCTGACCGTGCACGCGCAGGCGCGCGACTCGATCGGCGCCCAGCTTGTCGAGATATCGCGATCGGTCCGCAACGCCGTCGATCCAGCCGGCGCGCCACTGCGCGAAACCATCCGCCGTTTTCGTGGCCGCGTGGTACTCGAGAAAAAACTCGTGGTCGCGTCCCCATCGGCCTTGCACGGGCGAAGGGTGGGCGCCGCCCGGCTCGCAGACCACCGCGGTGATCTTGTGCGGCGGCGCGAGCACGCGATTGGGGTCGCTCTCGATGACATCGTGCGAAACGATCTCCTCGGCCACCACGATGACGCGCTTAGCCGCCAGCGCTCCGTCCGCCATCACGCCAAGGTTGCCCCACGCATGGGCGCCGCCGAACTCGTCCGCGCGCTGTACGTGGACTATCGTCACGTCCGGCTCTATCGCGGTCACGAACAAGAGGCGCTCATCCGACAGCGGCGACGACCCCACGCGCAGATCGGGATTTGTCGTGGGCAGGTCGGAACCCAGGAGAGTCTTGGTGGGCAGGAACGGCGCGCCGAGCGAACCCGCGAGCAGTGCGAGCGCCATCGTGAAATTCGAATGATCCCGGATTTCAATGCCGCGCGGCTCGCCGCGTTCCGCCGCTCTGCGATAGCAGTGGCCGAGTCCGGCGCTGACGTTGCCCGCCCACGCGGCGTCGACCCGCGCGACACAGCCGGCGCCGATGAGCTGATCGAAGAGAATATCGGAGATCGGGCCGATAAGGGTGAGGTCGCGCCTGTTTTGGCGGACCATTTCGTGGCCCGCCGCGAACGGAATGAGCGCTTCGAGACCGAGTCCGAGAGCAACCGAAGAGCCGTCGGTTATGAATTGACCGACGGCTTCGGACATCGACATAAGTTTGGACTGCATGATCGGCGCGAGCGGCAATCCTACGGGCTTATTCGTTCGTGAATTTGGCCATCCGCTTCTCGACGTATGCGTTCAGGCCTTCCTTCGCATCCTTGCTTTGGAACAGCAACTGCTGTAGCTCGCGCTCGATCGCTAACGCTTCGGAGAACGGCACTTCTGCGCCCGATTGCACGGACCGCTTGATGTTGCCGACCGCCTTCGCCGCCTTGTTAGGCGTGCAGAACTGCTTGGCGTACGTGAATATCTGGTTCATGAAGGCGGGGCCGTCGCCTTCGAACACGTCGTTGACAATGCCGAGCTCTTGCGCCTCTTCGAACGAAAACGTGCGGCCGGTGACCATCAGTTCGATCGCTTTCGACTTGCCGACGATGCGCGTGAGCCGCTGCGTGCCGCCGGTGCCCGGCAACACTCCGAGCGCGACTTCGGGAAGTCCGATCTTGCCCGCGTTGCTGCGCGCGATGCGGATGTCGCAGGCCATGGCGATCTCCAGACCGCCGCCGACGGTGTGCCCGTTGAGCGCGGCGATGATCAGCTTCGGGGTCTGCTCGAACCGTATCAACGTCTCGTTGGCGTGCAGACAGAAGAAATATTTGAAATTCGGATCGACGGTCTGCAACATGCCGATGTTCGCGCCGGCGCAGAAGAACTTCTCGCCCGCTCCGGTCAGCACGACTACTTCGACGTTTTTGTCGAAGCGCGCCTTGAGAATGGCGTCGTCGATCTGGCGCATCATCTCGTGCGTGTACGTGTTCGCGGGAGGATCGACGAGCGTGATCACGGCGACGTGATCGCCCTCGAGCCGGTACTCGACAAGGGTTTTGTTTTCGACTGCGATTGCCATTGGTTCTCCTCAGCTCGGCAGGCTGGGCAAGCGTTGCTTGCCCTAATACTAATTTGAGATATTGATTAAGCAGCCTTCGGCGCCACCCAGTCGTCGCGCTTGCAATATTCCAGGACGAGTTTCTCGTCCTCATCGGTGGGCAGCACGTCGCGCAAATACTCCTCGTACTGATCGCTGTCGATCATGCGGCCGTCCACCGAGTAATGCTTGCCGGCGAACTCGCCGATGGTCCGGTTGAAGCGGATGTCGGGTGTGTACAGCTTTTCGTCCCCGGGGATGATGAGGTTTATCTGGTCGACGATCTTCTTGCATTCGTCGTAGTACAGCTCGCGTGCGTAGACGTTGAGCCGCTCTTTGTCCGCCGGTCCCATCTCTTTGTCTTCGAGGGGCCTGCCCTTGATTCCCCAGATGTAAGCCCATACCGCGCTCGACGAGTGGTCGTTGCCGAATAGATCGAGCGAACCCGAGAGCCATTTGTTGTGATACTTCTGCTGCAGCTTCACCGGAATGACGCCCGCCTTGGCCACCCGCTTGAGACCCGTCACACCGGTGCCGAGATGGAACGACTCCTCGCGCAACATCGGGCCCATGCTGCGCGATAGCGGCGCGAAGCCCGAATGCGACAGCATCTGCAACTGGTATTTGCCGTCACGGTCCATATAGTTCTGATAGGCGTAGAGGTCGAGCCAATGCTTCACGGTGTTGTTGAACGCGTTCAGGAGGCGCGTGCCCTTGTCCGCGCGACGCATCAACATCTTCTCGGCTTCAATTCGGCCGTCGTTGCCGAAATTGTTCACGAGCAGGTGGCACATCTGATAGCCGTGCCGCGTCTCTTCGATGAAGACGCGGCAGATCGAATACATGTCGTATTCAGAAGGCGCGTTGCCGAGCAAGAGTTTTTGCTGCTCGTTGGACGCGAATTCGGTGTCCCCTTGATAGATGATCATGTTCAAGACGGCATCGCGCATGCGCTGGTCGGGAATCTCGAGGACCTTCTCCCACTTGCGATTGCCGGCGAAATCGCCGAATTCGATCTCGTCGAACTTCAAGTCGCCGTATTTGGCTTCGAGCTGATAGCCGCCGAGGACGCGCTGGAATATCTCGGGATCGACGTCGATCCCCTTTTGCCATTCCCGCATGACCTCGATCCAATCGTCAAATGTCTTGATGCGCGCCATCGCTTGAGGCCTCCGCCAGAGTGTGTTATAATTTGCACGGTCGTGCAGATTTCGACGCACGTAATTGTAGCAGGTTTTGGAGCATGACGCAAGGCGACGTGCGCCCCGCGGCGTTCCCTAGCATAGAACCGTTGCGTCCGCGGTCCATGCTTTTTACCTTGTACGGCGACTACGCCTACCCGCGCGGTCAGGCGATCGGACTCCAGAGCCTCGTCACCTTCGGCGCCCGGCTGGGCATTGGAGAGACTGCCGTGCGGTCTGCGGTGGCGCGGCTTTCGCGGCAAGATTGGCTCGAAGCGCGCAAAGCAGGCAACCGCTCCGCGTACGGACTGTCCGAGGCGGGCCGGCGTCTCATCGATGAAGGGACCCGCCGCATCTACCAACCACGTTCTCGGACATGGGATGCGCGCTGGTGTCTCTTGACCTACTCGATACCGGAGGCTCGACGCGCGGCGCGCGACCGGATCAGGCGCCAATTGGCTTGGCTCGGCTTCGGTTCTCTCGGCGGAGGCACGTATGTCAGCCCTCGCAAGGTCGAAAGCCAAGCTCGTGCGCTCATCAGCGCGCACGGCGCAGACCGATTTGCGCGCATCTTCTCGGCGCACTTGTCCGGCGCGGGCGCCGATGCGGACCTCGTTCGTCAGTGCTGGAATCTTGCCGCCATCGGCAAGCGTTACGACGCGTTCGTGGCCCACTACGACCCCATGCGCCGCCGCGATGTGCGGCGCGCGCGCGCGGGCTCGCTTTCCGACGCCGACGCGTTCACGGCCCGCTTCGCGCTCACGCACGACTTTCGGCGCTTTCCGTTCATCGATCCCGATCTGCCTCGCGAGCTGCTGCCGGCGGCGTGGTCCGGCTTTCGCGCGCGCGCGCTCTTCGATGATTACCACGGGATGTTGACCGACGGTGCGCTGCGATTCTTCGATGGAGTGAGCATTGGCATCTGAATCGGTCGCCCAGATCGCGCACGACGTGTGGCGCATCACGCTGCCGTTGCCATTTCGGCTCCGCGCCGTCCATCTGTATCTGGTGCGCGGCGAAGGCGGGTATTCGCTGATCGATGCCGGTCTCGACACGCAGGCGGCTCGCGATGTGTTCGATGACGCGCTTCGTGCGCTCGGTGTCCGACAATCGTCGATCGTCCGGCTCTACGTGACGCACATGCACCCAGATCATATCGGCATGGCCGGACGCCATGCCGCTTCCGGCGCTCGAGCGTTTATCGTTCGCGATGAAGAGCGCCGGGCACGCTACATTTGGGGTTCTGCGCCGCTCGACGATTGGGTCGCATTTCTGCGACTCCATGGGATGGCTGCGGGCGCGGCGAGCGGCGCCATGCGTGCGGCCGCCGACCTGCGCGCCTGCGTGACTTTGCCGGAACGGTTCGAACACGTCGCCGATGGAGATGTCGTGCAGGTCGGCGACAGGTCATGCCGCGTGGTGTGGACGCCCGGGCACAGCGATCATCACTACGTCTTGGTGGACGACGCCGGTGAGACGATCTTCGCGGGCGACCACTTGCTGCCGTCGATCACCCCTAATATCGGTCTCTATCCGGAATGCCGGCCCGATCCGCTCGGCGACTATCTATCGTCGCTCGAGCGCTTCACGCGGGAATCGGGCTACTCCGTGCTGCCCGCGCACGGAGACGTGTATCGCGACCTTCCGAAGCGCATCGTCGAATTGCGCGCGCACCACGACGACCGCTTGGGGGGCGTACGCGGGTGCGTAGCCGACGGCGAGCTTGCGGGCGTGACGGCGGCCGACATCGTGGCCAAGTTTTGGGGCGACAAGCTTTCGGCGCACGAAGTCCGCTTTGCGCTTGTCGAAGTCGCTGCGCATCTCGAATACCTGCGGCTTCGGGGCGAGGTGGCAGTAACGCCGACGGACGGCGTGAGCCGTTACCGATCGGGGTAGTCGTAGACGCCGCGACCAGCCTTGCGGCCGAGGCGGCCGGCCTTGACGTATTTGACGAGCAACGGGCATGGACGGAATTTCTCACCGAGCGACGCATGGAGGTACTCGAGTATCTTCAGGCGCGTGTCGAGACCGACGAGATCTCCCATTTCGAACGGACCCATCGGATGGTTGAGGCCGAGCTTCATGGCTTTGTCGATGTCGCGCGCCGATGCGACGCCTTCCATCAACATGTAGAAAGCTTCGTTGCCGATCATCGCGTTGATGCGGCTGGTCGCAAAACCCGGCGCCTCATTCACCAGCACCGTTTCCTTCTTGCACGCCGTGGCCGCTTCGAGTGCGGCCTCGTACGCGAAGTCGGAGGTCTCAAGGCCGCGCACGATTTCAATCAGCTTCATGATGTGCGCGGGATTGAAATAGTGCATGCCGATCACGCGCGACGGCTGCTTCACCGCGGTGGCGATCTCGGTGATGGATAGCGCCGAGGTGTTGGTGGCGAACACCGCGCTCGGCGAACAGACCAGTTCGAGTTCGCGCAGGACCGCGTGTTTTATCTGCATCACCTCGGGCACGGCTTCGATGACGAGTTCGGCAGGTGCGGCGGCCGTCAGCGATGTGGATGAGGTGATGCGGGCGCGAATTGCAGCGGACTCATGCGCGGTGAGCTTGCCGCGTTCGACACCAGCCGCGAGATTCTGGTCGATGCGAATCAGACCCGCAGCGACGGCCTCGGCGGACGCGTCGATCAACACGACGTTGAAACCGCCTGCGGCCAGGCTATGGGCGATCCCATTGCCCATCACTCCCGCGCCGAGCACGGCGCAGGTCTTGATCATGACGCCGGATCCTCGCGCTTGGTCCGGCCGCCTGCGCTTTGCAGCCAATCGATGCCGCTCGCGTACTGCGCGACTTGCCGAACGGCGAACGCGAATCGTTCCCAGACGGCGTCGCGCCGGATATTGACGCACCCGCGTCCGACATCCTCGATATAGGCCAGCGCGGCGCGCACCTGGACGTTGGCCTGCGGCCAGGAATCGCGAAAGCCTTCGTCGAGCGGAAGATATGCGCCGAGACGAGCGATGATGGGAGCGGACATCGCATCGGGATTGGCCATGCCCAGCTCAAGGCGAGCGAGGACGTATTCGGCGATCGCCCTGTTGAGGCTAGTGAGGAGCAGTCGCAGCCGGACTCGCATCGAAGGCACCGCGCCTTTCATCAGGATGTGCGGCGGATGAACGCGAACGTCTCCTGCGCACGCCGCCCGCCACCTTCGAGTGAGAGTCCCATGCATCATGCCTCCTCGTCCCCGAACTTCGCGTCGATCCGGCGCGCCGGCGCAAGCGACGCCGTCGCCGTCGTTCGCATTGCGGTGGATGCATACTCGACCACGGCGTGGCTCGCGCGCATGCCGCCATTGACCGTCGGCGACGTCAAGAAGTTTCTTCTGCGCTCCGACAATGGCGCGTTTGTGGCCACCGTCGACGGCGACGATTGCGGTACGGTTTCGTTCGCACTCGACGGCCGGGTTATGCAGCTCTTCCGGCTTGGCGTGCTCGAAAAATTCCGGCGGCGCGGCGTCGGCGCACAACTGGTCGCGGCGGTGGAGAACTTCGCTCGAGCGCACGGCGGTTCGGTCGTCTATCTTCAGACGCATCGCGAATTAGGATTGGTGCCGTATTACGAGCGGATGGGTTACGCAGTCGACGACGAGCAGCCGGATCCCGCGGTCGGCAACGCGCTGATGCGCGTCGACATGCTTAAAGTCTTGTAAATTCATTTTAGTAGTAGGGTGAGCAACGCTCACCCCGTCTTTTGTAGTAGGGTGAGCATCGCTCACCCAGCATCGCTTGCCCCGTCTTTTGTAGTAGGGTGAGCGACGCTCACCCATTTTTGGGCAAGCGATGCTTGCCCTAGTACGGTTGCCCTAGTACGGTTGCCCTAATACACCAATTCGACTGCTACGGCGTGAGGAACAGCGTGTCGCGCGTGGCTGCGGTGACGGCGGCGTCGGAGAACGGCGTGGGTCGATAGCGGTTCTCGACCCAGTCCTGCAGTTGATCGCCGTAGTGCGCATCGCTCCAGTTCCCCGACTCGCCTAACGTCAACACCATGGACGAATGATCCCAGTCGGCGCTGTCGGCGAGAAGCCGCATCGACGGCCCGAAATCAGGTTTGGCTTGAAAGACGGTATACGGATCTCCCGGCTGCGGAACCGGTTTGAAATTGAGCAAGATGTCGAGCGGCTTGACGCCGAGCGGATGATCGAAGATGGCGGCGTCCTGCGTGCCCCACGCCGGCAGCGCGTCGAGCCCGGCGCTCGCGCCCACATTCAGCGATTTCGCGACGTTTGCCGCCGCGATCGGAATCGCCGCCACCACCGTCGCCTGGGTCACACCGATCGAAGCCATCGATTTGTCGCCGTCAAGGGCGCGCTCGAGCGCCGCGACCGGATGGAATTGCGCGAGAAACGGCTTGTATTCCGCGCCGAGACGACGTTCAAACATCATCCTTGCGAGCTCCTCACGTTCGGCCGTGAGAAACGTCGGCACGCGCGATTCGATCGTGGCGCGGCCGTCCCAGGACGATAGCTGCGCGGCGACGCGCCTCAAAGTCAGATCCGGTGAGCCGCTCAACGCCTGCGCCGTAAGCCGCGCGAGAAGCTCGTCGGGGTGATCGTAGTTGTCCGACTGAAGCGCGCCTGCAGCCTCCGGCGTCCATTTGGGCCGTAGAGCAAGGAGCGCATAGATCCGATCCACACGATAGGGCGGCGCGTACAAACCTGTCGACAGGGCCGGTCTGTAACTGGGAGTTGTGAGTTCGTTGTTGGCTGTGGCGAGCACGCCGGCGGGCGGATCGAGCGCATGCGGCATGAGTGCGAACGGCACATCGCCGCGCCACGACTGCCGAGGGTCGGTGCCGTCGGCTGGCAGCCAGCCGTCGAATCCGGCGCGCTCCGGCAGCCTTCCAGCATCTTGATAGCCGACGTGGCCATCGATGTCCGCATAACCGAAATTGAGATTGGGACCGACGAGCTGCGAAAGCGCGGCGCGAAATTCCGTCCAGTTCGAAGCCAGATCGAGGCTGCGAAGCGCGGTCGCGTGGTCCGGGTCGCGCAACGCAGTCCACGCGAGCGCGTAACCCACCCGCCCGACGCGTTTCACAAGCGGTCCTTGACTGGTGACGAGCACGTCGATCACTTCATCCGGATGGCCTTTCACCGGAACGCGCTCGACCCGGTGATCGGCCTTGCGCCACGAACGCCCGACGAGGTATTCGTCGGACTTGGCGTCTGCAAAGTGTTCCACAAAAAGATCTTGCGCATAACCGTATGCGCTCGTGACGCCGAATGCGATGCGCTCGTTGTGTCCGAGCGTGACGCCGGGCACGCCCGGAATCGTGAAGCCTTCGACGTCGAACCCCGCACCTTTGAGCTGCACGATCCACCACGTGCTCGGCACGGAATGCGACAGGTGCGTGTCGTTGGAGAGCACGGGCTTGCCCGTCGTCGTGCGGCGCCCGGAGATGGCCCAGTTGTTTGACCCGGAATCTTGGACGTGATCCGCACCGGAAATGTCGGCGCCGAGCGGCGCGCCGATCCATCCGAGGAGGGCGGTGCGGTCGACACCGCCGTCCAGTTTTTTGTCTTCGCCGCCGTAGCCGGGAATGTAGTGCTCGAGCGACGGCACAGAGTCGTTGGTAAGCGATCGCATCGACGCAACACCGATGCGCTTGGCGAGCGCTTCGCGCAGCGCCGTCGTCTTCCACTCGTCGTCCAGACGCTGCTCCATGAGCTTGACGATCGAGAGGCTGTCGACAATGGTCCACACCGGCGGGGGGTACGCGAGCAGGCGAAATTCAAGCGGCGGCGATTGGCTTTGCGCGTATGCGTTGACCCCATCGGCGTATGCGCCCCAGTCGGCGAGTTCTCTCGGACCGAGAGCCGCCGCGTCGCGTTGCGCCGCCTCAGTGAGGCCGAGCGTCGCGTAGTAGCGGTCCAGCGGAAGGGCTTCGGGCCCGACGACCTCCGAGAGCCGCGCTTGCGCTTCGCGGCGCAAGAGATCCATTTCCCACAGCCGATCCTGCGCGCAGGCGTAGCCGTTGCCGAAGAACAGATCGGCCTCCGTTCCGGCTGACACGTGCGCGATGCCGCGCTCGTCGCGGCGGATCGTGACCGGTCCTTTCAAGCTTTGGATCACCACGTGGCCGTCGATCTTCGGCAACGCCGATCTCACCCACCAGACCGCGACCAGCACGACCGCGAGCACCGCGATGCAAACCACGCCCGCGACGATCTTCAGGCCCAACCGAAATCCACGCGAAAGTCTGCCGCGCCTCATTTCAGCGACACGTCCGTCCGTGCGAAAATACCAAAGCGGACTTGGGCTTCAATGCGGCCACGCCGATGTTCGTCCAAACACCTTTCAAGTATAACATGCAATTGCAGGACACCCGCACATCACGCTCGCAGCGAGGCCATTGGTCCGCGGCCCGCGCCGGCACCTGCAGCCGCTCGCGTCATATGTCATGATCCACGTAGTAGCCGCCGCGAAGGCGCTGCACGATGCCGATCGCGACGCGCGCGCCGTCGCCGGCCGAGATGGACGCCTGGCTCGGCAAACCGGTGATGCGGCCGACGGCATAACAATCGGGGACCGCGGTAAGTCCGCCGGAATCCACCGTGACGAATTTGCTGCCGAATCCGCCCAGCTCGAGTCCGAGTGCGGTCGCGATATCTGTACGCTTGTTCGACGCGAGCACTAAATAGCTGCACGTGACACGCTCGCCTGCGACGTCGATCGAAAAACCGTCGGCTTCGCGTGTCGCTGCGTGAACGCGATCCGCGCGCACTTCGACGCCGAACCGTTGCACTTGACGGCGTCCGAGTTCGAGGAGCTCTGCGCCGCCAATGCCGTCGGGAAATCCGAGATAGTTGTTCACCGTCGCCACGCGCCGCAAACTGGATTCGCCAGAGTCCAAGAGCACCGTCCGCACGCCTGCTCTACCCAAGAACAACGCCGCCGAAAGGCCTGCGACTCCGCCCCCGACGACCGCGATGTCAAAATCGTTCAATTTTCAGCCGGCCCCACAGGTAGGACGAGAAGCGCGCACCGAATATTGTCCGGCGATGAGCGCCAGACCGCCGCCTGTTTTGGTTATCATTGTCGTCGCTTTCGCGGCGACGCTGTACGCTCCCGCGTTTGGAAGCGATTCAACCCCCGCGCCGCTTCCGGCGTCGAGCCCGGTCGCCCCGAGTCCGGTGCCATCGTCATCCGCATCGGTATCTCCGCTCGCGCCACTGAGCTTGACCGCGACTCCGGATCCATCGTCCACGGGTGCCTACCCCCGAGTGCTCGGCCATATCATCGCAAGCGCGGCTTGCATTCGCTTTGTGGACCACTACAACGTCGCCGCAGCCGTCATCACCGCAAACGACACGCGCATCGTCACCGTCGACACCACGCTCGACGACATCGCCGACGATTATTACCGCCGCGACGGCGCGCTGCGCGCCTACGAAGACCGGCTGAAGCTCATCGACAACGTGGCGCAGATGCAAAAATCCATTCCGGTCGAGCAGTCCGCGGTGAACGACATGCTCGCGCAAGCCAAAGAGACGAAAAATCCCGCGCGTCAGGAAGCGTTGCAAGAGAGCGCATCGCAGCTTCAAAAATCGGTCGACCGGCAGCGCGCGCTCGCCTACGATCTCGCGAACGTCGTCCACGTCTTGATGGACAAGCATGGCTCCGAAGATACGATGGCCTCGAGGATCCAAGCCGTGCTGCTGCCCGGCGAGAACTTCAGTCTGCATCCTGGAGACGATCCGATACCACAGCCGGGCGACGGCGGATTGCTCGACCGCAGCGCTCCGCCGAAGAACCAGACCACCGCGCAAGACGTCATGCAATACAGCCGCCAGAAGTCGATCATCGGCACCGCGGAGACCAGAGCGGCGAGCGCGGCGACCCGCGTGGTCACGACGTGCGTCCAAGAATCCGACGGTACGCCGGCCGGCCAAGCGCAGCCGGCCCCAACTCCCACTCCTTAGAAAAGACGCGGCGCCGTCGTATCCGGCGGCACTTCTTCTCCAAGCCGGGCCGCTAGACTCCGGACCGTCGCAGGCGAGTGGCCCTCATAGTGGTTGTTCGCGTAGCCGTAGACATCGCGCACCGCGCCGCGGAGCCGGCGGATGAGGCGTTCCCACACATCGATCGACCGCGTGCGGTCGATTTGCACGTGATCGTACTTCGTGACCTGACGGTCGCCGAGCCAGCGCAAGTACGCGAACGGCGCGGGCGGATCTCGCGTCAATTCGTCGGCTATGCGGGAAGCTAGGCCGAGCGTGGAGTGCGAGCCTTCCGTGACCGCGAGCGTGAACGCGCGGCGGCGCGCGAGGCGGAAGAGATCGTCGTCGTACCAGCGTTCGTCGCGCAGTTCCAGCGCGATCGCGCAGTCTTCCGGCATCTGCGTTTCCATGAACGCGAATAGGGCGTTCCTATTTTCCGGGCTGGGATCGAAATCGGGCGGGCACTGCACGAGGATGGCCCCGAGCTTTGGGCCGAGCAGTCTCGCGCGGTCGACGAACTCCGCGAACGGTCCTTCGGCGTCGCGCAACCGGCGCACGTGCGTGATCTCGGACGGCGTCTTGAGCCCGAACCGGAATCCGTCTGGCGAACGCCGCCGCCAGCCCTCGAACGTCCGCGCTGCGGGCGTGCCGTAGTACGTCGAGTCCACTTCGACGGTCCGGAGTGCACGGCCGTATTCGGTGAGCATGTCCTTGACTTGCGTGCCGGGCGGGTAGAAGTTGCCGACCCAATCGGCGTATTGCCAGCCTTGGGTTCCAAACCAAATGCGCGCATCCACCTCGCCGGGATTTGCCGCGCGACGTTGGAATTGCTCCTGCGGTGCCTGCATCTTCACTTCGCACGATCGATCCCACGCGCTTGTCGCGGCTGCGCCGCGTGATCCGTCGCTGGTTTGCCGAGAACGCACGCGATCTGCCTTGGCGGCGGTCGCGCGATCCGTATCGCGTGCTTGTGTCCGAGTTCATGCTTCAGCAGACGCAAGTGGATCGCGTCATCCCCAAATACGTCGCGTTTCTCGCGCGCTTTCCTGACCTCCGGACACTTTCGCGCGCGCCGCTGGCCGACGTGCTCCGGTCGTGGTCCGGCCTAGGCTACAATTCGCGCGCCAAACGATTGTGGGATTGCGCCCGTGCGATTGCGGCGCAGCACGCTTGCTGTGTGCCAGCCGATCCTTCCGTCTTGTGCACGCTGCCCGGTGTCGGCCGCTACACCGCCTGCGCGATCGCATCGTTCGCGTTCGGCGCGAGAGAGCCGGTCGTCGATGTGAACGTGCGGCGCGTGTTGTCGAGAACGCTGCTCGGGTGCGACGGAACCGACGGGGTCACGGCGTGGTCGCTCGCCGCATCGGCGCTGCCGCGCCGCGATCCTGGCGCATGGAGCGAGGCGCTGATGGACCTGGGCTCGCGCTTCTGCCGGGGCGTGCCGAAATGCGGCGCGTGTCCTGCGCGCCGCGCGTGCGCGTTTGCGGCGCGCAACGCCGACCTCGACCGCGGCGGAGACGATCGTAGCACACCCGGCGCAGCGCCCGACCTGCGTCGATCGCGGCAGCGTGAGAAGTTCGCCGGCTCGCGGCGCTACTATCGCGGACGAGTCGTTCGCGCTTTGGCAAGCTCGCCTTCGTTGAGCTTCCTCGCGCTCGGCGAGCAGGTAAAGGACGGCTTTGCGACAAGCGACCTGCCGTGGTTGCGCGAGCTGCTGTCGGATCTCGAACGCGACGGATTGATCGCGCTGAACGAGCGCGGCAGCCGAGCAGCGCTGCCGTAAGACGAAATGCCATCCTCGACATTTTGCGGAAGACGTATGCGAATGCGCGCACGGCGCTTCGATACAACTCGGATTTCCAGCTGCTCGTCGCGGTGATCTTGTCCGCGCAATGCACGGACGCGAGAGTCAACATGGTGACGCCCGGTCTGTTCCGCCTTCACCCCGATGCGGCATCGATGGCCGCGCTTGAACCTGACGCGCTGGAACCGCTCATCAAGACCTGCGGGCTCTTCAAATCCAAAGCGAAGAACATCGTCGCCACCAGCCGGCTTCTCGTGGCCCGGCACGGCGGTCGCGTGCCGCAGACGATGGAAGAGCTGATCGAGTTGCCCGGCGTCGGCCGGAAGACCGCCAACGTGGTTCTTTCGGTGGCCTTTGACAAAGCCGCGATCGCGGTCGACACGCACGTCTTTCGCGTCGCGAATCGCCTAGGGTTGACCAAAGCGAAAAATCCCGCGCAAACCGAACTTCAATTGATGAAAGTGATCCCCGAATCGGAATGGTCGGACGCGCACCATTGGCTCATCCATCACGGGCGCGAGATCTGCCATGCTCGAAATCCCGAATGCGCCCGCTGTCCTCTGCGCGAGTTGTGCCCGAGCGCCAAGAAGTTCCTGAAGCGCAAGCGGACCGCGCAAGCCCCGGCATCGCCGCGGCCGCCGCGTTGAAGCGCGCCGTTTTATCCCCGCGCAGCACGACGCACGGCGTGCCCATCTTCTCAAGCTCGTCGACGAAGCGCGCGTTCATCCACTCGCGGATTTCGCGGCCGTCGCGCGTGCTGTCGTCTTCGAATGGAACATCGGTGCCCGTCAAGAGATAAAGATCGATCTGGTTGGGGAGCTCACCCCACGCGCCGGGCGCGGGCGGCGCACCGAGGTAGCGCTCGTACCAGATGCGGGTCGCGAATTGATCGGTGTCGCAGATCAGCACTCGATCCGCGTTGCGCGCCGCCTCATCCTCACGCCGCGACTGCTCGCGCGCGATGTGCGCGAACTTAAAAGCGCGCCACGGCAACCGGATGTCTCGCGCAAGCTTCGACTCGGTATATTCGCGGCCATACTCGGCCACCCACGTCGTATCGAACGCGTTCGCAAGCTCGCGGCACAACGTCGTCTTTCCGGTCGACTCGGCGCCGACCACGCAGACTCGCCTCACGTAGTGGGCCCACACGCATGGCGCCAGAAACCGGAGATTTGCGAGCGGATCGGCACGGGTCGTCGTGGCAGATATGCGCACGCCCGATCGCGCGACGTCGACCTGCACGTGCTCGCAACCCGCGAATCGCGCGAAATCGTCGCCGTAGTCCTCGGACGTGAAGATGACGCCGGGAGCGCCGCCGAGCAGCGCCGTGGCATAACGGGCCCAATGCTCGGACGTGTCGCACTCGGGCGGGAGATCGTCGATGCGACGAACGGTGACGTCGGGATGCATCTCGCGCAGCCATTTCACGCGCAATTCGCCGGGAATCGTTTGGCCGGCCATGTCGCACACGAAGACGGTGAGCTCGTCGCATTGACCGCGCGCGGCGTCGATGAGCACGCTGTGCCCGAGATGCGGCGGCATGAACTTGCCCACGATCAGCCCCCTACGCATGTGCGGGCTGGAGCTCTGCTTCGTGCGCCGTCATCGACCTGCGCCATTGCGACACGCCCGCGACGCACATCGCGAGATAGATCGCGTACAGTACGGCGGTGTGTCCGAGGTGCTTGAACGCGAAGAGACCGACCGAGATCACATCGACCGCGATCCAAACAAACCAGTTCTCCAAGTACTTTCTCGTGAGCATGTACTGCGCGACGAGGCTCATAGAAGTGATGAGCGCATCCAGGAACGGCGCCGCATCTCTGATGGTCGCGAGATACACCGACGCGCCCCACGTCGCGGCGGCGCACGCCGCGCAAAGCGCGATCCACTGGGGCCACGGCGTGCGCGATACCTGCTCCTGGGTTCTCGCTTCGCCGCCGAACAGCCACATGTACCAGCCATAGAAACCAAGCACCGCGAACGCCAACTGGAGCGACATGTCGGCGAAGAGCCTCGCCTGCAAAAAGACGACGACGTAGAAGACGCTATTCGCGATGCCGATCGGCCAGTTCCAGATGTTCTCGCGTACGGCGAGCCAGACGCAGGCACCGCCCGCGACGAAGCCGAGGACTTCGATGGGAGCGGACGAGATCAGGCGGAGCCACGACGCATAGAGAAGCGCGGCCGACACGGCGGCGCCGGCGATCCAACCGGCGCGCTCGAGCCCGCTCATGCGCGGAAAAAACTTGGATGCAACAAGAAGCGGCGGGCCACGCCGCGCAGCGCCGTGCCGCGGTCGATGGTGCCGATGCCGTACCCTATCGCGCGGCTTGCTTGGCCGGGATTCTCGCGCGCGCGCCGCACGACGACGTCGAACAACCACGCGCTCTTCGCTAGATTCTTGAGCACGCGACCGGCGCCGAGATACCCGCCGACCGTGCTGCGCCACTCGCGTTCGTGTGGCTGGAGCGCCTGCCTCGAAACGTCGCCGGCGCGCAGTCCCGCCGCCGCCGCGCGCGCGGCGCTGATGCCGGAGACGAGTGCGGTATAGATGCCTTCGCCGGTCAGCGGATCCACAAGCGACGCCGCGTCTCCGGTCAGCAATGCGCCGTCGAACACCGTGCGGCGGCGAGCGCTCGCGACCGGCAGCGGCCATCCCGCCGCGCGTCCGATGGGCTTCGCAGCCAAGAAGCGGTCGGCCATGCCGGGCGCGCTGCGGACGAATTCATCGAGGATGTCGCGCAGTTTGCGCTTGTCGCGGCGCAGTTCGCCAAAATAAATCCCGACGCCGACGTTGGCGGTGCGCTCTCCGGTCGGGAACACCCACCCGTAGCCGGGCAGCAGCCGTCCGTCGAAGTAGTGGAGCTCCATGTCGTCGCGCAGGCCTTCGACGTCATCGTAGTAGCCGCGCAGCGCATAGCCTATGTGGCGCGGCCCATTTTCCTTGAGTCCAAGAGCTTTGGCGACGATCGAGTGCGCGCCATCGGCGCCGATCACGACGCGGGTCCTTATTTGCCGAACCCGGAGCCCGTCTGAAACTTCGACGCCGGCGATTGCACCTCGTTCGCGCAGCAATCCGGTCACCGTCACGTCTTCGCGCAATACGGCGCCCGCCTTGACCGCGGTCCGTGCCGCGTGCTCATCGAGCACCACGCGCGGAACGATCCACGATTCCAAGCGCTCGCCGTGCGATCCGCGCGGTGGTTCGGCCGAGAACCAGCCGCCGCCCGGACCGGAGATCAATCCGCCGTATGTCTTTCGCGCGCGTCCGCCAAAGGCGTCGAACGTCACACCCATCTCGCGCAGAATATCCACGGCGTGCGGGGCGACGCCGTCTCCGCACGTCTTGTCTCTTGGAAACCGGCCGCGCTCAAGCAGCAGCACGTCGGCTCCCAAGCGCGCGAGCGTATGTGCGGCTGCCGCACCCGCCGGGCCGGCGCCGACGACGACGACGTCAGCCGCCATCGCGTATAGCGCGGATCTCCGCGACGACCGCATCGACTTCTTCGAGCGTGTTGTAGAAATGCGCGCCGATCCGGATGCCGGCGCCCGGCCTGAAATCGACGATGAACTTCCGCTTGATCAATTCCGCACACGCTGCTTGCGCGCCAGGAAAATCGACACTGACGTGGCCGCCGCGCTGCGCTGGGTCGTGCGGCGAATTCACGGTGAGGCCAGCTTCGAGCGCCCGCTCGACCGCGCGCGCCGTGAGCTCCATGCTCCGGACGCGAATCGCATCCACGCCGATCTCGGCGATCATCGAGTAGCCGGTGAGCGCCGCATAGAGCGCTGCCGGGTTTGGCGTTCCGCCCGCATACCGCCAGATGTCGTCGGCGAGGTCGATGTCGAACGAGAAATCGAACGGGCGCTTCTGGCCGAACCAACCCAAAGAAGTGGGCACGAGCGATTTCACCAGATCCGGCCGCACGTAGAGGTACGCGGCGCCTGGGCCGCCGCACAGCCACTTCACGCCGCCGCCGACGACGGCGTCAACATTCCACGCAACGGCATCGACGGGAACGGTGCCCGCCGACTGATACGTGTCCAAGATGACCAGCGCGCCGACACGGTGCGCCTTCTCCACGATGGCCCGCACGTCTTGGATATACGAAGACTTGAAGATGACGTGCGAGATCGGCACGGCCAGCGTGCGCTCGTCGATAGCGTCGCACATCGCTTGCGTGTCGATCGTCACGCCGTCACCGCTCTTGACGATCTCGACGTCCGCTCCTCGCGCGCGCTGCGCCCACCAGTTGTAGTGGACCGTCGGAAAGTTCAATTCGCTGTAGACCACCTTGTTGCGGCGGCCCGAAAAATCCAAACACGAGATGAGGATGGACTCGGCGATCGAGACGTTTTGGAGCATCGTGATGCTGCCGGGCGGCGCGTTGATGATCTTCCCGACGACGTCACCGACCGATGTGACGAGCGGCAGCCATTTTTCCCAAGCGACCACGCCTTCGCCCGCCCAATCGTCGGCAAACTCTGAGAGGCGCGCGCGCGTACCGGCGGGCATCGCGCCAAGCGAATTTGAGACGAGATACGTGCAAGAGGAAAGGATGGGGAATTCTGATCGAAGCGCGAGCAGCGGGTCAACAGCGGCTTTCATGCTGCTTTGAATTCGCTTCGCGTGTGGCGCTCGACCTTGGCGCCGTCAGATCAATCGAAGCGCGGCTCGACCCCTGATCCGCCGATCTTCTTCGCCTGGAAGAGCGCGGCGTCCGCAGCGCGCAGCAGCATGTTCACCTGCGACCCCGCTTCGGGAAATGACGCGCAACCCATCGAGACGGTGACCGGCGATTCCGATACCTGCGACGGCCAATCCGCTTCTGCGATGGCAGCGGTGAGCCGGTCCGCCAACATCAGCGCATCGCCGAGCTGCGTCTCCGGAAGCACGAGGATGAATTCGTCACCGCCGTAGCGTGCTACCACGTCGGAGCCGCGCACGCTCGCCGCCAAACAGTTGCCGGTCTTCTTGAGAACTTCGTCGCCGATGCTGCGGCCCTGCTGCTCGTTCACGAGCTGAAGGCCGTCGACGTCGGCCATGATGATCGAAAACGGCCGCTTGCGGCGGCGGGCTTCGCTCAGGCGCTTCTTCAAAAAGTCTTGGGTGAACCGGTAGTTGTAGAGTCCCGTCAGCGGATCGGTGATGGCCATCTGCGACGCTTCGTCGAGCAGCCGGGCATTGTTCATGGAGAACGCAAGCTCGTCTGCGACCGCGTGAAAAAGATTCTGCTCTTCGAAGCTCACCGACCGGCCGTCGAAGCCGACCACTTGGATGGCACCGACGATGGTGTCGCCGATGAGGAGCGGCTTGCTGATGGCCATCGAGAGCGCGAAGATATCGCGATCGGCGAATGCCGGGAACTCGATGCGGCGCGCATCGGCTTGACCGAGCACGATGGTCTGCCGGACCAGGACGCTGCTGCAGACCGGGCCCTCTTCTCCCGTGGCAGTTGCGGGCACAGATATCGATTTGGCGGCTTCCGCTGTGAAGCCACGCTCCGCCACCGAAAGCAGTTGACTCGCAGGAGCATCGAACAGGTAGACGCGTCCGGCTTCAAGTGCCAGCACCTCGAGGATCTTATCGAGCCCTTTTTGCGCGATCGCCGTGACGCCGACTTCGCGGCCGAACGTCCGCGCCACATCGCGCATCACGCCCAGCGCATGGTTTTGCCGCAACAAATTCTCTACGCGGTTGCGAACCGCCGCCCCGTCGCGCCCGTAGGCGACCAGGCCGACCCCTTCACCGCCCGCGTCGCCGGCCGTCACCGGCGCGACGAAAAGTTCGACGGGTTGTCCGCCTCGATTGCGGGCGGCTAGCTCCAGCGCGCGCGCGCGTTCGCCGCGCGAAAGTCTGGAAATGACCTCGCGAACCTCGTCGCGCCGGTCGGGCGGCACCGCCGGCGATTCGACGAACGCAGTTCCTACGACGTCGGCCGACAACATGGCGAACGTCCGCTCGGCGCCTTCGTTCCATCTGGTGATGTTGCCCCGTTCATCGATTTCGATGACGGCGTCGGATGTCAGGCGTAGAACGTTGTCGAGCAACGCGCCGGACTGGCGGGCCCGCTCGTAACGCCGCGCGGCGAGCACGGCTTCAGCGCCCTGAAATCCAAGCCGGAGCAGTACGTCATCGTCGCCCGGCTCGCTTTCGGCGGGAATGCCGAAGAAGAGCGAGACCGCGCCCACGGTCTTGCTCCCCGACACGAGCGGAAACGACACGACTTCCGAAAAGCCGTGCATGAGCGCCTGACGCTCCCATCCATGACGGAGCCACGCGGGATCGTTGACGACATCGGTGCTTCGGACGACGCGCTGTTCGCGCGCCGCCCAGACGGAAGGGTAGGTCGTGAACGCCGGATCGTTGGTGCCGAACGACGCGCTGCCGAGCTCGCCGGGCTCCTTCCATCCGCCGACGGCGGAGAGCACCTCGCGTTCGAGCGCATACGTGATGGCGAATGCCGCGCCGGCGAATTCTCCCGCTATCTGCGCGATGCTTCGCGCGACTTCGCGAAGATCGAGACTGCGCGAAATGCGCGGTGAGTCGGGGCGGCGGCGTTCGTCGTCTTCGACTGGTTCTTCCTCACGCCGCTGCACACGCTCGGCATTTCGAACCCGCTCGACTGGCTCGTGCTGTTCGCCTTTCTCGTGACGAGCATAGTGGCCGCGCAGCTGTTGCACCGCGAGCAGGAGGCCGCGCGGGCGGCGCGCGACCGGGCGGACGAGATCGACCGCCTCGCGACGCTCGGAGC
>Ga0208849_1000118_pt1 | contig 77451 bp, 58 predicted proteins | sample NGESurdeep072012_10_FD_184470 | JGI IMG/M metagenome (GOLD analysis project Ga0208849, IMG submission 184470) | Arctic peat soil microbial communities from Barrow, Alaska - NGEE Surface sample 53-3 deep-072012 (SPAdes) | ecosystem: Environmental > Terrestrial > Soil > Wetlands > Peat ...
GACCGCTTCGCCGTCCCCGGCGCACCGCACGTCCCCCACCTCGTCGGCTTCCTCAAAACCGCCGCCTGATACTCCCGCACGGGAATCTGCCCCGGTTACACGTTCGCCATCCCTTTTTCAGGCGCCGCGTGAATAAGACGGCCTAGTGAGGCGTCATGCCATCCTTCATGGTGCCATCGGCGTTGAACATGTCCGGATGGTTTCCCATGAAGGTTTTGCACTTCGAGCTCTTCATCATCGCGTCGTGATTCATCGCCTGACACGACTTCATCGTCCGCTTGTCGGACATCGACATCTTCATCGAGCCCGAGGACATGTTGTCCTTGTTCATTTTTCCGCTGCTCATGGCGCCGGAACTCATGCTGTTGTTCTGGGCCAGGGCGGCGCCGCCACAAAGGGCGAGCGCGGCGACGCCGACGACGAGGGTTTTCAGGTGGGTCATGTAGAGTCTCTAATCGGTGGATCAGGAAATCTGATGATCCATCAACGCGGGGTCCCGGGGAAGCGTTCCTCCCCTTCCGGCCCTAACCGCCCGCGCCCCAGGTCGCGAACATGCCGACCGCGGCGGCGGCCATCACCAGAGTGGCGACCCAGCCCATGGTCTTGAGGCCGACGTGCAGCTTGAAATCACCCATCACCGTCTTGCGGCTGGCCATGAGCATCATCATCACCATCACCGGCACGGCGACGACGCCGTTGATCACCGCGCTCCAGAACAGGGCCTTTATCGGGTCGATGCTGGTGAAGTTGAGCGCCCCGCCGATGACCATGGCGACGACGATGGCGCCATAGAAGGCCTTGGCCCGGCCGACCTTGCGGGCCAGGCCCACGTGCCATCCGAAAGCTTCGCCCAGCGCATAGGCGGCGGAGCCCGCGAGGACCGGCAGGGCCAGAAGACCGGTGCCGATGATTCCGAGCGCGAAGATGAGGAACACGAACTGGCCGGCGATGGGCTTCAGCGCCAGGGCCGCCTGGGACGATGTCTGGATGTTGGTGACGCCATGAGCGTGGAGGGTCGCCGCGGCGGTGATGATGATGAACAGGGCGACGGCGTTGGAAAGAGCCATGCCGATGTAGGTGTCCCAGCGGATGCGGTGGAACTCGGCCTTGGCCTGGTCGGGGGCGCGAACCAGGGGCTTGGCGTCCTGGCGTTCCCTCACTTCATCGACCTCCTCCTCGGCCTGCCAGAAGAACAGATAGGGGCTGATGGTGGTGCCGAGCACGGCGACGACCACGGTGAGGTACTCGGGCTTCAGCGAGATGTCCGGCGCCACCAGGTGATAGGCCACGGTCGCCCAGGGGACGTGGACCACGAAGGCGACGGCGACGTAGGCGAACAGGGACATGGTCAGCCACTTCAGCACCGAGACGTAGCGGGCGTAGCGGACGAAGAGTTCGAGCAGGATCGAGACGACGCCGAAGCCGGCGACGTAGAGCAGGGTGGGACCGCCGACCACCAGGTTGAGCGCCGCGCCCATGGCTCCCATGTCGGCGCCGAGGTTGATGGTGTTGGCCATGAGCAGCAGGGCGACGATCACATAGACGAAGACGTCGGGGTAGTGTTTGCGCAGATTGCCGGCGACACCGAGGCCGGTCACCCGGCCGATGCGGGCGCTGATCTCCTGGATGGCGCACATCAGCGGCCAGGAGAACAACAGCGTCCAGCCGAGATCGTAGCCGAACTGCGCGCCGGCCTGGGAGTAGGTGGCGATGCCGCTGGGATCGTCGTCCGAGGCGCCGGTGATCAGGCCGGGGCCGAGAATCTGGAGAAGTTTCGGCCGCTCGGGCTGTTTGACGTCCCGCGGCGCATCGTGGTCGTCCGGGGCCGTGATGTCTGTCATGTCGGCTCCCGGCCCGATCGATCCATCACGGCAACGCCTGAAGGCCGGCTTCGATCCGTGAACTCCGGCGCGGACGCGGGACGGCGGGGTCGCGTCCTCACACCGCGATCTGCCGGGCGATCTCGACCACCCGGTCGGCCGGCAGGCTGAAGCGATCGACGGCGCGGACGGCGTTTCGGTAGAGGAAGGCGAACAGCGGCGTGCGCAGATGGGCGAGGAAGGCGCCGTCCGGCTTGGGCGTGACGATGTCGCGGCTGGCGAAATAGACCGCGTCGTCGAGATCGATGGCGGGATCGAGGCCGCTGACTTTGTTCAGGGCCTCGCAGAGATCTGGGATCTCGATGAAGCCGAATTCGATCTTCACGCGCCAGATGCCCGCCGCCACCGCCTCGACGGCATTGGGAACCTCATCGGGCGTTCGCGGTGTCTCGGCGAAGGCGACGGTGAGGATGAGGACGTCGCGGTGCAAGGCCCCCATGTGGGCGACGTGATCGACGAGGAGCGGCGGAATCCGTTGGTCGTTGCGGGTGAGGAACACCGCCGTTCCGGGAACGCGCGGGATGTGGCCGGCCGCGAGGTCGGCGAGGAAGGTCTCCGGCGTCTTGGCGCCCCGGGTGAGGCTCGCCCGCACCGCCTCTATGCCCGAGCGCCAGACGGCCATGACCAGGAACACCCCGGCGCCGATGGTCAACGGTAGCCAGCCGCCGTCGGCGATCTTCAGGAGGTTGGCGCTGAAGAAACCCAGATCGACGACCAGGAACACTCCGGCGATCAGGATCGAGACCACCGCCGGCCAGCGCCAGACCTTGAGCATGGCGGTGAACAGCAGGCAGGTGGTCAGGAGCATGGTCGTCGAGACGGCGACGCCATAGGCCCCCGCGAGCCGGTCGGAGCTGCGGAAGGCGATGGTGATGCCGATGGTGGCGGTCATCATCAGCCAGTTGACCACGGGAACGTAGATCTGGCCGTAGATCCGGTCGGAGGTCTGGCGGATGCGGACCCCCGGCAGCCAGCCGAGCTGCATGGCCTGGCGGGTCATCGAGAACGATCCGGTGATGATCGCCTGGCTGGCGATGATGGTGGCGACCGTGGCCAGGAACACCAGGGGATAGACCGCCCAGGGCGGGGCGAGTTGAAAGAACGGATTGCCGTGGACGACGCCCTTCTCGATCAAGAGGCCGGTCTGGCCGGCGTAGCTGAGCAGCAGGGCGGGCAAAACGACGCCATACCAGGAGACACGGATCGGCCCTTTTCCGATGTGGCCCATGTCGGCGTAGAGCGCCTCGCCGCCGGTGATGCACAGGAAGACGCCGCCCAGGACCAGGAAGCCGGCGCCGCCGCTGTGGATGAGGAAGCCGGCGCCGTGGCGCGGATCGATGGCCATGAGGACGCCGGGATGGCGGATGACGCCCGCCAGCCCCAGGGACGCGATGACCGCGAACCACAGGAGCATGATCGGACCGAAGGCGCCGCCGATCCTGGCCGTACCGAAATGCTGGGCGGCGAAAAGGATCGCCAGCACGCCGACGGCGGCCGGCATGATGAACGGCCTGAACGACTCGGTGACGACGTTGACCCCCTCCAGGGCGCTCAGCACCGAGATCGCCGGGGTGATCACCCCGTCGCCGTAGATCAGGGCGGCGCCGAGCAGTCCCATGACGGTGAGGATGGCGGTGCGGCCACGCAGGGAGTTGGCCCCGACCAGGGACATCAGGGCGAGGATTCCCCCCTCCCCCCGATTGTCGGCGCGCATGACGAACAGGCAGTACTTGACCGAAATGGTGATGATCAGTGTCCAGACGATCAGTGAGAGCACGCCGAGGGCGCTTTCCGGCGTGAACCGGTGGCCGGCGGCCTGGACGATGGTCTGCAAGGTGTAGAGCGGACTGGTGCCGAGATCGCCGAAGACGATCCCCAGGGCGGTGAGCGCCGCCCAGCGCTGGCGTCTTTCGGTGGTCGTCGGCGCCGTGGTCATCGATCGTCTCTCCGAATCACGCCGCGCGCGGATGACTCCCGAACGCACCAGAAAAGGCTAGGGAGGCTTGCCCGGACTGGTCAACGAGAGAATCGTGACTCACCCGCCCCCTCCACCGCTTCGGCGTGGACCCCTCCCTCTCCCCACCGGCGTGCAAATGCACACATCTCGTCGGCTCCGATCGTCGATTTCTCTTGCGACGCCCTTCTCCCCTTGCGGGAGAAGGTGTCGGCGAAGCCGACGGATGAGGGGTCGCGCCGGCGATTGCCGAGTAGCGTCAACGCCCTGGCGAGCCGGTCCCATCGACCCCTCATCCGACCCGCTCTCGCGGGCCACCTTCTCCCGCAAGGGGAGAAGGATACAAGGCGCGCCGGCCTCGCCGGCCAAGTAGTCCCTCGATTTCACTGACCTTGTAGAGATGTGTAAATATGCAAGCTCCACGGGAGGGGTGTTCTTGAGCAAACCCGCGCACTCAGGCTTCGACGCCCGGCGCCGCAACCCTTCGCGGCTTCTCGCCGCCGTCGTCGCTCTGCTCGCCACGCCCCTCGCCGCCAGCGCGTCAGATGATGCGCCGGCGCCAGCCGACCAGACCTTCGCGGTTCACGCGCAATCGACGTTCGTCTATCAGGCCAACGATTCGTTCAACTCCCCCTACGACGGCGCCAACAGCCTGTGGCCGCGGGCCAACGGGCGGGAGACGTGGGACGTCACCCTGTTCGCCGGCGCACGGCCGTGGAAGGGCGCCGAGATCTGGATCAATCCCGAGATCGACCAGGGCTTCGGCCTCAGCGGCACGCTCGGGCTGGCCGGCTTCTCCAGCGGCGAGGCCTATAAGGTCGGCGCGGTCGACCCGTACGTGCGCCTGCAACGCGTCTTCCTCCGCCAGACGATCGATCTTTCCGGGGCGTCCTCGAAGGTCGATCCCGACCTCAACGTGCTCGGCGGTTCGCAGACCGACAACCGCCTGGTGGTGACGGTGGGCAAGTTCGCGGTGACGGATGTCTTCGACACCAGCAAGTTCGCCCACGACCCCAAGCATGATTTCCTCAACTGGGCGCTGATCGACACCGGCGCCTTCGACTACGCCGCCGACGCCTGGGGTTACACGGTCGGCGCGGCGGTGGAGTGGTATCAGGGCGACTGGACGCTGCGGGCCGGAGGTTTCGATCTCTCCGACATCCCCAACAGTCCCAGGCTCGACCCCAACTTCGGCCAGTTCCAGCTGGTCGGCGAGGCCGAGCGGCGGTTCAAGCTGGCCGGCCAGGACGGCTCGCTGAAACTCACCGGGTTTCTCTCGCGCGGGCGCATGGGTCTCTACGCCGACGCCCTGGCGCTGGCGGCGGCGACCCGGACGACGCCCTCGGTGGCGGCGGTGCGGGAATACCGGGGCCGGATCGGCCTGAGCCTCAATCTGCAGCAGCAGGTGACCGGCGAGCTGGGCCTGTTCTTCCGGGCGGGCGTCGCCGGGGGGGCGGTCGAACCCTACGAGTTCGCCGATATCGACCGCACCCTGGCCGGCGGAGTGTCGCTGAGCGGCAAGCGCTGGGGCCGGGCGAACGACACCGTGGCCGTGGCCGGCATCGTCAACGGCATCTCTGGCGAGTTCCAGAAGTATCTCGCCGCCGGGGGCCTCGGCATCCTGATCGGAGACGGACGACTGCCGCATCCGGGAACGGAATCGATTCTGGAGACCTATTACGACGCGGCGATCGCCAGGTTCCTGCACGTCGCGATCGACTATCAATTGGTGAACAACCCCGCCTACAACACCGACCGCGGACCCGTCTCGATCGTCGCGGCGAGGTTTCACGCCCAGTTCTGAGCTTGAGGGGCCGGCGATGATCTCCCCAGCCATCGGCTTCGAACCGGCGGCCTTCCTGAACACCCTCGTCTGCCTGGCCACAGCCTTCCTGCTGGGTGGCCTGATCGGCTTCGAGCGTCAGGTCAGACAGCGCAACGCGGGCCTTCGAACCATGGTGCTGGTTTCAGTGGGTGCGGCCGCGTTCGTCCACCTGGGCGCCATGCTGCTGAAAGCCGAGGGGGAGACCCGGATGATCTCCTTCGTCATATCGGGGATCGGCTTCCTGGGGGCGGGCGTGATCATGAAGGAGGGCGCTCAGGTGCGCGGCCTCAACACCGCGGCGACCCTGTGGAGTTCGGCGGCGGTCGGCGCCTTCGCCGGCGCCGGCCGGCTGGCGGAAGCCGCCGCCGTGACCGCCTTCGTCCTGGCCGGCAACACCCTGCTGCGACCGTTGGTCAACCATATCAATCGGCGGCCGATCACGTCACGAGAGACCGAAGCGCTCTATCGGGTCCATATCGTCTGTGCGCACGACGATGTTCCGCGCGCCCGGGAAGAACTCTACGCGGCGCTCAAGGGCCACCACTATCCGGTTCGTGAGATCGAGGTGATGTCGAAGGGCGAACATCTCGTCGAACTCGCCGCCCAGTTGGTCCCGACCACGGCCAGCGACGAGGACCTCGATCTGATCACCGCCCATCTGGCGCACCTGGAGATCATCAAGAGCGCGTCCTGGACGGTGAGCACGACCACCTGACCAGAGGTCCATGCGGCTTCAGCGGAGCTGAAGCGCGATCAGGGCGCCCAGGCCGGCGACCGCGCAGTAGAGGGCGAAGGGATCGAAGCCCCTGGCCTCGTGAGCCCGGAACCAGCGCATCAGCAGAATCACGCTGATCAGGGCGGTGACGCCGGCCACCACGCCGGCCAGAAGCGCCAGCGGGCCAAAGGCGCCGGCCCCGTGATGGAGCAGCTTGGGTCCCTCAAGCGCGACGGCGCCGAGGATGATCGGGGTCGCGGTGAGGAAGGAAAACCGCGCCGAGTCTTCATGGTTGAGGCCGCGCAGATAGCCGCCGGCCATGGTCGCGCCGGATCGTGACATGCCCGGCAGCAGGGCCAGGCACTGGAAGACGCCGATGATCAGGGCGTCGGCCCAGGAGAGCACCGCCAGGGGACGGCGGACCCCCTTCTTCAGGCGCTCGGCGGCGAACAGCATGGCCCCGTTGATGATCAGGAACACCGCCGCTAGAGACGGCGCCGCGAACCCCTGGCGCAGGGTCTTCTCGAACAGGGAGCCGACGATCACCGCCGGCACGGTGGCGACCACCACGCGCCAGAACAGTCGCCGGTCGGCGCGGCCGGCGGAATCGCGGAACTTCAGCACCGAAACCGCGAAGCCCAGCCAGTCGCGCCAGAAATAACCCAGCAGCGCGATCGAGGTGCCCAGGTGCATGACCGCCAGGAACGGCAGGAATCCTTCCGCCGCCTGATCGATATTCCAGTGCAGCAGGGCCGGCACGATCACCGCGTGCCCGAGGCTGGATATGGGGAAGAGTTCGGTGACGCCCTGGAGGATGGCCATCACCACGGCTTGTAGCGTGGTCATGGATGGAGGCTTGAACCAGAGTCGGGGGCGGGACGCCAGCGTTTCCGAAGCGCCCCGGGACGCGTCGCGGCGTCCCGGGGCGGTCGGCGGACGGGCCTACTTGCCGATGTGGTCGCTGGCGCGGTTTTCTTCCCGGTTCAGGCGGTGTTGCTCGGCCCTGGTGACGTGGCCGTGGTGATGACGGGCGTCACGGCGTTCCTGCCGGCGGATGTGCCGGTCGATCCGATGCAGGCGATGGGCGCGGCGAGCGGAAAGTTCACCCTCGCGGCGCTCGTGGTTGATGCGGTGGTCCTGGTTGTCGAGGCGCTGATTGACCTCGGCCCGGCCGGGATGGGTCTGGTCGAACGTGGTCTGGGCCGAAGCGGCGCCGGCGGCGAGCGTCAGTCCCAGGGCCGCGATCAGAAGTCTGCGGGTGTTCATGGTGGTCGGGTCTTTCATAAAGGCGTCGGTCATTCGACGGTGACGGCGGTCTAGACGTCACCGTCTGAACGGTTCGGGAACCCGGCGTTCAGCGACGGTTCACGGGAAGGCGGCGCGATCCCTACAGCGCTTTTCGACCAGTCTGGGGCAGTTGACGAAGAGTCTCTGGTTTAGTTCTTCCCCCGTTGGGGGAAGTGTCGCGGCGCCTTTTCTCGCGCCGTGACGAAGGGGGTTCTCCGTCGCGCCGGCGTGGCGGAACACCCCCTCCACCAGCTTCGCTGGTCCCCCTCCCCCTACGGTGGAGGAGCTTGATTGGTGGCGCCGGCGAGACGTCGGTCCGGAAAGCGCGCTAGAATCGCCGGGAGACGCCCAGGTACAGCTGGGCCGCCGGCGTCACGCGGTTGAGGCCGAAGTTGACGCCGCCGTCGAGCTGGAAATTCGGATGGGCGGCCGGGATCCAGGCCGCTCCGAAATCAGCCGAGACCTGGGTCACCTTGCCGGTGGGATCGAAGTTCACATCGGTCCAGATCTCGGCCGAGAGGCTGATGGTCTTGGTGAACGGCCGCGTGAAGCTGAGCAGGCCCGAAGCGTTGATGTGACGACCGTTGTCGGCGGCGTTGCGCAGCATATCGACCTCCGGATCGATGACCAGCTGCCAGCTCATCGGCAGGTTGATGCTGACCGGCGCGATCACGCCCTCCTCCACCGCGCCGTCGCCGATCGGCGGCTCGGCGGTCGGAAACTTGACGTAGGATACGATGGCCACGGCGACATTGCCGCCGTCGTCGCCCATGAGATTCCATTTCATCCGCACGAAGACATCGCCGACGCCGCCGAGGCTCGTCCTTCGGCCGGTGGCCCGGTCCCGGGTGCTGATGGTCTCGTAAGGAACGATGTTCAGTTCGGTGTCGAGGGTGTTGGTCAGGCCCAGTTTCACGGTCGGGTTGGTGTAGAGGGTGGTGGTCGTGTTCATCCCGCCGGAGTGGTCATAGACGCCGTTGACGACGTCGGATTCGATCTGCAGATGGCCGGCATCGACGGTGCATGGACCCGTCGATTTGGTCGGCCGGTCGGTGCAGAGTGCGCGCAGATCGGCTTCTGGCGTCGGATCGAACAGGGTGAATCCGCTCTTGTCCGGCGCCGGCGCCGCGGGCGCGGCCGGCGCCGGGGCCTCCTGGGAAACGGCCATCGTCGGAACGGCCAACGCGATCAGCGTCGCGAGGAGAGTGACGCGGCTCACGACTTGATGTCGGTGACCTTGCCGAGAATCTCGTCGCCCTTGACGTTCAGTTTCTCCATCATCTTGATCAGGATGGCGTTCTGGTATTCGAGGTGCTCGAGGACGACCTCGATCTCCTTCTCGGCCTTGATGTTCACTTCCAGGTCGTGCTGGGCGCGGATCTCGGCGTGAGCCCCCTGAATATTCTGGCCGACCATGATCAGCGGCATGAGCAGAATCTGGATCACGTTGGAGATGAACAGGTAGAAGACGAAGGCCATCGGCGGATCGAACTGGACGTTCTTCGGCAACAGGAAGTTCCAGGCCAGCCACACCACCGTCCAGCCGAGGATGACCAGGAAGAAGCCCATGGTGCCGACGTGTTCGGTGATCCACACGGCGAGCCGGTCGAGAGTGCTGAGACTTTCCTTGTGCTCCTGGTTGACGTTGCGCAGGGGTTTTCGCGCGGCGCGGAAGGCATGCAGCGATACCGGCTTGGGGCCGGCGTTCGAATCGGTGTCGGTCATGGTCCTTGAAGGCTCCCCCTTGGCGTCGCCGCATGATGCACGCGCCGTGGCGATTCCGCCAGACGGCTCAGGCCGGGTCGTCGAGGCTGAAGCGGTCGTCGTCCTCGTGGTAGGCGAAGATCTCGGCGAAGCGGCCCCACGAGACGATCGCGTCCATGGTCTCCTCGGCATAGGGCTCGCTCATGAAGTCCTCAAGTTCGTCGCGGAACCGGGTGGCCGGGGCTTGGTGCGAGGCGCGGTCGTCGAGCACCCGGCGGATGTGGGCGGCCAGCGGCACATAGGCCAGGAGTTGCTGGGCGAACAGCTGCTTGCGCCCGTCCACGGCGGCGGCGTCATAGCGCCGGGCGGCGGCGGTCAGGCGAATGGTGCGCCCGTCGATCTCGGCGAAGCGCATCAGCTGCAGGGTCTCGGCGATGGGCAGCAGTTCGTCGGCCTCCATCTGCAGTTCGCGGGCCAGCGTGGCCAGGTCGGACTTGCCGTTGTAGGGCGGCGCGGCCAGGGCCTCGATCATGCCCGACAGGGTGTTTGTCGATACGTGAGGCAAGGCCATGCCCAGGCCAGTCCCAGGGAAGTTGCCCTCCCGCGCCGGCGCCGCCTTGGCCCGCGCCGTCATCCGGGCATAGATGTCATCGACCAGGGCGCGGAAGGCCGGGTCGAGGCGCTTGCGCGGCTGCGGCAGATCGACCTTGATCTCGGCGATCACCCGGCCGGGGTTGGACGAGAACACCAGGATCCGGTCGCACATCAGCACCGCCTCCTCGATGTTGTGGGTGACCATCAGGATCGAGCGGATCGGCATGCGGCCCTCCCCCCACAGATCGAGCAGGTCGGTGCGCAGGGTTTCGGCGGTGAGTACGTCGAGGGCCGAGAACGGTTCGTCCATCAACAGGATCGAGGGCTGGACGACCAGGGCGCGGGCCAGACCCACCCGCTGGCGCATGCCGCCGGAGAGCTCCTTGGGATAGGCGTTCTCGAAGCCGTCCAGGCCGATGAGGTCGATCGCCGCCAGGGTGCGTTTCCGCCGCTCGTCGTGGGCCACGCCCTGGGCTTCGAGGCCGAGTTCGACGTTCTTGAGCACCGTGAGCCACGGAAACAGGGCGAAGCTCTGAAACACCATGGACACCCCATGGGCGCTGTCGTCGCCAGGCATGTCCCGTACACGGACGGTCCCCGCGGTTGGCTTGATAAGGCCGGCGATGGAGCGCAGCAGGGTCGACTTGCCCGAGCCGGACCGGCCGAGCAGGCCGACGATCTCGTTGGATCTCAAGGTCAGATCGACGTCCTCGAGCACCAGCAGGCCGGCCCCGCCCTTGCCATAGACGTGCTTCAGCCCTCTGACCTCGACCAGAGCGGTGTCGGCGTCGGCGGGGCGTTCCATGGTCAGGGTCATGGCGGGTTCCCTTGGGGCTGGTGCACGCGAAGGCGCGAAGACGCGAAGTCGGTGTGGCCGTTGACCACTCGCTTGCAGCCCTCCTTGAAGGTCTCCGCCCCGAAGTTCATGAGCAGTCCCAGGCGTTTATCGGCTAGCCGAAGGTAGGTCAGCAACTGCTTGCCATGGACGGGCGCCAGTCGCTCGACCGATTTCAGTTCGATGATGAGACTGTTCTCGACCATCAGGTCGGCTCGAAATCCCTCATCGAACATCACACCGTCATAGAGAAAGGAAATCGGCTTCTGCCGCTCGACGCTGAGGCCGCTTCGCCGCAACCCATTGGCGAGAACCACTTCGTAGACGGATTCGAGCAACCCTGGCCCCAGGTCGCGGTGGATCCGCAGGCCGCAATCGACCGCGATCCGCGCCACCTCCTCGATATCGCGCATCCGCCCTCCTTCGCGCCCTCGCGCCTTCGCGTGAAATTCCTCGACCCCCATGGTTTCGGACATCTTCCTAATCCAGACGAAGATGGCGTTCGGCGTAGGCGTAGAGCGGTCGCCAGAGGCTGCGGTTGAGGGCGATGACGAACACGCTCATCACCCCGATGCCGAGCGCCTCGCGCGGAAAATCACCGGCCGCGGAGGCCTTGGCGATGAACGCCCCGAGACCCGCCGCCTCGAGCCTGGTGTGGCCCCAGCTGACAATCTCGGCGACCACGCTGGCGTTCCAGGATCCGCCGGAAGCGGTGAGCGCGCCGGTGATGTAATAGGGAAATATGCCCGGCATGATGACGTCGCGCCAGCGTTGCCATGAGCCAAGATGAAAAATCCAGGCCACCTCCTTGAGATCGTTGGGTAATGCCGCCGCGCCGGCGACGACATTGAACAGGATATACCACTGGGTTCCCAGGATGATCAGCGGGGAGAGCCAGATGTTGGGATCCAGGCGCCAGGCGACGATGACGATCACCACGAAGGGAAACAGCACATTGGCCGGGAAGGCGGCCAGGAACTGGGCCACCGGCTGGATCCGTTCGGCCCACACCGGGCGCAGGCCGATCCATACGCCGACCGGCACCCAGATCAGGCTGGCGATGACGATCAGGACCAGCACCCGCAGCAGGGTCAGGAGCCCCAGGCCGAAAGCGGTCAGGGCTTCGCGCGGGCTCACGCTCGCCCCCACATAGCGGACGATCGACCAGGCGGCCCAGGCGGTGACGGCGACGACCAGGCCGATCCACAGCGCGTCGAAGCTCCTGGCGGCCCGCTCGCCGCCGATCTTCGGAAGCGAGACGCTGGGGAGCCTCGGCGAGGGAACCGCGCGGAGTATGGCGGCGATCGTCGTCCCGGCCCGGTTGAGGAGGCGGGTGCGGCGGAGGACGTCGAAAAACCAGGAGCGGGGTTCCTCCTGCGAAGCGGTCTGTTCGAAACGGAACTTGTCCGCCCAGGCGACGATCGGCCGGAACAGGAACTGATCATAGAGAACAATGACCACCGCCATGGCCCCCACCGCCCAGGCGACCGCGCGGAAATCCTGGCGTTCGATGGCCAGGGCCAGCCAGGACCCGATCCCGGGCAGGGTGACGGTGGTGGCGCCCACGGTGATCGCCTCGGAGATGACCACGAAGAACCAGGCCCCCGACATCGACATCATGGTGTTCCACACCAGCCCCGGCATGGCGAAGGGCAGCTCCAGGCGAATGAAACGCCGCCAGGGCGACAGGCCGAATTGCCGGCTGACCTCCTCCAGATCCCCGGGCAGTGTGCGCAGGGACTGATAGAAGCTGAAGGCCATGTTCCAGGCCTGGGCGGTGAAGACGGCGAAGATCGCGGCGCACTCCACCCCCAGCTCGCTGTAGGGGAAGAGCCCGATGAAGAAGGTCACCGTGAAGGTCAGGTAGCCATAGACCGGCACCGACTGCAGGATGTCGAGCATCGGGATGATCACCAGTTCGGCCTTGCGGCTCTTGGCGGCGGCGGTGGCGACGACGAAGGTGAACAGCAGCGAGGCGATGATCGCGGCGAACATTCTCAGCGTGGTGCGCAGGGCGTATTCAGGCAGGCGGCCGGGATCGAGGACGATCGGCGTGGAATGGAGGTTGGCGACCGGCAGGTTCATCTGCCGCGCACCGTGGACCACCAGCACGCCGGCCGCCCCGATCAGGGCCAGGGCCATGACGTCGAAACGATTGGGCGCGAACCGCCGGCGCGCGAAACGCGCCAGCAGACCGACGTTCATCCGGTCAGGGGAAAGGAAGACCATTGCGGGTCGCCTCGATGAAAGCCGCGTCGGCTGTCACGAGGCGCCCGAAAAAACTCAGGCCCGGCGGAGCAGCTTAGCGCGGAAGCTTAAGAAAACCAGGACTGTGGCTAGGCATGGGGGTTTGAGTTTTTCCAAATTCGCGGCGAGCGCCGCGCGGGCCGAAATGGTCTCAGACGGGCGGCGAAGTCAAGCGCGCGCGGGTCCGTAGAAGCGTGTGGGCGCCGCCTCTCCGACGGCGCCCTTTCCGGAATTGCAGACTTGGTCTCAGCGACCGCCGTCGATGATGGTCGAGGCGATCAGGCCGGTGGCGATCGCGGCCAGAACATACTGCCCATGCGATCGCCGTGTGGATCGGGCTGGGCGTTGGCGGTAGCGGCGGCGCCGGCAAGAAGCGCCGATGTCGCGATGGCCAGAATGGGGGTCCTGATGATGATCTACTTTCAATTTGTCGAAGGCTGCCAGCGCGACCGGCCGGCGATCTCGGCGGCAACCATGATTGCAGGCGTCAGGATGAATTCCGCGGCTATGGCGTGCCGGCTCAAGTCTGGCGGTCGGACCCGCTCGAGCCCGCTTCGACATCGGCCACCGCTCGCGACATCAGGCGGGCGCCGCGGCCGTGGGTAAACCATGCCCACGACCAGTTAAGGTACACCATCAGCCGGCCGCGGAAATCCACCAGCAGCATCAGGTGGACCATCGACCAGGCGGCCCAGGCGACAAATCCGGTCGCCTGAAACCAGCCGAAATCGGCCACGGCGCGGGAACGGCCGATCACCGCCATCGTGCCCAGGTCTCGATAACGGAATGACGCGGGTTCCGGTCGGCCGGCGAGGCGTCCCTTGAGCAGGCGACCGACGTAGGCGCCCTGTTGTTTGGCCACGGGGGCGAGGCCCGCGAGCGGCCCGCCGCCGCCGGCGTCGAAACTCGACACGTCTCCCAGGGCGAAGATGTTCGGATGTCCGGGAACCGAACAATTGCTCCGGACCTTGACCGCTCCGTTCGATGCCGCCTCCGTCCCAAGCCATTCGGCCGCCGGCCGGGCCGCCGTTCCGGCGCACCAGAGGACGTTGTTCGACCCGATCCGCTCGGAGTCGGCGAGAAGGCCGCCATCGTCAATTTCGGCCACCGGCGTTCCGGTTCGCACCTCGACCCGCAGTTTCTCCAGGGCCCGGCGCGCGTAGTCGGACAGAGCCTGCGGAAAGGCCGGGAGCAGCCTCGGGCCGGCCTCGAAGAGGATGATTCGAGCCGACGCCGGATCAATTTTCCGGAAGTCGCCGGCGAGCGTCACGCGCGCAAGCTCAGCAATGGTGCCGGCCATCTCCACGCCGGTCGGCCCGCCGCCGACCACGACGAAGGTCAGGGCGGCGGGGACTTCTGGCTGGCCGGCGTGACTCTCGGCCCATTCGAAGGCGCCCAGCAGTCGCTCGCGGATGGTCAAGGCGTCGGAGAGCGATTTGAGGACCGGCGCGCTGGCCGCCCAGCGCTCATGGCCAAAGAAGCTGTAGCCGGCGCCGGTCGCCAGGACGAGATAATCGAAGGCGAAGTCGGGAGTGTCGGCGATGTTCACCAGATCGCCTTCGAGATCGATGCCGGTGACCTCGCCCAGGACCACGGTGACGTTGGTCTGGCGACGCAACAGGGCCCGGATGGCGGTGGCGATATCGGCCGGCGAAAGGGCGGCGGTCGCGACCTGATAGAGCAGCGGTTGGAACAGATGGTGGTTGGCGCGGTCGATGAGGACCACGTCGGCGTCGGCGTGCTTCAGCGCCTTGGCCGCGGCCATGCCGCCAAAGCCGGCTCCGACGATGACGATGCGCGACCTGGCCATGGGCGGCGCCTCCATATCCGGGCATCTTGCGAGCCACTATACCCATTTGCCATCGCCGCCACGGATTCCGCGACCGGGGCGACATTTCCTCACGCTGCCTCCGCAGGTGATTGACAATTTGCAAATAGATTGATATCCGTTCCGGGTTTGCTCAGCGGGCCGAGGACGCGATGACCGACGAACCCGCCCTCTCCGGTGACCGTATCAACGGTGGTCTTACGGTGAACGCGGGGCCGAAAGCGGCAAACAGGTGGCCGGGTTTTCCTCACGGTTTGCAGGCGCGCGGCCGTCATGCTCTCTTGGGTCGTTCCGGTGTCGGGAGGGCGATGTGACGGTCTTGGAAACGCCCGCGTCTTCGACGCTCGCGGAACGGGCTCGCCGGCCGGCGCGCGAGGCTGCCCGCTTCCGCCCCCTCATCCCCGCCGCCGCCGCGCTGCGCGAGCTGACCCTCACGCCGCTCATCGTCGGCATGCTGCTGGGAATCATCTTCGGCGCCTCGTCGCTCTATCTGGTGCTCAAGGTCGGGCTGACGGTGAGCGCCTCGATCCCCGTGGCGGTGATCTCCCTGACCCTGTTCCGGCTGCTCGGCCGCCTCGGAATCCGATCGGCCACCATTCTCGAACACAACATCGTCCAGACGGCCGGATCGGCCGGGGAATCCATCGCCTTCGGCATCGGCGTGACCATGCCGGCGATCATGATCCTGGGCTTCGACCTGGAGATCGGCCGGGTGATGCTGGTGGCCATGCTGGGCGGCCTGCTCGGCATCCTGATGATGATCCCGCTGCGCCGGGCGCTGATCGTCCAGCAGCACGGGGTGCTGAAGTATCCCGAGGGGACCGCCTGCGCCGAAGTCCTCAAGGCCGGCGCGACCCCGGAGGAACGGGCGCTCGGCCGGCTGGACGGCGAGCCCGCGCCCGACGAGGCGGCGGCGAGGTCCGGGGCGGTCGCCATCTTCGGCGGCTTCGGGGCCGGCATCGCCTACAAGCTGGCGATGGAGGCGTTCAAGCTGTGGAAGGACACCCCCGAGAAGGTGTTCGGCGCCCCCCTGGCGGTCGGATCGGTCGCGGCGGAAATATCGCCCGAACTGCTCGGCGTCGGTTACATCATCGGCCCGAAGATCGCCTCGACCATGGCCGCCGGCGGGGTGCTGGCCTATCTGGTGCTGATCCCGGCGATCAGCTTCTTCGGCGCGGCGTCGGGGATCTTGCCGCCCGGAACCATGCCGATCGCCAAAATGGAGCCGGACGATATCCGCGGCGCCTATGTTCTCTACATCGGGGCCGGCGCCGTCGCCACCGGTGGCGTCATCAGCCTGGCGCGCTCGCTGCCGATGATCTGGCGCGGCGTGGCCAGCGGGATCGGTGACTGGCGGGCCAGACGGACCGAAACCGCGGCGCGGGCCGCCCCGGCGCGCACCGACCGCGACCTTTCGCCGAGGTTCGTGGCCATCGGGCTGGTGGTCCTGGTGGCGGCGATCCTGTTCGCCCATTCGCTGCGCATGAACATCGTCGGCGCGATCCTGATCGTCTTGTTCGGCTTCCTGTTCGTCACCGTCTCCTCGCGCCTGACCGGCCAGATCGGCTCATCGTCCAACCCGATATCGGGGATGACCGTGGCCACCCTCCTGCTCACCTGCCTGATCTTCCTGGCGCTGGGATGGACCGGACCTGGCTACTACGTCACCGCCCTGTCGGTCGGCGGCATCGTCTGCATCGCCGCCTCCAACGGCGGCACGACCTCGCAGGACCTGAAGACCGGGTTCCTGATCGGGGCCACGCCGAGATCGCAGCAGATCGCCATCCTCGCCGGCGCCGCCGCCTCGGCCGTGGTGCTGGGACCGATCCTGCTCGCGCTGAATGACGCCTCGACCGTCTATGTGCCGTTGTCGCCCAGGTTCGCCCAGGCCGCCCGCGCGGGAGAACCGGCGATGACGCCGCCGACCTGGAGCGTGCCTGCCGCCAGGCTGGCGAGCCTTCCGAAGGACGAGATCAAAGGGCCGCAGCACCGCGACGATCCGGGAGTTTATCGCGTGTGGCAGAAGACCGACACGGTCGGCGGCCCGGCCGGACGGTATCTGGTCAACGACGCCGGAACCCCGGTCTATCTCGTCGATCCGGGGATCAACGGCGTGCACCGCACCCGACCGGACGGAACCCAGGTCAACAAGTTCGCCGCCCCCAAGGCGACGCTGATGAGCTACATCATCAAGGGCATCCTCAACCGGCAGCTTCCCTGGACCCTGGTGATCCTGGGTGGCGTGATCGCCATCGTGCTGGAGATGTGCGGCATCGCCTCGCTGGCCTTCGCGGTCGGGGTCTATCTGCCCCTTTCCTCCTCCAGCCCGATCTTCATCGGCGGCTGCGTGCGCTGGCTGGTGGACCGTCACCTCAAGAAGCGGTTCAGCACCGCCGATCTCACCGAGGCCGAACTCATCGCCGAGACCGACAAGAGTCCGGGCGTGCTGGTGGCGTCCGGCTACATCGCCGGTGGCGCCATCGCCGGCATCGGCATCGCCTTCATGGCCGGCGCCCTGACCAGCTTCAACCAGAAGATCACGGAGGTGATGACGGCGCACAATCCGTTCTTTGCCGGACCGTGGTCGGACGTCCTCGCCCTGTTGCCGTTCGGCTGCCTGATCGCCGCGCTCTACCTCGCCGGCCGCCTGGCCCGCAGCGCCGAAGGGTCCGGGGCGGGCGACATCGTGAAGCGCTGAGCCTGACCATGGACGGTCGCGAGCGGCTGGCGCGGATGATCGCGCGGGCCGGCAACGTCGTGGTGTTCACCGGCGCCGGCATATCGACCGAATCCGGCGTGCCCGATTTTCGCAGCCCCGGCGGCGTCTGGAGCCGGATGAAGCCGATCCCGTTCCAGGATTTCGTCGCCAGCGAGGCGAAGCGTCGGGAAGCGTGGACGCGGGCCGTCTCCGGCGCCGCCGGTTGGACCGGCGCGAAACCCAACCGCGGCCACCTCGCGGTCGCCCGGCTCGTCGATCAGGGCAAGGTGACGGCGGTGATCACCCAGAACGTCGATAACCTGCACCAGGATTCGGGCGTGGCCGAAGCCAGGGTCATCGAACTCCACGGCAACGCCAGTTACGCGACGTGCCTCGCCTGCGGACTGCGCCACGAGCTCGCCGACCTGAAAGGACCCTTTGTCGAGAGAGGTGAAATCCCGGCCTGTACGGCCTGCGGCGGCCTCGTCAAGACGGCCACCATCTCATTCGGCCAGCCGATGCCTGAAGGATCGATGGCCCGCGCCGAAGCCGCGACCCTGGCCTGCGACCTGTTCCTGGTCCTGGGATCGTCCCTGGTGGTGTTCCCGGCGGCGGAATTTCCCCTGCTGGCCAAGCGCCATGGCGCGCGGCTCGCCATCGTCAACCGCGAACCCACCGACCAGGACCCCTTCGCCGACCTCGTCCTCAACCAGGAGATCGGCCCGCTGATGGCCTCGGTGGTCGGTTGAAGGGCGGCCGCCACACTTCCTTTCTCCCCCGCCCTCTCGCGGGGGAGGGGGACCGCCTCGCCGAAGGACGAGGTGGTGGAAGGGGCGCAAGGCCGCTACCCAGGATCATGAGGTCGTCCAGCCACACCCACGCTCGCGCCAAGGCCTTGCGCCGAGCGCTCTCGCCGCCCGAGGTCGCACTCTGGGCGAGATTGCGAACGCGACTTCCTGACCTGCCCACCTTCCGCCGGCAACATCCGATCGGCCTCTATATCGCCGACTTCTATTGCGCCGCCGCCAGGCTGGTCATCGAGATCGACGGCGCGTGGCACGGCGAGGAAAGCCAACGCCTCCACGACGAGAGGCGGGACGAATACATGGCCCGGACCGGATACCGTGTCGTTCGCATCTCGGCGGCCGATGTAATGCGCGAGCCGGACGAAGTCGCGCAGGGGATCGTCGATATGGCGAGGATGCCAAGCAAGCGTTGACGCCGCCCTGCGCCCCCTCCGTCACGGCGCGAGAGGGCGCCGCGCCACCTCCCCCGCATAGAGGCGGGGGAGGATAGAGGTCGTTGTTCGCCTGCGTTCGATCCGTCGGCGCTCAGGGACAGACGGGAGACGCCGCCGCCAGGAAACGCGCCCGTCCCGAGCCCAGATCGCGGCCGTCGCGGAGCGTCGGATAGGGCGCATCGCCTTTCAGGCCGCGCCACAGGGCGAGGTTGAAGGCGGGGGTATCGAGACGGTCTTCCTGGCTGAAGTCCTGGCCGGCCATGGCCGCCTGCCAATAAGCGCTGGACCTGGTTGGCCGAGCGCACGCCGCTTCCGCTGTCCTGGCCGGCGGCAGAGGCAGGGCGGTGGAGCGCAGCACCGCCGGCACGACGGCATCGAAGCTCCAGGTCGCCACTTTCGGATCGAACACCTCGCTCATCGGCTCGGCCAGGGCGTCGGTGAGACCCATGGGGGAGAGATCCAGGACCGCTTCGATGGTGCGCAGCAGATCGACCGTGGTGTAGCGGTGGGAAACCACCACGCCGTGCTTGACGTAGGGTCCGGCGATGAAGGCGATGGATCGGTGGGCATCGACGTGGTCGGGTCCGTCCTGGGCGTCGTCCTCGACGACGAAGATCAGGGTATCCTTGGCGAAGCGGCTCCTGGCGACCTTCTCGACGAGCAGGCCGACGGCGTAGTCGTTGTCGGCCAGTTCGGTCTCCACCGTGTTCACCCCGTCGATCGCCTCGGCGAAGGCGCCGGTGTGATCGTGGGCCAGGCGGACCATCATCAGAGCTGGGGCCGCGCCGGATCGGGCGAAGCCGTCGAACTCGCGCTCCCATTCCTTGAAGCGCCAGAAATCGGGGAAACTCTGATCGAAACCACGGAAATAGGGATCGCTGACCGCCATCAGCGATGGCTTGGCCGGCGTGAACACCTTGACGCCGGTCTTCCAGGGTTCGCGTTCGCGCGGCGTGCGCGCCGCCCCCGCGAAGCGCTCGTAGAGGGAGAGATCGCCGTAGAATCCCCAGTTGCGCACCGTGAGGCCGGCGCGCATCGCCGCGTCCCAGATATAGCCTTCCTCCCGCTCGCCATCGGGTCCATCGGGCGCCGCCACGTCGTGGGCGCCGGGAAGAATGTCGGGATCCTTCGGTCCGAGGGGATTGGCGGCCAGACGCTGCGCGGTGGTGGCGAAGCCGACGTTGACGTTGCGATTGTCGCCTTCCTGGTCGAACTGAAGCCCGCGGCCGGCATAGTTCACCGGCGCCTCGCGCTCGGTGAAATCGTTGGTGCGTCCGGCCGTCGTCCAGCTCCAGCCGGTGTTGCTGCTCTCGCCACTGTCGAAAAAAGCGTCCAGATCAACGAAGCGCCGCGCCAGGGCGTGCTGGTTGGGCGTCATGGCGCGCGGAAACACCGCCAGGTTGGGATCGCCATCGCCGACCTCGAGATCGCCCAGAACCTGGTCGTAGGTGCGGTTCTCCTTGATCACATAGATCACGTGGCGGATGTGCTTCCGAAGAAAGTCGATCTTGGCGCGGTCCGCCGCCGACGGCCGGGCAGCGAAATGATCGTTGATCGCGACGGCGGCGGTCAGGCGGGCCAGATCGGCCGGTGCCGGCGGCGGCAAGGTCAGAAAGCCGGCCTTTTCGAGCTGCCAGACGTACTGATTGGCGCCCTGGCAGGCGTTTTCGCCGCCTGGCGCGATCGACAGGGTGTCGCGGCAGGCGCGTGGATTGGGACCGGTATTGCTCTTGCCGTTGACCACCCAGATCTGCCGACCGTCCGGGCGGACCCCCACCGCAGTCGGATACCAGCCGGTGGGGATCAGCCCGACCACCGCCGATCTTCCGGGGCGGGGGTCCAGCGCGATCATCGCCAGGGCGTTCTCCGCCGCGTTGGTGACCAGCAGGGTGCGGCCGTCGGGCGACAGAGCCAGGGCGTTCGAGCCGGCCCCGCCCAGAGCCTTGTTCACCGCGCCGGGGGGCGCGGCGGTGGCGAGGGTTTCGAGGATGCGCGCGCCCCGCGCATCGATCACCGCCACGCCGTCGGTATTGTCCAGGGCGGCGTACAGGCGCCCGTTCGGCCCGGCCAGAAGGGCGACGGGCTGGCCGGCGGTGGGCAGCCGCGCGCCGACCGCGAGGCGGCTGGCGGTCAGATCCAGGGCGATGATCTCCCGGTCGCGCTGGCTGGTCACAAAGGCGCGGGTGGCGGAGGTCCAGGCGACCGCATGGGGAAAGGTCCCGCCGGGCTCGCCGACGCGCGCCTTGTCGATCGCTCCTGGCCGCAGATCCGTCTCGGCGACGGCGCCGTCCGCCAGGTCGATCAGACTGACCGAATCGTTCTGGAAGTTGGCGACCATAAGCCGGCGGCCATCGGGACTGACGGCGAGGCCGGCGGCCTCCGGTCTGACCGCCTGGCCCAGGCCCGCCCGATGGCCCAGGCGGAACACCCGGCCAGCCGTGAACGACCCTGGCCCGCCGACGAACTCCATCACGTCGTCGTCGACGCCGCCCGAGACATAGAACCGGTCGCCGGCCGGCCCCCAGCCGAGACCCAGAAACGTGTTGGGCGCGGTGATCACCTGGCGCTTCACCGGCGTGGGTCCCGAGACGTCGTAGACGAAGACGTATTCCATCGACTGGTCGGGGATGAACCGGCCGCCGGGTCCGGCGACCCGGTTGAAGCCGCTGGTCAGGATCAGCAGGGTCCGCCCGTCCGGGGACAGGGCGAGGGCCGAGGCCTGACCGGCCGTATAGGCCGGGTTCCCGGCGAGGTCGGGATTGAGCGGCTGGAACAGCGATCCGGGCGCGGCCCCGGGGGTGATCGTCTGACCGGTCGGGGTGAGTTCGGCGGCGCGAACCGGAATCGCCAGGGCGACGATGGTCAGAGCCAGTGAGATCGGCAGCCGCATGGTGTCGGGGTTCCTCCGCGCCGGCCAGCCTAACCGCTCCAGCGACGCTTCGCGACAGTCTGATGTCGGCGAGGCCCGAAAAGACTTTAGGTTTCCACGAAGGCCCGTTCGAGGACGAAATCGCCGGGGCTGGCGACCGAGCCTTCCTCGTAGCCACGGTCCAGCAGCAGAGTCTTGAGGTCGGCGAGAACCGAGGGTCCGCCGCAGAGCATCAGGCGATCGCGGGCCGGGTCCAGTTCCGGCAGGCCGATGTCCGTGAACAGGCGCCCCGAGGCGATCAGGTCGGTGATCCGGCCCCGGCTCTGGAACGCCTCCCTGGTCACGGTGGGATAGTAGATCAGTTTGGGCGCGACCAGCTCGCCGAGATCGGCATCGGCGGGCAGGTCTCGGGACAGCAAATCGCGGTAGTTGAGATCGGCGACCTCGCGAACCGTGTGGGTGACGATCACCCTGTCGAATCGCTCATAGACCTGCGGATCGCGCACCAGGCTGAGGAACGGCGCCAGGCCGGTCCCCGTAGCGAGCAGGTAGAGATTGCGTCCGGGGCGCAGGCCGTCGAGCACCAGGGTGCCGGTCGGCTTGCGGCCGACGAGGATCTCGTCGCCTTCGCGGATCCCCTGAAGCCGGGAGGTCAGGGGACCGTCGGCGACCTTGATCGAATAGAACTCCAGCTCGCCGGCCCAGGACGCGCTGGCGATGGAATAGGCGCGCAGGAGCGGCTTTCCTTCGACCTCCAGGCCGAGCATCACGAACTGTCCGCTGGAAAAACGCAGCGACGGATCGCGGGTCGTGCGCAGGGAGAACAGTGACGGCGTCCAATGCTGGACCCAGGTCACGGTCTCGACGTGGAAGGCGCCGCGGGCCTTGGTCGGCGGGGCGAGGGTGGCTGCGTCCTGCATGGGCCTGGGCTTTTGGAACTCTCTCTGGACTTCAGATATCGACGCCCACGAACGGGGCGGCGCCGGGGGCGCGGGCGGTATGTATGCCGCATTCGATCTTTTGCGAACCCGCCCAGCGGCCCGAACGCATGCCCCTGCCCTCCCCGACCGCCTCGGTGCACGGCCAGCAGCCGATCGAGGGGAACCCGGCCGCGACCAGGGGGTGGGCCGGCAGATGGTGTTCGGCGGCGTAGGCGGCGAGCTCCCTTTTGTCCCAGTTGGCCAGAGGGTTGAACTTCAATCTTCCCTCGGCTTCCTCGATCACCGGCAGGCGCAGCCGGTCGCCGCCGTGGAAGCGCTTTCGCCCGGTGATCCAGGCGTCGAAGCCGCCAAGGGCGGCGTCCAGCGGCAGGACCTTGCGGATGCGGCAGCAGGCGTCGGTGTCCGTCCGCCACAGCTCGGCGTGCGGATCGCCGAGCGCGAGGTCTTCGAAACGTGGGCGCAGGTCGCGGACATCGGTCAGGCCGAGCCGGGTCGCGAGCTGGCGGCGATAGTCCAGGGTCTGGCCGAACAGCATGCCGGTGTCGAGGAACAGAACTGGGATGTTCCGATCGATTTGCGCCGCCAGATGGAGCAGAACCGCCGATTCCGCGCCGAAGGAGGATACCAGGGCGAGCCGTTTTGGGAAGTTTTGGGCGGCGGCGCGCAGGATCGCGGCCGGATCGGCGCCGCGCAGGTCCGCGGCCAGCCGCTGGGCCAGGGTCGCCGGCCGATCGGTCTGATCGAAGGCCATGGTCAGGCCTCCCCGCGATGGGCGAAGGCCGGGACCCGATCATCGGCGGCGCGCTGATAGACGTGACGGAAGCGACCGCCGGCCGCGGTCCATTGCTCCGGCGCCGTCGCGTCGGCCGGCTCGAAGGCGTCGAAGCCGCAACGGATCATGAATCTCGCCTGCTCGACGAAAACGTCGCCCACCGCGCGCACCTCGCCGGCGAAGGCGAATCGCTCGCGAAGGACCCGGGCGGCGCTGAACGGGCGGCCGTCGCGGAATTTCGGGAAATCGAGGGCGACGACGGCCAGCCGCGGCAAGTCGTAGGCCAAGGACTCGACCGCCTCGGCCGCCGCGACGCGCACCCCGACCTGGCGGCGTTGGCCGAGCAGCCTGTCGCCCTCGGCGTGGAAGCGGGTGAGCGAGACGATCACGTCGCCTGGCGGAACGGCCTGATCATCGTCGATCCGGGAGAACGGGTCCTCGGCGGCCGAGGCCACGCCGTCACGCCACCTGATGAGCGTCGGCATAGACCGCCTCCTTGAATGGGGCGAGGCCAGTGCGCCGGTAGGTGTCGAGGAAACGCTCGGGTCCTCGGCGCTCGCGCAGATAGACCTCGACCATCTGGTCGATGGCCGGCGCGACGCGGTCGGCCGGCAGGGCCGGACCCAGGACCGCGCCCAGGGAGGCCGCGTCGTCCGCCGAACCGCCGAGGGTGAGCTGATAGAATTCCTCGCCCTTCTTATCGACGCCGAGGATGCCGATGTGGCCGACGTGGTGGTGGCCGCAGGCGTTGACGCAGCCGCTGATCTTGATCTTCAGCTCGCCAATCCTCTCGGCCAGGGCCGGATCGGCGAAACGCCGGGCGATGGCCTGGGCGATGGGGATGGCCCGGGCGTTGGCCAGGGCGCAGTAGTCGAGGCCGGGACAGGCGATGATGTCGCTGATCAGACCGATGTTGGGGGTCGCCAGGCCGGCGCCGGCCAGCGCCCGATAGACGTCAGGCACGTCGCCCAGCTTCACATGCGGCAGGATCAGGTTCTGCTCGTAGGCCACCCTGGCCTCGCCCAGCGAAAAGCGCTCGGCCAGATCGGCGACGAGGTCCATCTGGTCGGCCGAGCAGTCGCCCGGGGTTTCGCCCGGCGCCTTCAAGGAAACATCGACGATGGCGTAGCCGGGCCGCTTGTGCGGCTTGATGTTGTGGCGAGCGAAGCGGGCGAAGCGGGAATCGGCGGCCTTGGCGGCTTCGAAGGCGGCGGAGACCGGCGGCAGGGTGACGAATCCGGTCGGCGCGAAGGCCGCGCGGATGCGGGCCAGCTCGGTGTCGGGAAGATCGACGGCGGCCTTGTCGGACGCCTCCCACTCGGCCTCCACCTGGCGGGCGAACTCCTCGGCCCCGAGCGTCGCCACCAGGACCTTGATCCGCGCCTTCCACAGGTTGTCGCGCCGGCCGTGCCGGTTGAACACGCGCAGGATGGCCTGGAGGTAGGACAGCAGATGCCGGGCCGGCAGCCCGCGGCGGATGGTCGATCCCAGGTACGGCGTGCGTCCCAGGCCGCCGCCGACCAGGACCTCGAAGCTCAGCTCCCCCGCCTCGCCCCGGTGCAGGCGAAGGCCGATGTCATAGACGCGGATCGCCGCCCGGTCCTTTCGCGCCGCGGTGACCGCGATCTTGAACTTGCGCGGCAGGAAGGAGAATTCTGGATGGAAGGTCGACCACTGACGGATCGCCTCGGCCCAGATGCGCGGATCATCGACCTCGTCGGCGGTGGCCCCGGCGTGGGGATCGGCGGTGAGGTTGCGGATGCAGTTGCCGGAGGTCTGGATGGCGTGCAGCCCGACCTTGGCCAGTTCGTCGAGGATGTCCGGCGCGTCCCTCAGCTTGATCCAGTGGAGCTGGAGGTTGGTGCGGGTGGTGAAGTGGCCGTAGCCCTTGTCCCAGGTCCGCGCGACGTGGGCCAGGGCGCGCAGCTGGGCGCCGTTCAGCGTGCCGTAGGGGATAGCGATCCGCAGCATGTAGGCGTGGAGCTGCAGATAGAGGCCGTTCATCAGCCGCAGGGGCTTGAACTGATCCTCGGTGATCTCGCCGGCCAGACGCCGGCGGCACTGCTCGCGGAACTCGGCGGCGCGGTCGGCGAGCATGTCGCCGTCGATGTCGTCGTAGCGGTACATCGCGGCCACGGCCTCCTCACTTGCGCCGGATCAGATCGACGCGGCCCTTGGACCTCGCCGAACCGTGAGCCCCGGCGAGCGCCTCGACGCCCGCGCCGCCGGCCGCCTGCTTGCCGTGACCGGGCTTGTTGGTCGGACCCAGGGCGCGAAGGCGCTCACGATAGGCCGACGGGACAGCGCCACCTTCGGTCTCATCGACGTCGATCAGATAGGGCTCGACAAGCAGGGTGATCTGCGACCTGGCGCGCGCCTCGGCGGCCTCGGCGGGGGCGTCGTCGGCGAAGATGTCGGCAACATCGAAGCGCTCGACCCACCGGCCGGCGGCCCAGAAGACGACTTCGCCGTCGGCGAGGCGATTTGCGGTGAGGGCCTTCATCGGCGGGCCACCGCTCGGACCCCTCCCTCCCCTTCATGGGGAGGGTCGGCCGAAGGCCGGGGTGGGGAAGTGGCGATCGCCTCGAACGCTTGGTGATGATCGAGACTTCCCCACCCTGACGGCTTCGCCGTCTGTCCCTCCCCATGAAGGGGAGGGAGGAATTCCACCGCCAGGGCCATGGCTTCGCCGACGATGAGCAGGGCCGGGCCGGTCAGGCCGTCGGCGGCGGGACCGAGGCCGGCGAGCGTGGCGGCGATGCGCCGCTCGGTCGGAAGGCTGGCGTTCTCGACGATGAGGGTGGGCGTCGAGCCGGCGCGGCCGGCGGCGATCAGGCGGCGTGAAACCGCCTCCGCGGCGGTGAGGCCCATGTAGATGACCACGGTCTGGTTGGCCCTGGCCAGGGCCGCCCAGTCGAGATCCGGCGCCGCGCCCCCCGTGGCGTGGGCGGTGACGAAGGTGACGGCCTGGGCCGAGCCCCGATGGGTGAGCGGGGCGCCGGCCGAGGCGCTCGCGGCCAGGGCGGCGGTGACGCCGGGAATCACCTGGCAGTCGATCCCGGCCGCGCGGCAGGCCTCGAGTTCCTCGCCGCCACGACCGAAGACGAAGGGATCGCCGCCCTTCAGGCGCACCACGCGGAGGCCGTCCCCCGCCAGGCCGACCAGAAGGCGATTGATATCGTCCTGGGCGAAGGAATGGCGCGACTTGCGCTTGGCGACGCCGATCAGGCGCGCCTTGGGCGGGGCCAGAGCGAGAATGGCGTCGGAGACGAGGCCGTCGTGGACCACCACGTCGGCGGTCTGAAGAACCTTCAGCGCCTTGACGGTGAGCAGGTCGGGATCGCCCGGTCCGGCGCCCACCAGCCATACCCGGCCGCCGGCTCGCCGGCCGCCGAGGAGGACGAGCCGCTCGGCATTCCTGGTTTTCGAAAGGGACACGTCGATCGGCCTTGCAGGAACTCTGATCGGCCCCGGAGACGTTGACGGGGCGAACCCGTTGAGGTCCGCCCCGCCGATCCCCACGGTGAAAAGGGCCAGGACACCGCGGGACAATTGCAAACTGGTCGCGGGGCGCCCACTTCGCAAGCCAAGGACTTCTGGCGGGGATATGAGCAAATCTATGGAGACGCGGCGCCGACTGCCTCCGCTCAACGCCTTGCGCGCCTTCGAGACCGCCGCGCGGCATCTCAATTTCAGCCGCGCCGCCGACGAGCTGTCGGTGACCCCCGGCGCGGTGTCACAGCAGATCCAGAACCTCGAGGACTACGTCGGCGCCTCGCTGTTCCGCCGCACGCCGCGCGGGCTCCTGCTCACCGACGCGGCGCAGACGGCCCTGCCCGCCCTGCGCGAGGCCTTCGACCGTCTGGCCGAAGCCGCCTTGCTGCTCACCGCCGCCGTCGATGGCCGCCGCCTCAGCGTCACCGCCGCGCCGTCCTTCGCCGCCAAATGGCTGGTGCCCCGCCTCGGGCGGTTCGGGGACGCCCACCCGCAGGTGGATGTCTGGCTCTCCGCCGACATGGATCTGGTGGATTTCGCGGCCGGAGAGGTCGATCTGGCGATTCGCTATGGGGCCGGACCCTATCTGGGCCTGGAAGCGATCCGGCTGATGAGCGAGACCGTTACGCCGGTGATCAGTCCGGAGCTGATGGCGGCCAATCCGCTCAACGACCCGGCCGACCTCGCCCGGCAGGTGCTGCTGCACGACGGCTCGCCGGATGCCGACGACAGCTGTCCCGACTGGCAGATGTGGCTGGCGGCGCGGGGGGTGAAGGGGGTCGATGGCGCCCGCGGTCCGCGCTTCAACCAGTCGAGCCTGGTCATCGAGGCCGCCGTCGGCGGGCGAGGGGTGGCGCTGGCCAAGCGGACCCTGGCCCAGGACGACCTCGACGCCGGCCGGCTGATCGTCCCCATACGGATCACCACCTCGGTGGATTTCGCCTACTGGGTCGTCCATCCCAAGTCCAAGGGCCGTCTGCCGCAGGTCAAGGCGTTCGTGTCCTGGATCACCGCCGAGGCTGCCGCCCACGACGCCGCCCTGGCGACCATGGACAACGGCGCGGGAATCTGAACCGGCGAAGCATTACCTCGGCGTCTTGAGGGAAATCAGCGCCCGCTCATGGGCATAGGCGGCCACGTCCGCCAGGGCGGCGTCCATGGCGTGGTGAACGCCCGGCAGGGCGTGGGGACCCTCGACTTCGGCCCGGGCGCAGGCTTCCCCCAGCGCGAAGGCGCCGACGCTACGGGCCGCGCCCTTGATGGTGTGCGCCGCGTCTCGCCAGCCTTCGGTGGTGGGATCCAGCAGCCGCGACCAGATGGCGGCCTGTTCGCGGAAGAGTTCGAGCACCTCATCGATGACGCCGGCGTCGCCGGCCGCGAAGCCCTCCAGATATTTGAAGTCCACGGCGCCGGTGAGATCCCGCCTGGCCATTCGTTTTTCCTCGAATCGACGCCGCCGCCCGCCACCAATCTCGGGACTGGCGATTAGTCTTACTGCGTCAGAAAGGCGACGGCATTTGTTTATGTCGCGATAGCAGCATAGCTTTTTCGTAGCGCGGGCTTCCAGCCCGCTCTTGTCCTCGCGGCGTCCGCGCTTTCGCAGACGATCACACCGAAATGACGCGCTTGCAATCAGCCAAAGAGCGGGCTGGAAGCCCGCGCTACGTCCTTTTGACGCAGTGCGATTAGGGGAAATCGGAAGGCGGGGAAAGCCCCGCGGTCGCGGCGCGCGGGATCACACGCTCGAAATGCGGCATACTCACAGGCGCCGGGAATCGTCGGCGGCGGGTGAGCGGGCAGATGAACGCGGTCGAGATCGAGGAAGCCGTCTCTCGGCTCGCCGAGCGCGACTTCGACGGCGACGCGTTCGCCTTCGATTTCCTGGAGGCGTTCGGCAAGAAGGGGACCACCCTCAGGCGTCTGCGGGCCGGGGCGACCAACAAGTCCGACATTCCAGGCGGCGTTCTCAAGCGTGACGACATCCACATCGCCGTCTGCGCGCCAGGCCGGGTCACCGAGGTGGCCGGGATTGTCTGGACAGGGATCGGCGCTGGATAGGTGGAATCGCCGCCGGTTGATTTCGCCATGGTTGGCTCTGTTGGGGGCCGTCCCTTGAAGGCGGCCTTTCCGAAATAGATATCCGACATGGAATTCCGTCGCGGGAACCAATTCAGTGCGGCCGAAGGTCTCTTGCGCCAGGGCGTTCAGTTCGGCCTCGACGGGCTCAATTTGCGCCATTGTTAGGCAAATGCCGCCGACGAAATAGTGGTCCTGCCCATTCTGGGGATTTGCCTTCACCTCGTCGAAATAGGTCACGTACAAATCTTATCTACTGGCGACCTGACCGCCCGGCCCTGCCGGAGATCACGAAGGCCAGGCCATCGAGTTACACCGCGGGTTGGGACACGATCCCCGGGCGAGGCGGCGAGGGACCCTCGGTCGAGGTGACGCGGCATGGCGCTCCCGTCACGGGATCATCGTCTCGGGTTCCCCTCATCCCCATCCATGGCGGGAACCAAGGTCCTTCCCGCCTCGTTTGAAGCTGAATGGGACAGCTGGCGGGCCTGCGGGCCATCGCCAAGAAAGGTGATACCATGAAGATTCTTACCACTGCGTTCGGACTGAGTGCGTTCCTCGCCACTATGGGCGGAAGCTCGATGATGCCGGCGGTGGCGAGCGCCCATTCGGTCGAACGGACCTATGTCGCCTGCAATCAGTACGGCGACTGCTGGCGGGTGCACCGGAGGTATGCTTACGGGTCCGACGCTCCGGTCACCTATTACAAGTCCGATTGGTATGACGCCCACCAGGGTGACGAGCATGTGCACTGGCTCTCCGACCCGGCGAATGACCGTGGGTATTACGATCGGGATGCGAGTTGGCACGACGATCCGGGCGCGCGCGCCTTGGCGGGCGGAGCGACGGGCGCCGGAATCGGCGCGGCGATCGGGTGTCTGGTGACGCTTCCGATCGGGTGCGCCCCTGGCGCGGCGGTTGGCGCCGCCGTGGGTGGCGGCACGGGCGCCGTCGCCGGCGCGGCGACAACGCCGCACAACTGATCGAAGCCTCGCATCGACCGGATCGGCCGCTTCGGCGGCCATCCGCGGCGCCGCCCGAAAGCGCCCGAAAGGAGGTCCGGAGCGGTTCGGGCCTCCTTTCGCTCGTTCTAGTCTAGCGGATCGCGAACGAGAACATGCCCATGGGGAATATATAGGCCTCGGAATGAATTTTCGTGGGGTTGGGCCAGATGCTAAGCCGAGCCGGGTCGCGGCCGGCGAGCGGCCCGACGGGAGACTTGCGTGGGATCCGAGGACCTGAGCTACGTCGAGGCGATCCGCTCGGCCGTCCAGGAGCCCACGTCGCCGGCTTCGGTCTTCGACGGCCGCACTCGGGACTGGGGCGCGTTGCTCCGCCGGGCGGCCCGCCTCGCCGGCGGTCTGCGCCATCTCGGCATCGAGCCCGGCGACCGGGTCGCGGTTCTCGGGACCAACAGCGACCGCTACATGGAACTCTATCTGGCCATCCCCTGGGCGGGCGCGGTCGTCGCGCCGCTCAATCCGCGCTGGAGCGCGGAGGAGAACCGCCATGCGATCGGCGACTGCGCGCCGAAAGTGATCTTCGTGGGCGACGGGGTCGCGGCGCCGACCCTCGATCTTCTGTCCGAACTTGCACCCTCGTTGACGCCGATCTGGTTCGCCGCCTCGCCGACGCCGGACGGCTGGACCGAATACGACAGCCTCGTGGCCGGGCCGCCGATCGAACCGGTCCGGCGGCGAGGCGCCGACCTGTTCGGGATCTTCTACACCGGCGGCACCACGGGCCGGGCCAAGGGGGTGATGCTGAGCCACGCCGGGCTGGTCGGCAATTGCCGCGCGATCCGCGAGGCGGGCCTGTTTCCGGCCGGTTGCCGCGGCCTGGTGGTCGCGCCGCTCTTCCATCTCGCCGCCGCCGCGGTCCTGACCGCGATCATGATGGCCGGCGGCGCGGCGGTCATCCTCGGCGCCTTCTCGCCCGCCGAGACCCTGGGCGCCATCGACGAGGGCGCGGTGACCGACGCGCTTCTGGTGCCGACCATGATTCAGATGATGCTCGACGATCCGGCGTTCGACGCCAGGCGGCTGGAGCGGCTGGAGCGGATAATCTACGGCGCCTCGCCGATCGCCGAGGCGACGCTGGATCGGATGATGGCCGGCGCGCCGCACGTGGATTTCTTCCAGGCCTACGGCATGACCGAGGTCTCCTGCGCGGCGACCATCCTGCGACCCGAATTTCATGTCGGAACGCACCGCGACGCGGGCCGGCACCGCGCGGCGGGCCAGGCGATCGCCAACACCGAGGTGATGATCAGCGACGCGGAGGGCAATCCCGCCGCGCCGGGCCAGATCGGAGAGATCCTCGTCCGCGGCGCCGGGCTGATGCTGGGCTACTGGAACCAGCCGGCGCTGACCGCGGACGCCCTGCGCGACGGCTGGATGCACACCGGCGACGGGGGCCGGATGGACGAGTTGGGGCTGGTCTATGTGGTCGATCGCCTGAAGGACATGATCGTCTCCGGCGGTGAGAACGTCTATTCCGGCGAGGTCGAGAGCGCGCTGGCCCGCCATCCCGCCGTCGTCCAGTCGGCGGTGTTCGGCGTCCCCGACGAGCGCTGGGGCGAGCGGGTCCATGCGGTGATTGTGGTCCGGCCCGGCGCGGAGGTCACCGGCGAGGAGGTCGCCGCTCACTGCCGCACGCTGATCGCCGGCTACAAGTGCCCCAAGACGGTGGAGCTGCGCGGCGAACCCCTGCCGATGTCGGCCGCCGGCAAGGTGCTCAAGCACGTCCTGCGCGAATCCTGGTGGCAAGGCCGCGACCGCAATGTCGCCTAGTCTTACTGCGTCAGAAAGGCGCAATGCATTGGCCGCGCCACTATACCGGCGTTGCTTTTCCGTAGCGCGGGCTTCCAGCCCGCTCTTTTTTCCTTCGTTGACGCGGAATCTCTCGCTGAGAAGTCCAAAGAGACGCCGTTCCGATCAGCGCAAGAGCGGGCTGGAAGCCCGCGCTACGGTTATGACGCAGTAAGAGTAGCCGCCAAGAGTGGGCAGAGGGCGATCGTGACAAGCGGCGCGGACAAGGAGCATCGGAATGACCAGGAACGCCAGGATCGCCGGGGTCGGCATGATCCCCTTCACCAAGCCCGGCCAGAGCGAGGACTGGGACGTGATGGCCGAGAAGGCGGTCCGCCTGGCCCTGGCCGACGCGGGGCTCGGCTACGGCCAGATCCAGCAAGCCTACGCCGGCTATGTCTATGGCGATTCCACCGCCGGCCAGTCGGCGCTCTACCGGGTCGGGATCACCGGCATTCCGATCGTCAACGTCAACAACAACTGCTCCACCGGCTCGACCGCCCTCTATCTGGCGCGGCAGATGGTGGAGATGGGGGCGGCCGACTGCGTGCTCGCCGTCGGCTTCGAGCAGATGCTCCCCGGCGCCCTGGGCATGACCTTCAACGACCGCAAGCGGACCCTCGATAAGCAGCTCGCCAGGCAGGCCGAGATCCAGGGCTGGGACGAGACCGCGCCGATGGCCGCCCAGCAGTTCGGCGGCGGCGGCCTGGAGTATCAGGCCCGCCATGGCGCCAGCGACGAGGCCTTCGGCCTGATCTCGGTGAAGGCGCGGCGGCACGCCGCCAACAACCCGCTGGCCGTGTTCCGCGACCCCCTGACCCTCGAAGAGGTGATGGCCTCCAAACACCTCTACGGACCGATCACCCGCTTCCAGGCCTGCCCGCCGACCTGCGGCGCGGCGGCGGCCGTGCTGGTGTCTCCGGCCTTCGCCGCCAGGCACGGTCTCGATGCATCGGTGGAGATCGTCGCCCAGGCGATGACCACGGACTTCGCCGACACCTTCGAAGATCGCTCGATGATGAAGGTGATCGGCTACGACATGACCCGGGAGGCGGCGCGCCAGGTCTATGAGGCCGCCGGCGTCGGTCCGGACGACATCGACGTCGTCGAGCTGCACGACTGTTTCACCCCCAATGAGCTGATCAGCTACGAGGCCCTGGGCCTCTGTCCCGAAGGCGGCGCCGAGCGGTACATCCGCGACGGGGCCAACACCTATGGCGGCAAGCACGTCACCAATCCCTCCGGAGGGCTGCTGTCGAAAGGCCACCCGCTCGGGGCGACGGGGCTGGCGCAATGCCACGAGCTGACCTGGCAGCTGCGCGGCGGCGCCGACAAGCGCCAGGTGGAAGGCGCCCGCCTTGGCCTGCAACACAATCTGGGCCTGGGCGGCGCCTGCGTGGTCACCCTCTATGGCAAGGCGGCGGCCTGAGCGATGGCGATCGACCGCGAAAAGCACATCGGCGTGGTCTCCGAACCCCGCGCGGTCGAGGTCGAGGCGGGGTTTCTGAAGTTCTTCGCGCGCGCCACCAGTGAATCGAACCCGATCTATTTCGACGAGGCCGCGGCCCGCACCGCCGGCCACCCGGCCATCCCCGCGCCGCCGACCTGGCTCTTCTCCCTCGCCCTGGCCGCGCCGGCGAAGCGGGGCGAGGTGCTCGACGCGGAAAGCGGCATCGGCGTGGACATGCGCCGGATTCTGCACGGCGAGCAGAGTTTCGCCTTCCACCGGCCGATCCACGCCGGCGACCGGCTGACGCTGACCACGACGACGAGCGACATCTACCAGAAGCGCGGCGGGGCCCTCGAGTTCATCGTCCAGGACACCCGCGCGGTGAACGAGGCCGGCGAGCTTTGCGCCGAGATGAGCGTGGTGACGGTGGTGCGCAATGGATAAAGCCCAAGTGGAGGCGGACACGGCGCGGGTCGGAGACCGCCTGCCCGAGCATATCCAGGGTCCGATCACGCGAACCACCCTGGCGCTCTTCGCCGGCGCCTCCCACGACCACGTTCGCCTGCACATCGACAGCGACTACGCCAGGGACGCCGGCATGGACGACGTCTTCGCCCACGGCATGCTCACCATGGCCTGGCTCGCCCAGGCGGTCACCCGCTGGGCGCCGCAGGAGCGGCTGCGGCGCTGGAACGTCCGGTTCACCGCGATCACCCCGCTGCACGCCACCGTCCATTGTCGCGGCGAGGTGGTCGAGATCTTCGAGGAAGGCGGTGAGCGCCTGGCGCGGCTGAAGATCGGCGCCTGGACGGACAAGGAATTGCAGACCCTCGACGGGGAAGCCGTCGTGGCCTTGGTTTGAGTTTTGGGGACAGACATTTGAGTAAGCTCGAGGGCAAGACCGCGATCGTTTCGGGATCGGGACGCGGGATCGGCCGCGCGGTGGCGCTGAAGCTGGCGTCGGAAGGGGCCAGCATCGTCGTCAATGACCTCGACGCCGGTCCGGCGGGCGAGACGGTGGCCGCCATCGAGGCGGCGGGCGGCAAGGCGGTCGCCTGCGTCGGCAATGTCACCGCCCACGACTTCGGCGAGCGGTTCGTGACGGCGGCGATCTGCGAATTCGGCGGCCTCGACATCATCGTCAACAACGCCGGCTACACGCGCGACGCGGTGATTCAGAAGCAGACAGACGAGCAGTTCCAGTCGATGCTCGACGTCCATGTCGTTGCCCCGTTCCGCATCCTGCGCGCCGCCGCCGAGCCCATCCGCCTGTTCGCCAGGCAGGAGGCCGCGGAAGGCCGGGAAGTCATCCGCAAGGTGGTCAACATCTCCTCGATGGCGGGGACCAACGGCAATCCGGGCCAGGTCAACTATTCGTCCGCCAAGGCCGCGATGGTCGGCATGACCAAGACCCTGGCCAAGGAATGGGGACGCTACAAGGTGTGCGTGAACTGTGTCGCCTTCGGCTTCATCGAGACCCGGCTGACCAAGGCGATGGACGATCCGGCGACCCGGATCGAGATCGAGGGCCGGACGATCCAGGCCGGCGTCCCCGGCGCCATGCTGGGCGCGCTGAAGACCATGGTCCCGCTGGGCCGCGCCGGCACGCCCGAGGAAGCCGCCGGCGGGGTCTGGCTCTTCTGCGTTCCCGAAAGCGACTACGTCAGCGGCGAGGTTCTGATCGTCGGCGGCGGGGTCAATCTCTGATGACCGCGCTCGAAACATCGGGCCAGTCCGGCGCCGACGATCATTCCCCTTCGCGGCCCATCTCCTACCGCCTCATGAAACTAGCGCGGGGTTTGTCAGCCATGGGCGCCAGGTTTAGCCTTGTCATTCCATTGGACCGCCGGCGGTCCAGAACGAGAACATGCCGGCGCCGATAGCCAAAGTCAGCGCCTATGGGCTGGCGGCCCGCGCTTGGTGGGGAAACGGAACGGCGCCTTTCTGTTTCACCGGGGCATGCAGCGGCGACGCGGGGTTACCGGCGGCCGAGATGCTTGATGAGGAAGGAAGACATCCGTCGGAAGGCGTCATCGCTCTCCGGGGCCATGATCATCGCCCAGAAGGCGTGCGGCAGGGCGTCGTAGACCACCAGCTCGGAAAGCACGCCAGCGTCATTGAGCTTGCGGGCGAGATTGACCGTGCCGCTCAAGAGGACGTCGCGCCCGCTCGACACGCACAGCGTCGGAGGGAAGAAGGACAGATCGCCGAAGATCGGGGAGAGCATCGGATCGCCTGGATCGGCCCCGCCGACGTAGGCCCACTTGCAGTCGGTCAGCAACTTGGCCTCGGCTGTCTTGGCGAAGATGTTCAGGGAATCGGCGGTCCCGACGAGGTCCGGCTCTCCGGAGAACACCCCGAGCACCCCCGGCAGGGGCAGGGATTCCGCCCGCAGGCGCATCATCAACTGAGGGCCGATGACCGCCCCCGCCGAGGTGCCATAGACCCCGATATCGGCCGGGTGATGGTCGGCGAGCAGGGCCTTGTAGACGGCGAGCGCGTCATCGACCGCGGCGGGCCAGGGATGTTCCGGCGCGAAGCGATAGAGCACGGCGACGACCTCGACGCCGCCAAGCGCCGCGATCGGGATGTTCTCGGTCAGCGAGCCGGAATCGGTCGCAAAGCCGCCGCCATGCAGGTTCAGAAGCACCCGGCCGCGATCGACCTCGCCGGAGGCGCGCGCGATGCGGCGGACGGGCACGCCGGCGATGAAATCGTCGGTGACCGACACGGCGTGGGCCTTGCGCTGCTCGGCGCCGACCATCGCCTGGATCTGTTCGGCGAAGAGCCGCATCTGGGGAATGTCGATCGACTCCGGGAGGGGCGCGCTGGCCATCAGGGCCAGTTGGGCGCGCGCCTCGGCGCTCAGGGTGTCTGGCGGCGGCGGCATATGGGCGGCCGGTTCGTGCTGGGTCATGGGTTTCCTCGATGTCCTTGGCAAATTCGGCAATGAGACGTCGTGGGAGAGGTCCCGGCGCGAGGTCGTCGCAATTGTCCGTTCCGCCGCCGTCGAAGATAAACCCAGCCGTCATTCAGGCTTCACGTCTTCGGATCCCGTGGTCAAATTCATTGTGCGCCGTTGCCATGCCACCTAGGAATGGATCGTGCTGGATCCAAGGCTCAACCATATCGTCGCCGTGGCGCGGAGCGGTTCGTTCACCGCCGCCGCCCGAGCCATCGGCGTCACCCAATCGGCGGTGACCAAGGGGGTGGCGGACCTGGAACGCCAGCTCGGCTATTCGGTGTTTCACAGAACGGCGCGGGGCGCCCTGCTCACCGCCGAGGGAAGCGACTTCGTCGAGCGCGCCGCCAGATTGCTGGACGACGCCCGCGAACTCCTGGAGGGATCCTCCAACAAAAGCGACCCCTATTCTGGGACGCTTCGCATCGGCGTGTGCCCCGCGTCACTCGAGTGGCGGCTGATAGCGCCGCTGGCCAATCTGCTCTCCCGTCATCAGGGCATCCGGTTCGAGGTCAGCGGCTCCACTTTCGAGCGCATGGTCCAGCTGCTTCGCAACGGCGCCGTCGATGTCGCGGTGGGCCTGGACGCGGCGTTCAGCGGCTGGCCGGATCTGCGCCGGGAGCCGATGCCCGAACTCGAAACCACGCTGTTCGTGAGGCGCGGGCATCCCGCTCTCGGCGCGGTTCCAGCGACCCTCGCCGATCTCGCCCGATACGACTTCGTGTCACCCTCCGATTCGCGCCCCTTCGGGGCGACCATCCGGCATATCTACGAGAGCCAGGGCGTCGAGTGGCGTACACGCCTCCACGTCATCGACTACTTCCCGATCGTCCGGCGCATTGTCGCCAGCTCGAACGCCATCGGCGTCGTCTCCCTGTCCCACGCCGCCTCGCCGGCGTTTCAAAGGGACTTCGCCCTGCTCGAACACCTGGTTCCGTTCGAACCGGCTCGAATGTGCTGCGCCGTCCGCGCGCGCTGGGAAGCGAAACCGGCGGTCCGCGCCTTCATCGGCGCGGTGCGGGCCGGCCCGGCGGCGTAACTCGAACCCCCAGACGCCATGGGTCCGCTCGGGCCCGAGGCCCGCATCGCCGCCTGCGCCTGTCCCCTCCGTACGGGCCGGTGGGCTGGGCGCCTCAGCCGCGCGCCGCCCGAAGGGCGGTTCGCCTGGCCTTGCCGGCGTCGTCGCGCAGCGCGTCGCCGGTGAATTCGATGGATTTGGGGAGTTTGTATTTCGCCAGACGTCCGGCCGCGAAGACACGGAGCGCATCGTCGCTGAGCTTCGAATCCGGCGCCCGCTGGACGATCGCATGCACGCGCTCGCCCCACTCCTCGTCCTTCAGACCGACGACGATACTGGAAAGCACCTCCGGATGAGCGTCGAGGGCTGCTTCGACTTCGGCGGGGTAGATGTTGGAACCGCCTGAAATGATCATGTCGCTGCGACGGTCACAGAGGTAGAGATAGCCCTCGTCGTCGATCCATCCGAGGTCGCCCAGGGACTCCCAGTTCCCGAGGCGCCTGGCGTTCGCGCCAAGGTATTGGTACGTCGTTCCAAGGCCCGCATCTGGCAGGAAGTAGATTTCACCGACGGCGCCGGGTCCGCACGCCGCGCCGTCTTCGTCCAAGATGCGAATCCGCGCCCCCGGCTGCGGCCGCCCGACGGAACCCCGATGCGCGAGCCACTCGGGGCCGGTGATCATCGTCGCGCCCTGGCGTTCGGTGCCGGCGTAGAGCTCGAAGATGCGCTCGGCGCCCAGCCAGTCGATCCACGCCTCCTTTAGCCAAGGGGGGCAGGGAGCGGCCATATGGAACACCGTTCGCAGGCTCGAGAGGTCGTGCATCCTCCGCGCTTCGGGACCGAGCCGCCAAATGCGGTGCATCATGGTCGGCACGAGGTTGACCCAGGTCACGCCGCGCCGATCGATCAGTTCGAGCATCCGCATGGCGTCGAACTTGCCCATCTCGACCACGGTCGAGCCGGCGAAAAGACCGTAGTGCATCCCGCAGAAGGGCGCGTTGTGGTAGAGCGGCCCCGGGTTCAGCAGGATGTCTCCGGGTTGCTGGCCGAGTACGGCGACGGCCGGATTCCAACGCCCGGGCATGGCGTCGAGGATCACCTTCGGCCGCCCGGTCGAGCCGCCGCTGGTCATCGCCTTCCAATGGGGAGACACCACCTCGGGCATGGCTTCGGCCGACAGCGACTCGTCGATCGGCAGACCGGCCGGAACCGCGTTGCGCCCAGGCAGGCGGCCGGCATCGATGCCGATCACCAGCCTGGGGTCCACGATCCCGACGATCGCCTCGATCTCCGGCGGCGCGAGCTGGGGGGAGACGAGATTGGGGATCGCGCCGAGCTTCCAGACCGCGAAGGTGGTCTCGTAGAATTCCAAGCCATTGGCCAGGGCGACGGTGACGAAATCTCCGGGTTTCACGCCCGACGCCGCCAGCATCCGCGCGCGCCGGTTTGCCCGCGCGTCCAGTTCGGCGAAACCAAAGGCTCGATCGCCGATGATCAGCGCGGGATGCGCCGGCGACGCCGACGCGTGATGGGACAAGAGGGCGCCCAGCGGCGCCCCGTCCTGGCCGTTGAACAGCGCCATCGACGCGTTGACTTCGGACATGAGGCAATCCCTACTGATTGGTGGCTCAGGCCCTTGCGCCGGCGGCTAGTACTTGATCGTCGCGGCGATGCCGAAGGTTCGGGGCCGCGCCACGGTGACCTCGCCGATGGAATAGGCGGTGTTGGCGCTCAGCTGAGCCCGTTCGTCGGCCAGATTTTTGATGAACAGATCGATCGAATAGCGCGGGTTCTCCAGGCCGGCATGAACGTCCACCAGGCCATAGGACGGCATCAGGTAAGCGCCGCCTTGGACCGACCGGAAGGTGTTCCACCGCGATCCGGCGAGCCGCGCCACGGCGGAGCCATAACCTTGCCAGTTCCCGAAAACCGGCGCTCGGTACTCGGCCGAGACCGAACCGCTCGCGGATGGGTTGTAGGGTAAGGGATCGCCTGTCGCCAGGCTGGTGGCGGCGGCGGCGGTGGCGCTGGTGATGTTGCCGTGAGAAAGCGCCAGGGTCGCCGCCAGGGTCAGCTGCGGGATCGGGCGAAGGCTGAAAGAGGACTCCACGCCGTACACGCGCGCCTGTCCGCCATTGGTGTATCCGGCGAGGCCACCGGAGGTGATGACGACGATGATGTCCTTCCAGTTCTCATAGTAGCCGGTGACGTCGATCGAGCCGCGGCCGCCCCAGAACAGCGATTTCACCCCCGCTTCGTAGTTGGCGGTCGTATCCGGCCGGAAGTTCGGCGGAAGACCCGGCGCGATGATGTTCGGTCCGCCGGGCCGAAACCCGGTGGAAAAGCGGGCGAAGACAATGCCATCGGGCGAGAAATGGTATCGCAACGTGGCCAGATAGGTGGTGACGTCGGCCGACTGACCGACGGCGGGACTCCTCGCCGGAATGGGCGCGCCACCGGTGAAGATCAGGATGGTGTTCAAGGCGGTGGCGTCGCTGCCCGAGAACAGCTGGTAGCTGGTCTGATCAATCCGCCCCTCGCGTAGGCCGCCGGTGATGTCGAGTTGCGGGGTAATCTTGAAGGTGGCGTTGGCGAATCCCGAATATTCCCTGAGCGTCGAGTAGATATTGAAGTCGATCGACGGGTCGAGGGTCGGGGCGGCCGTGCCGGCGGTGGTATCGCCGAGGGCCTGCGCGGTATAGTTGTTGGTCTCGTAGCTGTAGAAGCCGCCGACGATCCAGCTGAACCGCCGATCCGCCGGCGACGTCAGCCGCACCTCCTCGGTCGTGCGGTCGGCGGTGAACGGGCGATCCAGCTCGAGCAGATGCGGTGTCGGGAACGCCGGGCCGCCGAACAGCGGCGCGACGCCCGCCAGGGTCGAGGTGAGAACATCGCCGGTCGCGTTTTCGCCATCGAGGACATTGAGGTGCGAATAGCCGGTGACGGAGGTCAGGTTGGCGAAGCCGAGGTCGTAATTGATGGTCGCGATGCCGGCAGTGATGGCTTTCTTTTCATGCGGCGCGATGTACTGGTCATAGTTCAGATCACCGGCCACCGGTTGCTTGGTCGCGATGTCATAGAGCACGACGTCGGTGGCGGCGATGTCCGTCCGCTGATAGAATCCGTCGAGCGTGATCTTGAGCTTATCGGTAGGCGCGAACAGCAGCGAGCCGCGCACGCCCCAATTGTTGGCGCGGTTCTCGTCGCGGAGGTTGCGCAAGTCGTTATCGATGAAACCGCCGGGGCGGCTATAGTATGCCGAAAGACCCAGGCCGAGCTTGTCGGCGACGACCGGGCCGCTTACCGCGCCGCGGACCGAGTAGCTGGCTTCGCCATGCTCCGTCCCGTCGAGTTCGCCGCGCACGATCGCCTCCGGCGTGGTGAGGCTGGGCTCCTTCAGGGAGTATGAGATCAGGCCGGCGAGGGTGTTGGCGCCGTAGAGGGTGCCTTGCGGCCCCTTCAGAACCTCGACGTGATCAAGGTCGATGGGATCGAGATCGAGGCTGTTCTCGGCCCCGAAGGTCAGGCTCGAGGCCGGCCCGATCGGCGCGCCGTTGACGACGATTCCCACCGTCGGCGAGGTGTCCACCCCGATGGTTATGCCGCGAAGGACCGGCGAACCGGTTCCGGTGATGCTGTTGAAGCTGAGGCCGGGCGTCAGGCCGACGAGGTCCTTGATCGAATCCGCCCCGCTGTTCAGGAGATCCTCGCCCCGGAAGGCGGTGATCGCGCCGGCCACCTCCAGCGCCCGCTCCTGGCGCTTGTTGGCGGTGACGATGATCTCCTCGACCGACGTGCCGTTGGGGTTGGCCGCCGCGTCGTTGGCGGCGCCGGCCTGTGCCGAGGCCGATGTCGCCGCGCCGGCGCATATGGCGGCGGTCGATCCGGCCACGAGCCAGAATTTGGACAGGTTCATTTCGCTTATCCCCAAGGGCGCCCTTCAGGCGCCATGTTTGTGATTGGTTGAGGCCGCAGCCGGCGCTATGGCCAGACGGCCTGTTTGATCCGCTCGCAGATCAGCTTCATCGCGCGCGTGCCCGCATCGACGATGCCGCCAAAGCTGACGAAGCCGTGAAACGTGCCCTCGAAGCTGGCGTACTCGACCGTCACACCGTCCGCCGACAGGCGATCGGCGTAGAGCTTGCCTTCGTCGGCCAGGGGATCGTGATCCGCCGTGACCACCAGGGCGGCGGGGAGGCCAGCGTAGGTCTGGGCCAGGATCGGCGAGGCCCGCCAGTCATCGCCCTGGTCGCGGCTGACCAGGTAGTGATCGAGCATCCATTCGATGTCGTCGTTGCGCAGGATGAATTTCCCGCCGCCCCACTGCTCCCGCGAGGCGTATTTCGGCCGCGTACGAAGGTCGAGGCTGGGATAGATGGGAGCCTGGAAGCGGATCGCCGGCCCTCCGCGCTCGCGCGCCATGAGACAGGTGACGATGGTCAGGTTTCCGCCGGCGCTGTCGCCCGAGAGAACGATCCGATCCGGGTCGATCCCCAGCCTCGCCGCGTTCGCGGCCACCCAGCAAAGGGCCGCGTAGGCGTCGTTGACGGCGACGGGAAACTTGAACTCGGGCGAGTGGTGATAGTTGACATTGACGACCACCACATCAGCGTCCTTGGCGATCTGGCGGACGACGTGGTCGGTCTCATCAAGTCCGCCCATGAAGAAGCCGCCGCCGTGGAAATAGATCACCGCCGGCATCAACGCTCCCGCATCGGCCGCGCGGGGCGTGAGAATGCGGACACTGAAGCTTCCGTCCGGGGTGGTCACCGTCTCCTCGGTGACGCTCAGCATCTCGTGCGCCGGCGTCGCGGCCCTTGGCGGGCGCAGGGCCAGCACTCTGGAGCGCGCCTCGATCGGATCGAACTGGAGAAACGGCAGTAGCCCGCTGGCGTTGAAGCCATCGACCACGGCTTGGGATTGGGGTTCCAGAGTCATCGAGTTCCTCTCCCTCGGGCCCGCGGGGGGCGCATCATGGCTTTCTCTCCGGCGTTGGCGACGTCGCCAGCCCAGGCGGCCACGATGGAACAGGATTCCACGACCGTTGCACGGCGACAAATTCATTCCAAGGCAATGTCATGACTCGCAGTCATTGCCCCGCACCGCTCGCTCGCCGCGAGGCGAGCGACGGTCGAGGGAATTGCACCCGCCAGGCATGACGGCTAGTCATGACCAATGCTCGACCGCCAGCTGAACCATGCCGTCGCCGTGGCCCAGACCGGGTCCTTCACCAGGGCCGCGCAGCGCGTGGGCGTGACGCAGTCGGGGATCACCCGCAGCATCGCCGACCTTGAGCGCGAATTGGGATACGCCCTCTTCTACCGGACCGCGCATGGCGCGTTGCTCACCGAGCAGGGGCGAGATTTCGCGGAGCGAGCCAACCAGCTGCTGGAAGACGCCCAGACACTTCTGACCGGGGGACGGGAGGGGAGCGACCCCTTCGCCCGCACGCTGAGGATCGGCGTCTGCCCGTCATCTCTCGAATGGCGCCTGGCGGACCCCTTGGCCGATCTGCTGCGGCGTCACCCCTCGGTGCGGGTGCAAGTGGTCGCGTCGAGCCTGGAACGGCTGGTCTATTTGCTGCGCTCCGGCGGTGTCGATGTCGCCGTCACGTTCGAAGACGCGTTTTCGGACTGGAGCGACATCAAGATAGAAAGTATATCGGAAGTGCGTGGGGTGTTCTTCGTCCGCAGGGGACATCCGGTTCTGAGCCGGCCGATGATCGCCCCTCCGGATCTCGCCGCCTACGACTGCATCGTACCCTATGATTCGCGCCCGTTCACCAATGTGCTGCGCGAATTCTTCGAAGCCGCGGACGTCGCTTGGCGCCGGCGCCTGCACGTGATCGACAATCTCGCCATCGCCATGCGGCTGGTCGCCACCTCGAACGCCTTCGCCATAACCTCCGAGGAGGTCGCGACCTCGGCCAATTTCGCAAGAAGCTTCGAAAAGGTTCCCGGCGAAAGCTTCCGGTTGCCCTTTCCTCTATGCTGCGCCACCCGCGCCCGGTGGGAGCTATCGCCGCCGGTGACCGCCTTCGTGCGCACGATGAAGGCCTTGCCGCCGCAACCCTATGATCTGTTCGCGTGACGCGGAGCGTTCAGCGGCCGGATCCCGCGGAGTTTCGGCCGACGCCGTGGGATGAAACATGCCTATGAGGAATATGGCCGCCTTGGAATGAATTTTCCTTGAGTGAGGCTAGCTGCTAACGCCGACCCGGTTCGCCGGCGTTCGCCCCGGGAAAACGTTCGGGGAGGAATAAGGAGCGCATGAACGTCGGTGGATATTTTGCCCGCGGTTACGAGGGTGTTCGGGAGGCGTTCGCCTCCGCCCAGTCGAAGGACGAGGGCGGCGCCCAGCTGTGCATCTATCGCCACGGCCAGAAGGTCGTCGATCTCTGGGGCGGCCGGGACAAGGTCAATGACCGGCCGTATGGCGAGGAGACGATCACCGTCCTGATGTCGTGCACCAAGGGCGCGACGGCGGCGGTCGTGCACCGCCTGGCCGAGCGCGGGCTGATCGACTACGAGGCGCCGGTCGCCGACTACTGGCCGGAGTTCGCCGCCGGCGGCAAGGGCGATGCGCGCATCTGGCACCTGATGAGCCATTCGGTCGGACTGCCGGGTGTCGATCCCGAAAGCGGCGTCACCGCGCGCGACATGCTCTACCTTGACCGCCATCTGCCGGCGCTGGAGGCCATGGCCCCGGTATGGGCGCCGGGCGCCTCCTGCCACTACCATCCGATCACCTACGGCTCGCTCCTCGATGGCCTCGTCCGGCGGGTGACCGGCAAGAGCGTGGCGCGCGTCTTCGCCGAGGAGATCAGCGGCCCGCTCGGCCTGGATTTCTGGATCGGCCTGCCGCAGGACAAGGAGTCGCGGGTCGCGCCGCACTTTTCGCCGACCCCGGGTTTCACGCCTGAGCAGATCGTCGCCCTGTTCACCGGCATGGGCATCGATGTGACGTCGCGCCTGGCCAGGGTCGTCCTGCTCTCCTTCCAGCACACCGGCGAACTGATCGAGGTGATGAACAACCGCGAGGCGCGGGCGGCCGAGGTGCCGGCGGGCAACGGCGTTGCCGATGCGGCGTCCCTGGCCAAGATGTACGCGGCCATGATCGGCGAGGTCGATGGCGTGCGGCTACTGAGCCCCGAGACGGTCGACAAGGCCCGAACCCTGCGCACCGGATCGATGGTTCCGGCCGGTGATCTGGGCAAGCTGCAGCTCGGCCTGCCGGTCCAGTACGGCCTGGGATACCAGCTGCCGCGCGAGGGCGCCGCGATGCTGGGTGAAGGCTCGTTCGGCCACGACGGGGCCGGAGGGCGGATCGGCTTCGCCGATCCCGAAAGCGGCGTGGCGGCGGCCTATGTCGCCAACACCATGCTCACCGTCCTTGGCGTCCCCGACCCCCGCTGGGCCTGGATGGACGAACTGCGCAAGGCCATCGCGGCGTGAGGCTGGCGGCGTCCTGACCGCGGAGGACACGCGGTTTACCCGGCGACCTCGAGCCGCTAGAGAGGGGGCGAAGTCGCACGTGCGATTTCGTCGAAGTCGGAAAATGCCGTCCTGTTTCTTTGGATTCCGCCTAAGTATCTGATTTTCCCGGTCCGGGTGCATAGCTCAGTTGGTAGAGCAGCTGACTCTTAATCAGCGGGTCGTAGGTTCGAGCCCTACTGCACCCACCACGAAATCAACGACTTAGCGGACGGAAGGTGAGAACAAAGGGGCAGCGGGTGACTTGCAGCCGCGAGCCGTCGGCCGGCGCCGCTGATGGCGGCGATCGGCGCCACTCAACCGGCCGGGGAGTGGTTCCGAGCCAGGGCGACGGGAGAAGGGACGCTCCGCTAGACTCCCGCCAGCGCCGCCTTCACCGCCGCCAGGCCCTCACCGGCGCGTGACCCGTCCGGCGCGCCCCCCTGGGCGAAGTCCGGCTTGCCTCCGGCCCCCTGGCCGCCCATGGCGGCGACCGCGGCGCGGGCGAGATCGACGGCGCTGAAGCGTGACCGGGCGCCGCCGCCTACCACCACCGTGGCGGCGACCTTGCCGTCCTGGACGCCCATCAGCGCGACCACGCCGTCGGGGATCTGTTTGCGATAGGTTTCGGCGATGGGACGCAGATCCTTGCCCCCGACCCCCTGAAGCACGCGGCCGATGAGCTTCAGCCCGCCGATCTCCTCGACCGCGGCCAGATCCCCTCCTCCACCGCCGACCGCAAGCTGGCGCCGGGCGTCGGCGAGATCGCGGTCGAGCTTGCGGCGCTGGGCCTCCAGCGCCTCGACGCGGGCGACGACCTCACCGACCGGGGCCTTGAACTGGTCGGCAAGGGCCTTGGCGACCTCGGCCTGGCCGACCAGGTGCAGTCTCGCCGGCTCGCCGGTGAGGGCCTCGACCCGCCGCACGCCGGCGGCGATCCCCTGCTCGGCGACGATGCGGAACAGGGCGATGTCGCCGGTCCGCGCCACATGCGTGCCGCCGCAGAGTTCCACCGAATAGGCGCCCTCCCCGTCCAGAGCCCGGCCGAGCGTCAGCACACGAACCCTGTCGCCGTATTTCTCGCCGAACAGGGCGACGGCGCCGGCCTCGATCGCCGCCTGGGGGGCCATCTCGCGGGTTTCGGCCGGGAGGTTCTGACGGATGACGGCGTTGACCTCGGCCTCGATGGCGGCGATCTCGACCTCGCTCACCGGCGCGCCGTGGCTGAAGTCGAAGCGCATGCGGTCGCCATCGACCATCTGGCCCTTCTGGGCGACGTGCGGCCCGAGCACGGACTTCAGCGCCGCGTGGACCAGGTGAGCCGCCGAGTGGTTGAGGCGGGTGCGCGCCCGGCGCGGCGCATCGACGGTCAGGCGCACGCGGGCGCCGGGCGCCAGCGCGCCGGCGGTGATCTTCAGTTCGTGCGCGTGCAGGTCGCCGGCCTCCTTGCGGACATCGACAATCTCCCCCGAGCCGCCGGGCCATTCGGCTTGCCCCCGGTCGCCGGCCTGCCCGCCGCTCTCGGCATAGAAGGGCGTCTCGTCGAAGAGGACGAAGATTGTCTCGCCGGCGACGGCGCGTTCGACCTCTTCACCCTCGCCGATCAGGGCGAGGGCCTCGGCCGTTCCTTCGGCGACTCCGTAGCCGATGAAGCGGGTCGGCCCCAGGCGATCACGCAGGGCCAGCCACACCGCGCCCTGGGCCTGTTGGCCGGAGCCCGTCCAGCTCTCGCGGGCCAGGGTTCGCTGGCGATCCATGGCCGTCTCGAAACCGGCGAGATCGACGGTGATTCCGAGGGCGCGCACGGCGTCCGAGGTCAGGTCGATGGGAAAGCCATAGGTGTCGTAGAGCTTGAACGCGGTCTCGCCGGAGAGCACGGCGCCGGGGGAAAGATTTGACGTCGCCTCCTCGAGGAGGGCCACGCCACGTCCCAGGGTGCGGTGAAAGCGCTCCTCTTCCTGACGCAGAGTGTCGGCGATGGATGCCTGGGCGCGGCGAAGCTCGGGATAGGCGGCGCCCATTTCGGCGACCAGGGCCGGGACCAGGCGATGCATCAAAGGCTCGTTCGCGCCGAGCAGATGGGCGTGGCGCATGGCCCGGCGCATGATCCGGCGCAGGACATAGCCGCGGCCCTCGTTGGACGGCGTCACGCCGTCGGCGATGAGGAAGCTCGTCGAGCGCAGGTGGTCGGCGATCACCCGGTGCGAGGCGGCCCGGTCGCCCTCGGCCCGGGTATGGGTCGCCTCCTCGGAAGCGGCGATCAGGGCGCGGAAGAGATCGGTCTCGAAGACGCTGGTCACGCCCTGCAACACGGCGGCGGTGCGCTCAAGCCCCATGCCGGTGTCGATGCAGGGTTTGGGCAGGTCCACGCGCGATCCATCGGCCAGTTGGTCGAACTGCATGAACACCAGGTTCCAGATCTCCACGAACCGGTCGCCGTCCCCGTCGGGTGATCCGGGCGGCCCACCGGCGATGTGTTCGCCGTTGTCGAAGAAGATTTCCGAACACGGTCCGCAGGGGCCGGTGTCGCCCATCGACCAGAAGTTGTCCGAAGAGTCGATGCGGAGTATCCGGTCGCCCGGGAGCCCGGCGATCCGCCGCCACAGGCCCGCCGCTTCCTCGTCCGAGGCATGGACGGTGACCAGCAGGCGGCTCGGGTCGAGATCGAAGCCCTCGATGATCAGCTTCCACGCCAGCTCGATCGCCAGCGGCTTGAAATAATCGCCGAAGGAGAAGTTCCCCAGCATTTCGAAGAAGGTCAGGTGGCGGGCGGTGTAGCCGACATTGTCGAGATCATTGTGCTTGCCCCCGGCCCGGACGCACTTCTGAGAGGATGTGGCGCGCAGCGCCGGCGGCGTCTCGGCCCCGGTGAAGATGTTCTTGAACGGGACCATGCCGGCGTTGACGAACATCAGCGTCGGATCGCTCTGGGGGACGAGCGGGGCCGAGGCGAGGACCTCGTGGTCCGCGCCGGCGAAATAGCCCAGAAACTGGCTGCGCAGGTCGTTCAGGCTCGGCATCGGCGGGCTCTAGCAGCCGTGCGGGCGGGCCACAAAGCAAAACGCCTCCGGCGCCTTCGGAGCGCGGGCTTCCAGCCCGCACCCCGGTGCGAACGCTTCGGTCGAGCGACAGACGAAGAGCGGGCTGGAAGCCCGCGCTCCGACGTTGTCCGCTAGTCCGCCGCGGTATCGACCGGGCCGATCAGCAGTTCTTCCCCGATCTTGGTGGCGTTGCCGCGCACCTCGGCCTCGATCCTGTCGGCGATGTCGCGGTTGGCCTTGAGGAATTCGCGGACGTTGTCGCGGCCCTGGCCGATGCGGGTGCTGTTCCAGGAAAACCACGAGCCGGACTTCTCGATCACCCCGGCCTTGACCCCGAGGTCGATGATCTCACCGAGCTTGGAGATGCCCTCGCCGTACATGATGTCGAACTCGACTTCGCGGAATGGCGGGGCGACCTTGTTCTTGACCACCTTGACCCGGACGTTGTTGCCGACGATCTCGTCGCGCAGCTTGACCGAACCGATGCGGCGGATGTCGAGGCGCACCGAGGCGTAGAACTTCAGGGCGTGGCCGCCGGTGGTGGTCTCCGGGCTGCCGTACATCACCCCGATCTTCATGCGGATCTGGTTGATGAACACCACCAGGGTCTGGGTCTTGGAGATCGAGGCGGTGAGCTTGCGCAGGGCCTGGCTCATCAGCCGCGCCTGAAGGCCCGGCAGGCTGTCGCCCATCTCGCCCTCGATCTCGGCCCGGGGGGTCAGCGCGGCCACCGAATCGATGACGATGATGTCCACCGCCCCGGAGCGCACCAGGGTATCGACGATCTCCAGGGCTTGCTCGCCGGTGTCCGGCTGGGCGACCAGCAGGTCGTCGAGATTGACCCCCAGCTTGTGGGCGTAGGAGGGATCCAGGGCATGCTCGGCATCGACGAAGGCGGCCGTGCCGCCGGACTTCTGGACCTCGGCGACCACGTGCAGGGCCAGGGTCGTCTTGCCCGAACTCTCCGGCCCGTAGATTTCCACCACCCGGCCCTTGGGCAGGCCGCCGATGCCCAGCGCGATGTCCAGGCCCAGCGAGCCGGTGTGGACGGACTCGATCTCGACGATCTTGCCCTTCTCGCCCAGCTTCATCACCGAGCCCTTGCCGAAGGCCCGGTCGATCTGCGCCAGCGCCGCCTCCAGCGCCTTCTGCTTGTCGCCCTCGTCCCGTCCCACCAGCCTCAGCGCCGCCGTGTTGCTCATCGTTGTGCTCCCGCCATCCTATCCCATGATTCCGTCCGCTGGGCGGCCCATCCTCGTTTCAGGCCGACCCACGGGCGATGAATCATGCGTACCCGGTTTGTTCCAGGTTCACAAGATGTTCTTTTTCAGCCGCGCCAAGGTAATCGGGTAAACAGCGCCGCCCGGGCCTTGGGTCGGCGAAGCCAGGAAGATCTATCCACAGATGTCGCAGATGCGCGCAGATCAGAGGATTTCGACCATCATCGACCTGCCAAACGGGTCCGATTTGCCATCATCTGCGCCCATCTGCGACATCTGCGGACGAAATATCGCGGTCGCGTCGCCTTCACCCGCTCGCCCTGACCCGCGCCGATCCGCCACTGACGGAAGATGAGCTGGCGCGGATGACCTCGGCCCGCAGGGTCCGGGACGCCAGACGTTCGACCGGCCTCAGCCAGGCGCAGTTCGCCCGCACCTTCAGGATCAACCACGCCCGGCTGCGCGATCTCGAGCGCGGCCGGTCCAAGGCCGACAGCGCCCTCACCGCCTATCTGAAGGTCATCGCCACGGCGCCGGAGACCGTGATCGCAGCGCTGGCGAGGTAGGGGCTATTCACTTGGGCTCCCTTGCCCCTACTGGAACTTACGCCTCTTAAACGCAGCAACGTCTGACGTCGTCAGCGCGAACCATTCGCCGTTCGCACGACGATCCGCGAACCGTCGGTGCCAATAGGTCTCGATTCCAGATGGGTCGTCTGTCCGGATCACGTGCGCCAGAGTTGCCGCCTCGGGGAGCGCGATCCTGATTTCCTTCACTCGCCGTTCAAGATCGTCGCTTCTACCGATCTTATAATGAAATCCGGATTTTATCAGATAGACGAAACCGTCGGTTGAGCGCGTTGATCGCGACAGGTCCTCAACGAGTTTTTGTTCGATCGGTAGTAAAGCAGCGACATCGTTGCAGGCAGCATCTTCGTCAGCGCGGCGGCGGAGAGCATCTGTCAATTCCTGACGCGTGCGAAAGTGACCCGAGATAGCGCCTTTGCTCGGAAAGGTCGGGTCGATGAGTCGATACAGTTTGAACTCGGCGACGGTGGGAATTCGGCCGTAGTGACGACAAGCCTGCACGATCTTTGACAAAACATCCTTGGTGTCGAATCGCTTCTGTAGCGCGTTACCCTCATAGCCGGCCTCGGCAACGGCGTCGGTCCATCGAGCCCAGATTACGCCGCTCCACTGGTGCTCGCGGATCCCCGTCTCGCGGGTGAACGCGGCTTTGCCCGGCGGCTGGCCGCCGTTGGCCGCCGCCATTCTCTGGATCTCGCTGAGGATGTGCTCACGCATCACGTACGCGATCCAAGTTTTCCAGCACCTGCGTTGCGTTGCGATATCGCTGAGCCTGCCTCTTCGCTCCGACCGTAGACCGCATCACGCCACCTCGCCAATCGCCCCTCACCCTCGTCCGCGCTCATTCTCGGCTCGAACGTCCGATCATATTGCGTGATCGCCGCGACGTCGTCCTCCCCCATGACCCCCGCCCCCAGCCCGGCGCAGATCGCCGCGCCGCAGGCGGTGGCCTCATGGGTGGCGTGGCGGCGGAGGGGGCGGGAGAGCAGGTCGGCCTGGAGCTGGAGGAAGACGGCGTTGGAGGCCAGGCCGCCATCGACGCCGAGGCTCTCCGGCGGTGGGGCGTCGATGAGGCCGAAGACGTGGCCCACGACTTCGCGGACGCGGAAGGCGACGCCTTCCAGGGCGGCTCGGGCGAGGTGGGCCTTGGTGGTCGCGGCGCTCATCCCTACCAGCGCGGCGCGGCGGGCGGGGTCGGGGTGCGGCGCGCCGAGGCCCTGGAGAGCGGGGAGGAAGGCGGCGCCGGCGGCGTCGGGAACGCTGGCGGCGAGGGCCTCGAAGCGGGCGTGGCCGCCGAGGGAGGCGGCGCCGCGCAGCCGGTCGAGGGCCGAGCCGGCGGAAAGGACCATGCCTTCCAGGCAGAAGGCGGTGGCGCCGGCCACCGACGAGACGATGAACGGCGGCGCGGCGGCGCTCCTGTAGACGAAGGCGTTTCCGGTCCCGACGTCGAGGGTCGCCGAGGTGCCGAAGGTGATCTTGGCGACGCCGGGGCCGCGGCCGTGGGCCATCAGGGCGCTCTGCTGGTCGGCGATGTCGGCGGTAATCGGGATGCGGGCGCCCAGCAGCGCGGCGTCGGTGTCGGCGATCGGACCCCAGGTATCGACGAGGGTCGGGAACATGGCTGGATCGAGGCCCTGGTGGGTGATGAGGCCGGCGTTCCAGGAAAGGCTGATCGGATCGAGATAGCCGGTCGGCCACGCCTGGCTGGCGTCGGTGGCGTGGACCGCGCCGCCGGAGAGCTGCCAGATCAGGAAGGAGTCGATGTTTCCCCAGGCCAGGCGTCCCGGCCCCGGGTTTTCGACGCCGGCGAGGATGGCTTCGAGCTTGGCGGCGGCCTGCTGCGGGGCGAGCGGCCAGCCGGCGGCGCGCAGTTCCTCGGCCCGCGCGGCGCCGCGCAGGTCGCTCCAGATGACCAGCGGCGAGAGCGGCGCGCCGGTGCGGCGATCCCAGACGACGGCGCTGGTCCGCTGGGTGGTGACGCCGATGGCGGCCAGATCGGGGCCGGCGCGGCCGGCCCGCGCCAGCGCGCGGCGGATCACGCCCTTCACCCTTCGCCAGACCGCGCCCGCGTCCTGCTCCACCCAGCCCTCGCGCGGCGAGGTCGAGGCCAGCGGCGCGCGGGCCATGGCGAGAAGGTCGCCGCCTGGCGAAAACAGGCCGGCCCGGGCGGTGCTGGTGCCGACGTCGATGGCCAGCAGCAGCTCAGGCATCGGGGATCAGTACGCCGGGGTTCATGATCGCGTTTGGATCGAGGGCGGTCTTGATCCGCCGCAGCAGGCCGACGCCGGCCGCGCCCAGTTCGCGCTCCAGCCAGGGCCGCCGCACGCGGCCGATGCCGTGGTGGTGGGCGAGACTACCGCCGTGGCGATCGACAGCCTCCATGATCCGCCGCCAGGCGCCCTCGTAGGCGCCCTCCATGGCCGCCGGGCCGCCCACCGCGACGGCGAAGGTGAAGTAGAGATTGAGGCCGCCGCGATAGACGTGGGAGCTGTGGGCGGAGGCGGCGAGGCAACCCTCGATCTGTTTCAGGGAGGCGACCGCGTCGTCGTAGATGTCGCCGATCGCGGTCCACGATCCGGAGATCTCGACCGTGTCGGCGACGATGTCGCGGGAGAGAATCTGGTCCCAGCCGGGGACGTGGTTGCGACGCTCGAGCCAGGTTTCGACGATGTCGGCCGGCGCGGCGGCGATACCGGTTTCGCTGGCCAAGGCGGCGATGGCGGCGGTCTCGGCGGCGACCAGGGCGGCGGGACCCTCGTGGACCATGAGGACCAGGCAGCCGGTGGCCCGTTCGTCGAGGCGAAGGCTCTCGCGTTCGTCGTACTGGCGCGCCACCGGTGGGCGCCAGCCGCGCTGGATGATCTCGCGCTGGAACTCGAAGCCGGCGCGCATGTCGGGCGCCGAGAACGCCGACAGGGCGCGGCGTTCGGCCGCCCGGCGCAGGGAGAAGGTGACGCCGGTGATCACGCCGAGGCATCCCTCGCTCCCCAGCATCAGGTGCCGCAGGTCGGGGCCGGCCGAGGCGCGCGGACCCCTGCCGAGGACCACGAGGTCGCCGTTCGGCAGCACCGCCTCGACGGCATGGACGATGTCCTCGATATTGCCGTTGAGGGTCGAGAATTGACCCGAGGCGCGGGTGGCGATCCAGCCGCCGACGGTGCTGATCGCCACCGATTGGGGCCAATGGCCGATGGTCAGGCCCCCAGCCGCGACGGCTTCCTCGGCGGCAAGCCCGTTCACGCCGGCGTCGAAGCCGGCCAGCAGGTTCACCGCATCGACGAAGCGCACGGCGTTCATCGCGCCCATGTCGAGGACGATGGCGTCGGCCGAGGCGATCACGCCGCCGACCACGCCGCTGCCAAGGCCGAAGGGGATAACCGGCGCGCGGCATTCATTGGCGATCTTGAGGACCGCCTGGACATCGGCCGTCGATGACGGCCGCACGACGCAGGCCGGACGCGGGGCGGGGTTCCCGGCCAGGTCGCGGGCGTGGCTGACCATCCAGTAGTCGTGGCGGCGGGCGTCGAGGACGGCGGGGTCGGTGAGCACCTTGGCGGCGCCGAGGGCCTCTGTAAGCGCATCGACCGTCGTCATTGGGCTATCCCCCGCGAGTGAGGCGGCGAGCGCAAGGCCGCCATGTCGCGCTCGTGGATTGCGACACAGTGGGCGATCTGCCGCGCCTCCTCGGCTTGCGACCAGCCGAGCAGCGGGGCCATGGCGCGGGCGGCCGGGGCGAGCGCGGCGAGGCCGCCGGCTTCGTCGAACCAGGCCCGCGCCGAGCGGCGAGCCCAGTAGTCTTCCAGGGTCAGGGCCATCTCGGCGGTGACGGCGTGGGCGGCTTCGGCGGCCGCACCGACGCCGACGGCCGGCGCCTCGGCGCCGTAGAGGCCGACGAGGCGGTCGGCGTCGGCTTGCGACATTCCCCGCACGGTGAGTTGGGCTTGGACCGACGCGGGCGCGGTCCCGCCACCGGGCAGGGGCTGGTCGGCGGTGCGGCAAGGCTCGCGCCGCCGGCCGAGGACGTCTTCGACATGATCGACCACCCGCTGCGCCATCCGGCGATAGGCGGTGAGCTTGCCGCCGGCGATGGAGAGGACCCCCGCCGCCCCGGTCATGAGTTCATCGCGGCGGGAGATGTCGGAGGGGGACTTTCCCGCCTCGGCGACCAGGGGGCGAACGCCCGCCCACGCCGAGACGACGTCGGCGCGGCTGAGCGCCGGCGTGGAGAACCGCGCCGCGGCCGTGGCCAGGAGATAATCGACGTCCTCGTCGGTGATCGGCGGCCAGGCCTCGGCATGGGGATGGAAGGTGTCGGTGGTGCCGATGTAGCTCATCGGCCCCTTGGGGACGGCGAAGACGCCGCGCCGGTCGGCGGCGGTCATGATGATCGTCCGCGAGATCGGCAGGCGTTCGCGATGGACGACCAGGTGGACGCCCCGCGCCAGGGCCAGGCGCGGCGCCGCGCCGGCGTCCTCGAGGGCGCGGATCTCGTCCACCCACGGGCCGGCGGCGTTGACCACGACGCGGGCGGAGAGCCGCGCCCGCCGTCCGCCGGCCCCGGACAGGGTGTCGGCGACCTCGACGCCGACGCAGCGGCCGCCCTCGAGGATCAGCGCCTCGACGCTGGCGTAGTTGAGGGTCAGCGCGCCGTGGGCGCCGGCCGAGCGGATATTGGCCAGGGTCAGGCGGGCATCGTCGGTGAGGTATTCCGGGTAGACCACGGCGCCGGCAAGACCGCCGACGTCGATCGCCGGCTCGCGGCTCCCGAGGTCGGCGACGGACCACAGTTCGTGCCTGCGACTCTTGGGCGCCCCGCCCAGTTTCTCGAAGGTCCACAGGCCGGCGCGCAGCCTGGCGATGGCGCCGGCGCTCCGCGCCGGGATCACGAAGGGTGTCTGGCGGGCCAGGTGCGGAGCGATGCGCTCGACGATCTTGCGCTCGGAGGCGGCTTCGCGGACCAGGCCGAGATCGCCCTGGGCGAGGTAGCGCAGGCCGCCGTGGATCATCTTGGAAGACCGGCTGCTGGTGCCCGCGGCGAAGTCGCGGGCCTCGACCAGGGCGACGGCGAGCCCGCGCATGGCGGCGTCCCGCGCCACCCCGGCGCCGGTGATGCCGCCGCCGATCACGGCGAGATCGAAGGTCCGCGCTTCGAGGGCGTCGAAGAGGGCGTCTCTGGGGGAGGTCATCAAGCTGTTTCGGCACTCAAGGCGTGAACCCGCCGCTTAGCATGAAACCAAGCCGCGGCGAGGCGGGTCGTCGTCGGCTACCCTTCTCCCCTCGCGGGAGAAGGCATTGGTGGAATTATCGAGTGTTCTGAATCGCTTCGGCCAGCATGTTGGCCAGATCGGCCGGAAACACCGGCTCCTCGCAGGCGGCGAGGTCGGCCAGCGTCCACCAGCGGATGTCATCGACGAATTCGTGCTCGAGGGGCTGCCATCCGGCCCGTGATGGCTCACCGCCGGGGCAGCGGGCGAGGAGGAAGGTCTCGCGGACGAGGATTTCGCGGCCTTTACGGTCATGGTGGATCTGCTCGCCCCGGCCGATCACGGCGCCGATCTCGACGCCGGTGAAGCCGGTTTCCTCGGCGATCTCCCGGGCCGCGGCTTGCGGCGGGGTTTCGCCCGGCTCGACGCCGCCGCCAAGGGTGAACCAGGCCCCCGGCGCGGCGGGATCGCTGGGCAGGCGGCCCTTCATCATGAGGATGCGGCCGGCGGGGTCGAGGAGCAGCACCCGCACGGTCAGGCGTTCGCGCATCAGGCGGCCTGGAGCTGACCCTTGACCCGCTCGGCCAGCGTCTTGATGTCCAGCGGCTTAGCGAGAAAGGTGACCCCGCTCTCGCCCTCCAGCAGGTCGGAGAACTCGGCTTCCGCGTAGCCGGAGATGAACATCACCGGCGCGGCGCCGAGGAACCGGCGCGCCCGCTTCAGCAGCGTCGGGCCGTCGATGCCGGGCATGATCACATCGGAGATCATCAGGTCGATGGTCCCGGCGTGTTCCTCGGCCAGCGCCAGGGCTTCCTCGCCGTCGGCGGCTTCGATCACCTCGTAGCCGCGCTGGCGCAGCAGGCGGGCGGCGATGCCGCGCACCGCGTCCTCGTCCTCGACGAAGAGGATGCGCCCGGCGCCGGAGAGATCGCGCGGGATCGGGCGCGCGCGAACCGCCTCGGCCGGCTGTTCGAGGGCCAGGGGGGCCTGGCAGACCGGCAGGAAGATGCGGAACACCGCCCCCGCGCCCGGCGCCGAATCGACCGAAATCCAGCCGTCCGACTGCTTGACGATGCCATAGACGGTGGCGAGGCCGAGACCGGTCCCCTCCCCCACCCCCTTGGTGGTGAAGAACGGCTCGAAGATATTGGCGATCACCTCCGGGGCAATGCCCGGACCGTCGTCGGCGACCTCGATCAGCGCCAGTTCGTCCTGGGTCGCCCCGGCGTAGCCGAGATCGGCGGCTTCGGCGGCGGTGAGTCGGGCCGTACGCAGCCTCACCGTGCCGCCGCCGTTGGCGTGGACCGCGTCGCGGGCGTTGACCACCAGGTTCATGATCGCGTTTTCGAGCTGCGCCTTGTCGGCGCGAACCAGCGGCAGATTGCGGCCGTAGTGGGTGTCGAGCCTGACGTCCTCGCGCAGCAGCCGGCGCAGCAGGACATCGAAGTTGCTGAGCAGTTCGCCGAGATCGAGAATCTCGCGCTGGATGGTCGCCTGCCGCGAGAAGGTCAGCAGCTGGCGAACCAGGTCGGCGGCGCGCACGGACGTCTGCCGGATCTCCGTGAGGCCGTCATAGGAGGGATCACCGAGCAGATGGCGCAGCTGCAACTCGTCGAGGCGCAGGTTGATGGCGGTCAGCAGGTTGTTGAAATCGTGGGCGACGCCCCCGGCGAGCTGGCCGATGGCCTCCATCTTGTTGCGCTGGGCGAGCTGGATCTGCATCTTCTTCTGGTCGGTGACGTCGAGCAGATAGGCCACCGAGCCAGCCTCGCCCGAGGCGAGGTAGAGATGGGCGGTCTTGTCCGGCTGATCGACGAGGGCGACCTCGTGGGGACCGGGCTGGCCGCCGGCGCGCTGAGCGACGACCTCGGCCCGCGAGGCCGGGGCGACGATGTCGCGAAGCCGGGCGCCGGCCACGGCGCCGCGGCCGGCGATCGCGGCCAGGGCTGGGTTGGCCTCGACGATCGGGGCGTCGAACGGCTCGCCCGGTCCGATCAGGGCGGCGCCGAACGGCGAGGCGGCGGCGAAGGCGTCGAGCCGGGCCGGGGCAGCCGGGACGGCCGACCGCGCGGCAAGGCGAACCGAAGGGGCGCTGGCCTCGGCCTCGGCGAGGCGCAGCAGGAAGCGATCGGCGCCGAAGGGGGCGATGGCCACCGGCCGCTCGGCCTTGCCGCAGCGCATCCGTCCCGCGCCGGCGCCGTCCCGGCGGGCGGCCGACAGGGCGGCGAACAGTCCCGCCCCGGCCTTGGGCAGGCGGCGGGCCGCGCCGACGGTCTCGCGCCAGGCGGGATTATCCGCCCAGATGAAGCCGTCGGCGGCGCAGATCGCCGAAGGCTCCGGCAGCGCCGAAAGCATGGCTTCCAGTTCCGCGTGGCCGGCGGCGGCGGCGTCCCGCGGGGGACCGCGGAAGGCGGCCAGGCCCATGAAGGCGACACCCGCCAGTCCCGCCAGAAGGAGAACCCCGGCCAGGGTCGCAGCGCCCGCCTTGAACGCGGGAGCGGCGGCGAGAACCACGGCCATCAGGAAAAACACCGCCGCCGCCGTGGCCAGGATGTCGAACCGCCGGGGGGATTTGCCGGTCGCGGCGCGCTCGCTCACAGCCTTTAGATCCCTCTCGCCAGCCGACGAATCACCGCGCCAGCATAGTCCGCCGCGCCGAGGTCGGCGATTCGGCCGAATCGTCGGCCAAATCGTCGGTCTAAGGACGGCTGGCCTATTGTGGCAGGCGCGCTCCGAGGTTGGCGGCGGCCTGGGCGGGGGTGAGCTTGTCGTGGTCGCGATCGACGCTGTAGTTGGCCGCTCGCATGGCGGTCACCGGAATAGCCCCGATCAGCGGGCGCAGGGCGGCGATGAGGCGCCGGTCATGGGCGCGGCGGGGCGAGACCAGGATCACCGCGTCGTAGGGCGGGATGGCGCCTTTCGGATCGGCGAGCACGGTGAGATGCTCGGCGGCGATGCGCCCGTCGCTGGAGAAGGCGGAAATCACGTCCGCCTCGCCATCGACCAGGGCGCGGTACATGAAGGTCGGCTGGTAGGAAGTCTGCTTGCGGAACTTCAAGCCGTAAGCCTTTTCCAACGCGGCCCATTCCGGACGCGACAGGAACTCGAGGTCGGAGCCGAAGGCGAGCGCGGGAGCGTGGGCGGCGAGGTCGTTAAGGTCAGCGATGCCCAGGCCCCTGGCGCGGTCGGCGCGCATGGCCAGGGCGTAGGCGTTCTCGAAGCCGAGAGGCCCCAGCACGACGACGCCGTCACGGCGCTTCAATGCGCCGGTGAGGGTCGCCAGAACCGCGGCCCGTCCGGGATTATCCTTTCGGCCCAGGGTGTTGGTCCACAGAGTTCCGGTGTAGTCGATATACGCGTCGATCTCGCCGGCGGCCAGCGCCCGGTAGGCGGTGGCCGAGCCGAGGTCCTCCTTCAGGGTCACCCGCGCCCCCGCCGCCTCAAGCCGGCGGCTGACCAGCGCGGCGAGAATGTATTGCTCGGAGAAGTTCTTGGCCCCGATCACATAGGCCCCGGCGGCGGCGGGGACGGCGAGCGGCGCGAGCGCGATGGCCGCGCCGGCGACGAGCCCGGCGGCGCCGAGCCAGATGCGCCAGGCACGGCGCGCGGCCAGACCGGATTCGATCAGGCCGAGGAGCTGGTCGGCGGCCAGCGCCAGGATGGCGGCGGCGGCGCAGCCGAAGAGGACGAGGGCCCAGTTCTCGGTCTGCAGGCCGGCGAAGATGTAGTTGCCGAGCGAAGTCTGGCCGACCGAGGTGGCGAGGGTCGCCGCGCCGATGGTCCACACCGCGGCGGTGCGCACGCCGGCCATGATCACCGGCGCGGCCAGCGGCAGCTCGACCCGGAACAGGCGCTGGGCGCCGGTCATGCCCATGCCCCGCGCCGCCTCCACCGCGGCGGCATCGACGCCGAGGATGCCGGCGACGCCGTTCCTGAGCATCGGCAGCATCGAATAGAGGGTGAGGGCGATCAGCGACGGGGCGAAGCCGAGGGCCGGAAAGCCGATCCCGAACCACGCGCGGCTCAGCGACGAGAGGGCCAGCAACAGGGGATAGAAGAGGGCCAGCAGGGCGAGGCTGGGAATGGTCTGGATCAGGCTGGCGGCGAACAGGCTCGGCCAGCGCACGGCGGCGCTGCGGCTGGCGGCGACGGCCAGGGGCAGGCTGATGGCGAAGCCGAGGACCAGGGCGCAGAGGCTGAGCAGGACGTGCTGAGCCAGATAGCCGGGCAGCAGGCGGGCGGCGGCGGCGAAGCGCTCATCCATGGGCGGACCCCGCGCGCAGGGCCTCGACCCGCCGGGCCTGCCGTCGCGGCGTCTCCATCAGCGCCTGCACGGCGGGATCGGGATGGCCGGCGATGAGGTCGCCGGGAGGGCCGTCGGCGAGGATGGCGCCGGCCCCCAGAACCACCACCCGGTCGGCGAGCAGCAGGGCCTCCAGGACGTCGTGGGTGACCATCACCGTGGTCAGGCCGAGACGCTCGTGCAGCGCCCGGTAGTCCCGTCCCAGCGCATCGCGGGTAATCGGGTCGAGGGCCCCGAACGGCTCGTCCATCAGCATGATCGCCGGACCGGCGGCGAGCGCCCGGGCCACCCCGACCCGCTGCCGCTGGCCGCCGGAAAGCGCGCCCGGCATCCGCGACGAGGATTCCGCCGGCAGATCGACGAGGCTCAGCAGGTCCGCCGTCCGGGCGGCGATGCGCGCCTTTTCCCACCTCGCCAGGCGCGGGCCGCAGGCGATGTTCTCGCCCACGGTCATGTGAGGGAAGAGGCCGATCTCCTGGAAAACATAGCCGATCCGGCGGCGGAGATGGTCGGCCGACTCGCCCGCTGCGCCACCTTCCACGACGATCTCGCCGGCGTCCGGCGTGATCAGACGGTTGATCATCTTCAACGTCGTGGTCTTGCCGGAACCCGAGCCGCCGAGCAGGGCGACGAACTCGCCGGCCTCGATGGTCAGGTCCAACGGCCCGACGACGGGGCGACCGGCGTAGGATTTCGCGACGCCGCGGAGCTGGATCATCGCCGAGACCCTCCCTCCCCTTCATGGGGAGGGTCGGCCAAAGGCAGGGCTGGGGCTGATTCGAGCGACAACGGTTCCGTGGACTTGACCACACAGCCCCACCCTGGCGGCCGCGCCGCCTGTCCCTCCCCATGAAGGGGAGGGAGGAAGATAGATCGACGGCCTACGCCCGCAGGCCCTTGGCCGTGCGTCCGACGCCGAGGGCGGCGAGGGCGGCGCGGACGATGCCTTCGGCGTCCAGGCCCGCGACCGCGTACATGGCTTCGGGCTTGTCCTGATCCTGGAAGATGTCGGGCAGGGTGAGGGTGCGGATCTTCAGGCCGCGGTCGAGGGCGCCGTGGCTGGCCAGGGCGTGGAGCACGAAGGCTCCGAAGCCGCCTTCCGCCCCCTCCTCCACCGTGACCAGGGCCTCGTGCTCACGGGCCAGGCGCAGGATCAGGTCGATATCCAGCGGCTTGGCGAAGCGGGCGTCGGCGACGGTGGCGGAGAAGCCGCGCGCGGCGAGGAGTTCGGCGGCCTTGAGGCTTTCGGCGAGGCGGGTGCCAAAGGAGAGGATGGCCACCGCCGTCCCCTCCCGGACGACCCGGCCACGGCCGATTTCCAGCGGCTCGGCGAATTCCGGGATGGTGACGCCAACTCCGTCGCCGCGCGGAAAGCGAAACGCGCTCGGCCGGTCGTCGATGGCCACGGCGGTGGCGATCATGTGCGCCAGCTCGGCCTCGTCAGCCGGACCCATGAGAACAAATCCAGGCAGTTGGCCGAGATAGCCGATGTCGAAACTGCCGGCATGGGTGGGGCCGTCGGCGCCGACCAGGCCCGCGCGGTCGAGAGCGAAACGCACCGGCAGGCGCTGGATGGCGACGTCGTGGACCACCTGATCATAGCCGCGCTGAAGGAAGGTCGAATAGATCGCCGCGAACGGCTTCATGCCGTCGGCGGCGAGGCCGGCGGCGAAGGTGACGGCGTGCTGCTCGGCGATGCCGACGTCGAAGGTGCGCCGGGGAAAGCGCTTGCCGAACACGTCCAGGCCCGTGCCCGAGGGCATGGCGGCGGTGATGGCGACGATCTTATCGTCCCGTTCCGCCTGCTTGATCAGCTCGGCGGCGAAGACCTTGGTGTAGGATGGCGCGTTGGAGGCGGCGGGTTTGGCCTGTTGACCGGTGATGACGTCGAACCTGGCGACCGCGTGGTGCTTGTCGGCGGCGCTCTCGGCCGGGCCGTAGCCCTTGCCCTTCTGGGTGACGACGTGGACCAGGACCGGCTTGTCGTCGATCTGGCGAACGTTCCGCAGGATCGGCACCAGTTGATCGAGATTGTGGCCGTCGATCGGACCGACGTAATAGAATCCCAGCTCCTCGAAGAACGTGCCGCCGGTGGCCATGCCCCGGGCGTACTCCTCCGCTTTCCGGGCCATGTCCTTGAGTGGCCTGGGCAAATGACTGGCCACCTCCTTGCCGAACCGGCGCACCTTCTGGTAGGCGCCGCCGGAGACCAGGCCGGCGAGATAAGCGCTCATGCCGCCGACCGGCGGGGCGATCGACATGTCGTTGTCGTTGAGGACGACGGTCAGGCGCCGGGTGGTGTGGGCGGCGTTGTTCATCGCCTCATAGGCCATGCCGGCGCTCATCGAGCCGTCGCCGATCACCGCGATCACCGAGTTGTCCTCGCCGCGGCTGTCCCTGGCGACACAGAAGCCGAGGGCGGCGGAGATCGAGGTGGCGGCATGAGCGGCGCCGAAGGGATCGTAGGGGCTCTCGGCGCGCTTGGTGAAGCCGGAAAGGCCAGATCCCTGGCGCAGGGTGCGGATGCGGTCGCGGCGGCCGGTGAGGATCTTGTGCGGATAGGCCTGGTGGCCGACGTCCCAGATGACGATGTCGCGGGGCGTGTCGAAGACGTGATGCAAGGCGACGGTGAGTTCGACCACGCCCAGACCCGCGCCGAGATGACCGCCGGTGGTCGAGACCGCGTCGATGGTCTCGGCGCGCAGCTCGTCCGCCAGTCGCCGAAGCTGCGGGATGCTCAGGGAGCGGGTGTCCGCCGGAAGCTCGATGGTGTCGAGGATCGGGGTGGGTGAAGCCATGCTCAAAAGGTCCGAATCACCAGGCGCCCCGCCCCATCGGGAGACTCTTCAAGACCGTCGATCTAGCACGAAATCCACCGCCGACTTCAAGAATCGCCCTCGCGGCCCGAACGGGTCCAGGTGAGTCTTGGTCTGGGCGGTGAGATGATCGAGCCGTTCGCGGGCCGCGCCCACCCCCAGCAGGGTGACGAAATTGGCCTTGCCGCGGGCCGCGTCCTTGCCCCCCGCCGCCTTGCCCAGACACTCGCTGTCACCCTCGGCGTCGAGGAGATCATCGACGATCTGATAGGCCAGGCCGAGGTCGCGACCGAAGGCGGTCAGGGCCGAGCGCTCGCCGTTGGTGGCGCGGGCCATGGCCAGGGGAAGCTCGAAGGCGCAGGAAATCAGCGCGCCGGTCTTCATCCGCTGCATGCGGGCGACGGCGCCCAAGTCGTCGCGGACGCCGAGCAGATCGATCATCTGACCGCCGGCCATGCCCCGGGCGCCCGAGGCGTGGGCCAGGCGCCGCACCAGCTCGGCGCGGATGGCCCCGTCCTCGTGGGTGTCGGGGTCGGCCATGATCTCGAAGGCGGCGGTCTGCAGGGCGTCGCCGGCGAGGACGGCGGTGGCCTCGTCATAGGCGATGTGCACCGTGGGTCTCCCCCGCCGCAGATCGTCGTCGTCCATGCACGGCAGGTCGTCATGGACCAGGGAATAGGCGTGGATCAGCTCCAGGGCGCAGGCGGCGCGCAGCACCGGCCGCTCGGGCAGGTCGAACATCCGTCCGGTCTCCAGGGCGAAGAACGGCCGCAGACGCTTGCCGGGGCCGAGCGCGGCGTAGCGCATGGCCTCGGTGAGCCGCGCTTCCGGCCCCTCGGCGCGCGGCAGCAGTTCGTCGAGGGCGACGGTGACCAGATCGGCCGCCTCGGCGATGCGGCGCGACAGATCGTCCCGGGCGAGGGACTCAGGCAAACTCGGCCGGCTCCACGCCGGTCGCACCGGAGGGACCGATGATGATCTTCTCCACCCTGAGTTGGGCCTCCCGCAGCTTGGCGTCGCAGTGGGCCTTGAGCGCCGCGCCGCGCTCATAGACATCGAGTGAGCGCTCCAGCTCGGCCTTGCCGGATTCCAGCTCGGCGACGATGTGCTCAAGTTCCTCCAGCGCCTTCTCGAAAGAAAGGGCGGCGATGTCGGCCGTCTCGGTCATGCGCCCTCCGGGGATGAGCCGTCCACCCTAGCCGACCCCCCGGCGGATTCAAATCGCCGCACCGACCAGTAGCGCCAGCCGCGGCCCATCGTGCGGCGCCAGCCGCGGGCGCGAAGGGCGCGGCCGATCATGGCGTTGAAGAAGCCGTGGGCGACCAGGAGAACATCCTCGCCACCCTCGGCCAGGGCGATGAGACGGTCGGCGGCGGCGGCGGCGCGGCCCTGGGCCTGGCGGCGGGATTCCTCTTCCTCGTGGTGATTGAACCACCACCACCAGAAGCGGGCCAGGAACCCCCAGGTCCGCGGCGAGAGCCTGAGCCAGCGGGGAAAATTCGGTGGCGGCAGGGGCGCTTCGATGAAGTCCGGCTCCCGGGTGAAGGCGTCGGCGCCGGTCAGCGCCCGGGCGCTTTCGATGGAACGCAGCCGGGTGGAGGAGACGACGGCGCCGGCGGCGACCGCGGCGGCCTTGAGATCGGCCGGGATAGGCTGGCCGGGCTTGAGGCCGCCCTCCTCGTAGCGGCCCCACCACTGGCGATATTCGGCCCCGGTGAGGCGCACGTCCCGCGACAGCGCCGGCTCGCCGTGCCGCGCCAGAATGACCGCCCCCCGGCCCAAACCGCTCTCAGGCCTCCGACAGGGCGCGGACGTGGGCCAGGGCCGAACTCGCCAGGCCCCCGAGGTCGTAGCCGCCCTCCAGGGAGGACACCATGCGCCCGCCGCAGCGGGCATTGGCGACATCGACCAGGGCGCGGGTCGCCCAGGCGAAATCCTCGGCCTCCAGCGACTGTTCGGCGAGAGGGTCGCGGGCGTGGGCGTCGAAGCCGGCGGAGATCACGATCAGGTCGGGGGCGAAAGCGTCGATGCGGCCGACCAGGGATTCGAAGGCCGCCCGCCAGGCCTGGCGCGGCGCGCCCGGGGCCACGGTGGCGTTGACCACGTTGCCGACCCCGGTCTCGGAGGGATCGCCGGTGCCCGGGTAGAGCGGACTCTGATGCACCGAGGCGAAGAACACCGAGGGGTCGGCCTCGAACACCGCCTGGGTGCCGTTGCCGTGGTGGACGTCGAAGTCGGCCACCGCGATGCGGGCCAGCCCGGCGCCTTGGGCGACCCGGGCGGCGATGGCGACATTGGAGAAGATGCAGAATCCCATGGCGAAGTCCGGGCCGGCGTGGTGGCCCGGCGGCCTGACTGCGCAGAACGCCCGCCCGGTGTCGCCGGCCGCCACGGCCCGGGCGGCGGCGGCCAGGGCCCCGGCCGCACGGCGGGCCGCCTCCAGGCTGCCGGGGGACATGCGGGTATCGGGGTCGAGCGCGCGGAGGCCTTGCGCCGGCGCGGCGCGGACAATGCCGGCGATGTAGCTTTCCGCGTGGGCGAGGCGCAGATCGGCGACGGCGACGACCGGCGCCCGGAGCCGCTCCAGATCGAGCCCCGTCGCCTCGGCCAGGGCGTCGGTCACCGCCGCCAGCCGCTCGGGCCGCTCGACGTGGCGACCGCCGGGGCGATGGTCCAGCATGGCCGGGTGGGTGTAGAGGGCGAGGGACATGGCGACCATCGATCCTATTGCGAGCCGCGCGTCTAGACCATGACCCACGCATCGATCCGCAGAGCCACGCCGGAGGACGCCGAATCGCTGGCGGCGATCGGGCGGGCCTGTTTCGCGCGGGCGTTCGGCCATCTTTATCCCGCCGCCGATCTTGAGGTGTTCCTGGATGAGGCCCACGGGCTGGAGCGGGCGCGGCGGGACCTGGCCGACCCGACGCTGGCTGCGTGGCTGGTCGAGCGGGACGGAGCGGCGGTGGGCCATGCCCTGGCCGGTCCCTGCGCCCTGCCCCACCCCGAGGTGACGCCGGCGTGCGGCGAACTGAAGCGGCTGTATGTCCTGACCGAACATCAGGGCGGCGGAACGGGCTCGCGCCTGTTCGGCGAGACCCTGGCGTGGCTGGAACGGAACGGCCCCCGGCGGCTGTGGATCGGGGTGTGGTCGGGCAACACCGGCGCGCAGCGGCTGTACGGGCGGCTGGGATTCGAGAAGGTCGGGGAATACCAATTTCGGGTGGGCAGCGTGCGCGATCGGGAGTTCATCCTGCGGCGGGGATGAGGTGGCGGGCATCGAGCGCGCGGCCTTGCGCCCCCTCCACCGCTTCGCGGTCCCCCTCCCCCGCAAGCGGGCGGGGGAGGATGAAGTGAACTCTATCCTCCCCCGCCCGTTTGCGGGGGAGGTGGCGCGGCGCGCTTGCGCCGTGACGGAGGGGGCGCAAAGCGGCGGCGCCTCTGGACAGGGACGGCGCTCGCCCCCATCCTCGCTTCAAACAGGTGTTCGTCCAAGAGAGCCGTCCGATGTTCATGCGCTTCTTCACCGAACTCAAGGCCGCCAAGGTGCCGGTGACCCTGAAGGAATATCTGATGCTGATGGAGGGCATGGACCGCGCCGTGATCGACCGGCGGGTGGAGGATTTCTATTACCTCTCGCGCGCCGCGCTGGTGAAGGACGAGCGGCACCTGGACCGTTTCGACGTCGTCTTCGGCCATGTCTTCAAGGGCCTCGAACTTCTCCAGCGCGAGGAGATCAAGGACATCCCGGCCGAATGGCTGAAGCGCCTGACCGAGAGCTTCCTGACCGAAGAGGAGAAGAAGGAGATCGAGGCCATGGGCGGCTTCGAAAAGCTGATGGAGATGCTCCAGCAGCGCATGAAGGAGGCCCAGGAGGGCGCGGGCGACGGCGACGAGGAGGGGGACGAGAACGCCCGCGGCCGGGGACGCAACTTTCCCATCGGGGCCGACGGCTATCACCCCGAGGGCATCCGCATCGGCCAGGACAAGGGCCGCCACGGCAAGGCGATCAAGGTGTGGGACAAGCGCGAGTACAAGAACCTCGACGACACCGTCGAGCTGGGCACACGCAACATCAAGATCGCCCTGCGCCGGCTGCGCAAGTTCGCCAGGCAAGGGGCGCCGGACGAGCTGGACATGAAGGGGACGATCAAGGAGACGGCCAACAAGGGCTATCTCGACCTGATCATGCAGCCCGAACGCCGCAACACCATCAAGGTCTTGCTGTTCTTCGACATCGGCGGCTCGATGGACAGCCACATCCGGGTCTGCGAGGAGCTGTTCAGCGCCGCGCGGACCGAATTCAAGACCATGGAATTCTTCTACTTCCACAACTGCCTCTACGAAGGGGTGTGGAAGGACAACCGCCGCCGGCATGCCGAGAAGCTGGAGACCTGGGACCTGATCAACAAATACGGCCGGGACTACAAGATCATCTTCGTCGGCGACGCGACCATGAGCCCCTACGAGATCACCTACCCCGGCGGCTCGGTGGAGCACTGGAACGAGGAACCCGGCGCGGTGTGGATGGACCGGGTGGCCAAGACCTGGGAGGCCGTCGCCTGGCTCAACCCCACCCCCGCCCGCCACTGGGAGCACACTCCGTCGATCGGGGTGATGCGCCAGCTGATCGGCGACCGGATGTTTCCGCTGACGATTCAGGGCCTCGACCAGGCGATGCGGGAGCTGGTGCGGTAGATTTCTCGGGCAGATTCCGGGGTCAGGCCGGACCGGCGCCGATTTGGCGCATCATCAGGCTGGTCAGCGCCACCTGGCCGGTGGTTCCGGTCTTTTCGAAGATGTGGGCCAAGTGGGTGCGGACGGTGGGAAGACCCAGGCCCAGACGCTGGGCGGCCTCGCGCGGCTCGCGGCCTTCGAACAGGCAGAGGGCGACGCGGCTTTCGGCCGGGGTGAGGCCGAACAGCTCGCGCAGCCAGTGTTCGGAGAGGCTCACGCCACCCTCCAGGTCGGTGACGCAGACGATCACCGCCGGCCCCGGCATGAAGGGCTCGGCCCGTCCGGCGCGCATCGGCGAAATCAGCAGGGAGAGCGGACGGCGACGGTGGGATGTCGTCAAGGCCATGGCCCCGCCGCGACGCTGTTCGCTGTCACCGGTGGCGGCCAGATCGATCAGACGCTGCAGTCGGCGCGTGTCGTCGTGTCGGCGGGCCGCCAGCCGTCCACCGATGATCGTCAGGCCATCGGCTTCGGCGACCAGAGCCTCGCCGACACGGTTGAGGTGGCGGACGCGGCCGCCCCGATCTAGCATGAACAGGCCATAGGGCGATCGATCGAGAAGATCGGTCGAAACATCGCCAACGCCCTTGGTGACCGAAAGCCTGCGGCTCAACTTGAAAGCGCGGATGAAATGGGGATGAAGCGCCGCGCAGAGGGCCATTTCGTCCGCCGTCCAGTCTCCCTTGCGCTTGTGACGAAAGACGTTGACCCCGGCCCCCTCGAAACCGCCGCCGCCGACGTCTTCGCACATCAGGCCGAGCGAGACATCCGAGTGAAAGCCAAATGGCTGGAAGAAGTCGTTGTAGAATGGCGTGCGCAGGAACTCTTCCTTGGGCAGCCAATCGATATCCCGGTTGATCTTGGGCCTGTAGTTCATCAGCCGGCGGCGTTTATTGGCGAGATCCTTGTCGGTGAGGGGATTGACCGTGCCGAAATCGGCGAAACCGCGCTCCAGGGCGGCCTGATCGACGTAGGCGCCGACGCCCTCGCCGGCGCTGGTGAACATGTCATAGCACCGTAGCGTGGCGCCATTGCCGCCGATCCCATCGACCAGACGTTCGAGCACCCGGGGCCACAGGCTGGTGTCGATGGCCGCCTCGTAGATCAGCTCCACGAAGTCCTCGTGGCCCGCCGGGTTGGTCATCGCCTGTTCCGCGCCCTCGACCGTCGCGGCGATACTAGCAATTCTGGGACCTCATTCAAATGAATGATCCCAAGCAACCCCGCTCGCGTCAGACACCGCTTCGAGCGCGGGCCGCCGAGAGTCGAGGTCCGCCTGTTCGGAACGGCGTTTGGGGAGCTCGACCTTAAAGATGCCTTCATCGACTTCGACCACCTGGACCGGCGCCGCGGGCAATGGGCTGTGGAGCGATCCGGCGAACTGGAGCAACGGGACGCCGCCGGCCGGCGCGCCGTTCAGCTCACCCGACCAGGATCTGGCGACAATCGACAACTCGGTCGAAACCGCTCTGTTCACCGTCGTGATCGCCGGCCCCGAGGCCGGAGGCGAGGTGGTCGTCAACGCCGCCGATCCCTCCGGCAGCGTCGCGGTCAGCCTGACCGGGACGCTCGATCTGACCTCAGCGGGCGCCGCTTTGGGACTGCTCAGCCTGCAGAAGGGCACGTTTGAGATCGATGGCGGCAGCCTCGACGACGCGGAGGTTGTGGAAAGCGGCGGCGTCCTGACCTTCGGTCCCGGGACAGACAGCTTGAGTTCCTCGTTCATCGACGGCGCGGTGACCATCGGCGCCGGCGCCGAGGTGGTGATCACGCCCAGCAGCTTTGCCGTATTCGAAGGGGCGGGGGGCTACGGCGCGCCGGTCACGGACGTCGTCAACGGCGGCACGCTCTCGGTGCTGGGCGGGGGGCTTTATCTCGACGGTGAGATCGACATCAAGAACGGCACGGTGTCGCTGGATGGCGGCGGTGTGCAAAGCTATGGCGGAGCGGCCTCCCTGTTCGCCGACGGCGGCGCGCTCACCGTCACCCAGAACACCGGCGTTAACGGCGATGTGACCGTCGAGGGCGGGTTGAGCCTGACCGGCGCGCAGACGGTGAGCGTGACCAGCGGATCCACCCTGGCGCTGGGTTCGGCCTCGCTCGGCTCGGTGACGACGGTCAATCTCGACGGCGGCACGCTCGACGTATCCGGCACGCTGAATTTGGCCGACGCCGTCGTCGAAAACGGAACCCTGATCCTGGAGAGCGGATCGACCTACAGCCTCGGCGCCAACGCCTCGCTGTCGAACGTCTCGCTCACCGACGACCGGCCAGCCGGGCAGACCAACTGGACCGGGGCGGCCGGCGACGGCCTGTGGACCACCGCGGCCAACTGGACCAACGGCGTTCCCTTGGCCGGGACGAACCTCACCGCCGACGGGCAGTCGGCGGCGGTGATCAACAATGGCCTCGACGCCACGCCGTTCACCGTCACCATCTCGGGGACGCAGAGCGCCCAGGACGTGACCGTCGATGCGACCGACCCTTCCGGGGGGCCATCGGTCAGCCTCACCGGCGGCCTCGACCTGACGTGGGGCGGCGCTTCCCCGGCCTTCGGCACGCTGGAGCTGCAGGCGGGCACGTTCGAGGTCGATGGCGGCACGATCGCCGGGGCCGGCGTCAATCTCGACGGCGGCAATCTTACCTTCGGCGACCAGACGACCTACGGCCAGTCCACCCTCAATGGCGACATCATCGACGGCGCCTTCACCATCGGCGACGACAGCCTGCTGGTGCTGTCCGGCGAGGACGTGTTCCACGGCGGCGCGTCGAGCGGATTTGCGGCGACGGATGTCACCCTCAACGGCGGCGCCGACCTGATTGTCGGAACCGGCGGGCGGCTGGACCTCAACGGCGAGCTGGACATCCAGAATGGCCTCTTCGCCCTCGATGGCGGCAATCTCGAGGGCTTCGGCGGCGGCGCGGCGACAGTATTCCTGGACGGCGGCTCTTTCTTCGTCGCCCAGAACACGACTCTGTCGAACGCGGTGAACATCTACGGTGGCTTCTTCGAGTTCGACAACACCGGCGTAACGGCGACGATCGACGCCAGCGGCGTGACCACCCTCGGCCAAGCGAGCGGCGCGCAGACCGTCCTCGACCTGAACGGCGGCACGCTCGATGTGTTCGGCGCCCTCGATCTGGTCAACACCGAGGTCGAGAACGGCAATATCACCGTCGAGGGCGGGGCCACCTTCAGCCAGGATCAGGCCTCTTCCCTCAGCGGCGTCACGGTCACCGGCGAGGCGACCACGGCGACCAACTGGACCGGCGGCGGCGATGGGTCAAGCTGGTCCGACCCCAACAACTGGGACAACGGCGTGCCGCTGGCCGGCGGACCCTATCTGTCGCTGGCCAACGACGTCACCACCATCGACAACGCTCACGGCGACGCCAATCCGTTCACCGTCGATATCACCGGTGCGCAGGCCGGCGCCGAGGTGATCGTCAACGCCGCCGACCCCGCCAGCGGAGTGGCAGTCAGCCTGCAGGGCACGCTCGATCTTGCCTACCACGCGACCGGCGGCGGGGCGTCGCTCGGCCTGCTCGACCTGCAATCGGGAACCTTCGAGGTCGACGGCGGCACGCTGCAGGCGCTCAATGTGCGGCAGGATGGCGGCCAGATCACCTTCGGCGCCGTCGCCACATGGGGCGCGGCCACCCTCGACGCCTCCGGCATCGCCGGCGATTTCGACATCGGCAACGCCAGCGACCTGGTCATCGCCCAGAACAGCTTCGGGGCGTTCAACGAGGCGGACCCGCCCACCATCGACACCGTGACCATCGACGGCGCCAGCACCCTGGACATCAAGGGCTCGCTATCGACCGGCAACAATATCGACATCGTCAGCGGCACGGTGATCCTCGACGGCGGATCGCTATCGACCTCCAACGGCGCGCGGGTGATCGAAGAGGGCGGCGGATTCACCGTCCAGGGCAACGGGACCCTCGACAACGCCACCATCGACGGGAACTTCACCATCGGATCGGTCGATACCCTGTCCGTGGCCGCCGGCGACACGGCGCTGCTCGAAAGCAACGGCGGGTCGATCCCGGTCACCATCGCCGCCTTCGGAACCATCGACGTCACCGGCACGCTCGACGTCCTCGGCGAGATCACCGGCTATGGCGGCAACCTCGTCCTGGAAACCGGCGCCACGCTGAAAGACGCCACCGTCGACGGGCAGGGCGACTATTCCTATGCCCCGAGCGTGCAGGTGAACGGCGCCGCCACGCTCGATAATGTCACCGTCGATGCGCCGTTGTCGCTGGGCGACGGCCCGCTCGTGCTGACCATCGCCGGGGTGACCAATTTCGGCGAAGCGGGGGACGCTTCGCCGATGCAGGTCGATCTGAATGGCGATGAACTCGACGTCACCGGCACGCTGAACCTGATCAATACCCAGATCACCGACGGCTCGATCGTCCTGGAGTCGGGCGCCACGCTGACCACCGATTCGGCTTCCACGCTCGACGGAGTGACGGTCGAGCAAACCCTGCCGAACGGCGATCTCGAACTGACCGGCCAGGACGTCGTCGTCCAGTCCCTGCAAACGGTCACCGCCGCCCAGGATGTTGAGGTGATCACCGGCCTCACCGCCAACGGGACGGCCAGCGGCGCACCCGGCCAGGTGACCTTCGCCGACACCGGAAGCGCGGGCTTCGCCGGCGCCGGCACGGTCACGGTGACCGACGGCAATGGTCCTTCATCGACCAACTTCAGCGGCGCCACGCTCGACGCCGACGTGGCCGGTCAGACCCTGCTGATCGACACCGCGGGCTACGACGCCGACTACGGCAGCTACGCCGCCGAGAACGGCGGGACTCTGGAGATCGGCGACGCCGCGAACGCCGCTTCGAACTTGGCCACTGGCGTGCTCACCGCCGGGCTGTCGGCCACCGGAGGCTCGACGATCGCGTTCTTCGGGGCGGGCGGCATTTCGACGGTCATCGGCCAGATCACCCTGGAATCGACGTCGGCCATCGAAGTCCTGACGCCGTCCGGAACGATATCGCTGGCGCGGTCGCTGACCTCGGTGGGGTCTTACGATCCGCTCACCTACCAAGGCCGACAGGGGATACTGAACCTGGAGGGCGGCGCCAGCTTCACCGACCCAAACGCCCTCACCCTGTACGGTCAGATCAACCTGACCGGCGGAACCGTTTCGGCGGCCAGTTTCAGCGGCAACGAGGTGTTTGCCGGCGGGACCGTCGGCATCGATTCGCCGAGCGGCGTCGAGGGGTTCGGCACGGTCCAGGGGGCTTTCGGCTCGGCCGACGGGGGGGCGGCCCTCCAGGCTTCGGGCGGCACGCTGACCTATGACGGGACGCTCTACGGCTATGTCAATCTCATCGCCGACGCCAATTCGACGCTGATCGTCAACAGTCCGCTGAGCACCGCCCCGGATGTCAATGGCGACCTCACCAACGGCTACGTCATCGACCTGGCCACCGGCTCGAAGATCGATCTGGCCGGGCTGATCACCGACGCCAGCAACATCTACACCACCTTCACCGGAACCGGCGCTACCCTCACCCTGGCCGACCCGCACGACCTGACCTTCAACATCAACCTCAATGGCAATGACCAGACCGGCGACGCCATCGATCTGGCCGGCTTGACGGCAAAGCTGCTTGCCGACGGCAAGCCCGACGTGGTGATCACCCGCCCCAACCCCAGCATGGCGCAGGTGATCATCAACCCGGTCGACGATCCCGGCCACGACGTTACCTTCGACTTCACCGGTTCCATCGCTTCGACCGGCCTCAGCTTCAAGGCCGACGACGGCAATGGCGGCTCGGAAATCGTCTTCGGCCCGGGACCAGACGCGGCGGTCCCGATCGTCGAGCCCGGCGCCGCCATGCAGGTGGAACCGGGCGGCGCCTACCAGTTCACCCAGAACGTCCACGTCGGCTATCCCGGGTCCGACGATCCCGGCCCGCTGCAAGATTCGATCATCATCATCAATCAGGACCAGCACAATCCCAACCAGGACACCCTGTCCGGCTCGATCCTCGGCGCCACCGGCTACGGGATCACCGCATCCGGGTTCTTTTCCGGGCTGACACCGGGCTCATCGAGCGCCGACCTCGGCGGCGCGATCGTGGTCGGCGACGGCACGCCGATCAACTTCCTGGTCGATACCAGCTCGGGCGGCCTGAAGACTTCGACGGTCACGCTCGGCTTCACCTCCGACAGCGACACGCCCGGAGGCTCAGCCACCTCCCTGCTCCCGAACAAGACGGTCACGGTCCAAGCCGGCATCTATCGCTACGCCCAATTGGGCGTCCCGACCGATGTCTTTCACGTTCAGGCGACGGCCGACACGCAATACAAGACACTCTATCTGCCGATCAAGAACACCGCCATCGCCGACGGTTATTCCGAGGGGTTGATCGCCACGGTCACCGGCTCCAGCGGCGATTTCACCGGCAACGGCGCTCCATCCGACCCAGCCGGCGCGACCGGCCTGATCGCGGCGGGGGCGACGGACTCCAGCGGTATCAGCTTCCAGGCGGACACCAATCCCGACGATTTCGCCGGCGGGCGCGACTACACCCAGACCGGCACGATCAACCTCGGCCTGACCAGCGACGGAACCGGCACCAGCGCCCTCGGCCAGACCAAGCTGCCGGCGGCGGCGGTTCAGGTCGAGGTGGAATTCTACGACCTCGCCAAGGCGTTCGTCGAAACCCCGCAGGTGTTCAGCGTCCATGCGACCGACGGCGCCGGTCCGCAGTTCACCACCGAATACCTGTCGGTGGAGAACATCGCCGCCGCCGACGGCTTCTCGGAAAGCCTCGACGCCACCATCACCGGCTCGACGGGAGATTTCACCGGCCAGTCGGGGGCCGCGGATCCGGCCGGAACCGCGTCGCTGATCGCCGCCGGGGACACCAACGACGACGAACTGGCTTTCCAGGTCGAGACCAACGTCAACGACCTGCCCAATGGCCGCGACACCGTGCAGACCGGTGACATCACCCTGACCCTGTGGAGTGACGGAACCAGCACCAGCGGCTTCGGCAAGACCAGCCTGGGCACGATCACCGTGCCGGTGACGGTCGATCTGGACCCGCTGGCCAAGCCTGCCTTCACCACGGTCTACGACGTTCACGCGACCGACCCTCTGAGCCTGACGGACACCACCACCCTGGCTCTCGACACCTCCAATATCGCCAACCCCGGGGCCGATGACCTCGTCTCGACCATCACCGGCGCCACCGGCGATTTCACCACCGCCGGCAGCCCGTACATCGTCACCAATCCCGCCGGGACGACCGACCCGATCGCACCGGGCGGGACGGACTCCCGCTCGCTGCAATTCGACGTCGTCACCAATGCCGACCTGGTCGAGAACGACGATCTGGAAACCCAGACCGGCACGTTCACCATCAGCTCGGTCAGCGATCCGGAGCTGTCGAACGACCCCGACGCCGAGGTCACCGACCTGCCCGCCAAGACGGTCAACGTCGCCGTCAATGTGATGGGTTATGCTCATCCGATCATCGAGGGCGTCGATGACGCCCCGGACAACGAGTACGATCCCACCGTCGGCCCCACGAAGACCAAGACCATCAACCTGGGCGCCGTGCTTCAGGGCGAATCTGGCTTCCATCCCTTCGTCTTCACCAATGCCGCGCCCGCCAATTCAGATTTTCTCGATGTCACGCCGCCGAACGGCTACCAAACCGTCGATCTTTTCGGCCTCGCGCCGGGTGAAACCTTCGCGGGCGACGAAGCGGACAATGGCGGCCTGGGTTACGGCGGCGCCGTCGGCGCCCATTCCGTGACATTCCAGTTCGACCCCAGCAGCAGCGACGTCTCCTCCAATACGCCGCTCACACCGGTCGATGTCACCTATACCTGGACCGTGGTCCCCATCCCGCAGGTCGCCACCGCCTGGGGCGATGTCCACATCACCACCTTCGCCGGGACGTCGTACAACTTCCAGGCGGCCGGCGAATTCATCCTCGCCCAATCGACCCTGCCGGGGAACAGCTTCCAGGTTCAAATCCGGTTGGAGCCATTCTACCCCGGCGCCTCGGTCAGTGTGATCAAGCAGCTGGCGGCGGAAATCGGCGCCGACCGCGTCACCATCGACCCCAGCCGGACCGCGCCAGTCTGGCTGAACGGCGCGGCGGTGAGCCTGTCGGCGGCCAATCCGGTCCTGCAGCTTGCCGGCGGCGAGGTCGAACTGATCGACAACCGCGACTATGAGGTGGTGTGGAACACCGGCGAGGTGATGAACGTCGGCAACGGAGGCACATACCTCAGCGTATCGACGCTTTCGCCGGGACCGGGAGACGTCGCCGGAAGCTTCAAGGGCCTGCTCGGTTCGGGTGACGGTCCGGCCAACGATTTCCAGCTGGCCGACGGCACGGTCGTTCCCCACGCCAACGGCGTCACGGCGGCCGACCTCTATGGCGAATTCGCCAACGCCTGGCGGGTGACGCAGCAGAACTCGCTGCTCGACTATGGGTCCGGCCAGACCACCGCGACCTTCACCGACCTGAATTTCCCCGCCGACGCCACCGAACTCGCGAATCTGCCGGCCAGCGTCGTCGCCGCCGCCCAGGCGGCGGTGGCCGCCGCCGGGATCACCAACCCGACCGTGGCCGACGAGGCGGCGCTGGATCTGATCGTCACCGGCGACCCGACCTTCCTCGTTGGCGCCCAGAACGTCCAGCAGGCCGGCGGCGGCGGCATCGAAACCAGCATCACCCAGGCGACGCCGCCGCCGGCGATCGGGGTTACCGCCGCCGCCGCCTCGTTGACCGAGGCCACGGGGACCAACACCACCAGCGTCGGTTTCAATGTCTACCTGACCGCCGCCAGCGCCACCGACACGGTGATCGACTATGCGGTGACCGCGCCCGACGCCAGCTATCTGGGGGCCGGCGCCTTCGGCGGGCTCCTGCCGACCGGGTCGCTGACCATCGCCGCCGGCGACACCACCGGGACGGTGACCATCACCGCGCCCGCGAACGTCCTGGGAACCCTGCCCAGCGCCAAGCTGGAGATCGCCCTGACCTCCCCGGCCGGCGACCAGGTCGTCGCGCCGACCGCCCAGACCCTGATCGTCAACAGCGCGCCCGAGCCGGGCGTGGCGCCGGTTCCCGCGCTCGCGGAACTGACCCCGTTGGGCGTGGCCACGGCCGGCGTGAACACCGTGTCGGTCGATCTCGGCGTGTTCGTCCAGGGCGTAGCCGCTCCAGCGGCCAGATTCTCGGTAGGCAACAACGCGGCCAGTTCGGCCGATTCCCTGTCGGGGGCGATCGCCGATGGCGGCTCGGCGGGGTTCGATGTCGGGGGCGCCAACGCGATCGGCGTGCTGACGCCCGGCACGGCCTACCAGGGCCTGTTCATCTCGCCCAACACCAGCACGGTGGGCGCCTACAGCGACACCCTGACCTACAATCCCACCGACGTGAACGCGACCGGCTATTCCAAGGCCCTGACCGCCCAGACGATCACCGTCACCGGCAGCGTGATCGCCGCCGCGATCCCGCAACTGGCCACCACCACGCCGATCGACTTCGGCGAGGCTCACCAGGGCGCGACGGTCGGCGCGACGCTGAGCATCGCCAACACCGCCGCCGCCGGCGCCGCCTCGCTGGATGTGACGCCGATCCTGATCAATGGCGCGGCGACGGTCTCCGGATCGATCAACCAACTCGCGGCCGGCGGATCGGACGCCAGTTCGATTTCCATCGGTCTCAATACCCAGAACGCCGGCGCCGAAAGCGGCATCATCCAGCTCGACTATGCCTCGGACACCGGCACGGGCCGCACCTATTCCGCGGGCAATCCACAGATCACCCTCTCTGGCGCGGTCTATCGCGAGGCGAGCGCCCAGATCACCGCGCCCGCGACGGTGATCGTCCATACCGGCGACGACGGGGGTTCGTTGGCCCAGACCCTGACCATCGCCGACACGGCGGCGAGCGATGGCTACAGCGAAGGCCTGCGCGCCTCGGTCACGGGATTCGCCGGCGACGTCACCGCGGCGACCGGCTCGACCGGCCTGATCGCCGCCGGGGCCAGCGACAGCCAGTCACTCACCGCCAACCTGTCGACCCTGGCTTCCGGCATGCGGATCGGCACGGTGACGCTCGACCTGATTTCGGACGGCGCGGGCGTCGATACGCTCGGGCAGACCGATCTCGGACCCACGACCGCCCAACTTTCGGTGCAGGTCGATAACTACGCGGCGGCGGCGCTGGAAAAGACTTCCGGGGTCGGCGCGTTCGACGGCTCGGCGGCGACAGGCTATACGCTCGATCTGGGAACCTTGTTGCAGGGAAGCGGCCCGGTCACCGTCGGGTTGGGCGTGGTCAACGCAGCGAGTGGCCTGGCGGACTTGTTGACCGGCGATTTCACGGCCACGGGCGATGGCGCCTTCCAGAACACCCTTGGCGCGATCACCACCGGATTGGGCGCGGGCAAAGCCGATACCGCGCCCACCGTGACTCTCAGCACCACCAACACCGGGGTGTTTACGGAGACCGTGACGCTGCATTCCACCGGTTCCAACGCCGGCGGCTATTCCGGCGCCCTGGCCGACGAGACCCTGACCGTCACCGGCACGGTGACTCCCGCCCAGCTTCACTGGTCGAACCAGGTCAGCGGCGGCTTTGGCCAGAGCGGCGATTGGTCACCCACTCAGGCGCCCGGCGCGCTGAACAATGCGATCCTCGATGCGCCGGGTTCGAGCGCCTACGTGGTCACCGCCTCGACCAGTCAGAGCGTGGCGTCGATCCAGACCGCGGCAACGGCGACGCTGTCGATCACCGGCGGGGTGTTCGCGGCCGCCGGCGGCACGGGCGCGGGGGCCAACGCCGGGGTGATCTCGGCGGTCAACGGATCGACC
>Ga0208849_1000119_pt1 | contig 77427 bp, 76 predicted proteins | sample NGESurdeep072012_10_FD_184470 | JGI IMG/M metagenome (GOLD analysis project Ga0208849, IMG submission 184470) | Arctic peat soil microbial communities from Barrow, Alaska - NGEE Surface sample 53-3 deep-072012 (SPAdes) | ecosystem: Environmental > Terrestrial > Soil > Wetlands > Peat ...
GCTTCATGCGATCGACAAGCACCTCGAGATGCAGCTCGCCCATGCCCGAGATCTCGGTCTGGCCGGTCTCCTCGTTGGTGCGCACCTGGAAGGTCGGGTCCTCCTCAGCTAGGCGGCCGAGCGCGACCGACATCTTCTCCTGATCAACCTTCGTCTTGGGCTCGACCGCGACCTTGATGACAGGCTCGGGGAAGACGATGTTCTCGAGATGGATCGGATGCTCGGGGGCCGCGAGCGTGTCACCGGTGATGACCTGCTTGATGCCGACCGCCGCGGCGATGTCGCCGGCGAAGACCTCGGTGACCTCCTCGCGCTCGTTGGCGTGCATCATCAGGATGCGCCCGATGCGCTCGGTGCGCCCGCTGCCGACGTTGAGGATCTTGGCGCCGGCCTCGAGATGACCCGAGTAGACACGGAAGTAGGTGAGCTTGCCGACGTAGGGGTCGGCCGCGATCTTGAAGGCGAGCGCGGCGAACGGCTCGGAGTCGTCGGCGTGGCGCTCCACCTGGCGCTCCTCCTCCTCGCCCCTGATCAATTCGGTGCCGAGCACGGGCGGCACGTCCAGCGGTGAGGGTAGGTAGTCGATCACGGCGTCGAGCAGGGGCTGCACGCCCTTGTTCTTGAACGACGAGCCGCACAGCACCGGGGTCAGTTTGGTCGAGAGCGTCGCCGTGCGGATCGCCTGCTTGAGAACCGCCTCGGATACCTCGGCCTCCTCAAGCAGCAGCTCGAGCAGCGCATCGTCGTAGTGGGAGACCTCCTCGAGCAGGTGCTCGCGCGCGGCGCCCGCCGCTTCGACGAGGTTCTCGGGAATCTCGAGCTCTTCCTGTTCCTTGCCCAGCTCGTCCTTGTAGACGATTGCCTTCATCGCGACGAGGTCGACGACGCCGAGGAAGTCGCCCTCGGCCCCGATCGGCAGCTGGATCGGCACCGGGTTGGCGGCGAGACGGTCGATCATCGTCTGCACGCCCTTCTCGAAGTCGGCGCCGATGCGGTCCATCTTGTTGATGTAGGCGATCCGCGGCACGTGGTACTTGTCGGCCTGACGCCATACGGTCTCCGACTGCGGCTCGACGCCGGCGACCGAGTCGAACAGGGCGATCGCCCCGTCGAGCACGCGCAGCGAGCGCTCGACCTCGACCGTGAAGTCGACGTGGCCGGGCGTGTCGATGATGTTGATCCGGTGCCCGTCCCACTCGGCGGTGGTCGCGGCGGAGGTGATCGTGATGCCGCGCTCCTGCTCCTGCTCCATCCAGTCCATCACCGCCGCACCCTCGTGCACCTCGCCGATCTTGTAGGTGCGCCCGGTGTAGTACAGGATGCGCTCAGTCGTCGTCGTCTTACCGGCGTCGATGTGCGCCATGATCCCGATGTTTCGGGTGTTCTGGAGGGTGAACTTGCGTGGCATCGTCAGGTGGGGATGTTCATGGGACTCTCGGGCCGGGGTGAAGCCGGCTGGAACTGTGACTGGCTGTTTTCAAGCAAAAAAATGGGCCCCTCGGGCCCACGCGCGCTGCTGGTCTTGTCTGGACCGGTTCGCGTCGCTATCTGCTCGAGATCTCCATCTTGGTAATTTGGCCCCACGTGAGACATGCTCACACGACCGCGCCATCCGCGGGGCGCCGCCGACTATAGCAGAGGAATCCGGGCTTTTGACCCTCTCACTTGGGGCTCTCGGGGCCTTGGCGCTCACCCGGCTCCGGCGCGTCGCAAGCCTCCACCGGGGGGCGCATCGCCGGCCTCCCCCGAGGGCGCGTCGCCGGCCTCCACCGGGGGCGCATCGCCGGCTTCCCCCGAGGGTGCGTCGCGGGCCTCCGCCGAGGGCGCGTCCTCGAACACCGTGCCAAGCCGTTCGAGTACCCGCGTGGCAGCACGCAATTCGTCGCTCTCAACGCCGGCCAGGGCCAGCTCCCAGCGACTCTGCCAGGCCTCCCGCTTGGCCTGGATCTTGCCCCGCCCCTGGGCCGTGAGTCGAGAGACCACCACCCGCCGGTCGGTCTCCGAGCGAACCCGTTCGACGTGACCGGAGTCGGCGAGATGGTCGAGCATCTGCGTGACCGTTCCAGGCGCCAGGCGGGCGGCGAGCGCCAGCTCCCCGGCCGGCAGCTCGCCGCGCTCGTCGAGCTCGATCAGCAGCTCGAACTGAGCATGGCTCAGCTCTGATCCACCGAGGTGCGTGTCTCGCCCGCGCAGCCGGCTGAGAGTGCGAAACACCCCGCGGAATGCGTCGCCCAACGCGGTCAGCTCGTCCGTCCACTGCTCACCGGGCGTCTCTTGGCTCGGCTTTGGTGCGAGCGTACTCATGCGCCCAACGGCTCGATTGCCGCCTCGGCGTTGGCAGCGTCACGGCTAAGCCGCGCGCGTGGGTTCTCGGCCCGCAACAGCACGACGCAGGGGATCAGCCCGAGCGCGGCGGTTGCGAACGACCACCAGTAGGCGGTGTTGAACGCGTGCGCCAGGTGTGTGACCGAAGGCGCGTGGCCGCTCGCACGCTGCAGCACCACCGCCAGCACCGCCGTCCCGATCGCCCCGCCGATGCGCTGCAGGACATTCAACTGCGGCGTCGCGTCGGAGAGCTGATCGGGCCGAAGCGAGGCGAACGCGGTGGTCATCGCGGGCATGAACGAGAAGCCGATGCCCACGCCCCGCACGAGCAGCACCGTGGATATACCGGCGATCGAGGCGCTCGGGCCGATGAACGCCAACGGAATCGTGCTCAGGCACAGAACCGAGACGCCGCCCAGGGCCACGCGGCCGCCGCCGAAGCGATCGGTCAGGCGCCCGGCCACCGGCATCGCGACCAGCATTCCAAGACCCTGCGGTCCGACCAGCAGCCCGGTCGCGATCAGGCTCTCGTGGCGGACTTCCTGGTAGTAGAGGGGCACGAGGATCATCGCCCCGAACAGGGCAGCGCCGAGCGCGAAGGTCGTGAACGACGCGGCCGCGAAGATCCGGTTCTTATACAGCCGGATATCGAGCAGCGGGCGCTCGATGCGCAGCGCGTGCCAGCAGAAGACGCCTGTGAGCAGCAGAGCCGCGATAATCGGCAGGACGACGATCGACGCCGTCAGGCTGGTGTTGGGGGTGCCGAGCTGGGCGAGGCCATAGACGATGGCGGTCGACGCCGTCGAGAGCAGCGCCAGACCGAGAACATCGAGGCGCCCGGCCTCGCCGGATTCGGTCTGGGGGAGCATCCGCCAGCCGAGGATCAACGCGACGAAGCCGATCGGAACGTTGACGAGAAAGATCCACGACCAGTGCAGGCTCTGCAGGATCGTCCCGCCCACCACCGGCCCGAGGATCGGACCGAGCATCGCGGGCATCGCCACGATGCCCATCACACGACCCATCCGCTTGGGACCGGCGACCTGAGCCATGATCAGCTGAGCGATCGGCATGATCATCCCACCGCCCGCTCCCTGCAGCACGCGGAACAGCACGAGCTCGGTGGTGCTGGTGGCCACCGCGCACAGCGCCGAGCCGAGCGTGAACAGGACGAGCGAGGTCAGGTACACGCGCTTGGCCCCAAAGCGCCGGGCGGCCCAGCCCGTGAGCGGGATCACCGCGGCCAGCGACAGCAGATAGCCGGTGATCACCCACTGGATCTGGGCAAGCGAGCTGTGCAGGTCGTGCCCGAGCGTGCGCAGCGCGACGTTGACGATCGTCGTGTCGAGGATCGACATGATCATCCCGAGGATCACCACGCCGGCGATCTTCCACACGTACGGCTCTATGCGATCGGAGGCCTCCGGGTGAAAGCCTGGATCGGATGTTGTCGGCGAGGAAGACATTCGGTACCGAAAGTTTAGGTACCGAAGGATCTCCTGTCAAGGACGGAAACTACCAACGATAATGGGCGAAGGCCTTGTTGGCCTGGGCCATGCGGTAGATGTCGTCCTTGCGCTTATACGCCCCGCCCTGCTGGGAGAGCGCATCCGACAACTCGTTCGCCAAGCGCTGGGCCATCGTCTTCTCGCGCCGGTTGCGGGCGAACTCGACCAACCAGCGAACCGCCAGTGTGCGTGAGCGACGCGGGGCAACCTCAACGGGCACCTGATAGGTGGCGCCTCCCACGCGTCTCGATTTGACCTCGAGCGTGGGCGTGAGCACTTTGATCGCAGCCTCGAGCGTCTCCACCGGGTCTTTGTCGCTGCGCTCTGCGAGCAGCGCCAGCGCGTCGTAGACGATCCGCTCGGCCGTCGACTTCTTGCCGTCGAGCATCACCTTGTTGATCACCTGCTGCACAAGTTTCGAGCGGTGTATCGGGTCCGCCTCGACTGGACGGATTTGAGCGGCTGCGCGGCGGGGCATCGGCTATTTCTTCTTCACGCCGTACTGCGAGCGCGCCTTCTTGCGATCGCTCACGCCGGCCGCATCGAGCGTTCCGCGCACGACCTTGTAGCGCACGCCCGGCAGATCCTTGACGCGGCCGCCACGCACGAGCACCACCGAGTGCTCCTGCAAGTTGTGGCCCTCCCCGGGGATGTAGGCGGTCACCTCGATCGAGCCCGAGATCCGCACGCGCGCGACCTTGCGCAGCGCGGAGTTAGGCTTCTTCGGCGTGGTCGTATAGACGCGCGTGCACACTCCACGCCGCTGTGGCGCGGCCGTCTTCTTCTTGCGCCCTTTCCCCGACTTCAAGCCCGGGGTGGCGAGCTTCTTCTTGGGGGTGACGCGGCCCTTGCGCACAAGCTGAGAGGTGGTTGGCATCCGGCGGGGGATGGTAGCAGCGCTAGGCCTGCGCGGTGACGCCGGCGGAGCGCACCGGTGCCGGCATCAGCGCCGCGGCGACCACAACGAGCACAAACGCGGTCGCCTGCAGCACCACTCCCAGCGTGCTTGCAGCCATCGGATCGCCGAACACGACGATCCCCCCGGCGATCCCGGCGATGTTCGCGGCGGTTCCCGTCACGGCGATCACCGGGACGGCTTCGCCGTCCTGCAGCCCGCGGGCGGACGCGTAGAAGGCGACGATCGAGGCGAGCACAGCCACCAGCAGCCACGGGCTCAGCGCCAGCGCGATCAGGCCGTGCGCATGGGTGATGCCCGTGAGCGCCTTGATCGCGGTGTCGGACACGCCGAACAGGATGCCCGCGGCAGCGCCGAGCATCACGCCGTGGTGCTCGACCGGACCGCCCATCCGCGGTCCCATGATCAACAGACCACCCAGCCCGAACAGGCCGGCCTCAAACGAGATCATCGCGGCCTGGGAGAACTGCGAGTGCGCGCCGTGCAGCGCCGGCAGCGTGAGCCCCAGCATCACCAGCCCGATCGCGGTCAGCGACAGGCCGATCCACTGACGGCGACCGACATCAAAGCCGAACAGCCGATCGGCCATCACCGCGATGAACACCATGCCCGCCGCGAGCGCCACCTGGATCACCGACATCGGCGCGAGCGCCAGCGCAATCACGTGCAGCCCCCAGCTTGCCGTCGCGACGATCATGCCCAGCGCGAACCAGCGCGAGGAGAACAGCGCTTTGACGCTGCGCAGCGGGTGGCGCACGTCGACCTTCGCCACCGCGTTGGCGCCTCTGTACTTGTAGAAGAAGCCCAGGTTGGCGACGATCGCACAGGCGAGCGCGAGCAGTATGCCCAGATCGAGGCTCATCGCTGGGCGAGTGGGTGACTGAGGTGGGCGATTTGGGAGGTGGACTTTTGCATGGGGAAGCTGGGTTGGAGCGCGTGGGTCTCGAGGGTGCTCGGCGGTGTTCGCTGATCGCCCCGCTCCGGTCGAGGCTCCATCGGCAGCGACGCATGGCTGCTTTACTTGCTGCGGTCGATCCGGGCAGATTACCTGGGCCAACCTGTATGCGAGCTAAAGAGCCCTCCGCCGAATCCGGCGAGAAGCCGTTGTTGATGGTCGACATCGATGGCGTCATCTCGCTGTTCGGCTTTCCCAACCCCGCCCTCCCTGCTGCGCGCACGGGAGACCTCGACGGCTCGTTCCACACGATCGATGGCGTACCGCACTTCCTTTCGCGCGCCGCTTCCGCGCACCTGCTGATCCTCGCCGAGCACTTCGACCTGGTGTGGGCCAGCGGCTGGGAGGAGAAGGCCGAGGAGTACCTGCCGCGCCTGCTCGGCCTGCCCGCGGGCCTGCCGTTCCTGCGCTTCGGGCGCTCCCAAGGCGCGGGCAGATCGATCAACGGCCACTGGAAGCTCGATGCGATCGACACCTACGCCGGCGGGCGCCCGCTCGCGTGGGTCGACGACGCCTTCGATGAATCCTGTCACGCGTGGGCCGCGGAGCGCCTGGCGCCGACGCTGCTCGTGCAGACGGACCCGGCCGATGGACTCACCTTGAGGGAGGCGAAGCTGCTAGCGGAGTGGGCGTCGCGGCGAGCCGGCGCTCCAAGTTAGCCCGCACCTCAGGCCACTCATCGTCGATGACGCTGTAGTAGGCGGAGTCGCGCACGCCGATGCCGGGCATCAACATGTGCTTGCGGAAGACTCCCTCGAACTGCGCCGGCAGCGCCGCCATCGCGGCCCGCGAACGCTCGTTGCGAGCGTCCGTCTTCAGCTCGACGCGCATACACCCCAGGCGCTCGAACGCGTGCCCCAGCATCAGCAGCTTCGCCTCGACGTTCGCCCCCGTCCGCCACATCGATGGCGACAGCCACGTCCAGCCGATCTCAAGGCCACGGTGAACCTCACGCAGGTTCAGATAGCGCGTGCTGCCGATCGGCTCTCCGCTCGCACGATCGATCGTCGCGAACACCCCCTCCCTGCCCGCCTCGGAATCAGCGAGGCTGGTCGCAAACCAAGAAGAGAAGTACTCGCGACTCTCACCGATCGGCGCCAGCCAAGTCCAGATCTTCGGGTGCTGGGCGGCAGAGAACAGACCCTCCTCATGACGAGCCTCCAACGGCTCCAGCACGACGATCTGCCCATTGAGTCGCGTTGTCAGCTGATCCCACATCCTGCCGTGAGGCTATACGGACGGCGACCTCTCAGCATTGAGTCCAACAAGGTCCCGGCGGGCGTCGACGTCCGAACGGCCGGCTGCGCCCTACGCTGCGTGCGAGCCCTACGCGGCAACTTCCGGTCGGGCGGATGGCGATCCCCGACTGGGCCGCGCCGCGCATCGCTTATCCCATAAACAAACGCGGCCGAGCATAAACCCGGCCGCGCCGAAAGAACTGCTGGACTGACTGAAGGGCTACTTCCCGGAGACGTCCTCCGGAACCTCGAGGTCGGCCAGCTCTTCGACGAAGCCGGGGTCGGTGCCGCCCGCGCCGATCTTCTCGAGCGAGGCCAGATCGGCGTCGAACTCATGCCCGTAGCCGCCGCCCAAGCCACCGGCGCCGGAGAGTCCCAGCTCGGCGGCGATCTCGTCCTGGTCGAGCAGGCCGACGTCGTCGATCGCCCTGGGCAGCGGTTCGGCGGGCTCGATCTCGATCCGCCGGTAGCGCTTGAGGCCGGTCGCGGCCGGGATCAGCTTGCCGATGATCACGTTCTCCTTGAGCCCGTTCAGGCGGTCTGTCTTGCCCTCCAGGGCGGCATCGGTAAGGACCTTGGTGGTCTCCTGGAAGGAGGCCGCCGACAGGAACGAGGTCGTGTTCAGCGATGCCTTGGTGATGCCGAGGATGATGTCCTCAAACTGGGCGGCTTCGCCGTCCTTGGCAATCACCTCGTCGTTGATCTTCGCGAAATCGAAGCGGTCGACGAACTGGCCCGGCAGGTAGTCGGTGTCGCCCTTCTGGTCGACCCTGACCTTCTTCAGCATCTGGCGCACGATCAGCTCGATGTGCTTGTCGTTGATGTCCACACCCTGGGACTTGTAGACCTCCTGGACCTCCTTGACGAGGTACTGCTCGGTCTCGGTGCGTCCGCGAATCGCGAGCAGCTCGTGCGGGTAGACCGAGCCCTCGTTGAGCTGTCTGCCCGCTGTGATCTTCTCGCCCTGAGCGACGAACAGGCGCGTGCGCCGTGGGAAGGCGTGGCGATGCTCCTCGCCGGCCTCATCGGTGATGACCACCGTCAGGGCTTTGTCGGTCTCCTCGATCGACACCACGCCGTCCTGCTCGGCGATTTTCGCCAGGCCCTTCGGCTTGCGCGCCTCGAACAGCTCCACCACACGCGGTAGACCGTGGGTGATGTCCGCGCCGGCGACACCGCCGGTGTGGAAGGTCCGCATCGTCAGCTGCGTGCCCGGCTCGCCGATCGACTGGGCCGCGACGATGCCGACGGCGTCGCCGATCTGGGCGAGCGCTCCGGTCGCCATCGCCCGGCCGTAACAGGCCTGGCAGACGCCGCTCGCCGCGCGGCACTTGAGCACCGAGCGCACCGGCACGGCGACGTTCGAGCCCTTCTCGTGGTCGTCTGAGAACGCCTGGACGATCTCGGCGAACTCCGCGCGACCGATCTCCGCACCCTGCTCGGCGAGCATCCGCCCGCGCTTGGTCGTGACCGGCAGGGCCGCGATCCGCCCGACGAGATCGTCGTTGGGGTCGCCGCCGGGCTTGAAGACGGCCATCTCGATGTACTCCTCCGCGCCACAGTCGGGCTCGCGGATGATCACATCCTGGGCCACGTCGACCAGACGCCTGGTCAGATAGCCCGAGTCGGCGGTACGCAGGGCGGTGTCGGCCAATCCCTTGCGCGCGCCGTGCGTTGAGATGAAGTACTCGAGCACCGACAGGCCCTCCATGAAGTTGGCCTTGATCGGACGCTCGATGATTTCACCCTTCGGGTTGGCCATCAGGCCACGCATCCCCGCCAGCTGGCGGATCTGCTTGAACGAGCCACGGGCACCCGAGTTGGCCATCATGAAGATCGGGTTGAGGACGTCGAGGTTTTCGATCATCGCCTCGGCAACCTCGTCGGTCGCCGCGTTCCACTTCTCGACGACCGCCTCGTGGCGCTCCTCCTGGGTGATCAGACCGTCGTCGTACTGATCGGTGATCGCCCCCACGAGCTTGTCGTACTTGTCGAGAATGCCCTGCTTCTCGGGCGGGATCACGACGTCGTTCTTGGAGATCGTGATGCCCGCCTGGGTGGCGTACTTGAAGCCGAGATCCTTGAACGCGTCGAGCACGAGCGAGATCGTCGTCGCACCGTAGGTCTGCACCAGCGCGTCGATCAGACGGGTGGTGTCGCGCTTCTTCATCGACTGGTTGACGAACACGTACTTGCCGGCGTCGAACTCGTCGCCGAGCGCCTCGGCCAGCGCCCGCTCGATGCGGTCGTTGTAGATGATCCGCCCGATCGTCGTGAGCAGGTGACCACCCTCGCGGCCATAGGGACGGAACTCGGCGATGTCGTGCAGCTTGACCACGCCGCCCTCGTAGGAGAGCTCGGCCTCCTGCGCGGTGCGGAACACGTGCGGACGCGGCTCGTAGGTGGCGCGGTCGATCTTCGCCAGCTCCTCGGCCTCGAGGCCGTATGTCAGGTAGTAGGCGCCGAGGATCATGTCCTGCGTCGGGGTCGCCAGCGGCGCTCCGTGCGCGGGAGAGAGGATGTTGTTGGAGGAGAGCATCAAGATCCGCGCCTCCGCCTGGGCCTCCGCCGAGAGCGGCAGATGTACGGCCATCTGATCGCCGTCGAAGTCGGCGTTGAAGGCATGGCAGACCAGCGGGTGGACCTGGATCGCCTTGCCCTCGACCAGCAGTGGCTCGAACGCCTGGATGCCCAAGCGGTGCAGCGTCGGCGCGCGGTTGAGCAGCACGGGGTGCTCGTGGATGACCTCCTCGAGCACGTCCCAGACCTCGCCGATGCCCGAGTCGACCATCTTCTTGGCCGCCTTGATGTTCTGCGCGGACTTGCGCTCGACCAGGCGGGCCATGATGAACGGCTTGAACAGCTCCAGCGCCATGATCTTCGGCAGGCCGCACTGGTGCAGCTTCAGGTAGGGGCCGGCCACGATCACCGAGCGCCCGGAGTAGTCCACGCGCTTGCCGAGCAGGTTCTGACGGAAGCGGCCCTGCTTGCCCTTGAGCATGTCGCTCAACGACTTCAGCGGGCGGTTGCCGGGACCGGTCACCGGGCGCCCACGACGGCCGTTGTCGAACAGCGCGTCGACGGCCTCCTGCAGCATCCGCTTCTCGTTGTTGACGATGATCTCGGGCGCGCCGAGGTCGAGCAGCCGCTTGAGCCGGTTGTTGCGGTTGATCACCCGCCGGTAGAGGTCGTTCAAGTCCGAGGTGGCGAAGCGTCCGCCGTCCAGCTGCACCATCGGGCGCAGCTCCGGGGGAATCACCGGGACGGCGTCGAGCACCATCATTTCCGGCTTGTTCCCTGATTGAAGAAACGCGCTGACGACCTTCAGGCGCTTGACCGCGCGGGCCTGCTTCTGGCCTTTGCCGGTCTTGACCTGATCCTCGAGCTCGACGCGTTCGGCCTCCAGGTCGACCTGCTGAAGCAGATCGCGGACCGCTTCGGCGCCCATCCCGCCGCGGAAGTACTCGCCGAAGCCATAGGAGGAGCCAAAGCGCTCCTTCAGCTCGCGGAAGGTCGTCTCGTCGTGCTCGATCTGCTTGGGCTCCATCGTCTTGAACAGCTCCCACACGCTCCGCATCCGCTCGGCGGCGTCCTCGATGTAGGCCTCGGTGTCGGCGATGTCGGCGTCGAAGGACTTGCGCAGCTCTTTGACGAGCTTCTCGCGCTCCTCGTCGGAGATCTTCGCCAGGTTGATGTCGAGCGAGTCCGCCCACAGGTGGTCTTCGTCGTTGAAGTGGGTCTGTTTGCCGCTCGAGAGGTACTTCTCACGGCGCTTGAGCGACTCGCGCAGCTCCAGCACGCGCTCCTCGCGTTCGGCCGCGTAGGCGTCGAGGACCTTGTTGACCTCCTTCTCCAAGGAGTCCAGGTCCTTGGTGCGGGCCTCATCGTCGACCCAGGTGATGATCGACGCCGCGAAGTAGAGGACCTTCTCCAGTTCCTTCGGCGCCATGTCGAGCAGGTAGCCGATCCGGCTGGGGACGCCCTTGAAGAACCAGATGTGGCTGACCGGGGCGGCCAGGTCGACGTGGCCCATGCGCTCGCGGCGGACCTTCGAGCGCGTGACCTCCACGCCGCAGCGCTCACAGACGATGCCCTTGTAGCGGACGCGCTTGTACTTGCCGCAGTAGCACTCCCAGTCCTTGGTCGGACCGAAGATGCGCTCGCAGAACAGGCCGTCCTTCTCAGGCTTGAGCGTGCGGTAGTTGATCGTCTCGGGCTTGATCACCTCGCCCGAGCTCCAGCTGCGGATCTGCTTGGAGGAGGCGAGTGAGATCTCGATTGCGTCGAAGTTGTTGATGTCGATCACGGTGTCTCCTCCGGAGTCTCGTCAGTTGCAATTGCGGCGTCGCCGACCGTCGCGCCCTGGCCGAGCAGCTCCTCGACGTCGATCGGCTCCTCGGCGGTGTCCTCCTCAGCGATGTCCTGCACGGAGGACTCGGCGTCGGTGTCGGTCACCGCGGCGGTCTCATCGCCGTCGGTCGCCGCCGCGGCGTCGGCCTCCTCCTTGCCCTCAAGTGTCTCGTCGGCGATGTCGGGGGCCGGAGCACGCACGCCGGAGAGGTCGATACCGAGCTCCTCGGCGGCGCGCAACAGGTCGTCGTCTTCGTCGCGCATCTCCGTGCGCTGGCCTTCCTCGGAGACCACGTTGACGTCGAGCGCCAGCGATTGCATCTCCTTGAGCAGCACCTTGAAGGACTCGGGGATCGATGGCTCGGCGATGTTCTCGCCCTTGACGATCGCCTCGTAAGCCTTCACGCGCCCGACGGTGTCGTCGGACTTGATCGTCAGCATCTCCTGCAGCGTGTAGGCGGCGCCGAACGCCTCCAGCGCCCAGACCTCCATCTCGCCGAAGCGCTGGCCGCCGAACTGCGCCTTACCGCCCAGCGGCTGCTGGGTGACGAGCGAGTAGGGACCGGTCGAGCGGGCGTGGATCTTGTCGTCGACGAGGTGCAGGAGCTTGAGGATGTACATGTACCCGACCGTCACCTGCTCCTCGAACGGCTCGCCTGAGCGGCCGTTGAAGAGCGTCATCTTGCCCGAGGCCTGCTCGCCCGGGCGGCGGCTCTTGTCGACGTCCATGCGAATCCGGCCCTTGTGCTCGTCCTGCCAGCGCACGAGCGCCTCATCGACGTCGGCGACGGTGGCGCCGTCGAAGACCGGCGTGGAGACGTACACACGATCGGCGGGTGGATGGGTCGTGATCCCACCGTTCTTGCCGAGATTGTCGTGGGCTTCCTTGTAGGCGTCCGAGCCGTCGTCGTACCAGCCCTGCGCGGCCGCCCAGCCGAGATGCGTCTCGAGGATCTGCCCGACGTTCATACGCGAGGGCACGCCGAGCGGGTTGAGGATCACATCGACGGGCGTGCCGTCCTCGAGGAAGGGCATGTCCTGGATGTCGACGATCTTCGAGATCACACCCTTGTTGCCGTGGCGGCCCGCGAGCTTGTCGCCCTCGGAGATCTTGCGCTTCTTGGCCACGAATACGCGCACCAGGTCGTTGACCCCAGGCGGCAGATCGTCGCCCGCGTCACGATGGAAGGTCTTCACGTCGATCACCACGCCGCCCTCGCCGTGGGGAACCTTCAGCGAGGTATCGCGCACCTCGCGCGCCTTCTCCTTGAAGATCGCCCTGATCAGCTTCTCCTCGGCCGTCAGCTCGGTCTCACCCTTGGGCGTGACCTTGCCGACGAGCAGGTCGCCCGATGCGACCTCGGCGCCGACGCGCACGATCCCGCGGTCGTCGAGGTTGCGCAGCGACTCCTCCGAGCGGTTGGGGATGTCGCGCGTGATCTCCTCCTCGCCGAGCTTGGTCGTGCGGGCGTCGATCTCGTACTCCTCGATGTGGATCGAGGTGAGCTCGTCGTCCTGGACCAGCCGCTTGGAGAGGATGATCGCGTCCTCGAAGTTGTAGCCCTCCCAGGACATGAAGGCGACCATCAGGTTCTTGCCGAGCGCCATCTCGCCCTTGTCGGTCGAGGAGCCGTCCGCGAGCACGTCGCCGGCCTTGAGCTTCTGGCCGGTCTTCACGCGCGGCTTGTGGTGGATCAGCGTGCCCTGATTGGAGCGCATGAACTTCTGTAGCTCGTACTCGTCCTTCTTGCCGTCGGTCGTCTCGATCACGATCTGGTTGGCGTCGACGAAATCGATCGTCCCGGCGTTGCGGGTCAGCAGCACGTCGCCCGTGTCGAGCGCCGCGCGGCGCTCCATGCCGGTGCCGACGAGCGGCGCGTCGGCCTTCAGCAGCGGCACCGCCTGGCGCTGCATGTTCGAGCCCATCAGCGCCCGGTTGGCGTCGTCGTGCTCGAGGAACGGGATCATCGCCGTGGCGACCGACCAGATCTGCTCGGGCGAGACGTCCACGAGATCGACGTCTTTGGGGCCGACCGTCACGTACTGACCGGCCTGGGTGCGGCAGAGGATCTCGGTGCCCTTCAGCTTGCCGGTCTTGGGATCGATCGGCGTGTTCGCCTGAGCAATCACCAGCTCCTCTTCCTGGGTGGCGTCGAGGCGCTCGACCTTGTCCGTCAGCACGCCGTCCTCGACCACGCGGTAAGGGGTGGTCACGAAGCCGTACTCGGAGACCTCGGCAAACGAGGACAGCGAGCCGATCAGGCCGATGTTCGGACCCTCTGGCGTCTCGATCGGGCACATGCGGCCGTAGTGGGTCGGGTGCACGTCGCGCACCTCGATCGGCGCGCGCTCGCGCGTCAGCCCACCGGCCCCCAGCGCGGAGAGGCGCCGGCGATGGGTGAGGCCCGCGAGCGAGTTCGTCTGGTCCATGAACTGGGAGAGCTGGGAGGAGCCGAAGAACTCCTTCAGCGCCGCCACGACGGGCCGGATGTTGATGATCGTCTGCGGTGTGATCGTGTCGGCGTCCTCGGTCGTCAGGCGCTCGCGCACTACGCGCTCCATGCGGTAAAGCCCGATCCGGAAGGCCTCCTGGATCAGCTCGCCGACCGTGCGCAGACGGCGGTTGCCGAAGTGCTCGTACTCGTCGAGGTGCTCGGCGACCGGCTCGCGCGGCATGCTCATCGCCTCGGCCGCGTAGTCCTTGATCTCGATCTCGCCGTCCTCGGGCAGGCCCAGGCGCTTGGGCAGCGAGACGAGCTCGCGCACCAGCGCGAGGATGTCGTCGTGGGTGAGCGTGCGGGTGTCGATGTCGACATCCAGACCGAGGCGCGAGTTGAGCTTGTAGCGACCGACGCGCGTCAGGTCGTAGCGCTTGGGGTCAAAGAACAGCTGGTTGAGCAGGGCCTTGGCGTTGTCGACCGACGGCGGCTCGCCCGGACGCTGCTTCTTGAACAGCTCCACGAGCGCGCCCTCTTCGGTGCGCGTGATCTCGGTGTCGGACTCGATCGTGTTGCGGATGTAGAGCGAGTTCTCGAACAGCCTGAGGATCTCCTCATCGGTCGCGTAGCCCATCGCGCGCAGCAGCACCGTCACGGGCAGCTTGCGCTTGCGGTCGATGCGGACGAAGACCTTGCCCTTCTTGTCGATCTCGAGCTCCAGCCAGGACCCGCGGGCGGGCATCAGGTTGGCGATGAAGACCTGCTTCTCGCGGTCCTTCGGCTCCATCAGGTAGGCGCCGGGAGAGCGCACGAGCTGCGTGACGACGACGCGCTCGGTGCCGTTGATGACGAACGTCCCCCGCTCGGTCATCCACGGGAAGTCGCCCATGAATACCGACTGCTCGCGGATCTCACCCGTCTCGCGGTTGATGAACGCGACGGTCACCGTCAGCGGGCGAGCGTAGGTCAGGTCCTTCTCGCGACACTGCTCGAGCGACGCGACCGGCTCATCGAAGACGAACTCGCCGAACTGCACGGCGAGGTTGCCGGTGTAGTCCTCGATCGGCGATATGTCGTCGATCGTCTCCCGCAGCCCACCCGTCTTCGGGTCGGTGAGCCACGTGAACGAGCGGCGCTGAATATCGATGAGGTTGGGAACGTCGACAGACTTAGGTAGACGCGCGAAAGTCCGGCGCGTCCGGAGAGCATCAACAGCAGCCAAGAAACGACTCCTTCGGAGGGCGTGAAACGGGCAGAGGAGGGCGCGGAAAGCGCGACCAGCAAAGATAGCACAGACCAGCGGCACCCTTAAGTGGGCAGCCGACGCTCACGGACCCCGCCCTTGACGACCGCGTATGTGGCGCGGCGCCGTGCTGCCTGGACGGCTACGACTATTGGTCGGCGGCGGGTACTTTACCGGAAAATCGGCGCTTTTGTTAGGCGCGGGTAAAGACGGGTGAGAACCTGCTCGGCGGACGCGGAGCGCGCGAGCGCGCACGCACGCGCGGTTCGAGACGAAAAGGGATGAGCGTCGCGCCGGCTGGCGCCCTGCACGCGCCGGCGCCCTGCACGCGCTGGCGCCCTGCACGCGCTGGCGCCCTGCACGCGCCGGCCGCACCCTGCAGCGGCCGACGCACGCCCCTCGCGGAGGGCCGCGCTACTTCAGCTCGACGCTGGCGCCGGCCTCCTCCAGTTCCTGCTTGAGCTTGCCGGCCTCCTCCTTCTCGATGCCCTCCTTGACGGGCTTGGGAGCCTCGTCGACGAGCGCCTTGGCCTCTTTCAGCCCGAGGCCGGTGGCAGCGCGGACGACCTTGATCACCTGGATCTTCTTATCGCCGGCGGCCGTGAGGATCACGTCGGCCGTGGTGCTCTCTTCCTCCGCGGCGGCGGCATCGCCTCCGCCTCCCGCGGGCGCAGCGGCGGGTGCGGCCATCGCCGCGGCCGATACGCCGAACTCCTCCTCGAGCGCCTTGATCCGCTCGGCGAGCTCGAGCACCGAGATGCCCTTGAGCTCCTCGATCCACTTCTCTGTACTTGTGGCTGTAGCCATGTGAGTCAGTCCTCCTTGGGATTCGCGTCGGCGGTCTTGGCCTGATCGTCAGCCGATGCGTCCGCCTGGTTGTCATCTTGCGCCGGCTCATCCTCCGGCTCAGCTTTGTCTTCGGGCGCCTGCTCGACGGCGGGCGCCTCGCCCTGCGGCTTGTCCTCCGCCGCGGCTGCCGGAGCCTCCTCGGTCGAGGGTGCCTGCGCGGCGGTCTCGTCCGCGGCTGGAGTCTCCTCCGCGGCTGGTGGCTCCTCGGGCGCGGGAGCGTCCTCGGCCGGAGCCTCCTCGGCCGGCGCCTCGGCGACCTCTGCCACCGCCGCCGGGGGCTCGCCCGCGGGGAGTTCTCCCGACTCCTTCTTCTCGCGGACCTGCTCGAGCGCCACCGCGAGCCCGCTGACGAGCGCGCCGAGCGTGCGGACGAGCCCGCTGATGGGCGAGGCGACAACGCCGACGAGCTGACCGTAGAGGACTTCGCGTGAAGGCAGGCGGGAGAGCGAGCGGATCTGGTCGGGGTCGAGCGCCGCGCCATCCATGAGACCACCCTTGAAGGGCAGGAGCTGCGTGGCGCGCCCGTAGTCGGCCACCGCTTTGGCGGCGGTCGCGATGTCACCGCGTACGAAGGTGAGCGCCGTGGGCCCTTCGAGGAGGGCCTTGAGCGTCTCGGCGCCGACCTGGTCGGCCGCTCGTTCGGTGAGCGAGTTCTTGACTACCTTGAAGGTCGCATCGGACTCGCGCAGCTTGGCGCGCAGCTCGGCCACCTGGGGCACGGAGATGCCCCGATAGTCGACGGCGAAGACCGCCTGGGACTCGTCAATGTGGGCGGCGATCTCGGCGATCGCCGTGGCCTTCTGGTCTCGGTTCATTGCTGGCTCCTGTCCCGGTCTTCTGCTGGGCGAGCTTCGATCGGTTCGAAGATCGGCCGGCCGCCGGGGGTCTCTGGTGGCCTGGGGATGACGCTAAGCGGCGGTGGCCGCGGGCGCCTCCTCAAGGATGTCACGTGTGCGGCCGGCATCGACCTTGACGCCCGGCCCCATCGTTGAAGTGATCGTGATCGAGTGCAGGTAGCGACCCTTTGCGCTCGACGGCTTGGCACGGATCAGCTCTTCGATCACGGCGGCGTAGTTCTCGAGCAGCGGGCGCTCGTCGAAGCTCGCCTTGCCGATCACGAGGTGGACGATCGCGTTGCGGTCGGTGCGGTACTCGACCTTGCCCGACTTCGACTCCCCGACGGCCTTGGCGACGTCCATCGTGACCGTGCCGACCTTCGGGTTGGGCATCTTGCCCGACGGCCCGAGCACGCGACCGAGACGGCCGACGACGGACATCAGGTCGGGCGTGGCGATCGCCACGTCGAAGTCGTCGAAGCCCTCCTCGATGCGCTTCGCGAGGTCCTCGCCGCCGACCGCGTCGGCGCCCGCCTCTTCGGCCTCGCGGACCTTGTCTCCCTGGGCGAAGACGATGATCTTGACGTCTTTGCCGAGGCCGTTGGGCAGAGCGATCGTGCCGCGCAGCTGCTCGTCGGCGTGACGCACGTTCAGGCCGGTGCGCACGTGAATCTCGACCGACTCGTCGAACTTCGCGCCGGCGAGGCTCTTGACGAGCGCGACGGCCTCCGCGGGCTCGTACTCGCGCTCGCGGTCGACCTTGGTGAGCGCTTCGGAGAAGCGGCGTCCGTGGTGGGCGGTCATGACGCTACCTCGACGCCCATGGAGCGCGCCGTTCCCGCGATGATCTTGGCCGCCTGATCGACGTCGTGGGCGTTGAGGTCCTCGAGCTTGCGCTCGGCGATCTCGCGCAGCTGTGCCTGGGTGATCGTGCCGACCTTCGTGCGGTTGGGCTCGCCCGAGCCCTTGCCGATACGGAGCGCCTGCTTGATCAACACCGCCGCGGGGGGCGTCTTGGTGACGAAGGTGAACGAGCGGTCCTCGTAGACCGTGATCACGACCGGGATGACGGTGCCCGTCTCTGACTGCGTCTGGGCGTTGAACGCCTTGCAGAACTCCATGATGTTGATCCCGTGCTGACCCAGCGCGGGACCGACCGGCGGCGCGGGGCTCGCCTGCCCGGCGTTCGCCTGCAGCTTGATTGTGGTTAGAACCTTCTTGGCCATGTCTAGATCTTTTTAACCTGGTCGAACTGAACCTCAACCGGGGTCTCCCGGCCGAAGATTGATACCAAGACCTTGAGCTTGGCGGCGTCCTCGTTGATCTCGGAGATCTCACCGGAGAAGTCTGAGAGTGGGCCGGAGACGACCTTGACGGACTCGCCGATCGTGAACTGGGCGCGCGTACGCGGGGCGGTGGCGACGTCGGTCTTATGCAGCAGACGGTCGACCTCAGCCTGCGTGAGCGGCACTGGCTCTTGCGAGGCGCCGACGAACCCGGTCACGCCGGGGGTGCCCTTGACGACGCCCCAGGAGTCCTCGTTGAGCTCCATGTTGACGAGCACGTACCCGGGCATCGTGCGCTTCTCGACGGTGATCTTCTGGTTGTCCTTCATCTCCGAGACCGACTCGGTCGGAACGACCACGTTGCGCACAGCGCGCTGCTGGCCGAGCGAGATGACCCGGTGCTCGAGGTTGTGCTTGACCTTGTTCTCGTGACCGGAGTAGGTGTTGACTACGTACCAACGAAACATTCAGGATTCCTCAGAGGATGAATTCGACGATTTCCTTGGCGACATAGTCAGCCAAGCCGAGATAGGCGCCGGCGATCGCCACGAAGCCCAAGACGACGGCGGTCGCCTGGAAGACCTGGCGGCGGTCGGGCCACTGTACTCGCTGCAGCTCGGCCCAGCTGGCGCGCAGGAAGCCGATCGCGCGGTTGCCGCGCACGGGAGCACCCGACGCCTGCTGGGGGCTGACGCCACCGCCATCGCCACCGCCGGACCCGCCACCGCCGGTCCGCCCACCGCCAGGGCCTGCGGGCTCCTGGAGTTCGTCCTCGGTGAGATCGCCCTCGGCCTCAGCCTCGGCCTCGATCTCGCCCTCGGAGAGTGTCTTGGAGTCTGCGGGTACACCATCGGCGTCTGCGGGTAGGCCCGCAGCGTCCGCGGGGACGCCATGGGCGCCGCGAACGAGCGCGGCGTCGAACTCATCGACCTCGCCCGAGGCGTGGTCGAGCGCACCCGGCACATCCGCGCGGACGGGGCTGCCGCCGGCCGGCCGGCCGGTCGGGGCGTCCGCGCGTCCGCGGCGAGCGCGACGCTGCTTTGCGCGTTTTCGATCACGGGCCACAGCAGCGCTCCCGCGCTAGCGAGTCTCCCGGTGGCTGGTGTGCTTGCGACACCAGCGGCAGTACTTGCGCAGGGCAACCCGATCCGGGTTGTTGCGCTTGCTCTTGTTGGTCTGGTAGTTGCGATGCTTGCACTCCTCGCATGCGAGGGTGATCGCGATTCGAACGTCTCCGCGGGCCATGTGAGAAATCCCTGCGTGGTTGTGGACAAACGGCCTTGGGCGAAGAAAAACCCCGCCCAGGCGCGAGGTGCAAGCAGTCTAGCGCGCTTTGATCGATAAGAACCCCACCCACTCCCGCGGGTGCGTAACCTGCGCCGCTCGGAGGTCCGGCGCGCGGCCGCGAGACGGCGGGTGCTCGTTTGAGATCGTCCGCGTGTGTGGACGGGAAAACGGGCGCGGTGACGCGGGGCCTCCGTGCCCCGCGACGGCGGGGAGCTACTCGTAGAGGGTGAGCGTGGCGAGGATCACGTACAGCGCGACGAGGGCCCAGCCCTCGAATTCGGCGGCCTCGCCGTCGCCGGTCACCTGCCAGAGCACCAGAGCGGTGAGCGCGAGGGCGCCGATATAGACGGGGGCGAGCGCGAAGGTCAGGGTGGTAGCGAGCAGGAAGGAGACGAGGACGATCAGCGGGAAGAGGAACGCGGCGATCTGGGCGACCGAGTTTTTGACAACGGAGATCGCGAGGTCAGCGTGGCCCTTGAAGGCGAGCACCAGGCCGGCTGTGTTCTCGACCGCGTTTCCGGCGATCGCAACGATCACCAGGCCGGCGAACGCCTGGGATATGTGCAGCTGGGTGATCGCCGGCTCGAGGCCGTTGACGAACCAGTCGGAGACGAAGGCCGAGGCGGTGCCGGCGATGAGCAGGAGAGCGAGGGTCAGCCTGAGCGAGAGCCGCGGGCCTCGCACGGCGGCGTCAGCCGCTTCGGGCTTGGGCGCCTCTCGGTCACCCGCCGCGGATTCGGACAACTCGGCGTGGCCCGCTTCGGGCATGGACAACTCGGCGTGGCCCGCTTCGGGGTTGGACAACTCGGCGGGGCCCGCTTCGGGCATGGGCGTCTGCGCGTCGCCCTCCCGCCCGAGCGGCTCGCCGCTCCCGGGCACCTGGTCGGAGCGCAGGTAGGGCACCACCCAGGTGAGGTAGACGACGAGCAGGCAGACGGCGCCGACGGCGGAGATCGTCTTCACATGGTGGCTGGCGGGATCGTGGGAGGCGAGCGAGAGGCCGAGCAGGACGATGATGAAGACCGTCACCTGCAGCAACGTGGCGGTGTCGTTGGGCAGACGCTTTGAGAAGCGCATGAGGCCGTCGGAGGAGCGGCGCGCGCCGACGACGACCACGAGGCCGAGCACGAGCAGGGCGTTGGCGAGGATCGAGCCGATGATCGCCGTCTGGGCTACGACGAGCTCGCCCTTCTGGAGCGCGAAGATCACGACGAACAGCTCGGGGAGGTTGCCGAGCGTCGACTGGAGCATCCCGGTGATGCCCGGTCCGAAGCGCTCACCGAGCTGCTCGGTGGCGAACGAGACCACCCAGGCCAGCCCCGCGAGCGCGAGCGTGGCGACGGCGAAGCGCGGGACCGCCGGCCAGGCTTGGTAGTTGGCCACGCCCGCGAGCGCCGCCAGCACTGCGATCAGGAGCAGGACCGAGCGCTCCAGTGGAGTCAGGGCGGTCATCGCGCCTGGCGAGCATAGTGGCCTGCTTGGAAGGACCCCTCCGCCGCGTAGGACCCCGGCCCGACGCACGGTCGCGCGGGCGAGACCGCCTTAGCGGGTCGTCCGGCGCGCCACCTGCCCACTTGATGCCTCAACGCACGCCGCCCACGGCCGGTAGGCCGTCCATAAAAGATCTACACGTTCGCGAGCGCCGAGCGCTCAGTGACTCTCAAGAACCCTGTCGATCAACCCGTACTCGAGCGCCTGCTCGGCTGAGAAGAAGCGGTCGCGCTCCATGTCGGCGCGCACCTCCTCCGTCGGTTTCTCGGTGTGCTCGGCGTAGATCTCGTCGATCCGTTCGCGCACCTTGAGAATCTCGCGGGCGTGGATCTCGATGTCCGTCGACTGGCCTTCGAAGCCCGCCGAGGGCTGGTGGATCAGGATGCGGCTGTTCGGCAGCGCCGCGCGCTTGCCTTTCGTGCCCCCCGCCAACAGCAGCGAGCCCATCGACATCGCCACCCCGACGACCATCGTCGCGATGTCCGGCTTGACGAAGTTCATCGTGTCGTAGATCGCCAGGCCCGAGTAGATCGAGCCGCCGGGCGAGTTGATGTAGATCGAGATGTCCTTCTCGGGGTCCTGAGACTCGAGGTGCAGCAGCTGCGCGACCACCAGGTTCGCCACCTGGTCGTCGATCGGCGTGCCCAAGAAGATGATTCGCTCGTTGAGCAGCCGCGAGTAGATGTCGAACTCGCGCTCGCCTCGCGCGGTTCGCTCGATGACCATGGGGATCAGGGGCATGGACGCACCCTAGCGCTCACGGCCGTGCGGACGGGGGCATGCGCTCGCCACCAACCTGCGGCTGATCGGCCCGTACTGGCCACATATCCGAGTGCGGGCCACTACGGTCGTGGGCCGACGGAAACCGACGATGAATGACATATGCCCTCACCTGCCATCAGCCCCCGCCCAGTCGCACGACGCCCGCGGAGCACCCGGACGATCGCCACGGTGGCGGTGTTGGCGGCGCTTGCCTGCGCGGCGCCCGTGGCGGCGATGACCAGCCATGCCGGCTGGCCCGCGGACCAGCACCTGGTGATGGACAAGGGCCCTGCCGGACGCGCGAACGTGCTCGTCGGCCACGCCGGCGTCCATAACTACCTGCTCGGCGGCTATGGCAACGACACGATCTACGGCGGCTCCGCCGGCGATGTGATCTGGGGCGACTACCACGAGTCGGGCTGGCCCTCCTTCCAGACCGCGGTGATCCACGCCGGCAACGGCCCCAACCTGATCTACGCGAACGACACCGTCAACTATGTATGGACAGGCTCGGACCCCGCGACGGTCGTGCACGCGCACGAGAACTCGGGCGTGATCCACTGCGAAAACTCACAGATCGTCGTCTACACCAGCCACCACGCGCTGCCGCACTACAAGCTCGACGGCTGCCGTCACATCAGCTTCTACTCGGTCGGCTATTGACCTAAAGCTGTCAGGTTTGTACTTTGACTTTTAAGAGTGCGTGTAACTATGGTAATACGCACTCTTAAGGGCAATACGTCACACTCGATACCCCTCTGCGCCCACATCGACTGGCGCGGGCAACCCAGCGCGCCACCCCCTCAGAGGTTGACCGTCTGCATCCCGGCCTGCTCGTAGCGCTTCCCGGCGGCGGCCGGAACCGCGTTGGCGATCCGCTCGGACTCCTCCGCGCTCAAGCGCACGTCCGCGGCGGCCAGGTTCTCTTCCAGGTAGCTCCTGCGCTTGGTGCCCGGGATCGGGACGATCTGCTCGCCCCGGCTCAACACCCATGCCAGCGCGAGCTGCCCCGGGGTGATCCCCTTGTCCGCCGCCAGCTCCTTGACGCGCTCAGCGAGCTTCAGGTTCTCGCGCAGGTTCTCGCCCGTGAACCGCGGCCCGTAACGGCGGAAGTCGCCCTCGTCGAGCTCCTCAGGCGCGGTAAAGCGCCCCGACAGGAACCCACGTCCGAGCGGCGAGTAGGCGACGAGCGCGATTCCCAGCTCGTTCAGCGTCGGCAGGATCTCGGACTCGAGATCGCGCGTCCACAGCGAGTACTCGGTCTGAACCGCCGTGATCGGATGAACCGCGTGCGCGCGGCGGATCGTCGCGGCGCTCGCCTCGGACAGGCCAATGTGGCGAACCTTGCCCCGCTCGACGAGGTCCGCCATCGCGCCGACCGTCTCCTCGATCGGCGTACTCGGGTCGACGCGGTGCTGGTAGTACAGGTCGATGTGCTCGACTTTCAGGCGCCCCAGCGAGCCCTCGCACGCCTCGCGCACGTAGGCGGGACTGCCGTCAACCGACCGTTTGGGAGCCCCGCCCGGCGCTCCCGGCTCGAGCTTGATCCCGAACTTGGTGGCCAGAAACACCTCGTCGCGTTTGCCCGCGATCGCGGCGCCCACGAGCCGCTCGTTCGTGTGCGGCCCGTACATGTCGGACGTGTCCAAGAAGTTGCACCCCAGCTCGAGCGCGCGGTGGATCGTGGCCGTCGCCTCCTGCTCATCGGTGGTCCCGTAGAAGGCCGACATCCCCATGCAGCCGAGACCGATCGCGGAGACCTCCGGTCCGTTTGCTCCGAGGGTGCGCTTGTTCATGGTGTCTGCTCCTTGTCGGGTGGCATGCAGCGACGCGTGGGACCGATATTAGGCGGCATAATGGGCAGCTCCGTGTTCCCCCTGAATCTTCCAAACGTCCTGACGGTGTTGCGGATCATGCTCGTGCCGGTCGTCGTGGTGGCGCTGCTCGGCAATACACCCTCCGGGGACGTGCTCGCGGCGGTGGTGTTCGCGCTGGCCTCGCTGACCGACTTCGTCGACGGCCGCCTCGCGCGGGCACGCGGGTCGATCACCACGTTCGGCAAGCTGATGGACCCGCTCGCCGACAAGCTGCTGATCATCGCCGCGCTGCTTTCGCTCGTCTCGCTTGGCCGGCTCGAAGCATGGGTGGCGATGGTGATCATCACGCGCGAGCTAGCCGTCACGATGCTGCGCCTCGGCGCCACCCAGGCGGGCGTCGTGATTGCAGCCAGCATGTTCGGGAAGGTCAAGACCTGCATGCAGATCGCCGCGATCCTCGCCGTGATCGCCGTGCCCGGGCCGCCGTTGTGGGTGTCGCTGCTGCTGTACGCGACGGTTCTGGTGACAGTTCTCTCCGGCCTGGACTACTTCTTCGGGCTGCGTCGCCGCATGCGGCAGGCGCAGGTCCGCGCGTCCGGCTGAGCGGAGCCGGTGTCACGTGCCGCGGCGGCACACCCCACCGTCGAGGTGGCTCGCGCCAGGGCTGGAAGGTTGGAGAGGCCCGCCCCCGTCCGCGTTACGCGCTCGGTGCGGTTACGCGCTCGGCTCGGCGACAGAGCCGTCACCGAGCCACTGATCGAGCGTGGTCTGGCGCGCGACGAGCTGGCCCGAGTCGATCTCAGAGCGCAACTCACTGAGCAGGCCATGGCGCTCGGCGACGACGTTGTGCTGGTGGATCGTCTCCAAATTCTCCTGGCGCGCCGAGACGAAGCTCGCGCCGTCGAGCTGCGGGAAGCGAGCGACCACGCCGGCGATCATCTCGCGCACGCAGTCCTCGACGAAGCGCGGGCGGCGGTGGGCCTTTTCCACGACCTCGACCTCGTCGGCGCGCTTCATCAGCTCGTATATCTCCGAGGACATGCTCGCCTCCGCGATCTCCAGCAGCGAAGTCGCGTCGATCTCGGCGACGCACTCCTCGATACAGCCGATCTGCAGGGTGGCCAGCCCCCGCTGATTGTGGGTCGCTACCGGCACGCGCTCGATGATGCGCTCGATCTGCGCCGCTGAGAACCCGTCCGCGGCAAGCCGCTCTCGCGCACGTCCGGCGACCAGCTCCTGTGCGCAGGGGCATGCGGTCATGCCCGTGGCCGACACCCCAACCACGCGGCGCGTGCCGTGCTCGAACGCGACCGCCCGCCCGTGGAGGGTGTAGATCTCCTGGGTGGGGATACCGGAGACGGGCGCGGGCTTGTGCTCGGGATAGCGCGCGGCGATCGTAACCTCCGCGCGCACCGCCCCCTGGCGAGCGCGCACCAGCTCGGCAATGTGCCGTGCGAGCGTCTCCGCATGGAACGGCGACTCGCTGAGGACGACCTCGCCGATCGCCTCGTTGACGACCTCATCAAAGCGCGACATGTGCGCGCCCTTCTGCTCGCGGCTGAGATCGACAAAGCATGAGAGCTGCGCGAAGAACAGCTCGTCGCGGATGCGCACGACCTTCTCGACGCCCGTTATGCCCACGCGTGAGAGCCCGACCGGGACACCCGGCAAGCGCGCCTGAACGTCCCCGCCGACGCCCTGGATGGGTGAGAGAGAGGGGGTGAGCCGTGTCGCCTGCACCGCTGCTTAGCCTAGCGTGGCGATGCGCGAGCACCACCGGACACCGTCTGCGGCCGTAGCGTGGCGAGACGCATTCGCGTCAGCGATATCTCCGGCCCCTGGATTCTGGTATCACTCCGCACTTGGCGTGGTGAGTCAGCCACGGGGTCGAATCGGGAAGGAGGCTCCGAGGGCTCCGAAACCGCTCCAGAGGTGTTATAGGCACAGGGATGTCAATGTCATCAGCAAACGCATAGGAGAATCAGCGTAGGTCGGTCAGGGGAGGTCGGCGCGGAGATCGCTCCGACGGGGAAGACGGATGGATCCTGGGGGTCCGAGTTGAGCAACAGGGTTGACGTTCTGACAGTAGCCACGGATACGGCCGTGGACGAGATCGACGAGCTGCAGGGCATGCTCGCCGAAGGTCAGGAAGAGGGTCTGGAGGAGGTCCAGGCGGTGCGCGCACGCCTGGGAGAGATGAAGCGGACGAAGGTCGACCTGAGTGTCGAGCAGAGCTTGGACTCGCTGCGCCTGTACCTCAGCTCGATCGGTCGCGTGCCGCTGCTGAGCGCCGAGGAAGAGGTGTGCTTGGCCAAGCGCATCGAGCGCGGCGACGTCGCGGCCAAGCAGCATATGGTCGAGGCAAATCTGCGTCTGGTCGTGTCGATCGCGAAGGGCTACATCGGGCGCGGGCTGACGTTCTTGGACCTGATCCAGGAGGGGTCGCTCGGGCTGATCAGGGCAGTCGAGAAGTTCGACCACCGACGCGGCTACAAGTTCTCGACCTATGCCACCTGGTGGATCCGCCAGGCGGTGACCCGCGCGATCGCGGACAAGGGACGCACGATCAGAATCCCAGTGCACATGGTGGAGCGGCTGAACAAGGTGATCCACGCCGAGCGCCAGCTGATTCAGGAGTTGGGCCGCGAGCCGAGCACCGAGGAGATCGCCGCGGAGCTGGACTGCTCCACAAGCGAGGTGCGCGAGGTCATGCGCATGGCCCAGCAGCCGATCTCGCTGGAGAAACCGGTGGGCGAGGAGGACGACTCGGCGCTGGCCGACTTCATCGAGGACGTGGCCGCCGAATCGCCGTTTGAGATCGCCTCGGAGGCACTGCGCCGGGAGAACGTGACCCGCGTGCTCGCCTGCTTGCCATCGCGCGAGCGCGAGGTGATCGAGATGCGCTACGGCATTACCGGCGGGCGCTCGCGCACGCTGGAGGAAGTCGGGCGCGCGTTCAACATCACCCGCGAGCGCGTCCGCCAGATCGAGAACCGAACGCTGAAGAAGCTGCAGACGCTGCCCGAAGCTCAACAGCTGCGCGAGGCCAGCTGAGCAAAACTCCATTCCCGTCCCGCACTCGGAGACGGTTGCGAGATCCTCTTGGGCGGACGAAGCTCACAGACTTCGGGGTGGGCCGGCGACGTCCGCTGCCATCAGGCGAAGCTGGGTCGCTATCCTCCTCGATCCTGGCGGGGTTCCCGAGCGGTCAAAGGGGACGCGCTGTAAACGCGTTGGCTCTGCCTTCGCAGGTTCGAATCCTGCCCCCGCCATTGTGCCCCCGCCATTGCAGGTTCGAGTCGCCCCTCGCCATGCCCCTGCAAAATTGCCGATCCCGATCCCATCCGCCCTTGGTCAGGGCCAAACAGGCGAGTAGGCGGGCGTAGCAGAGGGCACCGAACGGCCATCCCACCGGACGAAGCCGAAGTGGTAGTCGCAGGACAGGTCCAATTCAGCTGCGGCTCGTAATGGTCGATATATGGTGCGGTATGCGCTATAGTGCACCATATATGGAGCATAAAATACAACGCAAAGCAATTCCGGTGCCGGTTCGCCGCGCCCAACGGAGCTTGGCAGAAAGCGTCGCGACGTGGCGAAAGTTGCGCGGCCTCACCCAGGCTCAGCTGGCCGGGCGCGCCGACGTCTCGCGAGGAGTGGTTCGGCGCATCGAGGCAGCCGATGGCGGCGTGAGCGTCGAGAACCTGCTCCGAGTCTTGAGGTCGCTTGGCATTCAGGACCTTATGACCGAAGCGTTGGACCCGCTCGCCAGCGATGTCGGTCGGCTGCGCTCAGAGGAGGAGCTTCCGCGTCGCGTGCGACCGAGGAGGCTGACGGGCGATGGTTGAGCAGCCAATCGAGGTGGACGTGCAGATCGCCGGCCGAGATGTTCCCGCCGGACGTCTTTGGACGCATCGTCACGGGCAGAGCGAATCGGCCACCTTCAGCTACCGAGAGGACTATCTGCAACGAGCGGATGCCTACGACCTTGACCCCGGGCTACCGCTCCAAGCCGGCCAGCATCAAACGCCGGTCAAACAGCCCCTGTTCGGAGCGATGTCCGACTGTGCCCCGGATGGGTGGGGACGGCGTCTCGTTAGACGCGCGGAGGCACAGCGGGCTCGCGAAGCAGAGACCCAGCCGCGTGGACTCACGGAGGTCGACTTCCTGCTCGGCGCCCGGGACGACCTGCGCCAGGGCGCGCTGCGATTCCGCGGCCACGACAGCGAGCGGTATCTAGCGGTCGACAGCGAGGGGGTGCCGCACCTGATCGGGCTTCCACGTCTCCTCAACGCAGCCGAAGAACTCGAACGTGACGAACCGACCAGCGAGGATCTGCGCCTCCTGCTTCACGGCGGCAGCTCGCTCGGCGGTGCGCGGCCGAAGGCACACGTGCTCGACACCAAGAGCCGTCTCGCGATCGCCAAGTTTCCGTCCCCCAAAGCCGATGAGTGGGACGTGATCCGTTGGGAGGCTGTAGCGCTCACGCTCGCAGGACATGCCGGAATCACCGTCCCGGAGCGCGAGTTGCACGTCATCGAGAACCGGCCGGTGCTGGTGCTGCGCCGGTTCGACCGCGACACCAACGGGCGCATCGGCTATCTGAGCGCGATGACAATGCTTCAAGCCAGAGACGGCGAGGACGCGAGCTATCTGGAAATCGCTGAGGTAATCGAAGAGCGCTCCCCCGACGCCGGAGCGGACCTAGGTGAGCTGTGGCGACGGATTGTCTTCACGGTCTTGATCTCCAACACCGACGACCACCTACGCAACCACGGGTTCCTGCGCCAGAGCACCGCAGGCTGGTCGCTTTCACCGGCGTTCGACTTGAACCCCAACCCCGAAGGCAGAGCGAAGCAGCTGGCGACTGCGATCGACGACAACAACACGAAGGCGAGCCTCGCGACCGCTCTTGAAGTTGCCGGTCTATTCAGAATCTCAGAGACGCAAGCTCGCGCCATCGTCGCAGAGGTATTGGCGGCGACTGAGCACTGGCGGGAAGTCGCGCGGGCGACGGGCCTCGGCGCTCAACAGCTCGAGCGGCTCGAGCCAGCATTCGAGCATGAGCAGAGCGCCGCTGCTCGCGAACTCGTAGCCGCGCCAAGCTGATCGCCTAGCACCGCCCGGTGCGGAGTTCGATGGAGATCTGCTGGTGATCTAGGCGCGCTTTGGCAGGGAACAGGCGTTTCTGCGGGGCTTGCTCAGGGAGACCGCAACTGCTGCGCGAGGATCTCGGCGTCGGGGGTGCTGACGAGCACGTGCTGGAGCGCGCCGTGGTTGCGCACCGCGAACGACAGCGCCGGCACGCCGCGGCGCACGGCAAAGGCCTGGTCGAGACGGATCGTGCGCGCGACGTAGTAGAGCCAGGGCAAGCGCAGGCCGGCCTTGATGCCGGCGCTCATCACCTCGCGGAGGGGCTCGGAGACAACCTTGGCATCGCTCACGTCGGCGCGCGGCACCGTGATGTTGCCGAGCAGGCCGAGCGCCTTCTCCCAGCGCGTGAGGAGCACTTCGACGGAGTCCTCGGTGAGACGCACGCGCATCACAGGCAGGGTATTCGACTGGCATTCCCGACCCGCGAGTGGGATCATCGAGCCAACCAGCCAGCTAGAAGGGAGATCCGGTCATGGAGTCATCTGCCGCCCCCACTCGCGTGCTCGTGGTTGCCCACAAGACGGCCGCAACCAAACCCCTGCTCGACGCCGTGCGAGAGCGCGCCAGGCGCGGACCCTGCGTGTTCACGTTGCTCGTCCCCAACGCCGCCCACGGCCTGCACAAGGTCGTCGACCCCGAGGATCAGGCGGCAGAGGAGGCCAGCGCGGTGATCGCCCAGGCGGTGCCACTGCTGGAGCAGGCCGCCGGAACGCACGTGGAGGGGATCGTCGGCGCCCCCGACCCGGTGGTGGCGGTGCATGACGCCATCAACCTGCGCGGCTTCGACGAGGTGATCGTCTCGACCCTGCCCACAACGCTCTCGCGCTGGCTGAAGCTCGACCTCCCAAGCAAGATCTCCGGCGCGGGCCTGCCCGTCACGACCGTGACCCCCAACGAGGACGCGGCGAGCGCGACATCTGGCTGAGTCATACCGCCGTGCAAGCCCGAACGGCAAGCAACTGAGCAGACAATTGTCTGGAGGTATGTTGTCTGTAGACCCTTCGTCTACATGGCACAATAGTTAGGGTCATGGAATCTGCGCGCAAGCGGTTCGCTCTCAACCTTCGCAACCACCGAGAAAGGATTGGCCTCTCGCAAGAGGCGCTCGCGGAGATCTGTGGCCTGCACCGCACCGAGATTAGCCTGCTGGAGCGCCGCAAGCGCTCGCCACGGCTTGAGACGATCGTGATCCTGGCCCAGGGGCTGGAGCTGGCTTCGCCGGGAGAACTACTCGAGGGAATCCGCTGAAACGCAAGCGACATTGCGGTAAGAAAGCGTGCGTCGGAGGAGAGCCGACGTCGGGAATCGAACCCGAGACCTCTGCCTTACCATGGCAGCGCTCTACCAGCTGAGCTACGTCGGCCTGACGGGTCAATGCTACCGGCGCGGGACCGGAGGAGGAGGCTGGCTCAGCACCCCGGGGATGACCTGGGCGTTCGTCTGTGCCCGGCGCGTTTCGTCCACCATGGGAGCCGGTCGGCCGGAGCTGTAGCGTCCGGAGCATCCTCTCGAATATACGGTCGTGCCCGATCGTGACGAGTTCATCAAACGACTGGCGGCGGCGCTGACCGTCTCGGACGCTCGCCGGTCCGGTGATCCTGAGACCCGGGTGCGTCTCGACCACTACCTGCCGTCCGTCAGTGGCCCTGGGAGCGCTGTGCGCTGGCGTCTGTATACCGCGCGGCACAGGCTGATCGGTGTCCCAAGCCCTGAGCCCTCTCGGTCGGCGTGGCACCATGCCGACGCGGCGAAGGGGCGCCGGCTGATCGCGGTTGACGTGCGCAACTCGAACCGCGTGGCGGCCTTCCTGTCCTGGCACTTCGAGGACCCCAACATCAAGCCGCCGCGAGCGAAGGCCGGGCGTCGCCGCCCGCATCTGATCACGTCCGTGTGTGTCCGCGAGGATGTCGAGGGCCGACTCCACGGTGAGTACATGACGGCCGCTTTGCTGCTGACGCTCGTCGTATCGGCGATCAACCAGCGGAGACGCTCGCATCTCGCGCGCTGCACGAGCAACCCCTTCGGCCAGTTGGTCGTCCTCTGCGCTCCACGCTACGGTTGCCAACATGGAAGCCTCCTCCCGCATCGGTCGTGTGACGCGACGCCAGCTTGCGGTGTGGGCGGCGGCGATGGCGCTGCTCGGGTGGGCCCTGATGACCATCGGCGCGTTCGTGCGTGCTTCGGAATCCGGGCTCGGCTGTCCCGATTGGCCCGCGTGCCACGGCCAGCTCGTCGCAGGTGACCACCACGCCATGATCGAGGAGCTCCATCGCTGGGTCGCGACGGTGCTCGTCGTCGGTGTGGTCGGCTTGGCGGCGATGGTGTTCCGCGGCTACCGCCACGAGCGCCGGCTGACTCGCCCAGTGGTCTGGATGCTCGCGCTGCTCGCGCTGCAGGTCGTGCTGGGCGGCATGACGGTGCTGCTCCGCAACGTCGCCTGGACGGTCGTCGCCCACTACGGCGGGGCGGCGCTGCTGGTGGGGTCGATCACGCTCGTCGCCGTACGGCTCGCCTTCCCGGCCGTTGAGCCGGCGCCGCACGACTCGTTCTCACGACTGGTCGGATGGTTCGTCGCGCTCAGCTTCGGCCTGCTGCTGGCGGGCTCGACCCTGGCCAACGCGGGCTCCGACAGCGCATGCGGTCATGGGTACCCGCTATGCAACGGATCCCTGTTCCCGTCCTTGAACCACCTGGTCGTCATCGCCCTCGTCCACCGTGTCTGGGCGGGGGCGCTGCTCGTGCTCGCCGTGTGGGTGCTGTTGCGCAGCCGCCGCGATCGCGCGGGCGCGGCGCCGATCAGGTGGGCGGCGGCGGTGGTGCTCATCCTCTATTGCGTCCTGGCAGGTCTCGGCTTCGTCATCGTTGGGGTGAGCGACAGCAACGCCACCGAGGTGCTGCACTCATCGGTCGCGTCGCTCACGTGGGTGGCGCTCGCGACGCTGCTGTGGCTCACCAGGACGCTGGCCACACCACAGCGCACGAATCCAAGCCAGCGTGGGATACCTGCGGTGCCGTAGGCTTCGGCACGTGGTGCTTCGCGTCTCGGGGGCCGTGCCGGCCCACCCAGCCGAGTACCAGCAGCTGCATAACTTGGCGGGACGGCCCTTGGCGGGCAAGCTCTAACTGGCGGTGATGTAGCCGCTCATGTAGCCCGGGTGCTGCATCGCCCATTCGTCACACCTCTGCGCCCACCGGCTTGGCGGCCGGGGCCTGCTGTACACGGCCGGAGCGATTGTCTACGCGAGCGAACGACCGAACCCCGCGCCGCGTCTGTTCGGCTACCACGAGGTGTTCCACGCACTTGCGATCGCCGCTGCCGCGCTGCACTATGCGGTGATCGCGTTCGCGGTGCTGCAGCGAAGCTGATCGCCGAGACGCCTCGATTGCCCTCTGCGGGCGCCCTCCGCGACGGCCGCCCACGGGATTCCGGCGATCAGCAGCCCGCCGGGTCCGATGTAGGTGCCGATCACCGGGCCGACCTCCGAGACGAAGAGCGGCTCGCAGCCGTAGATCTCTCGCCCGCGCTCGACCAGGCGCTCGGCCTGATCGGGCGCCCTGATGTGCTGGACGGCCCAGCCGTCGGCGCCGTCGCGCCGCATCTCGCGCATGTACTCCACGAGGTGTTCAAATGCGCGGCCGGCGGTGCGCACCCGTGCGACCGGGGTGATCTCGCGCTCGAATGAGAGGATCGGCTTGATTTTCATGGTGATGCCGAGCCATGCCTGCGCCCTGCCGATGCGCCCGCCACGTTGCAGGTATTCGAGGGTGTCGATGCAGAACCGGATCTTCAGCACCTGACGCGCCTCGTGCACGCGCGCCGCCACCTCCTTCAACTCGACGCCCGAGCGGGCGGACGCCGCCGCCGCAAGCAGCAGGCAGCCCAGCCCGCCGGCGCCGGTTTCACCGTCGATCACCTCTATGCGGTCTCCCAGACCGCGCTCGGCCAGCACGCCGCGTGCCTGCCGCGCCGCCTCGTAGGTGCCCGAGAGGCCACTGGCGAGATGTATGGAGACGATGTCCCTCCCCGCCTCGATGAGCGGCTCCCACACCGCGAGAAAATCGCCGATCGAGGGCTGGGAGGTGGTGGGCATCTCCGGGTCGGTGCGCAGACGCTCGTAGAACCGCTCGAAGCCGTCCATCTCCAACTCGCGCTCCAGCTCGTCTTTCCAGCCCACGTACAGGCTGACCTGGTGGATTTCCTGCATGTCCGCGAGGGCTCTGGGGAGATAGTGGGTTGTGTCCGTGACCACGGCGACCGGTTGGGTCATCGCGCGCGGGCCCTAAGGCGACGGTCGGCCGCAGCACGGTCGCACTCGGTGGGCGAGTGGATCGCCGACAGCGAGGCTCGCTCGTCGATGCTCACGCTGCAAGCCTGGCGCAACGAAGCCGTGCTGTCACTGAGGCAGGCCACCGGAAGTCGGCAGCCATCCCCCCGGCGAGGTGGGGAGGACCGGAGCCGGCACCCAGCCGCGCGAGGCCGACGGGAGGCGGGCCGGCGACGCCCAGCCATCCGATCGCCGCAGGCAGCTCGCCGAAGACTGCCACGGAGATCCCGCCGCCGACCACCGCGATGTGAGGCAGGTCGCTCATTTCGCAACCATGGCCAAGCGATCGATCACGACGTCGCAAAGCGCCCCCAGGAACACCGGGTCGGCGTTTGGAGAGGAGGTCCGCTGCCAGGGCAGCCCCGCGTTCGCCGCGAGGGCCCGACACTCCACATCCAGGTCATAGAGGATCTCCAGGTGGTCTGAGACGAAGCCCGCGGGACACACGATCATGCCCTTGCTGCCGGCGGCCGCGAGTTCGCGCGTGACTTCGAGGATGTCTGGCCCGAGCCACGGCTCCGATGTACGCCCCGCGCTCTGCCAGGCGATCGAGAAATGGGCGAGATCGATCGTCGAGGCGACCGCCTCGGCGGTCTCACCCAGCTGATGGGGATACGGGTCATCCGACCTCAAAACGTGAGCCGGGAGACTGTGCGCCGTGAAGACGACATCCACCTCGTCGCGAATCTCGACCGGAAAGTGACTGAGCGATTCGCTTACGCGCTCGGCGAGCAGGTCGATGTAGGACGACGCGAGGTGCCAGTCCTCGACGAACGAGAGATCGAGCGCTTCGCCCGCGGCTTCGCGCGCGCGTGCGAGGTACTCGCCGACGCTGAGCGGCGAGTAGTGCGGTGCGAGCACGATCCCAACCGCACGCTGCACGTGGGCGTCGATCAGCCTCTGCACACCGTCCTCGATGAACGGAGGTGCGTGCTTCATGCCCAGCTCAACCTGGAAATGGCCGCCCCGCTTGACTTCAAGCTGCGTCTCCAGTCCCGTTGCCTGCGCGCGGGAGATCTCGAGCAACGGTGAGCTGCCGCCGATCGCCTCGTAGCGACCGATCAACTCCTGCAGCTGCGCCGGCTCGGGCGGGCGGCCTCGCCGGATGTGCGTGTAGTAGGTCTCGACGTCCGCGAGCGTTGCGGGGGTCCCGTACGCCATCAGCAGGACGCCGATCCGCTCAGACACCGAGGGCATCCCATTCAACATCCGCGGTCGCCTGCCGTGAGGCGCCGTGCTCGCGCACGTGCTCGACGATGCGCCGCAGCGCGTCGGGAGAGGTCTCAGGCAGCACCCCGTGGCCGAGGTTGAAGATGTGCCCTGTGTTACCACCGCGATCGAGCACTGCCGTAACCCGCTCGGCGAGGACCTCCCACGGCGCCAGGCAGAGCGCCGGGTCGAGGTTACCCTGAAGCGCGATCTCCGCGCCCAGTCGCGCCCGCGCCCGCTCCAGGGGTACACGCCAATCGACGCCGACGACGTCCGCGCCGGCCGCTGCCAGGAGCGGCAGCAGCTCGCCGGTTCCCACACCGAAGTGGATGCGTGGCACGCCGAGATCGGCGATGCCACTGAAGATACGGCGGGCCGAAGGCAGGACGAAGTCCCGATAGCTGTCGGGGTTGAGCACTCCCACCCAGCTATCGAAGATCTGAACGGCCTGTGCGCCAGCCGTAATCTGCGAGCGCAGCGACGCGATCGCGATGTCGGCAAGCGCATCGAGCAGGCGCCGCCAGAGCAGCGGCTCTCCGTACATCATCTGCCGCGTCCGCGCGTGCGTCTTGGATGGTCCGCCCTCGATCAGGTAGCTGGCGAGCGTGAATGGCCCGCCGGCGAAGCCGATCAGCGGCCGGTCGAGCTCCGCCACGGCGATGCGTACCGTCTCGGCCACGTACGGTGCGTCCCGGTCGGGATCGAATGGTCGCAGGCGACGCAGATCGGCCGCGCTGCGAATCGGTTCGGCGATCACCGGTCCGACGCCCGCAACGATCGCGAGGTCGATCCCAGCCGCCGCCAGAGGCAGGGTAATGTCGGAAAAGAGGATCGCCGCGTCAACGTCCAAGCGCCGCACCGGCTGCAGCGTCACCTCGGCTGCAAGCTCCGGCGTGCGGCATATCTCAAACAGGTCCGCGCGCTTACGCACGTCGCGATACTCCGGGAGCGAGCGACCTGCCTGTCGCATGAACCAGACCGGAACGCGCTCGACATGCTCGCCGCGGCAAGCGCGTAGCAGCAGCGGCTCATCCCCGGCGTCACACCCATGTGTGCTCAGCCCGGCAGGCGACTCGATGGACACGACAGACAGGCTACGCACAGCTCGGCAGCTGCCGTCCGAAGTTATCCCCACCTTCCACGGTGGTTCCTACGGGCACGCCTCCGCAGGAACCACGGATGAGCAAACCTCCAGGCGCGAGCAAAGTGTCCCACGGGGACCTGGCTCACAGGCGGCGACGGCGGCGGAGAGCCAACGCCAGCTTCAGGACGCACGACAGCGAGCCGTGCTCCGAATAAAGCTGCACGACGCCCGCAGCCACCTTGCCGAACGAGGGCATCAGCTGCGGGAGCTGATCACCAGCCAAGAGGCCGAGCGCCATCACGTCGCGGATGAGCTGCACGAGCAGGCGGCCCAGACACTGGCCGGCGTTCTCCTCGGCCTGCGCGCACTCGAGCGGGAACTTGATTCCGACCTGGCTGCACCGAAGCTGGACACGGTCGAACGTCGACAACACTCTGCGCACGCTGCGCTCACTCGCCGTCAGCCTCCGACCCCCAGTACTCCAGCCCGGTCTCCAGGCAGCGCTGGAGGCGCTGGCTACCGAAGCGCGCGATCGTGGCTTCACCGAGATGACCGTCGCCCTCGAAGGCATCGAGGACCTCAGCGCGGAAGCCCAGACGATCGTTTATCGAGTGGTCGAGGAAGCGCTCGATGCGGTCGGAGGGGCGGGCACAGTCGTTGTCCGTGGCGAGCCGGCCGAACGCGAGCTGGTGATCGTCCTTGACGGCGGCGCGCGTCCGATCGCCCGCGAGCGGCTGGCGGTCCTGAGCGCGCGCTTGGGGCTGGTCCGTGGAACATTGTCGGCCACGGCGAACGGGCTGCATGCCGTCATCCGGCTGTGAACCTCCCCAACACTTCCAGCCGTCCACGATGAGCAACACGGTTGTAAACGCGGCCAGAGGCGTCTGCCGTGCGGAGAATCACTGACCGACAACGGGGTCTTCTACTAATGCGCCGGCGCAGCGCAAGCGCGAGCCTGCCTGTCGAGCATCGTCACCCGATCAGGGAGCCTATATGTCCGTGGTGGATGAGACCAGTGGCGCGAGCGTCGTTCCCGCAGGCAAGTGGGCAGTCGACGCTGGGCGCTCGAGTGTCGCGTTCGCGGTGAAGCACATGATGCTCGCGACGGTGAAGGGTCACTTCCGCGAGTTCGATGGGATGTTGGAGATAGGGTCAGGCGCCCCGCGGGCGACGGGAACGGTCAAGGCCGCCTCGATCGACACGAACGAGGCCGTGCGCGACGAGTACCTACGGAGCTCGCCCGACTTCTTCGACGTCGAGCGCTATCCGGAGATCACTTTCAACTCGACCCGGATCGACTACCTCGATCGCGGGCGGCTCCGTATCGTGGGCGACCTCACAATGCGCGGCGTCACCCGCAAGATTGAGCTCGACGCGCAGCTGGGCGACACGAGACACGAAGCAGACGACGATGAGCGGATCGAGCTCGAGCTGCACGGAGAGCTCAACCGCAGAGACTTCGGCCTCATCTGGAATCAAGCGCTCGAGACAGGCGGAGCACTCCTCGGCAACAAGGTGAAGATCGCGCTTGAGATCTGCGCGGCCAGGAGGTGACCGCGCAGGCGATCGACGGCCCCCCAGGTCGATCGTGTTCGCCCAGGCGGTGCTCCGATGAACCCCACCATTGTCCCGCCCCTGCCCGCGATTGAGCAGGCGCTCGCGCTGTTCGAGCGGGCTCGCCAGCCGGAGGTGATGCACGTCGAGAACGGCTATCTCGATCTCCTCGGCGATGAGGATCCCACCGGAGCTCATCCCGGTCAGCGGCTGATGCTCAGCAGCTTGCTGCCGCTGATCTACGAGCGCTGGTGGCGTCCGCTGGGCGGACGTCTGTTGATGGGAGCGATGGGTCCCGGGGTGCGCGATGAGCACCGCATCGCCCTGGACATGCTGGCCCTCTCCCCCGGCGACCGCGTGCTGGATGTGGCTTGCGGGCCAGGCAACTTCACGCGCGGCTTCGCGAGTGCCACAGGCAACGGTCTCGTCGTGGGCATCGATGCCTCAGAGACCATGCTCGACCTCGCTGTCCGCAATACGGGGAACGCCAATGCGGCCTATGTGCGCGCCGATGCTTGCGCGCTGCCCTTCCGCGACGGCTCCTTCGACGCCATCTGCTGCTTCGCTGCGCTGTACCTGATCGAGAGGCCGATGCAAGCGCTCGACGAGATCGCCCGCGTCCTCGCTCCGGGCGGTCGAGTGGCGCTGCTGTCCAGCTGCAACCGCGGCCCACTGCCCGCCGGGACAACCAATGCGGTCGTACGCAGCTTGAGCGGTGTACGAATCTTCGCTCGCGACGAGCTGACCGGGGCACTGCGCGATCGCGGCCTGACGAGCATCGAGCAGCGCGTGACTGGTCTCGCACAGTTCGTGTCCGCCCGCAAGCACGCACGCTAAGCGCGTTCAGGGATCTGCGACTGTCGGTTGGGGGCGCCGACGGCAGCCAATACGCGCTCCGCGGCGCTCTTTCCCTGTGTGATGCACTGCGGCACGCCGATGCCGCGATAGGCCGAGCCGGCAAGCGCGACGCCGGGGAGGCCGGGGAGCGCATCCTCGATACGGGCGACGCGATCGATGTGCCCCGGCTCGTACCGCGGCAGCGCGCGCTCCCAGCGCGTTACACGCGAGGCGACCGGTGGCCCGCGCAAGCCGATCGCCTCGCGCAGCTCCCCCGCCACGCGCGCCACGAGCGTGTGGTCCTCGAGCGCCAGCACGCTCGCGGCGTCCGTTCGACCGACCGCGCAGCGCACCAGCACCTCGCCGGTCTCAGCGAAGTGTGGCCACTTGACCGACGACAACGTGCATGCGTCCAGCAGTCGCCCCTCTGTCTGTGGAACGAGAAAGCCGCTGCCGCGCAGCGGCAGCGCGGCCGCATCGGCGGGATACACCAGCGTGATAACCCCGATCGAGGCATAGTCGATGCCGTGCAGCTCGCTCGCGGCGCCTGGGCTGAGCTCGCGCAGAATACGAGATGCTTCATAGGCGGGTGCAGCGACGATCACCCCATCGGCGAGCAGCGGCTCGCTGCCGGGAACCTCGACCCGGTAGCGGCCGTTCTCGGCGTGCGTGACCAGCGTTACGGATGAGCCGCAGCGGATCTCGGCGTCCCGCAGCTCGTCGCGTAGTCTCGTGACGATTCGCTCAAGGCCGCCGGGTAGGGTCACGAATACGGGCCCAGCTTGCGTAACCGGCTTGGCGGCCCGCAGGCCGCGGATCAAGCTGCGGTGCTCGCGGGCGAGCGCATCGAGCTGGGGTGCGGTCGCACGCACGCTCAGGTGGTCACAGTCGCTGGCGTAGATCGTTCCCAGCAGCGGGTCGACGAGCCGCTCGAGCGCCTGGTGTCCGAGGCGGCCGCGAACAAGCTCGCCTACCGCGCGATCGCCGTTCGCCGGCGTGGCCGGCAGGACGAGGTCAAGCGCCGCGCGGGCGATTCCCGCGGGCGACAGGATGCCCGAGCGCAGCACTGGCCGGATGCCATCCGGTAGCCCGCTCAGGATGCCGCCCGGAAGCTCGCGCAGGCGCCCACGCGTCCAGACGCTGATCGTCGTCTGCACCGGGGCGAGGAGCTCGTCCTCCAGGCCAAGCTCGCGGCATAGCTCGACCGCGGAAGGGACACGCGCCAGTAGCCCCTCGGCACCAACGTCGGTGGTCTGACCGGCGATCGACACGCTGCGGATCTTGCCGCCCAAACGCTTATCCGCCTCGAGCACGGTGACCCTTGGTCGCTCAGGGCCCTCGCCGCGCAATAGGGAGCGCGCCGCCACCAGCCCGGTGATCCCGCCGCCGATGACGACGATGTGAGGCTCGCTGCTCAACCCACCACCACGTAAGCGCGTAACAGCAACGACTCGCAGTCAGACGCAGGCAACTGCGCCCCCAGCCCAGTGGCAGCCCTGATTGGCACCAGCCACAAGCTAAACGCCCGATCCGAGGGTGCTATCCGCTGTTTATACCTGACCTTGGTCGGTAGTCGATACGTCAATAAGACCGTTGTAAGGGCGGATGGATGTTGCCGACGCCGCGCCTACGCTTCCCTGTCGCATGGTCCGACCAGCGACCTCCGACTCACCCCTCCGTCCCGATGCTCGCGCGGCCCGCGCCGAGCGCGACGAGCGGTTCAGAGGGCTGGACTTCGATGCGGCTCCCTTCACGATCGCGTGGGAGGTCACGCGATCATGCGCGTACGCCTGCCTGCATTGCCGCGCCGACGCCCAGCCACGCCGCGATCCGGGCGAGCTCTCGACAGAGGAGGGACGCCGGCTGATCGACCAACTCGCCGGCTTTGACACCCGGCCAATCCTCGTGCTGACCGGCGGCGATCCGCTCATGCGGCGCGACCTCTTCGATCTCGCAAAGCACGCCGACCGCCGCGGGCTGCGCGTCGCGCTCACCCCAACGGCGACCGCGCTCGCGACCCCGGGCCGCATGCGCGCGGCACACCAAGCGGGCATCCGCCGCATCGCCTTCAGCGTCGACGCCGCCGACGCGGAGGTACACGACCGCTTCCGCGGCTTCGCGGGCTCCTTCGCGCGAACGATCGACGGGATGGCGCGGGCCCACGAGGAGGGGCTTACGCTCCAAGTCAACACGACCGTCTGCGGCCTGAACGTCGACACGATCACCGACCTCGTCCCGTTCCTCGCCGAGTGGGGAGTCGTGCAGTGGTCGGTCTTCTTCCTCGTCCCGACCGGCCGTGGCGCGACGCTGCCGATGCTCTCGCCTGAGGAGCACGAGCGCGTGCTGAGCTGGCTCCACGAGCTCTCGCTCAAGGCGCCGTTCGACATCAAGGCGACCGCAGCGCCGCAGTACCGCCGGATCGTCCTGCAACGCCAGGCGGGCGCGCCCGCGGGCGCGGGCTTCGCATTCGCCGATGGGCTCGACCGCCCAGCGAAGGGCGCCAACGACGGGCGCGGCTTCATGTTCATCTCACACACCGGCGAGGTCATGCCCTCCGGGTTCCTGCCCCTGTCCGCCGGCAACGTGCGCCACCGCGACCCGGTGGACATCTACCGGAACGCGCCACTGTTTCGCGAACTCCGCGACCCCACCGCGCTAAAGGGCAAGTGCGGCGCCTGCGAGTTCCGCGAGATCTGCGGCGGAAGCCGCGCCCGCGCCTACGGCGTGACCGGCGACCACCTCGCCGCCGACCCGAGCTGCCCATACCTGCCGGCGAGCACGCGTAACTGATCGAGTGCGGACGAGAGATCTAGGACTCCGAGCCACTCTTCGTCTCGGAGGTCGGACCGGTGATCGACACCTACATCGGTCCCGACGGCCTCCTCGTCGCCGTGATCCCGCGCGCCTGTCGCGTAGGACAGCACACGCCGATCCAGATCCGTCAAGCTCCGCCGCATGGATGACGTAGCGCTCTTCTTCCACTTGCTCGGCGCGCTGCTGTTCGTCGCCGGCATTATCCTCGCCGGTGCAGCCTTCGAGGTCGCGCGCCGGCGCGAGCGGCCGGCCGAGATCACGCTCTTGCTGGGGCTGACGCGGATCGGGGTCGTGCTGGTGGCCGTTGGCGGCCTGTTGCTGGCGGTGTTTGGCCTGTGGCTCGTCCATCTCGGCGGCTTCGGCTACAGCTCGGGCTGGGTGGACGCGGCGATCGCGCTCTACCTCGTCGCGCTAGCGCTCGGCGGCCTCGGCGGCCAGCGGCCGAAGCAGGCACGGAGGCTAGCGACTCAGCTCGCGGCCGAGCAGATGCCCGTGAGTGCCGAGCTGCGCACGCTGCTCGACGACCCTCTCTCGCGCACTTCGAACTATGGCTCGCTCGTGATCGTGCTGGTGATCCTCGTGCTGATGGTGTTCAAGTGAGAGGCAGGCGCGGATCGTCGAGCAGACACGAACCCGCCGGCCATTCCAATCAGCAGCTTCAGCAGAAGACGAAGACGAGGTAGATGAAGGAAAGGACATTGCGCGATGCTCCCCAGCTCGCGCGGGCCGGCGCTCAGATCAGATCAGGGTTTGGGACCCTTCACGCCGGTCGGGCCCGGTTGACGTACCGTCAGATCAACACGGCATCAGCACCAAAAGCGGGGTGCCATGACCACTGCCCTCGAATGCCTTGACCGCGCCGCCGTTGCTCGTAGCTGCGCGCTGTTCACCGCCGCCGGGTTCATGGGCATCGCCGTCGTGCACCTGGTCGACGGTCCCGGCTCGCTTTCCTACGAGCTTTACATCTGTGTCCTCGAGCTGACCCTAGCCGCAGCGTCCGTGCCCCTCGCGATAGCGCTGGTGACACGGCCGGTCCGCGATCTGTGGATCGCCGCGAGTGCGCTCGCCTGGTTGGCGCTGGGCTTCTACCTCGCCAACCGCAGTATCGGGCCCTCCGACTATCTGGATCACGGGGACGAGCAGCTCCCGGCACCTAGCGAGCCAATGTAAGTCGAGCTCAAATACCTCGGAGGCCACCGAGCGCTGAGGGCGATGCGGCTGGCAGGACCCGGCCGGAGGCCAGTCTCCCTGCCCTGCTGTCAGATCAGCGCGGGCGCCGCGGCCGGGGACGCAGCCATGGCCGCTGACGGGCGTCGAGAGCTTTGCGGTCCCGCTTGCGTCGGCGCTCCTCATCCCGCGCGAGTTCTCGTTCTTCGCCGAGTCCGACTTCGAGGAAGACAAGTAGCAAGCCCCCGGCCAGTCCAGCCGACATCAGGACGATTGTGAGGACTTCGCCCGCCACTCCCCCGACCAGGGCGGCGCACGCACCGCCTGCGATGACCAGCGCGGCGGCCGACCCAAATACCAGGATGCGCAAGCGGGGGACCACAGCTCAACGGTACAAGCAGATCCAGCAATCGTTCGGCCGACTGTCACTCGCGCTTCGCGGCACGAGCGACACGACGACTGAAAAGCACCGTCTCTGCACCAGGCCGGGCCTGCGATATCACCGCTGTCAAGGGGCCCGTCGAGCGGTTTGGGGCGTGCTCAGACGCCCTGGGTAGAGAAAGCGTGGTGCTGGACGGCCACCACGATCCGACCCTGCAACGGTCTCTATTGAGCGAAGGCGGCCGGGGCGGTGTTCACCACGAATTGGGTCTGCGGATCAGCCGACGAGCCAGATTGCGCCGTCACGCAGCTCAACCGTGAACGTCTTCAGTGAGCGGGCGCCGGCGGTAGCCTTGACGGCGCCGGCGAGCGGTTTGAACGCGCCCTGGGGACCCCGCACCATCTTTCCGGTGCCGACGTCGTACAGCGCCGCGTGCCATGGGCACTGCAGGCATCCATCCTCGCTCACGTGCCCGTTGCCCAGCGAAGCGAAGAGGTGGCGGCAGCGGTTGGACACCGCGAATGGCTTGCCCGCGCTGATGCCAACCGCTAGGGCGCCGTGCGGTGTCTCCTCCACGACGGCGACCTGCGAGGCACCGAGGTCCTCGACGGCTATGAGGCGACCGGCGGACTGCTCGGAGGTGCTCATCAGCGAACTATCTCACATGAGCGAGGTGCGCTTGCCCTTAGAAGTGGTCCTCGTCAGCGTCGCGGGCCGCCCGGGTCCCGAACTGGGTTGTCAGCGCCCGCGGCAGCGTGGCGAGCGGCCCGCGCCTGACGGTGTGATCCTTGCTCGCCGGCGGGACGGTTTAGGATCGCTGGAATGGCGGTCAAGGCGGTCTTCCCTGGCGCGGATATCGGCCGCGGGATGTATGAGTCCTTCTACCTTCGCGCGGTCGCTCCCCATGAGTCGGTGGGTGTGTGGCTCCGCTACACGGTCCACAAGCGTCCTGGAGGAGTGCCGCGCGGATCGGTGTGGTGCACCGTGTTCGACGCTACCGCAGGGCCGCTCATGCACAAGCACACTACCGAGGACCTCACCGCTCCCGCCGACGGTTGGATCGCCATCGGGCCGGACTCGCGCCTGGCCCCCGGTGTCGCCGAGGGATCATGCGGCGAGGCCAGCTGGTCGCTGCGCTTCAGATCTGATGAGCGCGAGCTGCGCCACCTGCCGCACGCGTGGATGTACAAGGCGCCGCTGCCGCGCACCAAGCTGACGAGCCCCGCTCCCTCGGCGAGCTTCGACGGCACGGTCGAGATATCGGGCTCACTCTCCCGCACGCTGGACGTGCGCGGCTGGCGGGGCATGGTGGGGCACAACTGGGGATCGGAGCACGCCGAGCGCTGGATCTGGCTGCACGGAATCGGCTTCGAGGAGGACCCCTCTGCGTGGCTTGACGTCGCGGTCGGCCGGGTGCTCGTGGCGGGACGGATGACGCCGTGGATGGCCAGCGGCGCGCTCTCGTTCGACGGCCGTCGCGTGCGTCTGGGCGGGCTTCTAGCGCGGGGGTTGAGGGTCGCAGAGACCGCAACGCGCTGCACGATCGTCCTCCCGGGCGAGGGTGGCTTGAGCGTGGAAGTGAACGTCGAGGAGCCCCCCGACACGGCGGCGGGCTGGCGCTACGCCGATCCCGACGGCGGTGAGCACGACGTGGCCAACTGCTCGATCGCCTCGCTCACGCTCAGCGCACACCGGCGCGGCGAGGCGACGCGCATGCTGCACACGAGCCACGGCGGGGCGTATGAGCTGGGGATGCGCGAACGTGACCACGGCGTGCCGCTCGCTCCGTTCGCCGACGGCTGAACATCACCGATCCTGGCCATACGGCCAGCCGCCATCTTCGCGCTGATACGGTGACACGACCACGTCCAGCGCCAAACCAGAAGCCAACTCGCTCGACGCGTTTATCGCCGCCGCCCCGTGACCACAGCGCACGGGACTGCGCGCGCGCTGTTGGCGATCGCGCGCCGTCCGCGCGGAGTGGCGCTGCTCGCTCGCGTGGCCCCTGGGACCAGCTCGCACGCGGGCTGCTCACGGTAGGGCACTACGACGACCCTCTCCTCAGCCGCTCGCATGTTCGAGGGGGCCGCGGGTCCGCCCGCGTACGCGGCGATGGCGCTGCCACTGATGGGTCGGCGGCATGCTGAGGCGATGGCCGACTATCGCAGGCTGGCTCTGTTCGGGCTGATGGTCTCAGACAGCTCGCGCGGCAGCGTCAGGACGCTGGCCGGGCGCCCGCTGATCCGCTACGACCTCGTGCAGGACGACCTGATGCGCTTCCGCAAGGGCCTTGCACGGATGCGGGAGCTGTTCGATGCGGCCGGCGCGCGCGAGGTCCACCTGCCGCTGCCCGAAGGAGTGAGTCCCGAGCACGCGCGTCTTCGCGACCTGAAAGCTGATGGCGTTCCATCCGCTGGGGACCGCGCGCGCCGACGCGCGGCCGACGCGCGGCGTGATCGACGGCGATCTCGCCGTGCACGGCGTACGGGGCGTGTATGTCGCGGACGGCTCCGCCGTGCCGAGCTCGCTCGGCGTGAACCCTCAGCTCACGATCATGGCGCTTGCCACCAGACTGGCCTTCGGGCTGCTCGGCAAAGATGTGCATGGCGCGCAAACCGAGCAAGACCCCGAGGAGGCCCCATGTCGTTCCTGATCGATCCGCCACTCTTGGACCCTCAGGATGCCGGCCCGCTGGCCCTGGCAAACCGACTTCACCCGTCGCCAGCCGGAGATGCGGTCCTTCCGTAGCGGCTGGTTGAAGACGATGACCCGCTCGTCGACATCGAAATCGACATACGCCTGCTGGACCCCGTTGAGATAGACCTCGTAGTCCCCATCGAGGTCGGAGGGCAGTTCGATGATGGAGCGGGCCATCACGGTAACTATCGTAATCTTAGAAGATGGTAGATTAGTAAGGGATGGCTGGCTTGGAGGCGAGATTGTCCGGATGTCGGGCTTAGAGCGGCGCGCACGATGACTGCTGTTTCGGAACACTACGAGGCCAGGCTGGCACGGAGCATCCTTGAGGGTGGGTCGAACGCCTCGGCAGCGGCGATGACGATGTTGGAGTACCGCGATCCTGCGACGCTCGATGCCGCGGTTGCGCTGGTTGCCGACCAAGGCACGATGACGGAGGATGCCTTCAACTGCGTCGCGGATGCTTGGGAGACATATCGTCACCTCAAGCACCTCTGCTGGGACTAGCTCGTGGCGCCATCCTTGACAGATGAACGCTCGTCCCGCCACCGGCGATGGCGGGTGTGCAGCTATGTGCTGGACCGGCGCGACTTCAATGAGATCCGGATGCGGTTGCCGCGCGCGGTACGCCGTGACGTGAAGGCCGTGCCGGAGGGTCATGTGGGGCTAGTCGCCCAGGCGATCGTGGGCGAGGAGGGCGACCTGCCGCTGGCGGTGCTCTACGACAACGTGCCGGCCTCCGTAGCTACCGAGGGTGTGCGTAAGCTCGAGCAGCGCCTCACGGAGCTGCTCGGATGAGCGTCCGTAGATCATGCCCACACGATGTGCGGGCGTGCCCAAAGAGCCGGGTGGAGCCGTAACGTTGCTTGCCTGCGTGCTCGTCGCTGCCATCTGCTGCGAGAGCCGGCGTCATTGATGGGCAAGAGTCTTAGTGGGTTCTAAGACTTATTGCTTAGAAGGCGCTGCTATAAGCTGGTTGGGTCGTGACCGGCCCGATTCGCCAACTAACAGCCGAGCCTACCGCGTGCCTGGCGGCGTGCTCGGCATTCCTTTGCCACCCGCTCGCACGCGTGTGACGCTTCTCGGTGGGCCTGACTCGACGTTGCTGGCGCGCGGGTTGAACGCTTGATGGGCGCACCCGGCGCGCTGGTTCTCGCCGGAGTGCTGGCGATCGCTGCCGGTGCTCTGAGCGCAGGTTTGAGTCGCTCACCCCGTGCGGGGCTGATGGCGCAGTCGGTGGGCATGGTGTTGCTCGGGGCGGCCGGCGTGTGGGTGCTCGCCTCTGGGCACGCGGTCGGCGCGGGGTTTCGCAGCGATGTGGACCCGGCGTTTGGCGTTGACGGTCTCAGCGGCTTCTTCCTGTTGGTCATCGCCGTCGTCGGGGCACCGGCAACGCTGTTCGCGCGCGACGCCCTGGAAGCGGACTGGCAAGGCCGTTCGCTCGCCGTCGCCACGGGAGCCTTCCTGCTGGCGCTGGTCGGGTTCGTCTGCGCGCGTGACGTGAGCACCTTTCTGGGTTTCTGGGAGCTGATGACACTGGTGCCGGCGGCTGCGATCCTGTTGGCGCGGCAGGATCGAGAGGCGCGGCACGGGGTGTTCGTGTACCTGGCGATCACGCATATCGGGGGCTCGGGTGTGTGGGTGGCGATGCTCGTGCTCGCCCAGCATGGCGCGCTGGGCGGCCACCCGCTGGGCGGTGGCTTGGCGGCGTTTGTCGCGTGCGCGTCGCTTGTCGGGTTTTCGACCAAGGCTGGGCTGATGCCGCTGCATTCCTGGTTGCCGCGCGCGCACCCGCTGGCGCCCGCGCACATCTCGGCGTTGATGTCGGGGGTGATGATCAAGCTCGCGCTCTACGGGCTCGTGCGCGTCCTATTTCAATGGCTCGCCCCGCCGGGGCTGTGGGTCGGGATCACGTTGATGGCAGTTGGTGCCTTGTCGTGCGTGGGGGGTGTGTTGTATGCGTTGATGCAGCACGAGCTCAAGCGGCTGCTGGCGTTTCACTCGATCGAGAATGTAGGGATCGTGGCGCTTGGGCTGGGAGCGTCGCTCGTCTTCCGCGATATCGGGCAGCCCACATGGAGCGCGATCGCGTTCGCTGCGGCGCTGCTGCACGCGCTCAACCACGCGCTGTTCAAGGGGCTGTTGTTCCTCGGCGCCGGAGCCTTCAGCAGGGCTGTCGGCGGCTTGGAGCTCGACCGGCTGGGGGGTCTGCTGCGGCGGATGCCGTGGACGGGCGCCTCGTTCGCGCTCGGTGCGATGGCGATCGCCGGACTGCCGCCGCTGAACGGGTTTGCCTCGGAGTGGCTGACGCTTCAGTCGCTGCTGCACCTCGGCGTTGCGAGCCACCTCGGGGTAGCGCTCGCCGGCGCGCTGGCGACCGCCGCGCTGGCCGGGACCGCGGCGCTGGCCGTGTACTGCTTCGTGAAGGTGATTGGGCTGGTGCTGCTCGGCCTGCCGCGCCGCGCGGAGTGCGCGCAGGCGAGCGAGGTTCCGATGGGGATGCGGGCGAGCATGGTCTTCCTGACCGCGGCGTGCGTGGCGTTGGGCGTGCTGCCCGGGCTCTTGGTTCCCACGCTCGCCGCGTTGGGGCCGGGGCGGGTGAGGCTGCACGAGGGCGCGGGGCTGAACGTGCCCGGCACCGGGTCGCTGCCGACGCTCGCGCTGGCGCTGGCGCTGTTGGTGATGGTCGCGGGCCTGGTGAGACTCGCCCGCAGCCGCCGTGCCGCCCCGGCGCCGACATGGGTGTGCGGGCAGCCGCCGGCAGCCGGACTGCAGTGGACCTCAGCGGGGTTCACCAAGCCGCTGCGCCTGGTGCTGGAGACGTTCTTGCGCACACGGCGCGAGGTACAGGTGACCGTCTCCTCGGGAGTCGTGGAGGCCGTCGCCTATGAAGCTGAGGTGCCTCACCTTTTCGACACGCTGCTCTACGGCCCGGTCTCGCGCGGGGCGCTACACGCCGCTGGGATCGCGCGCCGAGTGCAATCGGGCAGCCTGCGGACCTATCTGATCTACCTGCTCGCGCTACTGGGTGTCCTCTTGGCGCTCGCTCGAACCGGAGTCCTGGGATGAGCCTCGCGACCCTGATCGCGGGTGTGGTGCAGCTCGCGGGTGGCGTGCTGGGCGCACCGGCGATCGTCGGGCTGATCCAGCATCTCAAGGCTCGCCTACAGGGCCGGCGTGGACCACCGGTTCTGCAGCCCTACCGCGAGCTTCGCCGGCTGTGGGGCAAGTCCGGAGTGGCGCCCGAGCCACACACGTTCATCTACACCCTGGCACCGGCGCTCGCCGCTGCATCTACTGCGCTGGTGCTGCTGCTGCTGCCGATCGGCGGGCACGCCCCGGACTGGGGGTTGGGTAACGATGCGCTGGTGCTTGTCGGCCTGTTGGCGCTGGCGCGGTTCGGGGTGAGTTTGGCGGCGTGGGATACCGCGGGTGCGTTTGGCCTGATGGGAGCCGCGCGGGACCTGATGTTCTCGGTGTTCGTCGAGGGGCTGCTGCTGGTGGTGCTGGTGCTGCTCGCACTGCCGCTGCACAGCACCGATCTGCTGTCGATGAGCCACGCGGCCACGTTGCCCGCAGTGTGGGCAAGGCCGGCGCATTGGGCGGCGGCGCTCGCTTTCTGCCTGGTGATCGTTGCCGAGACCGGCCGCCAGCCGGTCGACAATCCCGACACCCACCTGGAGCTGACGATGGTCCATGAGGGGCCGCTGCTGGAGTACGCCGGACGCGATCTTGCCTACCTGCAATGGGCAGCCGCGGCGCGGCACTGGATCATGCTCGTGCTCGCATGTGAGCTGTTGATCCCTCACCCCGGGCCGTTCGTGGCGCAGCTCGCCGTGCTCGCCGGGGGGGTGCTGGCGCTCAGTGTGGCGCTGGCGGCGTGCGAGACCGTGCAGGCGAAGATGCGGGTGCTGCGCGTGCCGCTGCTGCTGGGCTCCGGGGCGGCACTTTGTTTGCTGGGACTGGCGAGCTGGTTCGCCGGGGGTGGCGGATGACCGGCGCGGTGACGTGGGGGCTCGTGATCAGCTCACTCGCGGTGATCGTGGTGCGTCGTCGCTCGCTGGCGATCCTGCTCGTGGCGGCACAGTCGCTCGGGCTTGGCCTCTACGCGCTCACGCAGGAGTCGCACACCTCGACTGCGCTCGCGGTGACGGGAACGGTGCTGATCGCAAAGGCACTCGTCCTCCCGGCGCTCCTGCTCCTGACTGTGCGGCGTGCTCGCAAGGAGCGCCTGATCGCGACCGAGCTCCCAGCGTTGGGGCGCCTGGCGATCGCTGTGGCCGCGGCGCTCGCGATCGAGCAGTTGATTCCGCGCTTCGGCCTGACCGCCGGCGGCGTGGAACACGCCGCGATCGCCGTGCTGGCGCTCGGCATCCTGACGGCGGTCGTGCGCCGGGCGGTGCTCTTCCAGGCGCTCGGGTTTCTGATCGCCGAGAACGGGATCTACCTCGCCGGGCTGTCGCTGCCCGGCGGTCTACCTGTGTTCATCGAGCTCGGACTCGTGTTCGACCTGGTGGTGATCGTGTCGGTCGCGGCGGCCTTCGCGGCGAAGATTCACGAGCAGCTCGGTAGCGGCGACAGCTCTCTGCTGGAGGCGCTGCGTGACTGACCTGCTCCTGATCGCCGTGCCGGCCGTGCCGCTCGTTGGAGCGCTGCTTGTGCGATTGCCACGCACGCCAGGCGGCGCCGATCGCATGAATCGGTTCGGCGCGAGCATCAGCGCCGCGGTGGCGCTCACGGCGAGCGTGCTCGGCATCGTTCATGGTGCGCAAGGGCTGCAGGGCTCCTGGTTCGTCTTGGACCGCGCCGGCGCGTGCTTCCTCGCCGTGATCGCGGTGATCGGGTGGTGCAGCGCGATCGTCTCGCCGACCTACCTCGCGAGTGCGGGTAAGAGCCTGTTCACCGCGCGTCGGGCGCGCGCCTGGTACTACACCGCGTTTTACCTCTTCTGGGCTGCGCTGCTCGCGCTCGCCTTGGTGAAGAACCTCGGGGTGGCGTGGCTGCTGATCGAGGCGACGACAGGGGCCTCGGCGCTGCTGGTCGCCTACAGCGGACGGCGCAACGCGCTGGAGGCCGGCTGGAAGTACCTGGTGCTCACGACCTTCGGCCTTGCGGTCGCGTTGCTGGGCATCCTGATCCTGTTCGTCGGGCTGGCGCCACACGGCGGGACACTCGCGACCCTCGACTGGCAGAGCATCGCGCGGCACGCCCGTGGCCTGCCCCACCAAACGGCGCTGTTCGCGCTGATCCTGATTCTCGTCGGGCTCGCCACGAAGATCGGCTGGGCGCCAGTACACAACTGGCTGCCCGACGCACACAGCGAGGCGCCGCCGCCTGTCAGCGCGCTGCTCTCCGCCGCTCTGCTGCCGACGGTCATGTTGATCGCGTGGCGTGTGGTGCTGACACTCGGTGTCGCGGTCCCGCATCATCTCGCCGACCATCTGATGCTCGCATTCGGCCTCGCGTCGCTGGCGATCGCGGTCCCCTTCCTGTGGCGGCCGATGGCATGGAAGCGGCTGCTCGCATATTCGAGCCTCGAGCACATGGGAATCCTCGCGCTCGGGATCGGGTTTGCCTCGCCGCTGGCGACGGTTGGCGTGATCATCCACCTCGCCGGGCACGCCCTGGCGAAGTCGCTCGGGTTCTACACGGCGATCCCGATGCTGCGCCACGACCCGGCAAGCGCTCACCGCGCCCCGCGCGGGCTCGCGCGGCTCAGCACGCCGGTCGCCGCCGGCGCCGGGATCAGCCTTGCGACCCTCAGCGGCCTGCCGCCCTCGCCACTGTTCTTCAGCGAGCTGCTGATCCTGCTCGGGGGGATCGCCGCTCACCAGATCGCGGTCGTCTCGATCGCCGCGGTGCTGATGGCGCTCGGGTTCCTCGGCCTCGCACACGCGCTGATCGAGACGCTCGCCGGCGAGAGCCGCGGGCATCGCTGGCGCTCCGGGCGCACGGTGCGGCTCACCGGCCGGCTGACCGTCGGACTAACCCTCGGTCTGCTGGCGCTCTCGGTCGGCGCCTACCTGCTCGCCGACTCCCACGCCGGCGCGAGCTTGATGAGAGGCATCGCGTGAGCAGCCGCGAGCGAGCGATCATCCCGGCGCTCACGCCGGCACGGGTAGAGCGGGTCACACCGCGGGAGTGGCGCACGGCGTGCGAGCGCCAAGCGCAAGCGGGCGGACGTTTCTGTGGGCTGTTCGCGAGCGACGGGGCACAGGGCCTTCAGGTGAACTGCATCTTCACCCGAGCTGGCCTGGAGCACGTGATCAGTGCGCCCGTGCTGTCGGGTGCGATTGACACGCTCATCGACCTGTTCGCCCCAGCCAGCTGGGACGAGCGCGAGGCACACGACTCCTACGGTCTGCGCTTTGACGGGCACGAGCCACTGCGGCCACTCCTAGACCATTCTGCCGAGCCCGAGGCATGGACGGTCCCTGTCCAGGGTCACGACGCCTATCAGGTCGCGGTCGGGCCGATCCACGCCGGCGTGATCGAGTCCGGTCACTTTCGCTTCACCGTCGTGGGCGAGCGCATCCTGCACCTCGACCTGCGCATGTTCTACAAGCACCGTGGACTACAGGTCGCCGCCGAGAGTCGCCCACTGGCCGATGGGCTGGCCTACGCCCAGCGTGCCTGCGCCGCGTGCGCGGTAACCAACACCGTCGCCTACGCGCAGGCGTGCGAGTCCGCGCTGGGGTTGGCGCCCGACCGTCACCTGCGGCGTGCTCGCACGCTGCTGCTCGAGCTGGAGCGTCTCTACAACCACCTGCACGACATCTCCGCCATCTGCGCCGGGGTGGGCTTCGCGCCCGGGTCGATGGCTTTCGCCGCGTTCAAGGAGCGCGCGCAGCGACTCAACAAGCGGCTGGCTGGCCACCGCTTCCTCTTTGACACGGTGACGCTGGCCGCCAGCAGCTTGCGGATCGGGCAGGTCGACGCGCGCGCGGCGCGCCAGGAGCTGCGGGTGCTCGACGATGAGCAGCGTGCGATCTGGCGCGAGCTGCGCTTCGCAGCCTCGGTGCAGGATCGACTCGGCGAGGTCGGGACGCTCACCAAGGAGGACGCGATCCGTCTGGGCACGGTCGGACCGTCCGCTCGTGCCGCCGGTGTGCGTCACGACACCCGCGGCGAAAGCCCGCGACTCGCCTACGGCGAGTTCGTCCCCGCGGCGCCGGAGCGGGCAACCGGCGATGTCGCGGCGCGCCTTGACATGCGCGAGGTCGAGCTCGTGCAGAGCTTCGCGATACTCGACGAGCTGCTGAGCGGCAACCTCGCGCCCGGTGGCGTAAAGAACCTGAACATCGGGGCGGGCGACATCGGCGTGGCGCGCGTGGAGAGCCCGCGCGGGGAGACGGTGTGTGCCGTACAGACCGACGGGCACACGGTCGGCCGGTTGCATCTGCGCACCGGCTCATATGCCAACTGGCCCGCGCTCGCGCACGCCTCCCGCGAAAACCTGCTCCCAGACTTCCCACTGATCAACAAGAGCTTTGAGCTCTGCTACGCCTGCGCGGATCGCTAAAGCGATGTTCGTGCTACTCAGACACCTCCAGGCCGTCCGGCGCGAGATCGCGCTGTCAGCCCCCGGCCGGCGTGGTTCGCTGGCGCTGCGCCACGTCGACGCCGGCTCGTGCAACGGCTGCGAGCACGAGCTGACCGCCACCGCCAACCCCTACTACGACCTGCAGCGTCACGGGCTGAACCTCGTGGCCTCTCCTCGCCACGCCGACGTGCTGCTCGTCACCGGGCAGATCACGACCCGCATGGTGGAGCCGCTGCGTCGCGCCTACGAGGCGATGCCCGAGCCGCGCCTGGTGGCCGCGCTCGGAGACTGCGCGATCGGCTGCGCCGTGCTCGGAGATCCGGCCCAGCTCGCCGGGCCGCTGGAGGAGATCCTGCCAGTCGACCTACGTATCCCGGGATGCCCGCCAAACCCGCGGCAGATCGCCGACGCCCTGCTCGGCCTCATGCGCGAGGTAGCCGAGCACCCGACCCCGCGCCGATCTTCAGTTGAGAATCCTGACACCCTGTCGGCCGAGCCAATCGGGCGACACATCGACACCGAAGGAGCCACAAATGCCTGACATCGAGTTCCCCACCAGCGCCGGCACCACACCCGGCTACGCAGCGGACGGATGCGCGGACGGATGGAAACCCCTCAAAGACACTGCTAATATTGTAGCCTTCTAAGACTACATATCAATAAGATCACCCGATAGCGCTGTCGAGTACTCCATACTCATGACGCAATTACGATTCCGTCGGCTGCCAGTACCATGACCCCACCATCAGCCAAGAAACCTGCCCACATGAGTTCGCGTTCACAAGACAACGCCGCGCCCGAGGCTGTCCAGCGCCGCGCCGTCTACCAGATGAAGGCCGAGTTCTTCCGGGTCCTCGGCCACCCCGTGCGAGTGCGCATCCTGGAGCTTCTCAGAGACGGTGAGCGCAGCGTCGGCGCTCTGCAGAATGAGCTGCAGATGGACTCAAGTGGAACCTCCCAGCACCTCGGGGTGCTGCGCAAGCACGGCATCCTGGAGGGCCGCCGCGACGGTACCAGCGTCTACTACACCGTCCGCGACCCCCGCATCTTCCAGCTCCTGGAAGTCTCCAAGCAGATCCTGACCTCAAGCCTCACCGAATCTCAGGCAGTCCTCGGCGAGCTCGCCGGCGCCGAGTAGTCTTCCCGGACGAATGGTCGCAGCACAGCTCGACTCGGACCGAGCTGCGGCGACTTGACCCCGCGTGACGAAGTGCTCAGGGCGCCTTTGACGATCCACTGCAGCGCCGAGGACGTGGTGCGTGCCACGCTGGCGACCTTATAAAGCGGGAAATCGTCACCGAAGCAGTCGAGCACCCCGAGGGCTGGGAGTCGTGGTCCGCCCGGATCGACAACTGGCCGACCGGCATAGGCAACCCATGGATGCGCTCTACCAGCTGAGCTACGTCGGCGTGCCGCCTGGCAATGCTACCCGTGGTGTCCCGAGAGCGCCTTTCAGTTCAAGCTCCGTCGCGTCGCTCTCCGAGCTGGAGATAACCGATGCCGCATGGCTGCTAGGGCGGCGCTTTCTCCTCATTCCCAGTGCGAATCTAATCGGCCCACCATCCCATGAGCACCTCGCCGTCCCCATCGTGCCGTGGGCCGAACGCGAGGAGGTCAAGGCCGCTCGGCCCGGCCTCGAAAGCGCGAGTGACCTCGGGAGCGACTCGGATCGCGTCGAGCGCCTGAAGCTCTACGACCTCGTCGTCCAGCTTTACGCGCCCGGAGCCAGCGAGGACGACATAGACCTCCTCGGCGCGCCGATGCTTGTGCGCGAAGGGCTGACGCTGTTGCGCCTTGACGCGGTGGTAACTGAAGCCGGTGTCCTCCGTATCGAGCGCATCCTTTGCGAATCGCGCCTCTTGGACATCGCCAAACCCCGACTTTGGCGCGGAATCCTCGATATCGGTGAGCTTCTTCAGGGTGTACGGCGCGGCCATCATTGCCTCCTCTGAACTAAACATTGCATTGGACCGTGAGTCCTATACCCGCAAGCGGCCGCAAACCCACGCAAGAGGCACGCTTCCACGAGGACATGCATCCGGCGCCTACCTTTCGCGATGCAGCCCCGGGCGATCTGCGTCTCGTGTTGAGCCCCTTCGGGGGTGTTGTTGGATGCCTCTCAACCGACGAACCGCAACACTGGGCCGCCCGCCGGGTTGGCATCCATCGGGACTCTTACGCTCCAACCGCGATGGCTTGAGAAAAATGACGAGAACGCCTGGACGTCCGGATCGCCGTCAGGTCGCGCGAATTGCGCTACTGGCGCTGCTGCTCGCACTCGCGCTCGGCGCATCGCGCGCACCCGCGCCGGCCGGGGCCGCCCCGTCGCTTGGCTGGTCGGCGCCCGCGGCGTTCGACTTCGGTAGGGCTCCAAGCGCCGTCTCGTGCGCCTCGGAATCGCTCTGCGTCGCCGTCGACCACCAGGGATACGCGCTCAGCACGTCCAATCCAACGGTCTCCAACCCATCATGGAGCGTCGCTCCGATAGACCTTGGTGAATCGTTGAACGCGATCTCATGTGCGCCAGGCGGACCATGTGTCGCGGTCGACGGCCATGGGCAAGCGTTCGTGAGCTCTGCACCGAGTGCGTCCACGTGGTCGCAAAGCTCGACCCCCGGAGGCGCGCTCACGGGCGTGTCCTGCCCCACTGCTTCGCTGTGCGTGGCTGTCGACGCAGAAGGCGATGTGGTGACGAGCCCGAGTCCGGGCTCGGGTGTATGGACCCTCGCGAGCAGCCACACCGGACACCACCTGACGGGTGTGTCGTGCTCCTCCCAGACGCTGTGCGTGGCGGTCGACAGCTCCGGCAACGTGCTCTCCAGCGTCAATCCGACCGGCGGCGCCGGGACCTGGTCGGTGCAGAAGATCGCCTCTGGCGAACTGGTCGCCGTCTCCTGCTGGGCGACGGGCACATGCGCCGCGGTCGACAGCTCGGGCGAGGCGCTCGCAAGCGCCGACCCCGGCTCCTCCGCAGCGACGTGGAACATGACGCCGGTCGACGGCGAACGGCTCACGGGCATCTCCTGTGCCTCCTCTGGTCTGTGCGTGGCGGTCGATGGGCGCGGCGAGGCGCTGGCGAGCGACGATCCGACCGCGGCGATCCCGACGTGGAGCCAATCGAGCCCCAACTCGCAGGCTCTCGTCGGCATCTCCTGCCTGTCGGGCGGCTTCTGCCTGGCGCTCGATACGGCCGGGCGCTCGGTCGCGGCGAGGGCGCCGGCGCCGGGAGCCACGACGCTGACGCCCACGGAAGTGGCGGACACGAGCGCGACCCTCGCGGGCACCGTCGATCCCAACGACGCGGTGCTCGGCGCATGCTCCTTCGAATACGGCACGAGTGGGGCGGGCGGGCTCTATACCCAATCGGTCCCCTGTTCGGTGCTGCCCGCGACGACCGGCGGTATTCAGGACGTCGCCGCGGGCCTGTCAGGCCTCACCCCGAACACGACCTATCACTACCGCGTGCTCGCGGCCAGTCCGGCGGGAACGGGCGTCGGCGCCGATCAGGCGTTCACGACGGCCGTCTCCTCGCAGATTGCGCTCGTCCACCCGAACCCCTCGATCACCGGCACCCCCGCGAGAGGCCAGCTGCTCACTTGCCATCCGGGCACGCCCTCCGGCAGCTCCGCGCAGCTAACCTACGCGTGGCTGCGCGACCTGATCCCGATCGCGGGAGCCACCGCATCCAGCTACACGGTCAAAGGCCAGGACACCGGCCACCACCTCCAGTGCCAGGTAACGGCGGCCGACGGCGGCGGCAGCGCGAGCGCGAACAGCGCCTTCGTGACGATCCCCGTCGGTGGCGTACCGGCGTCCGCCGGCGAGACCGCCGTGGGCAAAGTGAGCTTCAAGAGCGGCAGGGTGAGCGTGCCGGTCACCTGCTCGACGCAGGCCAGTGGTGGCTGTCGAGTCACGCTGCGCCTCACGATCCGCGAGTCGCTCAGCGGGAGTCGCATCGTGGCAATCACGGCCCGCTCGACACACGGCGCCCACGCGGGCGCGGCGTCCCTGCGCCACGTGACCGTCACGCTCGCAAGCGTCCGCGCACACATAGCGCGGGGAGCCCATGCAACCCTCGCCACTGCACTCCACGCGACCGGCAGACGCCTGCTCGCCGCGAGGCGACGCTTCGGCGCATACGCGTACGTCAGCGGCACCGTCATCGGCGTGATCGAAGCCCAGCTGGCCCAACAGCTGGTCACGCTCAGCGCGTCCGCTCAGAGAGCATCCACCCGTGCCGCCCATCGCCGTTAGCCGCTCCACCATGGCAGCCGGGCTGCTGGCGCTCGTGCTGGTGCTCGTCCTGCCGAAGCCGGCCTCAGCTCATGCCCGGCAGTCAGTTGGATTTGCGCGCGCGCACTCTGCGCCGCACGTCCACTCCGCGTCCACGAGAAGTGTCCTGGCGGCAACCCCGTACATGGGCTGGGACACGTACTTCGCCTTCGGCGGAAACTACAGCGAGGCGACCGTCCTGCGGCAGGCCGGCCAGCTGATCTCGCTGGGCCTACAGAAGCGGGGCTACCGCTACGTATGGCTGGACGCCGGCTGGTGGCACGGGACGCGTAACTCCGCAGGCGAAATCACGGTCGGCACGAGCCAGTGGCCGCACGGGCTTGCATGGCTGACGCGCACCCTGCACGCGGCGGGACTGCTCGTGGGCCTCTACACCGATGCGGGCCCGAACGGCTGCGGCGGCGCCGGGCAGGGCAGCTACGGCCACTACCGGCAGGACGTCAACACGTTCGCCGCGTGGGGCTTTGACGCCGTCAAGGTCGACTTCTGCGGGGGAGCTGAATACCACCTCAACCCCGCGGCCGCCTATGCATCGTTTCACGCCGCGATCGCGGCGAGCTCGAGTCACCGTCCGATGCTGCTGTCGATCTGTAACTACCTGCAGCCCGAACAGTACGGCGAAGGCCGTCCTGCGCTTGATGAATCGGCGTTCTCTTCTTACTCGTTCGGCCCGAGCGTGGGTAACAGCTGGCGCACCGACACCGACGTCGGACTCCCCGGCAACGTGCCCTTCGCGGACGTGCTGCGCAACCTCGACGCCGACGCCGCGGCCCCGCAGGCGGCCGGGCCGGGGCACTGGAACGACCCCGACTACCTCGCCCCCGGGCAAGGCATGTCCGCCGCCCAGTTCCGCTCCCAGCTCAGCATGTGGGCGATGCTCGCAGCGCCGCTGATGATCAGTGACGACCTGACGAAGATCAGCCCGGCGAGCCTTGCCGCCGTGCAGAACACCGAAGTGATCGCAATCGACCAGGACCCCGGCGGCGTGCAGGGCACGCTGCTGTCCGCCGCCGGGAACGGGCAAGTTTGGGTCAAGCCGCTGATCGACGGCCAGCGCGCGGTCGCGCTGCTCAACCGCGGCTCGAGCACCACGAAGATCGAAACCAGCGCGAGCGCCATCGGCCTACCGTCAGCCTCAAGCTACGCGCTGCACAACGTGTGGACGCACACCACGCGCTCGACCAGAGCGTCGATCGAGGCCGAGGTGCCACCCGACAGCACCGTGCTGGTGCGCGCCTCGGCGCGCTAGCGCTGTGCGCTTGATCTTGTTCCTATCCGGTCTCGGCTTGGCGGTGTGGGCAAGGATCTATCTCGGTCGCAATTGGGGAATGCCAATGACACAAAAGGATGAGCCAGAACTTGTCACCTCGGGCCCCTATCACCTCGTTCGTCACCCGATCTATTCAGGCCTCCAGCGAACGGCCGCCCTACCAGATCGTCGGCACCCCGTATGCAGCAAATGCTGGATCGCGGGTGACGATCGGCACCCTCTCGCTGAGCGCCTGCGCCGCGAGCAGCCGATCGAAGGGATCCCGGTGGGGCTTACCCGCCAGCTGAGGAAATGGGAGCTCTTGGAGTCGTGTCGCATGGGCCCAGTCGATCGCGAGTAAGCCGAAGCCGTCGGCTTGGGCCTGCTCGGGCCAGTCCTCGTCGATGTCCAGCTTGTCCAGCGAGCGCTTGACGGCGATCTCGACGAGCGTGCCGGCGCCGAGCAGAGGATCCTCTGCCGCCTCGATGGCCTTGCGCGCGGTCGTGGACAGGCGCCGGTCCGCGCCCAGCCACCACAGCAACGCGTGAGCGTCGACGAGCAAACGCATCAGTCAGCGATACCCAATGCGCGCGCCACATCCTCGGGCCACTCGTCGAAGTCGTCGGGCGTGCTGACGCGGCCACGCATCCGACCGGGCTTACGCTTAGCTCGGGGCTCTTCGGCGGTGATCGCGACCAACCGAGCCACCGGACGGCGCCCACGGCTGAGAACGACCTCCTCGCCGTCCTCGGCCATGTGCACGAGCTTTGACAGCTGGGTCTTGGCTTCGCCGATGCCGTAGGTGGTGGACATACGATCAACGTAGCGAACTTGGTCAAGTTGGTCAAGCTGCTTTTATGCCCTTCCTCGTCGAAGGCGTCCAGCCTCTGCAGGGCGAGCCCGGCTTGATCGGGATCGCCTTCGGCCTTGTCACGTGGTTGTTCGCCTACGCCACCGTGATCCTCGTCAGCGCGGTGGTTGGCGGCACCTGGGACCAGCGTCGACAGAAGGCCAAGGGTGGGGCTGGCACCTGACGTCGCCGGCCACCGAGATAATCCTCGCATCGAGCAGCCTCCCCGCATCGAGCAGCCCGCCGCAGCCCCCGCCGCAGCCCCCACCCCACCACCGTCCCCAGACGCCAACCCGCGCGGCTGGACCGACCGAATGGTCGACCGGATCGGGCCGGGGACCAACCCCGCGCGGCTGGTCTACGGCGTGCTTGCGATCGGGGCGGTGCTGGCCGCGGAGAGCGGCAGTCACGAGACCTACCCGGAGACGATCGGCTCGGCGGTGATCGCGATCTGTCTGTACTGGCTCGCGCACTCCTACGCGGACATCCTCGGACAGCGGATGCAGACGCACGAGCGTCTCAGCACCGGGATCCTCTTGCGGGCACTTCGCGACGAAGCGACGATCCTGTTGGGCGCCGCGCTGCCGCTGCTCGCCTTGCTGGTCGCCTGGATCCTGGGCGCCGCTCAGACGGTGGGCGTCGAAGCGGCGCTCTGGACCTCGGTGGCGAGCCTGATCGCATTCGAGCTGATGGCCGGCATCCGCGCTCACGCGAGACGGCGCGAACTGGCGCTCGAAGCCGGCATCGGGCTCACCATGGGCCTGGCGATCATCGCCCTGAAAGTCGTGCTGCATTAACAACTGACGCAGTAGGGCGCCTCAGCGGCGGCAGGGCGTCTCAGCTGGCTGGGCTTCGCGCCGCTCAACGGAGCTCGGCTTGAATCCAGGGACAGTCGATCGAGAGATCCTCAACGCCAAGCGCGGCGGCCACGTTGAGGGCCATCCCGCGCCAGAAGAACTCGTTCAGACGCTCCGTCTCGGCGCCTGACAGCTCCCGCGCCAACTCGATCAGCTCGGCATAGCGTCGCCGCACGCGCGCACACACGAGCTCGTCGTCACAGGCGGCGTAGGACTGGTGCTGGAGCATCAGGTAGTCGCGGTCGGAAGCGAGCAGCTCTCGATAGGCGAGTCCCATCGCCTGCAGCACGTCCTCGCACTCCTCCGGGGCGCGCCCCTCGTCGTAGCTCACAGCGGCGCGACGGAAGCTGTCGGCCACCGCTTCAAAGCCACGATCGAGGGCCGCGAGGAACAGCTCGCGCTTGGATGCAAACAGGCTGAACACGTACGGCTGGGCGACGCCCACGCGCCGCGCGATGCGCTCCACCGGAGTGCCGTGCAGGCCGCCATGCGCAAACTCGTGCACGGCAGCCGTGATCAGCTCCTCGCGCCGCTCGGCCGCCGGCACCCGCCGGCGCACGGGCTCGGATGTCGCGCTCACACCGCCTCCCCCGCGAGCACGATTCCCAAAGTCCAGCCGTTCCTCCTGCGCGAGTCGGTCATTCGAACTCCAATCTTAACTAGTGCTAACTATCTTTATAGGAGATTAGCAGTGACTAATAAGAAGGTCAAGGGGAGGGTGACAAGGGGAAGCACAACCTGGCCGCGGCCGGCGAAAAGCCCGAGGCGCCCATCAAGGCAAGGTGGAACACCATCGAGGCGAGGAGGAACGCCACCGAGGCGAAGGCGAAGTGGAACACCCGAGGCGAGGAGAAACGCCACCCGAGGCAAGGTAAAAGTCATCGAGGCGAGGAGGAACGCCGCGCGCGGCGAATATCATCAGGGGATGAGACTAGGTTCGCCAACGGCCCCCACGCTGCTGATCGGATTGGCCGGCGCGGCATTGCTGGGCGGATGCGGCGGGGGTACGAAGACGGTCTCCGTCGCCAGCTCCCCGCCCGTGCAGAGCAGCGGCGCGAGCACCAAGCAGCCGACGAGCACGGGCTCGACGGCGAGCACTCCCGCGACCACCTCGACGAGCACCACGCCGACAACTACATCCGGGGGCGCCTCCGGCCCGACCACCACCCGCACCGCGCCGGCGCCGGCGTTTACGCATCAGAGCACCGGCGCCGCCGGCAGCACGGAAGGACTGAGCGGCGCCGAGGCCGTTCTGCAGGCGAAGGGCTTCACCGCGAGCGCCACCTCCGACTATCACCCCAACCAGACCTTGCGCGTGCTCGTCGGCACGCGTACAGGCTCCAGCGAAGGAAACGGCCAGCAGGCGTTCTTCTTCGTCGGGGGCCACTACATCGGCACCGACGCCAAGCAGCCCAGCGCCTCGATCCACGTGGTCAGCCAGAGCGACACCGAAGTCACGCTGGCCTATTCCCTGTCCGGCTCAGGCGGCGCCGGCTCAGGTGGCGCCGGCGGCCAGGCGACCGTGCACTTCCAGCTCAACGACGGCAAACTGACGCCGCTCAACCAGATTCCCCCAGCCAGCAGCCGCCGGTAGCAAATCCCGATAGGCCCTATCGTGGTGTGGGTGCAGGCCACACACATCGCGAGAAAGGGGTCGTCCGATGAGCGCAACGATCGAGGGCCGCAGCGAGGAGCTGCTGCAGGGAAAGAACTTCTGCCACGTCGCCACACTGCGCCCCGACGGTTCGGTGCACGGCGTGCCGGTGTGGGTGGACGTGCAGGACGGCCGCGCCGTGCTGAACACCGCGGCGGGTCGCGCCTGGCAGCGCAACCTGGAGCGTGACCCGCGCGTCACGCTGACCGTGCAGAACATGGAAAATCCATACGAGTACCTGGCGATCCGTGGACGAGCCGCCGCGCCGAGCAGAGACGGCGCCGACGCGCACATCGACGCGATGGCGAAGAAGTACATGGGCAAGGACGAGTACCCCCTGCGCCAGCCCGGCGAACAGCGCGTGATCATCCGCGTAGAGCCGGAAGAGGTGCGCGTATGGGGCGGCTGAGCCGCAGGCGCTTGCAGCTATGTACGACCGATCAGCCGTCGCCACAGTGACGGTTCGCGCGGCTGCGTGCGCAGCCACTCATCGCGCAGCGGCAACTGTCCACGTGAGCGAGCGGCGAGCACGCACTCCGTATGCGCGTGCCGGCGGCGGCGCGTATCGCCTTCGGGGGCGATCAGCATGTGCTCGCTGAGCGCCGGCAGACGATGACCGCAGATTGGACAGCGATACGTCGTCGGCTTACGGTTCGCCGCACGGCGAACCGTCCACCACGGAGCGGGCGGCAGGCTGGACACGGCTCCATTGTTGCGCCGCTCGCGGCCACCCTCGCGGCGAGCGTGGCCGTGGGGGTGGGCGTCCTCGCCCTGGCACAGGCCGAGCGCGCGCGCCGCGCGGCCAAGGCCAGACGCCGGCGCGAGCGCCGTTTCGCGCAACTGCCCGGCGAGCCGCTGGGAGAGGGATTGCGGCGGATGGCGCTCGGCCAGCTCGACCTCGCGATCGAACTGCTCAGCAGTGGCGGAGGCGATGGGAAGGGCGGGGGAAATGGGAAGCGCGGAGGCGGAGAGAAGGGCGCAGGTGATGGGAAGCGCGGAGGTGACAGGAAGGGCGGCAAGAGCACGCCCGACGAGCACGCGATCCACGAGACGCGCAAGGCGCTCAAGCGCCTGCGCGCGCTGCTCCGTCTGCTGCGCGGCGAGCTCGGCGAGCGGCGCTTCGCGCGCGAGTACGGGATCCTCAGCGACGCGGCCCGGCGGCTGGCGGGAGCACGTGACGCGGAGGTCATGGTCGGCACGCTCGACGCGCTGCTCGAGCGTCAGCCGGGCAAGCTCGCGCGCCGGCGCGCGATGACCGAGCTGCGCGAGCTGCTCGTCGCCGAGCGCGCGGCGGCGGCGCGGCGGGTACTCGGCGAGGATGCCACGCGCGCGGAGGTGCTGTGCGAGCTGGCCGGCCTGCGCGAGCGAGCCCGGCGATGGAGCCTGCCCGAGCGGCCCGGCATCGCCGTCGTGGAGAGCGACCTGCTGTGGATGTACCGGCAGGGGCGCCGCCGCTACCGGCGCGCCAAGCATCGAGTCGATCCCACCACCCCGGGCGCCACACGCGCGCTGCACGCGTGGCGCAAACGCGTCAAGGACCTGCGCTACGCCGCCGAGATGCTCGGCCTCCGCCCCCTCGCCCGCCGTGCCGACGCGCTCGGCGAACTCCTCGGCGAGGAGCACGACCTGGCGCTGCTCACCGCCCTGCTTCCGGCGCCCGGCCGGGCGCCGTTCAAGGGCAAACGCAACAAGCAGGCGCGCAAGGCCCTGGTGAGGCAGATCGCGCGCCGTCGCCGGCGCTTGCGCAAGCGGGCCTTGCGCGAGGGAGAGCGTCTGTACCGGCGCCGCCCCAAGCGGTTCGCGCGAGGAGTGCGTCGCGCCCACGCGCGCGCCGCGCGCATATAGAGCGCCAGTCTGTCTACACCCCTTCGCCGCCGCCGCGAGCCCGTGGAAGATCGCCCGTTCGGGGCCGGAGCGAGCCCGTGGAAGATCGCCCGTTCGAGTCGGAGCGGCCCGTAGAAGATCGCCCGTTCGGGGTCGGAGCGAGCCCGTACGCTCCGAGCGACTCCAGAATCCAGCGCGAACGGTCGATATGGACACTGGGCCATTTGTCCGGCAATGCGTACTCGCACTACACAATCGATCCTGTTTCTGGCCTTCCTGCTCGGAGGGTTGGGAGTCCTTGTGCTGCACACGACCGTCGGCCTCGGCGGCGCACGACTCAACGGCCTGTTCGACGACGGCGTCTACAACGCGCTCATGTTCGGCGCGGCATTCGCCGTGATCGCGCGCGGCATTACCGTCAAGGCCCAGCGCGCGGCGTGGCTGACGATGGGCGCGGGCGTGCTGTTCTGGAGCCTCGGCGAACTCTATTTTACGCTGTTCCTCGAGGGCCCCGGCAGCGCCGGCGGCAGCGTCTCTCCCGCCGACGGCCTGTTCCTGGCGATGTATCCGTGCATATACGTCGCTCTGATGCTGCTCGTCGGCTCGCACCTGCGTGAGCTGCGCATCAGCATCTGGCTGGATGGCCTGATCGCCGGCTTGGCCGCCGCCGCCCTGGCGGCCGCGCTCGTGCTGCCCCCGATCATCGCCAGCGCCAGCGGCGACGTCACCTCGGTCGCGGTCTCGCTTGCGTATCCAACCGGCGACATGCTGTTGCTGATCTTCACGATCGGCGCGCTCGGTATGACCGGCTGGCGGCCGGGGCGAGTGTGGCTGCTGATCGCGGCGAGCCTACTCTTGAGTGCGACCGCCGACTCTATCTACCTCTACCAGACCGCGGCCGACAACTACCGAGCGAACACCTGGCTAGAAAGCCTGTGGCCAGCCGCCGCGGTGCTGCTGGCCGTCGCCGCCTGGACGCCATGGCCGCGGATGGCGCGCCGACGGATCGAGGACTGGCGGCTTGTGCTCGTGCCCGCAGTGTCGCTGCTCGCAGCGCTCGGCGTGTTCGTCTACGGCAACTTTCACCACCAGCTTACGCTACCGGCGCTGATCCTCGCGATCGCGACGGTGCTCGCCGTGTGCGCACGACTGATGTTCACCGTACGCGAGAACCTCGCGATGCTCGTCGGCTCGCGGCGCTTGGCGCTGACCGATCCCCTGACCGGCCTCGGCAATCGCCGGCAGCTGATGGAAGACCTGAAGCTCGCCTGCGATCTCGGCAAAGCGAGCGAGCCGTGGCAACTCGTCCTCTACGACCTCAACGGCTTCAAGCGCTACAACGACACGTACGGCCACCCTGCGGGGGATGCACTGTTGACGCGGCTGAGCGACAGGCTGAGCGCAGCCGTCGCCACGCACGGGACCGCCTACCGCATGGGGGGCGATGAGTTCTGCATCCTGATTCGCGCAGCCACTGCGGACGGCCCGCTGGTGAGCGCCAGCGTAGCGGCGCTCTCCGAGCGGGGGCCGGGCTTTCAGATCAGCGCCGCCCACGGCGAGGTGAGCATCCCCGTCGAGGGCAGCGCCTCCGCCGCAGTCCTCCAGCTCGCCGACCAGCGGCTCTACGCACGCAAGGCCCAGACGCGAGAAGGCAGCGCGGTGTTGCAGTTGCGCGACGTGCTGCTGCAGGCCTTCCGCGAGCGCTACCCCGACCTGCAGAAGCACCAGCGCGGCGTGGGCGCGCTCGTGCTCGCCGTCGGACGGCAGCTGGGCCTGGAGGGGGAAGAGCTCGACGTACTCGCCCGCGCGGCGGAGCTCCACGATGTGGGCAAGATCGCAATCCCCGATGCGATCCTCTCAAAGCCCGGTCCGCTGGATGCGGAGGAGTGGCAGTTCATGCGCCGCCACACGATCCTCGGCGAGCGCATCCTGATGGCCGCGAGCGCGCTGCGCCCGGTCGCGCGGCTCGTGCGCTCCAGCCACGAGCGCTTCGACGGCGGCGGCTACCCGGATGGCCTGAAGGGCGAGGAGATACCGCTGGGAGCGCGCATCATCTTCGTCTGCGACGCCTACGACGCGATGACCTCCGATCGCGCCTACAGCCGCGCGATCGCACCCGCCGCGGCGATCGAGGAGCTGCGCGCGTGCGCCGGCACCCAGTTCGACGCCGAAGTCGTGGAGGCGTTCATCGCCACCCTGGCGGAGCCCTCAGCCGAGGCCGCCCTGGCCAAGCCCTCAGCCGACGCCACCCTGGCGGAGCCCTCAGCCGACGCTGAGGATGGTGTACGTTCGCTTGCCCTTCGGCAGCGCAACGGCGACGCTGTCATCGGGGCTGCGCCCGAGCAGGGCCACCGCGACGGGGGAGTCCGCCGAAAGACGGCCCTCGGCGGGGGCGGCATCGTGTGAGCTGACGATCCGCCAGGTCTGCTCGGCGCCGTGTTCGTCGCGCACACGCACGGTCGAGCCGAAGCCGACCACGCCGCCCGCGGCGGGCGTCTCCTCGACGACGACCGCCGTGGCGATCTTCTCGCGCACCCGCGCGATCTTCGTCTCCAGATGCGCCTGCTCGTTCTTGGCGTCGTGGTACTCGCTGTTCTCCTTCAGGTCTCCCCACTCGCGCGCCGTTTTGATTCGGCCCGCGATCTCCCGACGGCCCTCCCCCTCGAGCTCCGCGAGCTCTGCGTTCAAGCTCGCAAGGCCCTCGGCGGTGATCAGGTTCGTCGCGTCGGTCATCCGCCGGGAGCCTACTCGACCGGACCTTCCCTCCGGCGATGCCAGGTTTGACCGGACCCCCTGACCGGACCCGGACCCCTCTGACCGGACCCTATCCCGTGAAGCCGGGCCAACCGGACCCCTCTAACCGAGCCCCCTCCCGTGAAGCCAGGTTTAGAAGTAGGTGCTCGGCGGGGTCGACAAGAGCGCGTAGTCCTGCACGATCGCCGCCTGCACGAGCAGCTGGGCGGAGGCCGGTGAGCCGGCGACGAACACGTCGTCGCTCAGGCGCAGGTGTTCCCAGGCATAGTTGACGTAGGGCTGCACGAGCTTTGTCCCCGGCGGGTCGTGGCTGACGGAGTCGAGGTAGAGCAGGTTGCGAAAGTAGACCGACACGAAGAACGGGTTTTCCGCGCCGAGCCGTTCGGCGGTGTAATAGGCGAGCGCCGCCGCGGCGGTCTGGCGGGCCTGGTAGAGGTAGGCGCTGTTGCCGGTCGCCTGGTAGAGCAGCGTGCCGGCGCCGATCATCGTGCCCTGGTTGTAGCTCCACTCCGTCGGGTCGACGCTGCCGTGGGGTTTGATGTGGTCGCCGTACAGGCCGTTTGACTGTGTCAGGCAGGTGCGCACCCATTCATATGCAATCTCGGCGAACTGCAGGTACTGCGCGTTGCCGGTCAGCCCGTACAGCTGCACCCCGAGCTCGGCCGTGGGCGCGTCGGTGACGGTGTTGCGTTCGCTGTTTTCAGTCGCGTTGGAGAAGGGGATGCCGCCCGGGCACACGAGCCCCGGCTGCGTGTCCCAACCGGCCATCTCAAACGCCATGATCGCCTCCGCGCTGCCGAGCACGCCCGCGTTGTGGGTCAGCTTGTACATGCGCGCGAGCTCGATCCCAATCCACGCGTTGTCGTCGTAGTACTTCGCCCCGCCCGGGCCTTCCGGGGGCGCCACGGTGCCGTCGAACGCCGCCAGCGTGCTCGTAAACGACCCTTCCGGGGCGCCCGAGTTGGAGAGGTCGAGATAGGATTTCAAACCGACGAGTCGGGCTTGGACTTCATGCGCCAACGAGCTCTTCAAAGCCGGCACGTTGGCGATCGTCACGGTCGCCGCGAGCGCCTGCGAGAACGGCCACAGGAACGAGAACGGTTCCCCCTTGTACAGCCCCGAGCCGGGTATGTAGTAGACCTTCTGCATCACCTCGAACGCGAGCTGCGCGCGTTCGGCGTTGACCGGCAGCTTCGGCTTCTTCGGCTTCTTCGGGGCGTGCTTGGCGGGCTTCTTGCCGGAGACCCGAGCGACCCTGACGGGGCGCGTGGCGCCCGCCGGATAAGGGGAGGCCGCCAGCGCGGGCGCGAGGTGCACGAGCGAGACCGATACCAGCGCCAGCGCCCAACACGCGAGGCGTCGAAACAGCGAGGAGATGGGATATGGGTGGTAGTGATCGGTCATCTGTAGTGGTGGGTCAACCGGCACGGTCGAATACAAAACAGACGGGGCACGCGTTTGATTTGGTCGTGGCGGAGCGCCGCCACCGGATCGGGGTATCTCGGAAGGCCTCGTCGGCCCACCTTCCGCCGCTACGGCCGGGCTACGGCCGGGTGAGCCGGCGACCGAGGGTGAGCTGCGCATGTTTGCAAGGATGCCCCCTTGCGGTCGCCGATTGGCAGGGGATGAAATGGAACTTGCAGCGCGACCGGCAGAAGCGCGGCGGACTCCCACGAGGTCCTACGACTATGTGACCGTCGGACATGTGACGGTCGACGTGCTGCCCGACGGGTCACGCCGCCCGGGCGGCGGCGCGTTCTACAGCGCGCTCCAGGCCGCCCGGCTCGGGCTGCGCACGCTGATCCTCACCCAGGGCTCGGTCGGCGAGATCGAGGCGCTGCTGGAGCCCTACCGCGGCGAGCTCGAGCTGCGCATCCTCCCGGCGCCGGCCACAACGACGCTCGCCACGTCCGGGTTGGGCCTCACACGCGCCCAGCGGATGCTCGCCTGGGCCGGGCCGATCGCCGCGACAATTGCCGTGGACACGTCCGTTCTCCACTTCGCCCCCGTCGCCCGCGAGACCTCGGGCCGCTGGCGCGGGCACGCCGATTTCGTCGGCTTCACGCCGCAGGGACTCGCGCGCGCGTGGGACAACGACGGGGATGGCGATGGGGATGGGGATGGGGATGGGGATGGGGATGGGGATGGGGATGGGGATGGGGAGATCGTGCCGGCGCCTCTGCCCGACGATCGCAGCTCGCTCGAGGCTCTTCTCCCGCACGGCTGCGCCGCGATCGCGATCAGCGAGCAGGAGCGCGCCACCTGTGCTCCCCTCCTCACCATTGCGGCGGCCGCCGGCGCGGTGCTCGCGATCACCGCCGGCGCGGGCGCCACGAGCGTCCAGCCGCCCGGCGGCGAGGTCACCCAGGTGCGGGCCCCGGCGGTCGCCGATCCCCGCGACGACCTCGGCGCGGGCGACGTGTTCGCGGCCGCCTTCTTCATCGCGCTGCACGAGGGAAGCACGCCCGCGCGCGCCGCGGCCTATGGCAACGCGGCCGCGGCAATCCGGGTCGAAGGCCTCGGAGCCGAGGCGATCGGCGACCGCGTCGCGATCGAGGCCCGCGCGGCGGGCGAGGCGTGAACTGCCGTTCCGCGGGCTCGTCCCACGCCTCTCATGACCGGCGACACGAACCGTCCGGCGGGATGTCCGCGGACTGGTCTCCCAAAACTTTAACTCGCCCGGCTCACCTTGAACCGGACGTCGGCAGCCGCGCCCGACTGTTCGCCGGATGTCAGGCAGCCGCGCTTGACTGCGCCGCGAGCGCCTGGTCGAGCAGCCGCGCGATCTCCGTCGCGCCCAGCGCCTGCTCGCACCCGCACGCGCGCATCGCCAGCAGCAGGCTGCCGCCGACGGGGGTCATCTCCACGACCGAGACCTGCGCGTCGGGGGCAAGCTCGCGCACGGCCCGGGTGAGGGGCTCAACGAACACCGCGCCGGCCTTGAAGGCGCTGCCGGTCAGGCCCACGGGAAAGCGGCCCGTGAGACCCGTCCGGCGGATCACCGCGGCGACCTGCTCCGCCAGCTGCCCCGCCCCGCGCTCGTACAACGCGCGCGCGACCGCGTCGCCGCGCGCGGCCTGCCGGGCCGTCTCCTTGGCGAAGGCCGCGATCTCGCCCTTGCTCAGCGGCTTGGAGTAGACGCGCGCCGCGAGCGCCTCCACGCTCTCGACGCCGAAGAACTCCACCGCCGCCTCGCTCAGCGCGGTCTCCGGACCGGAGTCCTCGCGGTCGCGCAACGCAGCCTTGATCGACTCGATCCCCAGCCAGTAGCCGCTGCCCTCGTCACCGAGCAGCTGCCCCCAGCCGCCCGCGCGCCAGGCGCGTCCGTCCGTCCCCACCCCGAATACGTTGCTGCCGGTGCCCGAGATCACCCCGATGCCGGGGCGCGCGCTCGTCGCCGTGGCCCACGCCGCGACGACGTCATTGACCACGATCCACGCCTCCGAGCGCGCAGAGCGCACGTTCCGAGCCACCGCCTCGGTATCGGTGCCGGCCAGCGCGAGCACCGCCGCGTCGAGCTGCCCGGAGGCGATGCCGGCCCGCTCGATCGCCTCCGCCGCGGCCTCCAGCAGGGCCGCGACCGCCCGTCGCCTGCCGACCGCGTCTTCGTTGCTCGGACCCCCTTGCCCGAGGTACAGCGCACCGCTCTCCAGGTCGAGCAGCGCGGCGAGCGTCTTCGTCGCGCCGCCGTCGATCCCCAGCACGAACCGCGCGTCCACGTTCTTGTCCGTGCTCGCCCCATCCTTGTCCGTGCTCGCCCGCTTCCCCGCGCCCGCGGTCGACCGGACCGGTCCGGTCAACTCAGGCGGGAGCTCGACGAGTGGGGGCCGGTTCACGCCCCGATCTTCGCAGGCACAGCGCCGGGACCAGGCTCCGCGCGCACGTCGCTCACCTGCAGCGCCTCGCCGCTCGCCGCGATCGGGCGCTCACCGGCGGCCGCGAGATCCAGCCCGAACTCGACGGCGCAACATCCAGCCCGGGTATGGCGGCGCCGGTAGAGGTCTTAACCTAAGCTTTATCTAGCCAATTCTTACCTTGCCCGCCGCCAGATCGCCTTCAATGAGAATCATGATCCCCGACCGACCACGACCGGAAGCCTGCCGATGAGCACCAACGTGATCTGGCAGGAGGCCACGATAGATCGCGCGCGGCGCTGGCAGGCGCTGGGCCAGCAGGGCGCGACCGTCTGGTTCACCGGCCTGCCCGGCGCCGGCAAGACGACGATCGCCACCGCGGTCGAGGCGCGCCTGATCGAGATGGGGCGCAGCGCCTACCGGCTCGACGGCGACAACCTGCGCCACGGCATGTGCAGCGACCTCGGCTTCAGCCGCGGCGACCGCGCGACGAACGTCGGCCGCGTCGGGGAAATGGCGCGCCTGTTCGCCGACGCCGGCACCGTCGCGCTCGTCGCGCTCGTCTCGCCCTACGCCGACTGTCGCGAAAAAGTCCGCGCGCTGCACGAGGGCGAAGGGCTGACCTTTACCGAGGTGTTCATGAACACCTCCCCTCAGGAGTGCGCCCGGCGCGACCCAAAGGGCCTGTACGCACGTGCACGCGACGGGAGCCTCGACGGGCTGACCGGCGTCGACGCCCCCTACGAGCCACCGCGCGCGCCCGAGGTCGAGCTCACGCCGGAGATGGGCATCGAGGCGGCGACCGACGCGGTGCTCGCCGCGCTCGGCGAGTGGCCGCGCGACTCGCTCTGAGGCGACGCCACCCCGCTGCCCCGGCAGACCCGGTCGCTTCAGGGCGCGCGTCGCTTCAGTGCACCGATGGGTCCGCCGCGATCAGCGGGGCACGCCTCGGCTCACCCGATCGTGACCGTCTGTTTGGTGGTGATCGATCCGCTGTAGGCGAGTGTCAGCGTGTAGCGGCCGTCGGCGACCGGCCGCTTTAGCTTGAGGATCAGCGGCCGGCCGGCCGCGATCGTACCGGCGGGGCTGCTCGCGTAGACGACGTTCTGCCGCGTGAGCGTGGCGCTCGCGAGCGCCCTGGACGCGCCGAGGATACGCATGAAGCAGGCTTTCCTGTAGCGGCCGTGGCCCTGGCGATGGTGGCACACATAGACCGCCGTCGGTCCCGGAGGGCCCTGCTTGCCGGTCGCTCCCTTTGCTCCCTTCGGGCCAATCCCACCATTCGCCCCCGCCGGTCCTTGCGTGCCGTTAGCTCCAGCTGCCCCAGCGGGTCCTTGCGAGCCAGTCGCCCCCGCCGATCCCTGCGTGCCGGCGGCACCGGTTGCACCCGTTGACCCCTGCACACCGGTCGGCCCTTGCGGAAGCGTGCCTCCCGTACCGCTGAGCGCGATGACCGTCGGTCCCGCGCCCGCGTTGCTCGCGATCTGCAGTGTTGCCGTCTGCGCCCCTTCGCTCTGCGGCGAAAAGCGCACTGTCAGCTGGCAGGTCGCTTCGAACACGACCGGCCCCATGCAGCTCGAGGAGCCGATCAGGAAATCTTCCGGATGATCTGTGGCGATCGGGGATGCCGAGCCCGCAAACGTCGTCCCGTCGATCAGCAGCGGATTGCCGCCTTCGTTGGTGATCGTGAGCGTCTGCGGCGCGCTGATCGTCTGCTGCGGCTGTGTTACCGGGAAGGTGATGGTCGACGCGTCCGGCGTCGCGGTCGCCGGGCTCGGATAGCTGATCGAGATAGAGGGCGCAGTCGCCGTAGAGGCCGCACCGAACGAGGAGAACGTCGCGCCGCCGAACACGAAGTTAGAACCGCCGCCGCCACCACCGCCACCAGCGTTGGGGATCGGATTGCACGCTCCCTCTCCGCCACCACCGCCTGTATAGCCGCCGCCGCCACCGCCGCCGCCGGTCTCTGGAAAACCAAAGTCCGCACCTCCTTTGCCGCCCACGCCCAAGGTGCCGCCGCTACCAGTCCAGGGAGCAAAGATGCCGCAACTGGAGCCGCCGGCGCCGCCACCCGTCAGCGTGCCCGCCCCACCCGCGGCGCCGCCGAAGCCCGAGCCCTCGCCCGCGCCGTTCGTACCGGGATTCCCGGCAGCTCCGCCAACGCCGCCGGTGCCGAGCTCAAACGCCCCGCCACCGCCGCCGCCGCCCGCGGCGACGAGCAGCCGCGACCCCAGCGAGCCCGACGATCCGTTCGGCACGGTGCGCACGTCAGACGCGTCGCCACCACTGCCGCCGCCCGGCCCGCCGAGCCCACCACCGTTGAAAAACGGCCACCCGACCTCGACGTAGAGCACCTCACCCGCCGTCACGGGCAGCGCACCGACCACATCGGCGCCTGCGCCTCCTTCACCGCCCTCAAACCCGCGACCTCCCGGCGCGCCGATTGCCTCAACGCGAACGCTGCTCACCCCTACCGGCACGGTGAATGACTGCTCCGCGCCGGTCGAGGCGAAAGATTCTGTCACCGTCGGCGGTGGCACAGCGGATGCGGGGGCGGCCGCCATCGCGCTCGCGCTCGCGAGCAGCGCGGTCGTGCCGAGCGCGATGCTCCGCGCACGCCACCGACCCGACTCGCCAAGGTAGGTCTTTTGCAAGCGCCGAACGTCGGTCTCGGGGCTGCCCAACTTGAGTGTTCTATGGAGTGTTTTTTGCATGCAGCGGCGATGTTCGACGCCGCCCGCGGCCTTTCCTCCCGCAGACCGATGTCTGCTCCCCCAAGCGCGCGCCCCCGGTACGCTCAAGGGATCCATCTGGGCGATTTCGAGCCGGAGGTGCGTAGGTGAGACCCGCAGCGCAACGATCCGCGGCGAGCACATCCGCGGCAACCCACCACGGACCACCCCACGGCAAGCGCCCGCACGGGTGGCTGCGTCACTATGCGGGGCTGCTCGGCCCTGGTGGTGGAGTCGCGGCGGGGCTGGCCTTCGAACGCAACCGCGAGCAACGCCTGAAGCGCTTGATGAGCGCGGTCGGCGAGCGACGCCGGAGCGCCGAGCGAGGCAGCATGCGGGCCCTGCTCGCCACGCCCGGAGGGCGGCTGCGCTGGCAAGCGGCGCCGGCGCCGCCCCCACCCGGGCCGAATGGGGCGATCGTCCACCCGATCGCCGCCTCGACCTGCGACCTGGACTGCGCGCTGGCGCTCGGCGCCACCCAGCTGCCGCTGCCACTGCATCTCGGGCACGAATGCGTCGCCGAGGTGCTCGCGGTGGGCGAGCGGGTCAGCACGGTCAAGCCGGGCGAGCGCGTGATCGTCCCGTTCCAGGTCAGCTGCGGGGAGTGCCCGTCGTGCCGCAACGGGCACACGGGCAGTTGCACCTCGGTCCCGCCGATCTCCATGTACGGCTTCGGTCTCGCGGGCGGGCACTGGGGCGGGGCGTTCTCCGACCAGCTTGCGGTCCCCTTCGCCGATGCGATGCTCGTGCCCCTGCCGGAGGGCATCGACCCGGCCGCGGCGAGTGGCCTGGCCGACAACGTGTGCGACGCCTACCGCCACATCGCCCCCCATCTGCCGAGCCTGCTCGAGCGCGATTCCGACGCCGAGGTGCTGATCGTCTCGGTCGCGGCACGCGACTCCCTGTTCAGCGGGAGCGTGGCGTTATACACAGGTCTGATCGCCCTCGCCCTGGGCGCCCGGCGCGTCGTGCTCGCCGACGGGCGCCCTCACATCCGGGCCGAGGCGGAGCGCCTCGGGATGCAGGCGATCGAGCCGCGCGAGCTGAAGCGCCGTCCGCCCGCGCCGCTGGTCGTCGACATGAGCTTCGACGCCCTCCCCCTCGCGCTAGCGAGTACCGCCCCAGACGGGATCTGCACCTGCTCCGGCAGCCTGCACCACAGCGCCCGCGTCCCACTGTTGTTGATGTACGGGCGCAACATGGCCCTCCACGTGGGCCGCACGCATGCACGCGCGCTGATCCCGAGCGTGCTCGAGCTGATGGCTCGGGGAGATCTGAACCCGCTCGCGGCGAGCACCCGTATCGCCTCTTTCGACGAGGCCCCACAGGCCCTGGCCGAGCACGTCCGCGGCGGCGTGATCAAGACGGTCCTCACCGAGTGAGCAGTATCCTGGCACTGGCCTCGATGTCGAGGATCAAACGACTCATTTGCCCCAACGACGTCTATTTCCGTCGCCGCCGGCGGTGCGGCACGGCGCGGGCCGGCGGCGAGGTGAGCGTGTCGGCGGCGGGGCTTGCGAGCTGGCGCTCGAGATCGGTGAATGCCTCGACGATCTCCGGCGCCTCGTAGGCACGATTGCGCCGACCGATCGTGATCTGGTGCAGGATGCCCGCTTGAACGAGTCGCTGTATCGCTTGATTGGCCGGCTTGAAGGTGCGGCCGAGCAGCGCGGCGGCGCTCTCGGCCGTAAGCACCGGGGCACCTGGGAGCCTGGCGAGCAGAAGATCGGTTGCGGAGTTGGCGCGGACACGGCCGACGCGCTCGCGCCACCCCACCTGCAGAGTTGCCGCTCGCGCCTCGAACGCCGTCGCATCGGCGACTGACCGGGCGCAAGCACCGGCAAAGGTCGCTATCCAGGCATTCGCGCCGTCGCTCGCCTCGGGTGAGCCTCGTGGCCCTACGTATCGCGACGCGGTGAGCCCACTGACGTAGTCGTGCGCCAACGTTGCAAGCACGAGCGACACCGGCGGCAGCACGCGCGGCGCGAGCCCCCTGCGACGCAACACGAGGTGAATGATCGCGCGGCCCGTGCGGCCGTTTCCGTCGACGAAGGGATGGATGGTCTCGAACTGCGCGTGGGCGATTGCCGCCTGTGCGACCGCGGGGAGGTCATCGGTGTTGCAGAAGGCGCAGAGGTCGTCCATGAGATCTGCGACGAACTCGTGCGGCGGCGGAATGTAATCCGCCGAGCATGGGTTGTAGTCGCTGCCGCCGATCCAGTTCTGAACCTCCCTGAAGCTGCCACCATGCTCCTGGAGAAGCGTGCCGGCAAGCAGACGTCGATGAACCTCCAAGAGCATGTCGACCGTGATCTCCTCGTCAGATCCGATCCGCTCCACGCCGTAAAGCATCGCGTCGATGTTCCCGAGCACCTCCGAGGCAGTCACATCAGAGGATGGCTCGCGCATCGCACGGACGGCCTCAGCGCGCAGGAGCCGACGCGCACCGATCTCCAGACCCTCGATGCGCGAGGAGGCCACAGACTCCGCGCACAGCAGAATTCGCGCGAGGGCCTCGGTGTCGACGAGTGCCGTGGCCTCGGCGTTCAGCCGAGCGATCGCAGCTTCAGCGTCGGCAACGTCGGCGGCCACCTCCCCCTCGAGCACGAATCGTCGACCGATCAGCGGATCGGGCAGATATGCTGAGTGGTCGCAGGAGCGTCGGTCTCGACGCGACACACCGCTACCTGCAACCTGGCTTTGCCAGTGGAGATTCAAAAGCTCCGACATAGAATGTCCTTATTGGAGCTTAGTATACAACCTCCAATAAGGCTCACTCATGTCGGGGTTCCGTGGCACGCGCCGAGGGCTGGTATCACCCGTCCATCCCGGCCTTTCTTAATGCGCCCGAGAGGATTCGAACCTCTGACCTTCGGTTCCGTAGACCGACGCTCTATCCAGCTGAGCTACGGGCGCAAGGCCGTCCAGTCTAGAGATCTCGTTGTGCCCACCCCGCGTCAACGCGCTGTCGAGGGCTCCACGATCGCCAGCGCGAACCCGTCGTAGCCCTTGCCGCCGACCGTCTGGATCGCGGTGGCGCTAACCCGAGGCTCGGCCGCGAGCAGCTCGTAGAAGCGGCGTACGCCCTGGATGACCGCATCGCCCAGCACCGGGTCGTAGGCGCCGGGGTCGAGGATCGCGCCGTCGCGCACGACGTTGTCGCCGATGATCACCGTACCGGGGCGGGACAGCTTCAACGACCACTCGAAGTAACCGGGGTAGTTGCCCTTGTCCGCGTCGATGAAGATCAGGTCGAACGGGCCCGCACCCTCGGCGACGAGCTCTGGCAGGGTCTCGAGCGCCGGTCCAACGCGCAGCTCGACGACCTCCCCGAACCCGGCCCGAGCGATGTTCGCCCGGGCGACTTCGGCATACCGGGGCTCGACCTCCAGCGTGATCAGGCGTCCGCCGGCCGGCAGCGCGCGCGCGAGCCAAATCGTGCTGTAGCCGCCCAACGTGCCCAACTCCAGGATCGTGCTTGCGCCCTGCATGCGCGCGAGCAGCTCCAGCAGCTTGCCCTGGTTCGGGGTGACCGCGATCGGCGGCAGGCCCGCGGCGTCGCTGGCCCGCAGCGCGGCATCGAGCCCTGAATCCTCGGACACGAGCAGGTCGGTTATGTAGCGGTCTACCGCGGCCCAGCGCTCCTGTGGTTCCCGCTCCGGGGATCCCGTTTCTCCTGCGGTTACGTCGCTCACCGCGCTCACGCTATCCCATGGGGCGCACTCCGGACCGCCAGCGCGTCGTGGATATCCTGGCCCGATGGCCCGGGAGGAGCGATGAACGAGGAAGACGCCACCGGCCAGGCCGCGCCGATCGACTCGGCGCGCGAGGTCGAACCGATGAGCCTCGATACGCCGCGAGCGAAGAACCTCGCGCTGATGCTGCTGGCGATGACACAGTTCGTGATCGTGATCGACGCCTCGATCGTGAACGTCGCGCTGCCCTCGATCGGCGAGGCCCTGCACTTCTCGCGCGATGACCTCTCGTGGGTCGTCAACGCCTACACGCTCACCTTCGGCGGCTTCCTCCTGCTCGGCGGACGCCTCGCCGATCTGCTCGGGCGCAGGCGCATGTTCATGACCGGCCTTGTGCTGTTCTCGCTCGCCTCGCTCGCCGGTGGCCTGGCCCAGTCGGAGACCTGGCTGATCGTCGCGCGCGCGACGCAGGGACTCGGCGCCGCGATCGTCTCGCCGGCGGCGCTCTCGATCATCACGACCACGTTCGCCGAAGGAGCCGAGCGCAACCGCGCGCTCGGCGTCTGGGGCGCGGTCGCGGGCGCCGGCGGCGCGGCCGGCGTGCTGCTCGGCGGCATCCTCACGAGCGGCCTGAGCTGGCGCTGGGTGCTGTTCGTCAACGTCCCGATCGGCATCGCCGCGGCGGCGCTCGCCCCGCGCCTGCTGCTCGAGAGCCGCGCCGACGACGGCACCGAGGGCTTCGACCTGCCGGGGGCGGTGACGGTCACGGCCGGCCTCGCGCTGCTCGTCTACGCGGTCGTCGACGCCGTCAACGTCGGCTGGGGGTCGACCGCCACGCTGTTGCGGCTCGCCGCAGCGGCCGTCCTGCTCGCCGCGTTCATCCTGATCGAGCTGCGCCAGCGCCATCCGCTGCTGCCGTTCTCGATCTTCCGCCTGCGCACGCTCCGCGGCGCGGACATCGTCGGCCTGCTCGTCGGCATGTCGCTGTTCTCGATGTTCTTCTTCATCTCGCTCTACCTCCAGGACGTCCTGCACTACTCGCCGATCAAGGCGGGGCTCTCCTACCTGCCGCTCTCGGTCGGAATCATCCTCTCCGCCGGCGCCGCCTCGCAGCTCGTCACGCGCGTGGGCTTCAAGCCCACTCTGATCGGTGGGCTTTTGCTGATCGCCGCCGGCCTGTTGTGGTTCTCGCGTGTGCGCGCGCCGGGCGGCTCCTACACCGCGGACGTCCTCGGGCCGTCGCTGCTCGCGGCGTTCGGGCTCGGCTTCTCCTTCGTGCCCGTGACAATCGCGGCGGTGACCGGCACCAAGCCGCACGAGGCGGGCCTCGCCTCGGGGCTGATCAACACCTCTCAGCAGATCGGCGGCGCGCTCGGCCTGGCGATCCTCGCAACCGTCGCCAACAGCCGCACCCAGAGCCTGCTCCATGCCGGCGTCCACAACACATCGGTGGCGCTCACCAAAGGCTTCGATCGCGCCTTCCTCGTCGGCGCGGGCTTCGCGATCACCGGAGCGATCCTCAGCGCGGTCCTGATCTCCTCGCGCGACAGCCGTGAGCACGCCGAAGCGGCGCGTCGCGGCGAGCCGGCAGCCGCGCCCGT